>Ga0209839_10000181_pt1 | contig 31115 bp, 31 predicted proteins | sample OrgsoiDNA2013050_FD_185800 | JGI IMG/M metagenome (GOLD analysis project Ga0209839, IMG submission 185800) | Permafrost soil microbial communities from the Arctic, to analyse light accelerated degradation of dissolved organic matter (DOM) -... | ecosystem: Environmental > Terrestrial > Soil >... | reverse complement strand
TACAATACCTACTTCCGTCACCAATCGCCCGACTATAAACCGGGCGAAGGGTTCGTACCTGTATTGATACCGGCGCGGAATGAAAGCGAAGGCATGTAGCCAGTCGATCGCGCGGGTTGCCCGTACAAGAAAAACCAGGGCGTCCCTCTCTCCCAACATATCTCAAAGTATGTTGGGGCTAGGGACCAGCTTCCAGCGCGTCCGGATTTATCATTCTCCTCTACCCACAGCAGAGGAAAGGCGTCATGAGTATAGTAAGGGCTGGCTTCCAGGTCATCTCTTCTCCGAAAGCGGGAAAACGTGCCTAACGTGTAGGAAATGACAAATCCGGACGCGCTGAAGCTGGTCCCTAGCCCCAAATTCGTGTCTATGAAAAGTGTCTATGAGAGAGAGCAAGCGGATGAGGGCAAGCCTCATCCCTACTGATATAATCAACGATGCCTATGACGCCACCCCCACAAATCCCTTATGTGAAGCGTCACAGGCACCGCGTAGTTTAGAAGAGTTACCTCTGTTTAATTAACAGGTTGAAGCATAGGTACTGAAACTTCCCAGGTAGTCATAGCGTCCATTATAGCCTTGCGAAGGGCTATCGTGGGAGAACCACGAGAAGAAGGCTTCGTCCTGCAGATTGTATCCGCTCAGGGTGAACGTATTGCCAACCAGGGGATCACCCACCTCCAGCGTCGAAGAGCAGCCGTACTGGGGTTCGGCGGGAACCGACCAGTTCGGAACCGTGTTGTTGGTGAGCGGATCGTTTGCCCATTCGGCGAGTTCGTGGCTCAGGGCCGCGACATCCGAGAAGGCACCACCAGGAGCGGTATCAAAGGACGCGTAGGAGTAGGTAAACGTGTTCCCGCTGTTATCCTGCACGGCAGTATGGTAGCCACCGATGCAGCACTGGCTTGGATCACCTTGATACATATCGATATTGAGTGCGGCGAAGATGGTCAGGTGAGATGGAGATAGCGCGCTGGAAGAGGTCGCCAGGCTGTCCGCTTGCGGACTGAACCAGTTGATATCGACCTGGGCATTGCCGCCCGTCGCGCTGCTGCTGTTCCCTGAAGCAGCGGGAACGCTAAGATTTACCGCTGGCTGAATCGTCGGCTGACCCAGCAAGAGGTGGTAGTTCGCGCTATTTGAGGAGATGCTGCTCCAGAACTCCGCGCGCTGGATAGCATCAACATACTGGGTCGTATCGCCAGTATTGTAGGGTCCATCGCTCTTGAAAAGCGGCGAACTCGCGATATTACTCGTGATCGACGTTCCATCCGACGTAGAGCCATCCGAGAACGTGAAGATCAGCGGCACGATATCGACTGGAACGGTAGTGGTGGCCGAACCTTTGTGTGGATCGGTCCCGACCATAGTGTAGGGAAAGTTCTGACCGCCAGAAGTAAACGACGAAGTCCATGTTTGCAGCGCGCCACTGGCGGCGCGTGTAGGCTCTTTGCCTGGGTTTGCAAGCTTATGCAGCGGGCGATAAGCAAAGTGTGGATAACGAGCTCCCACCGCATTTGCTCTGGCAAACGCGGTCCCCCCAAGGATGCTGATGGAGAAAAGAGCCAGGACGGTCAATGTTAAAGACCGACCCGCAAAGGAAAGTGCTTTTTGTCTTTTCGCCAAGAGATGGTGCTCCTTTTTACAAAATTTAAGATACGCACTACATTTTCTGCCCCATGCCAATGGTATTGTATGGCTTGCAAATGGCAAGCCTATGAGACATATATTATAGTAGCACATATGCCTTCGTCCGGCTTTGCACGGGACTTTTAGTTTTCGCGCTCTCCTCGTATAAGAATGTAGAGAAGACACTACTTGGTGAACACGTCTGAAACAGAAATCATTAGAGAAGACACAATCTTTCTGTCCGTAAATTTTGACCCTCATATACGTGAGTAACTCGGAATAGTATATAGTAAGAGAGCGGGATCTCGCCTGAAATTGAAAGAGATTATATAGCAGGGACAGACCATGAAATTCTCACAACTATCGCGCAGGCAGCGCTTTAATAACGGCTTTGGCGCGGGTCTGGCAGCGGGCCTGATCGCCAGCGGTCTGATGCTCCTGCTGAGCGTCTGGTTGGGAGGTGTCTCGCTGCCCGAGGTCTTCGGCTCAGCATTAACGCAGATCATGCCGCCTCCGCTCTTCGACTTCTTGCACATGCTCATCGGCGGTGACGCGAAACACTACCTCTTTTATGGTATCTTTGCCGGGCAGTGCCTCGTCTTCGCGCTAACCGGCGGGCTGAGCGCGCTGATCTTCGGTTCAGCCCGCTTCAACAGGGAGTCTGCGCCAGGGCAGTTGCGCTGGTTCGATGGTCTGCTGCTTGCCGCCTTGCTCTTACTGGTAACGGGCTTCGTCTTTTTACCGCTGACGGGCGTGGGTATCTTCGGAGCCTTGCTTGTCATTGGACCCGTCAATACGCTGGTGAGCCTGGCGGTAGTCGGAGTCGTATTTGGCCTGCTGTTTGTTGGTACTTACAACTGGCTACTATTGAAGGAGCGGCAGAAGCAAGGGACCGCAAGCGCCGAGGAGATAGAAGAGACCCGTTCTGCGCGGCGCGAGCTTGTGCGCAGCGGACTTATTCTGCTCGGCGTTGGTGCGCTGGGCGTGCTGGCGTGGCGCTTCATTAGCGGCGGCATCGCCACAAATAGCGCGGCAAGTTCGGGCCTGTTGAACCGCTACAAGAGCAAAGTGACGCCGCCGCCAACGCCCAATTATGGCGAATTGCAGACCGTAGCGGGCCTCTCGCCGGAGGTAACATCGAACGGCCAATATTATATCGTCTCCAAAAACCTCTTCTCCGATCCCACCGTCGACGGCACTACATGGCATATGAACATTCATGGCATGGTCGATCATCCCTACACCCTCACCTATAACGACCTGATGGCGCTGCCCAGGAAGCAGCAGTACGAATCGATGATGTGCATTAGCAACGAAGTTGGCGGTCCGTATATGAGCAACGCGAAATGGGAGGGTGTCCCGCTGATGGACCTGCTGAACCGCGCAGGCATCCAGACGGGCGCGAGCAAAGTTGTGCTCTCCGCCGTCGATGATTACAGCGATAGCATTCACCTGGTCAAGGCGCTGGAACCTACCACGCTGGTCGCGGTGCGTATGAACGATACCACGCTGCCGCAGGGACATGGTTTTCCCGCACGCCTGCTGGTGCCGGGGATTTATGGCATGAAGCACGTCAAATGGATCAAAGACATAGAAGTGGTCTCAACAGATTTTCAGGGCTACTGGCAGACGCGCGGTTGGAGCGATGCCGCCCCAATCCGTCTCACCTCACGCATCGACACGCCTCTGGATGGCGTCGCGCTGCATGCTAAAAAGCCTACCTATATAGCGGGCGTAGCCTTTTCAGGGAACAAAGGCATCAGCGAAGTCGACGTAAGCCTGGATAATGGCACTACGTGGCAACCTGCGCTCCTGAAGCGACCATTGTCCAACCTGACCTGGGTATTGTGGGATCTGCCCTGGACGCCTTCTACGGGCGGTCACACGATTCTCGTGCGCGCAATCGACATGGAAGGCAACGTACAGGATCCGTCGCAGGCACCACCCCTGCCCGATGGCTCGTCGGGGTATCACACCATCAGCGTCTCCGCAAGCTAATATACCCGTTTTGCGTATCCATTTGTACTAATGACCAGAGTAATTTGAGCTTTATGCCCGAATATACGTCTTATTCTTTAGAGTACGAAAAAAAGCGTAAAAGTTTGTCCGGTTTGGCCCTGCTTATTTATTGTAGTAAGTAGGGGTACATCTCATGGCGGTATGTGAGTCGTGAGCGATGATGTGGAGAAGGCCAGATTGGTGACGTATGTTCAGGTAGTAGAGGTTGCGCGTCTGCGAGCAGGAGATGCTGAAGCCTTTCGTCTGCTGGTAGAGCGCTTGCAGCAGCCAATAACGGGATATCTCAACCGTCTCGTAGGCGATCGCGAAGTTGCGCTAGATCTAGCGCAAGATACATTTTTGCAGGTATATCGTGAGATTGAAAAGACGTCCGTGGACCTTGCTCTGGACGCCTGGATCTATCGTATTGCCACAAATTACGGTTTGCGCTACCTCAACCGCAAACGACTGCACCAGTTTGTTCACTTCTCCTTCGATTCCAACCTTTCCTCAGATGAGAATATGCACGCGTCTAATTTTATCTATGCAGACGGAACCCTTTTGGCGGGTCCTTCTATAGAAGAGCTGATTGAGATGCGTATGCTTATCGAGCAGGCATTGTCGTCGCTAACACCAAAGGATGCCGCCTGTCTACAATTACATTTTGGTAATGGTTTTACATATGAGCAGATTGGCAGGATTATTGCTATCACGCCAGAGGCTGTACGTAAGCGGGTAGCGCGGGGCGTGGAGAAGTTTCGCGCCGTGTATGGGCGTGAAGCCTTATAAGTATACGGCTCTGGTCTACTAAAGCCCTTTTAATCTCAGAACTATACGAACGTCATTAGAATAAATGTAAGAGTACATGAACTGAGGGGTGAGAAAGGATGTGGAGTTATGATAAGGCAATGTGCATGGTGTTTACGTTTAATCGATGGCGCAGGAGCGCGTATTTCGCAACAACCATTGCCGAAATTGTACGAGGCGAGTCATGGCATATGTAGTGTGTGTGGCTGGCGGTGGATGGACCAGGTGTCTGGTTCAGCAGAACTGTATGCGGACCCTGAAGAGCATCCTAAAAGCAAGCGGCTTGTGGCCGAGGAATCTCCTGCTCTTCTACAAGATCTCCCTGCTCCAGCGCCGGTCTTCAGTGAAGAGATGGATGTTCCTGCGCCGATTAGAAACAGGCGAGAATGAGCCAGAATTGTCCTTCCATGCCGCGTGAGGCTGAAATAGATAGAACCCTTGTGGTACCATAAAACATGATCTCACATAGCTTTATCAGTAGGGATGGGGCTGGCCCCCATAGCGTGGCTCCTGGGCCGGATGGGGGCCAGCCCCATCCCTACTGGACAATTAGCACCGTCTCTCAAGGGGTAGTTTAATGCGTGAAATTACGATTTTTAGTGGATCAGCTCACGTCAAACTGGCGCAAGAAGTTTGTGATAGCCTGCACGTGCCACTATCTCCATCAATCTTACAACGTTTTAGCAATGACTGTTTACAGGTCCAACTGAAGGCAAATTGTCGTGAAAGCGATGTATTTATCATTCAGCCGCTGGCGGCATCGGTGCAGGAGCATCTTGTCGAGCTGTTTTTGATGCTGGATGCCGCGCGCGGAGCCTCGGCGGCGCGCATCACTGCCGTTATTCCTTATTATGCCTATGCCCGCTCAGATAAAAAGGATGCGCCGCGTATCTCTATTGGCGGTCGCCTGATGGCCGATCTCCTGGCAACGGCTGGTGCTAATCGCGTGCTGGTAATGACGCTGCACACGCCGCAGGTCCACGGCTTTTTTAGCGTACCAACGGACCATTTGAACGCGTTAAATATACTTTCGCACTACTTTCGTGGTCGCAATTTACACAATACAGTCGTCGTTTCGCCGGATCTTGGTAACGCTAAGGCGGCTTCGTACTTCGCCAGGATGCTGAAAGTTCCGGTTGCTGCCGGTAGCAAACAGCGCTTGAGCGATGATAGTGTCGTGATCGAGGCCATAGTTGGCGATGTCGAGGGCAAAGATGTCATTATCATGGATGATGAGATCTCCAATGGAGGGACCATCTTGAAGATTCTGGAGCGCCTGCGCGAGCATCATATACGCAAAGTGGTGGTTGCCTGCACGCACGGCGTTTTCAGCGATAAGGCGATCGCGCGTCTGGCCGCGCAACCGGACATTGCCGAGATCGTCACCACCAATACGGTTCCTATTCCCGAGGAGAAGCGCCTGCCCAATATGACGGTGCTCTCGGTTGCTCCATTATTGGCGCAGGCGATTCAACATATCCACGATGGCGAGTCGGTGAGCGGCCTTTTTGTCAACACGGTGTAGCTGTTAAGACGTTGCGTTCCCTGCTAAAAACTCTAGCAGCAGGGCGTTGACGGCCTCCGGTTGCTCTTGCTGCACCCAGTGGCCGCTGTCGGAGAGATGCCTGACGCGCAGATCGGGTACCCACTGCTCAAGTCCCCTGGTCAGCGCACTGCCCAGGGCGATATCCTGGTCGCCCCAGATCAGCAGAGTAGGCGCGCTAATGGTTGTGCGTGCGCCCGTGCCGCTTCGCGTGCTGAGTAGAGCGCGGAAGACCGCGCGATAGTAGTTGATGCTGGCGCGCAGCGCTCCTGGCTTGCTCATAGCATCGCGATACTGCGCTAACGCATCAGGTGGGAAGGCCGCTTTCTGCACGGCGCTCGCGTAGAGCATCTTGCCGATGGGGGCCGCGTGTTGGCGACTCAGGACAAATTCCGGCAGCCAGGGGATCTGGAAAAAGAAGATATACCAGCTTTTGCGCAACTGTGAAGGCGTGCGCAGTTCGCGCGTGAGCGCCTGTGGATGGGGCGCGTTGAGTACGACGAGGCGCTCAGTCAGCTGCGGGTAGCGTAACGCGAATGACCAGGCCAATGCGCCGCCCCAGTCGTGTCCGACGATGATGGCTTTCTCCTGCCCCAGCCCTTTGATCAGGCCAACGATGTCGCGCAGCAGCGTAGAAACATCGTAGCCGGTGCGCGGCTTGTCCGTGTCGTTGTAGCCGCGCAGATCGGGCGCGACGACCGTGTAGCCATGCTGCGCCAGAAAGGGTATCTGGTGTCGCCAGGAGTACCAGAACTCGGGAAATCCATGCAGCAGTACGACCAGCGGTCCCGTTCCCTGCGTGACATAATGCATTCTTATGCCGTTAGTGATGATGTCTTTATGCTGCCAGATCTCTGTAGTTGTGATCAAAATGTTAAGCTCCTCAATGCTCAAGCGATAGTGTGTCAGGCAAGCTCGGCGCTGGCGTTCATCGCAGTCTTGCCATCGGGACCCTGGGCCTCCAACTCGACACGTCCATTGGTAGGCATCCCGACGAGGCGGAATGGTGCCAGGTCGAAGAGCGGTGCCAGGCCCCGGAAGCTGAAGCCCACAATGCTCTGCGTAGTATTATACCGCACCAGCTCTAAAAGCAGGATCGCTGTGAGTGGCCCGTGTATGACTAGTCCAGGATAACCCTCCTCGCTTAGCGCATAGGGTCGGTCGTAGTGGATGCGGTGCGCGTTGAAGGTAAGCGCCGAGAAGCGGAACAAGAGCCGCGTATCTGCTGCCACCATGCGCGACCATGCCCCTTCAGGCATGGGCGGCAGCTCACCAGGCTGTGGTGCCGGAATGGGCGGTCCCGGCTCGCGATAGACGATGTCCTGCTCCTCGTCAATGCACACTTCGTCCTGCTGAAAGAAACTGTAGTTGACAGTGACGAAGGCGAGCGATCCGCTGCGGCCCGACTTTTGCACGACGTTGCGAATCACGCCCGTTCGGCGGGCAGGTTGACCGATGACGAGCGGTCGATGAAAGCGCAGGCGCGCGCCAGCGAACATGCGCCTGGGATACGGAAGCGGCGGCATGAAGTCACCGCGTTGTGGGTGCCCGTCGCTGCCGAGCAGGGCCTGGGGAGTCCTGGGTAGGAAATAGAACCAGTGCCAGAGCGGAGGGAGCGCGGCCCCCTTGACGAACTGCGTCACCGTATCGTCTACAGTGGCAGCAGCCGCCAACGCGGGGGCCAGACTGATGTCGTCCTCAACGCTTTCTGTCCGGCCAATCCACCTGCTATAGTCTCTGTTGGTGTCTGCCACGAAAAAAGCTCCCTTTAGTCAATATGCGCTATTCTGCATGCTTGCTGGATTATCACGTAGCATGTTATGAAAAAAGCCTCATCAATCAGTATAGCATATCTTTACAAAACCTGATGTATTACCATATAATAATGTTAAGGTCATCTTCTCTCCTCTAGAAATTGAGGTTGGAAGCTTGCTCAGAAGCGTATAGCTTACAGCTCTTCAAGGCAAGGATGCACTCTGCGAGCTATGCGAATATTCCGATCCATTTGCCCTGTATACTATTTATATCTCAGCACACTGTTGTCTGCCATTCTTTGCCATCGGATGCCTATTGGTCGCGGCGAACTCTTCAGGGCTGTCCACGTGGTGGTGCATAACACACTATGGATGAGATTAAAGTGCGGGCAGAACATTACGGAAAGGAGTCCTTCGGTGACATTCACAGAGCATCAACTGGAAGATTCAAGCGCCTCGCATGACCCTCCACAGGTCGATGGCGATACTACTGAGGAACAGGACCGCTCGTCAGAGAGCGAGAAGCTGCCGATGAGCGGTGTGCGTATCATCGATGTGGGCACCTTTCTCGCCGGTCCATATGCGGCTTCCATTCTGGGCGAATTTGGTGCCGAGGTGCTGAAGGTAGAGCATCCCATCGCGGGCGATCCCATGCGGCGCTTCGGAACGCCCACGAAGCATTATGACGCCACCCTGGCCTGGCTCAGCGAAGGCCGCAACAGGAAGTCGGTAACAATTGATCTGCACCAGAAAGAGGGTGTGCAGCTTTTTCTGAAGCTTGTCGCGAAATCCGATGTGTTGATCGAGAACTTCCGTCCGGGCACGATGGAAGAATGGGGGCTTGGTTGGCAGGAACTGAGTGCCGCCAATGCCGGGCTGGTCATGCTGAGGGTATCGGGCTATGGGCAAACGGGACCCTATCGCCGCCGCTCGGGATTCGCTCATATCGCCCAGGCGTTTGGTGGCTTATCCTATTGCGCTGGCTTCCCCGGTGAAACGCCGGTCCTTCCCGGCACGGTGCCGCTCGGGGACTACATGTCGAGTCTCTACGGAGCGATCGGCGTCCTGTTGGCCTTACGCCACCGGGAGAAGACCGGTCGTGGGCAGGTGGTCGATATTGGCACCTACGAGGCCGTTTTTCGCACTCTGGACGAGATCGCCGCCGCCTACGGCCTGTTCGGGAAGATTAGAGAACGGGAAGGGGCTGGCAGTTTCGTCGCCGTGCCCCACGGTCATTTCCGCAGCAAAGACGGCAAATGGGTCGCCATCGCCTGCACGACCGATAAGATGTTTGAACGCCTCTCGGAAGCGATGGAACGCCCGGAACTCTCTTCCAGCGTACTCTATGGCGATCAACGTAAACGGCTGGCCGCCCGCGATGTAGTGAATCAAATCGTCATCGAATGGGTGGGCTCGCTCAGTCGCGAAGAGGTGCTGAAGCGTTGCCTCGACAAGGAAGTCCCTGTCGGGAAAGTGAATAGCATTGCCGACATCTTCGAAGACGAGCATTTTCAGGCGCGTGGAAATCTCGTGCGCTTCGAACAGGAGGGGCTGGGCGAGGTAGTGGTTCCCGGCGTCATCCCGACGCTTTCGGAGACGCCTGGGCGTATTACCAATCTTGGCCCGCCAATGGGCAACGCCACGTACGAGATCATGCGCGAGTTACTGGGCGTCTCGGCGGACGAGATCAAGCGACTGCGACGGCATAGGATTATTTAATGCGCTGCATACATAGTTTCCGGGGGAAGCCATGACAGATGAGACTCCAGCCGATCTGCCGCTGACGGGCATTCGTGTTATCGACGTTGCCACGGTCATCGCGGCACCTTACTGCGCAGGTATTCTCGGAGAATTTGGTGCCGATGTCTTGAAGGTGGAACATCCTCTGGGAGGGGACGCCCTGCGCCGGTTCGGTACGCCTGCACGTAAAGGCGACACGCTGACCTGGCTGAGCGAGGCGCGTAACAAGAAATCGGTAACAATCGACCTGCATCGTCCTGAAGGCGTAGTCCTTTTTAAGCAGTTGATAGAGAAGTCAGACGTATTGTGCGAGAACTTTCGGCCTGGCACGCTGGAAAAGTGGGGTCTGGGCTGGGAAGTGTTGCACGAGATCAATCCGGGTCTGATCATGTTGCGCGTGACAGGGTACGGTCAGTCCGGCCCGTACAAGGACCGGCCCGGTTTTGCTCGCGTCGCACATGCCGTTGGCGGCATCGCATATCTCGCCGGTATGCCAAAGGGCACGCCCGTTACTCCGGGTTCGACGACCCTGGGTGATTACCTCACCGGGCTCTACGGCTGCATCGGCGTGTTGATGGCGCTGCGTTACCGCGAGCGCACCGGCTGTGGTCAATACGTTGACGCCGCCCTGTACGAGTCCGTTTTCCGCTGCACCGATGAACTCGTGCCTGCCTACGCGATGTATGGGACTGTCAGAGAGCGGCACGGGCCGACTCACAATGAATTCGAGTGTCCTCACGGTCACTTCCCGACCAGGGACGGCAAATGGGTTGCTATCGCCTGTGCGACCGACAAGCTGTTTATGCGACTGGCGGAAGCGATGGAGCGGCCCGAACTGGCCTCTTCAAGCACTTACGGAGATCAGAAGACGCGGCTGGAAAACTGCCACGACGTGAACGAGATCGTAAGAGACTGGTGTGGGTCCTTGACCCGCGAAGAGGTGCTTGAGCGCTGCTATGCAACCGGAGCGCCAGCCGGGCCACTGAACAATATCGCCGACATCTTCGGCGACCGCCAATTTCACGCCCGGCGCAATCTCGTCGCCATCGATGAAGAGGAGACAGGGGAGACGATCATTGTTCCGGGCGTGCTCCCCAAATTGTCGGAAACACCCGGTCAGATCAGGCACCTGGGCCCCACGCTGGGAGAGCATACGGTAGATGTGCTCAAAGATTTGCTTGGCATGGACGACTGCCAGATCGACGAATTGCGTAATAAGCGTGTGATCTGATGTACAAGCTCAGTAGGGATGGGCCTTGCGTCCATCCTCTCGCTATCAAGTAATTGTGGGCTGGATGGACGTAAGGCCCATCCCTACTGAAGAGTTACGGCTCAACTGCCATGGAAGGACGTATTGTGGATGGAATACTGAAGGGTCTCCGCGTCGTTGAAGGCTCGGCCTTTGTGGCTGCACCGCTCGGCGGAATGACGCTGGCCCAACTGGGAGCAGACGTCATCCGCTTTGATCCGCTCGGCGGAGGTCTCGACTACAGGCGTTGGCCTGTTACCCTGGATGGAAAGCAGAGCCTGTTCTGGGCCGGGCTCAACAAGGGCAAGCGCTCAATTGCAGTGAACTTCCGCCAGCCTCGTGGGCAAGAGCTTCTTACCCACTTGATCTGCGCGCCCGGTGAAAACGCAGGTCTATTCAGCACCAACTTTCCCGCCCGAGGTTGGTTGAGCTATGAAGCATTGAAGGCCCGGCGCAATGACCTGATTATGGTCAATTTCCTGGGCCGTCGCGATGGCGGCTCTGAAGTGGACTATACCGTCAACCCGCAGATTGGCCTCCCATTTATGACCGGTCCGACGGCTACTGCGGAACCGGTGAATCATGTCTTACCAGCCTGGGACTTCATCTCGGGCCAGATGCTTGCGGTCGGGCTACTCGCCGCAGAGCGGCATAGGCGGCTTACCGGACAGGGCCAACTGGTGAAGCTCGCCTTGAAAGACGTAGCGCTGGCGATGCTTGGCAACTTCGGCATGCTCGCTGAAGTGATGATCAACGATGCCGATCGCCCAAAGCAAGGAAATTATTTGTATGGGGCCTTCGGTCGGGATTTCGAGACGCTGGACGGAAAGCGGGCGATGGTCGTGGGCCTGACCGATCTACAGTGGAAGTCTCTCTGCGAGGCAACCGGTCTGACGACCGCGTTCACTGCCCTTGGCGAGCGGTTGGGTCTCGATATGCAAGATGAAGGCAATCGCTTCCGCGCTCGCCGTGAGATCGCGCATCTGCTGGAACCCTGGTTTCACGCTCGCACGTTGGCGGAGGTTCAGCGTATTTTCGACAAGCAGCGCGTCACCTGGGGTCCGTATCGGACCGTGCGGGAAGCCATCGAGAACGATCCTGACTGCTCCACTGACAATCCGCTGTTTAGCCTGGTGGAACAGCCAGGGATTGGAACTTATTTAATGCCTACCTCGCCACTCGATTTCAGCCAGGTTGCACGCTTGCCCGCGCAGCCTGCGCCCCGGCTCGGCGAGCATACCGACGAAATCCTGCTGGATATCCTCGGCCTCAGCGAGGGGGAAGTTGCAAAGCTGCACGACGAAGGCATCGTCGCCGGACCCGACGCTGCTGTTTGACAATTCTATGACTGACGGAGGGAATATTTTATGAAGCTTCCTGTCCATTTCTATGAAGCGCTCGCCATCGGAGCGCCGCAGCCGCTGCGTGAGCTGCCAGTGCGCCCGGAGCGTATGATCCATTTCTTTCCACCGTATATCGACAAGATCCGTGCCAGGATTCCCGAGACGGCAAAGCAAGTCGATGTCTTGTGCGGCAACCTGGAAGACGCGATTCCCGCCGATGCCAAGGAGGCAGCGCGCGCGGGCTTCATCGAGGTCGCCAGAAGCACCGATTTTGGCGCTACCGCGCTCTGGACGCGTGTGAATGCATTAAACAGTCCCTGGTTCCTCGACGATATGAATGAGATTGTCAAGGCTGTCGGCAACAAACTCGACGTGATCATGATTCCCAAGGTCGAAGGGCCGTGGGATATCCACTTCGTGGACCAGTACCTGGCCCTGCTCGAAGCCAGGTATGGAGTTAGAAAGCCAATCCTTGTGCATGCTTTGCTGGAAACAGCGCAGGGCGTCGTGAACGTAGAGGAGATTGCCGGTGCGAGCCCAAGGATGCACGGTTTGAGCCTGGGACCTGCCGATCTGGCCGCCTCGCGTGGCATGAAGACGACCCGCGTTGGCGGTGGTCATCCATCCTACGGCGTCCTCGCCGATTCCGAGGAAGGCAAAGAGCAACGAGCCTTCTTCCAGCAAGATCTGTGGCACTATACTGTCGCAAGAATGGTTGATGCCTGCGTCGCGCATGGTATCCGCGCATTCTACGGGCCATTCGGCGATCTGAAGGACGAAGCCGCGTGTGAAGCGCAGTTTCGTAACGCCTTCCTCATGGGCTGTACGGGAGCGTGGTCGCTTGCCCCCAATCAGATCGCCATCGCCAGGCGCGTCTTCAGTCCGGAGGTGAAAGAGGTTCTGTTCGCCAGACGCATCCTTGAAGCCATGCCAGATGGCAGCGGTGTGGCTATGATAGATGGCAAGATGCAGGACGACGCCACCTGGAAGCAGGCAAAGGTGATAGTAGATCTGGCGCGACTGGTGGCAAAGAAGGACCCTGAGCTTGCCCAGGCCTACGGCTTCTGAGCAGATAATGGAGATCGCGATGAACTCGAAAACTCGGCCTGGCAATTACTTCGAGGACTTCCAGCTGGGACAGGAGATCGTTCACGCCACACCGCGCACGCTGACGGAAGGCGATGCGGCGCTCTACATGGCCCTGTTCGGTTCTCGTTTCGCCGTTACCTCCTCGACCCGCTTCGCCGCCGCTCTGGGCCTGGAGCGCGCACCCATCGACAGTCTGCTGGCCTTTCATATCGTGTTCGGAAAAACAGTGCCCGACATCTCGCTCAACGCCGTGGCCAACCTCGGCTACGCGCATGGGCGCTTTGGTCAGCCGGTCTATCCGGGCGACACGCTTGCGACAACGTCGACCGTGATTGGACTCAAGCAGAACAAGGATGGGAAGACCGGCGTCGTCTATGTGCGCTCGCGAGGTGTCAACCAGCGGCGCGAGATGGTGGTCGATTACGTCCGCTGGGTGATGGTGCGTAAGAACGACCTGAACGCGCCCACGCCGGAGGCGGTCGTGCCCGCGCTGCCTGCTGGGGTCGCAGTAGATGAGTTCGTCGTGCCCTATAATCTGCGCGCAGAGCGTTACGACACGGTCCTTGCAGGCAGCCCGCACCTGTGGGAAGACTACTCAGTCGGCGAGCGTATCGATCACGTCGAGGGCATGACGATCGAAGAAGCCGAGCATATGCTGGCAACGCGCCTGTATCAGAACACGGCACGGGTGCATTTCAATCAGCATGTGGAGAAGAACGGTCGCTTCGGTCGGCGCATCATCTACGGTGGGCACATCATTAGCCTGGCGCGCGCGCTTTCTTTCAACGGGCTTGCCAATGCGCTCAACGTCGCGGCGATCAATGGGGGGCGTCACACGCATCCGACCTTCGCCGGAGATACGGTGTACGCCTGGTCAGAGGTTCTTGGTAGAATGGAGTTGCCTGGCCGCGCAGACATCGGTGCATTGCGTCTGCGCACCGTCGCCACCAGGGATCGAGCGTGCCACGACTTCCCTTACCAGGATGCCGAAGGCAAATACGATCCCTCGGTCGTCCTGGACTTCGACTACACTGTGTTGATGCCGCGACGAGCCGAAAAGACAGAATAAATAAGCACACAGGGCAGGGGTCTCCTTTCCTATGTGCTTATATCTACTACTTACACACCCTTTGGATCATTATATACAATCGTGCGTTTCACCTGCTCGATTAGATCAGTGACCGGGATGCCGCGTGGGCAGGCATCGGTGCAGTTGAAGATCGTGCGGCAGCGCCACACGCCTTCGCGCTTAGCGAGAATGCTCAGGCGCTCCGCGCCAGCCTGATCGCGGCTATCGAAGATGAAGCGATGCGCGTTGACGATAGCAGCCGGTCCCACCCAGTCGGAATTGCCCCAGATGGAGGGGCAGGAGCTGGTGCAGGCACCACAAAGAATGCACTTGGTGCCCTCGTCAAAGATCGCACGCTCCTCCGCGCTCTGTAGGCGCTCGGTTCCCGGCTCGTTATCGTAGTTGATCAGGTACGGCTTGACCGACTTGTACTTATCGAAAAATGAGTCCATATCGACCACAAGGTCACGGATCACCGGGAAGCCCAGCATCGGCTCGATAGTCACCTTGTTGCCCACATCGCGCATAAGCACCTTGCAGGCCAGGCGGTTGCGTCCATTGATACGCATGGCATCGGAGCCGCAGACGCCGTGCGCGCAGGAGCGGCGGTAGGTCAGCGTCCCATCCATAGTCCACTTGATATTGTTCAAGGCATCCAGCAGGCGATCAATGGGATCAGCCTCGACCCGAAATTCGCCCCAGTACGGCTTACTGTCGCGATCGGGATCGTAGCGCTTGATACGTATCAGTACATTCATTACAATCTCCCTCTAGTATTTGCGCCTGGTACTTGCGTGCTTAGTACTTGCGCTCCTTGGGCTTGAATATCGGATCGTCAATCAGGATCACGTCTTTGTACTCAAGGCGAACGTCGTGTGCTCTCTCGCCTTTAAATGCAAGCGTGTGTTTGAGCCAGTTGGCGTCGTCGCGCTTCGGGAAGTCGAGGCGGAAGTGCGCGCCACGGCTCTCCTGGCGTGCCAATGCGCCGTGGATCGTCGCCTCGGAGCAGTCGAGCAGGAAGCCCAACTCAATCGCCTCGACGAGCTCAGTATTGAAATGCCTGCCTTTATCCTGGAGCTGAACGTTCGTGTACGCGGCTTGCAGACCAGCGATGGTATCAAGAGCTTTGTGCAATCCATTCTCGGAGCGCTCGACGAAGACCTTGTCGTCCATCTCATTTTGCATCGCTGAACGGATATTGGCCGCCGATTCGCCGCCCTTAGAGCTGTACAGGCGCTCAACCAGAGCGCGTGAGTATGCCTCTGGATCGTTGGGCAGCACTACATAATCGTTCTCGGCAATAAACTTCGCCATGTGCTTGCCTGCGCGGCGACCAAACACGATCAAGTCGACCAGCGAATTGGTGCCCAGGCGGTTCGCACCGTGGACCGAGACACAGGCGACCTCGCCGGCGGCGTAGAAGCCGGGCAGCGGTGTCCATTGCTCATCGATGACGACGCGTGCATCGGTATCGGTCGGTACTCCACCCATAGCGTAGTGCGCGGTTGGCTGAATGGGCACGGGCTCAGTGATCGGCTCGACGCCCAGGTAGTTGCGCGCGAAATCGGTGATGTCGGGCAGCTTTTCCGCGATCTTCGCGGCCCCCAGATGGCGCACATCCAGGTAGACGTAATCCTTGCCATCGACGCCGTTGCCGTCCTTGATCTCCTGAATGATGCATCGCGAGACGATATCGCGCGGTGCCAGGTCCTTCAGGGTTGGCATATAGCGCTCCATGAAGTATTCGCCCTTGCCGTTGAGGAGCTTGCCGCCCTCGCCACGCGCCGCCTCGCTAAGCAGGACGCCGACTTTATAGATGCCGGTGGGATGGAACTGGTACATCTCCATATCTTCCAGCGGGATGCCCCGACGGTAGGCCACCGACATGCCGTCGCCCATGCAGGCGAACGCATTGCTCGTCACGCGCCAGGCGCGCCCGTAGCCGCCGGTGGCAAAGAGGACCGCCTTGGCGTGGAAGGTATGGATCTCGCCTGTGCGGATCTCAAGCGCCACGATGCCACATGCCTGCCCGTCGTTCATGAGCAGGTCGAGCATCAGATATTCGTTAAAGAAGCGTACCTGGTTCTTCACAGAGGTCTGGTACATCGTTTGCAGAATCATGTGCCCGGTACGGTCAGCGGCGTAGCAGGCGCGGCGCACCGGACCCTCACCGTAGTTGCGCGTGTGGCCGCCGAAGCGTCGCTGGTCGATGCGTCCATCGGGTGTGCGGTTGAAGGGCAGGCCGCGGTGTTCCAGCTCGTAGACCGCGTCAATCGCCTCGCGCGCCAGAATCTCAGCGGCAGGCTGATCGACCAGATAGTCGCCACCCTTCACCGTATCGTACATGTGCCATTTCCAGTGATCCTCTTCCTGATTCCCCAAAGCAGCTGCTACACCGCCCTGTGCCGCGCCCGTGTGGGAGCGTGTGGGATAGACCTTCGTGATCACCGCGACGCTAGCATTGGGAAGCTGCGTTGCCGCCATCAGGCCCGCTCCACCAGCGCCCACGATAACGACATCAAATTTGTAGTACATAGAGTAACCTCGTTCCTAAGCGTGTAAACACTGTGCGCCATGCGGGCCCAGCACTGGTTGGAAGGTAATCAGCGTGATTGTACCTAACATGAAGAACGCCACCAGGAGTATGGCAGCCAGAGTTAATAGGACGATGCGCCTGCGTGGTGAACTGACGTAATCTTCGATAACAATGCGCAGTCCATTCATGCCGTGTGTCAATGCAAGCGTCAAGAGGAGCCAGTCATAGAGACGCCAGAAAGGATTGGCGTAACGGGCTGACACAAACTGATACGTTGTACATGAAACATCGTTGCTTACATGCATAATGATCAGGTGGATGATGACGAGAAAGATCAGCAGAATACCTGAGACGCGGAAGAAGTACCACGAAGCCGTTTCGAAGCCGCCGCTTGTCGGTCGCGGACCCGTGCCACGGGATATTTGCAACATAAATATTTTCTCCTTCGTAGGGGTGACTTACAGTTTTTTTATGCCGTTTAGTGGCCTGCGTGGGCAAAGAGCGGTTGGACGAACCACGCTCCAATTGGTCCAAGCAGCTTGGGTGCAAGTACGAAGTAGACGACAGGGATGAAAACAATGATCGTAACCACCAGTGCGATGACGAACATGGCTCTCTGGTAGCGTACACCCTTGCTCCAGAAATCAATCAGCATGATGCGTATACCATTGGTTGAGTGAAACAGGATGGCTCCGATCAATGCCAGGGAGAGGAAGCGCACGACTATGCTGTCAAATAATAGGATGCCATCATTGTAGACCCGCGGGCCGAAGCCAAGCAACGAAATATCAACGATGTGAACAAACAAAAAGAGAAGAGTACCTAGCCCTGTGATGCGATGCAACAACCAGGACCACATGCCCGATTGACCTTTATACATCTTTTCCTCGTTTCTGGGGCGAAAGTTGGAGGCTGGAGTCCAGGAGTCAGGTGTAGGCCGCCCGGTCTTCCACAAAAATAATAGCCTGCGACGCGTTCCCTGCTGTGTTTCTTTGGCCTCTTACTCTCGCCATTCTGACATTCGCCTCGAATGTCGCTACGTTGGACTGGCAAAAAAGCTGATCAGCTCTATTTTGATATGCTGCACGCAGTATCTCAACAGTGCAGAATCGCTATTGTAGCTCAACAACGCGCCAGAACATCGCGCAGCCCGCGTCTAGTACGGCGGTGTCGTGTTTTTATTATACTGCAAGGAAAGGGGACGCGCAAACCGTTACAGATCGGAATTGTTGAGCGTGTTGCGGCTTGAGAGGTTCTTTTCCAAACGTTGCAGTCTGCTCAGGTACCAGAATAGCTCATATACGAGGATGACCGACATTATGTTTTGTGAGGGGATTGTGATCTTCTCGTTAGCCGCGAAGCCATCACCTATAAACTGGACCTTGCTTCCTGTTTTCTACAGGACTTTAAATCCTTTGGAGAATGGTGTATACTAAGAAGGTAGCAATGAATCCCCCATACGCAGACCGGCGTACACCTATGATGGGCAGACGTCGTTCCGGGTGGGTTGCGTTTCGCTCCTGCAAAGGCAGACCTGTACGGTATTTGCAGGAGTGTGAAAGCGCGACTCACCCTTTTTATGACTACTTAATTATGAGACGAAAATTATTGGTACTAGCCCTGGGCATCGTGTTCCTGATCGTTATGGCCTGGGCGGGAACGGTGCTCACTGAGATCATACCGGCTCGCGCCACGGCGCAGACGCAGAGCGCGCAGGCGGGTTCCTACAAGATTACCTTGCGGGTTGATCCCAACCCTCCATCAGTCTCGCGACCGGCTACGCTTACCTTTCAGATTGTGCATAGCGCTTCGCAGCAGCTCGTGACGAACGCGCGTGTCACGGTGGTAAGCAGTATGGAGACGATGGACATGGGCACCGACAGCGCTGTCGCCCATGTCCAGAGCAATGGTCTCTACAGTGTTCCTATACAATTTCTGATGGGTGGTACCTGGCAGGTGCAGGTACTCATCTCTATTGGGGGTACTCAGACGGAGAGCGCTACGTTTGAAGTGACCGCCCATTAGAGGCTATGACGCGAGGGTATGTCAGGGCTGCTCTGTACGTATAACCTCGATAGTGCAGTGCGCGATCAACGCGCCGACCGCGCCAACAGCGGCTAGCCACGGGGCGAGCAGCGTGCCGATGACGCCGACCGTGAGCGGCAGCTCAAGCACAATGTGCTCTCCCTGACGAATGATGATGCGACGGGCGTTCCCTTCATGGATGATCTCTTTTACTTTGTCGGCCAGGTCCGGCCCTTGCACGTGTATCTCTTCGCGATACTCCGGCCCCTCCGGCCCTTGATTCAGGTTTGGATCGTACTGAGTCACAAGTTGCGTCCTTTCTTGTTTGGTGAAAACAACAGTAGCGTGTTTAATGCGACCAGGAGCTATTCTTAGGAATCCAAAACGAGATCAACTCCTGACATCAGTGTGTCTTTTCCAACTATTTTTGTCAAGTTTTTGCAGAAAGCTGCGCGCTCCCAATGCTCATGGATAATTTCTGTTCTTTTCCACCATATGCTATACTTCCATTAGATACAGCTTTATTCGTAACTCTTCAGGCTTCCTGATCTAGTAGGATAATTCTCTCACTGACACATTTTTGGAGGAGAGAAATTTTTGGGGTAGTGTTCTGTCAATTGTCAATGAATTCCAACATCGGGGTAGGGACGCGCTAGAAGCTGGTCCCTAGCCTCAGTGAAAAAGGGTCAGGGAGAGAACTGTAAGATGGAGCAAGCCCACCCTACTGATGAGTTACGTTTACTTATGCATTGCAGCTGTAAAAGGAGCATTCCAATGATCCTCTTTCGTCAGAGGAATATGTTTATAACGATTACTCTCCTATGCTTGTTCGCGTTCTTCCTGGCTTCTTGTGGAGGCGCGCCGCAACAGGCGCAGAGCGTGCCCACGGCGACGCCATCGCCCGCGCCGCAGCAGGGTCAGCAGCTTCTTACGAAGACGGGTGGCATTCTAAACTCCGCTCGAACGCTACAGGGTCTGTTCGATCTCACGTTTAGCGGCCAGACGGTGAATGGAACATTAAATAGCCAGATATGGAACGCGGCTCCGGCTAAAAGTCGTACCGAGGTGCACAAGTCAACGCTCTCTCAGGTTGCTTCTGGCACGGTGACGGTCACGGACGGCAAGAAGGTCTGGCAGTACGATCCAGCGAAGAACGTCGTCTATAGCGGCCCCGTCGTGTCCACTAGCACGTCCGGCGTTAATGGCACCGATAGAGGGCAAGGGCAGTTCGCGCTGAATCTGGTGCGCAACGTTTTCACGGGCAGCGATGGCACCTTGAAATCTGCGAGCGATATGGTAAACGGACACGCGGTCTACGATATTGGCGTCGTGCCTACGGCGAACGCGGCCAGCAGCGGCTCCGGCTCATCCGGCAGCTTCAGTTATACCGGTGATGTGTATGTTGACAAGGCAACGCAGTTGCCGGTCAGGATCAGCCTGAACATTCAGGGCCTGGGCAACATCCTGCTTGACATCCCTCACCTGACGCTCAACCAGCCCGTAGCTGCCAGCACCTTCACCTTCGTTGTACCCGCTGGCGCGAAAGAACTGCCATTGCAACAGGCAACGCAGACAACGGGTGGCGGCCTGATCTCCCTGGCGCAGGCACAACAGCAGGCAGGCTATCACCTCTTGAGTATCCCTGGCGATCAGGTTGATTACGCTTTACAAGGCGTCAATGTGCTGGGCGCGTCAGGCAGCGAGATTTACACGCTCCATTATATGAAAGGTGGCACGAGCTTTACCATAGCAGAGGGCAAGCCACTGGCAAATCTCGTCGGCACCGGCGGTCGGCAGGTCAGTCTGCGCGGTACCAGCGCGCTCCTCTCCAGTCAAAGCGGGAACAACGTGCTGACGTGGACCGAGAAGGGCGTCGGTATCAACATGAGCGGACCTTTGAGCGGCGACGAGCTTGTAGCGATTGCGAAGGCATTGACGTGAACGCACATCAGGAAGCACGTTGCGCCCTGAGCTTCAGCGGCGGCAAAGATTCTATGCTCGCCCTTGATCGCGCGCTCAAGGCGGGCGCGCGCGTCGAATATCTGCTGACCCTGTACGATGAGGCCAGCCAGCGCGTTCGCTTCCACAACGTACCCATCGTCCTCATCCAGGCTCAGGCCGACGCGCTGGGTATCCCGTTGCTTGCTTATCCCAATGCTCCCGAGCACTTTGAAGCCGTCTTCTTGCAAGCGTTGCGTGAGCTCAGGCAGCGTAACATCGATACGCTTTTATTCGGCAACATTCATCTCGCCGACGTGCGCGCCTGGTATGAAGAGCGCACTACAGCTGCGGGATTCGTCCATCGTGAGCCTCTCTGGGGCGAAGCGCCCGCTCAGCTTGTGCGCGCATACCTCGCCCGTGGCTACAAAGCTTTGCTCACCTGCATCGAACTGGCCCGCGCCAGACCTGCATGGCTCGGTGCCCAAATGGATGAGGCGCTGGTGCGCGAGTTTGAGCAGGCGGGCATTGACCCTTGCGGTGAGCGCGGCGAATATCATACGTTCGTGTACGACGGTCCGCTGTTCGCCCGGCCTTTGCCCGTTCACGCTGGTAGCGTGAGCGAGGCAGCGGGTTTCAGAATGCTCGATGTACATTTATAGCGTTTCGCGCGCTTTTTGTTCGACCTGTGCTCCTTGTGGTAAGAATTGCTCAATTTTTGTCACGAGATCTTCGGTGATAAAAGGTTTGGTAAGGTACGCGCTGGCTCCATGCATATGGCCCTCGTCCCTCTCACTTTTTTGCGCAAAGGCCGTCAAAAAGATAAATGGGATATGGGCCAGGTGTGGACGGGATTTGACGATATCGGCGAGCTGGAAGCCGTCGTAGCCGGGCATCGAGATATCGGCGAAAATGAGGTCTGGCCGTTCCCTTTCAATCATCTCCAGCCCTTCAATGCCGTCAGCCGCTGTGTAGATCTTGTAATGCCGCGCATCTAACATAGCGTGGATGAGTTTGCGAATGCGCCCTTCGTCTTCGCAAAAAACTATTTTTAGCATATCTTCTCTCCAGTGTCGTCGTATGCTTGCTTGTTGTCTGTGAATAGTATAGCCATTGCTCAAAAAAGCTGTAGAGATGTGACATACCTCTACGGTTAGTCAAGCTTCGACTAACCGTAGAGGTAGCCTACATGTTCTGGTCAGGAGGTGGCCTGCTCCTTCAGAAAGTATGCACAAACTGCCCCGGCAACTTCTCGTGGAGCCTTTTTGTCGATCCCGAAGTGGTTGAGCTTTGGAAACTCTTGTGTTTCAGATTGCGGTAATACAGCTGTGAGCCGCTCCAAGGCGGGATGGACCCATGGAAGATCGCTTTTCCCACCATACATGAGCAGTACGCCTGCAGCTATTTCACGGTAATGTTCATAACTACTATCGAGCCGAGCCTCTTCCTGATGCTCGCGCAGACATTCATGGAGCAGACCCAGCCTCTGCTTGCGCTCGTGAGAGCTGAGAAAAAGCGGAACCAGCAGCTTCATGAGCCAGGGAGGCGTTTTGTGGGCGCGAAGAGGACCGACGCTGAGTGAGAACTCAACAAAGGCATCGAGGTATTTTTTCTCAGCGAGCTTCTTCTCGTAGCCAGGCATCCAGTCCATCGAGATGGACCCATCAATAGACACTCCAGGTTCGTACACAGCTATCCTGGTGAGTGAGGGGTTGTTACGAGCCACTTCTAGAGCCACGAATCTACCGAAGCTGTGACCAACCAGAAATGATGCGCCGGTCTTTTGCTGCAAGGCAAGCACATCTTCGCGCTCTTTAGTGATGGGGCTTGCCCTCATCCCTACTACTCGCGTGCCAGCGTATCTTTGACGACAGCGGCCAGCGCCTTGATGAACAGCGGCGAGGTATTGAGCGACTCGATGCGCGCAAACTGGATGCCGTGCTCCTCGGCCTGCTCGCGTGCTCCGACCTCGATGTCGTAGAGAATTTCGAGGTGGTCGGCCAGGAACTGCACAGGAGCGATCAGAACCTGGCTCTGTCCCGCCTGTTTCAGCTCAGGCATCACATCGGCAAAGTCCGGCTTCAACCATTCCTCGGGCGTGTGGCCCGCGCTCTGGTAGCAGAACATCCAGCGGTCTTCCGCGAGGTCCAGCATCTTCGCGACTGTGGCCGCGGTCTCTTTGAGGTCGTTGATATAATTCGGCTCGTTCTCTATCACGCGCTTGGGCATACTATGCGCGGTGAGCAGGACCGGCACATGATCGCGCACCTCGGGTGGGAAGTGGTCGAGCGCCTGCTGCACGCGCTCCGCCAGCGCCAGGAGGAAGTAGGGCTGCAGGTGCCAGTCGGTGGCGATCTTGAGCGTCAGATCATTGCGATGCAGATCGGCGACGGCATCTTCGAGCGTGCGCACGTAGCCCTTCATGATGATCGGAGAATATTGCGGTGACATAATGAGTCCGACCAGGGTCTGCGCGTCCGCCGTTGCCTCGGGTACGATATCCGCGATAAACGGCGGGGCGAAGCGCATGCCAGCTACAGCGTGATACGTCGTTCCGTCGTCAGATTCGCTGTTCAGTTCCTCTTGTAGCGCGGCTGCCTGTTCGCGTGTAATACGCAACAGTGGCGAACCGCCGATCAGATCGTAGCGCCGCCGAAACTCGGCGATAACCTCCGGCGAAGCGGCGCGCCCACCATAAACATGTTTAAGATACACCGGAATATCGTCCAGGGTAGCTGGTGATCCATACGTCATCAACACCACGCCAATATGTTTATCTGTCATCTTTTATCATCTCTCCTTATTTTTAGTTAAACCCGTAGGGATGGGGCTGGCCCCCATCCGGCTCGGCAAGCGAAATCATGTCAGGCTAAAGGGCCTGCGAGTGGGCCGGATGGGTGGCAGCCCCATCCCTACTTGAAGCATATGTCTGCACCGTCGCCGTGTGGACCATATCGACCAGGCGGCGCAAAAAATCGGCATCAGTTGCTTCGAGGATACCATGTCCAAAATTAAAGATGTGGCCTGGGCGGTTATTAGCGCGCCGCAAGATATCCTGCACGCCCGCTTCGATGGTGGGCCAGTTGGTGAGCATCAGCGTTGGATCGAGGTTGCCCTGGATACCGTGCTCGTAGCCGACGCGCCGCCAGGCATCATCGAGATCGACGCGCCAATCGACGCTGATAATATCGCCACCCGCCTCGGTCATAGTCTCCAATAGTGCCGCTGCGCCGGTGCCGAAGTGAATGGAGGGCGTGCCGGTCTGCTTGATAGCTGCGAAGATGTGCTGAGTGTAGGGCAGAACAAAGCGCCTGTAGACGCTGGGACTCAGAGCGCCCGCCCAGCTATCGAAGAGTTGCACAACATCGGCCCCCGCCCGAATCTGCGCCAGCATATAGTCAGAGACCACAGCGGTAACTTTCGTCATGAGCGCGTGCCATAGCTCAGGCTGCCCATACATTAGCGCCTTCGCGGTGGCATAGTCGCGCGATGGGCGACCCTCGATCATATAGCAAGCCAGCGTAAAGGGAGCGCCGGAAAAGCCGATCACGGCCTGTTTTCCCGCCACTGCGCGCTTTACCATGCGCGTAGCCTCCATCACATAGGGCGCGCTCTCCTCGGTATCCGTCACGCGCAGAGCGGCGACATCTTGCATACTGCGAATGGGATTGGAGATAAATGGACCCTCTTGCCGGATCTCCAGATCGATGCCCATGCCCTCCAACGGCAACATGATGTCGGCATAGAGTACGGCGGCATCGACGCCGAAGGATTGTATCGGCATCAGCGTAATCTGCGTACACAGCTCGGGGGTTTTCGCCATCGTCACGATATCGTACTTCTTGCGCAACGCGCGATATCCCGCCAGACAGCGCCCGGCCTGGCGCATAAACCAGATCGGCGTGGCGTCGGGCTGCTCGTGAGCGCACGCGGCGAGAAAACGCGCGGCACCACTATGAGGGAGCGCGTCAGACATAAATGTTTGTTTTTGCATAGCGTAGTATGTTCCTTAAAAAGATCAATCAGGTTTATCCTCAATATAATAGCGCGATTGAGGCATTGTGGCAACTTTAAACCTACTAAAAACTACGTATTTTTTCTGTAGACGGTAAGATTCTGAGAATCTGGGAGATGGATTACAGTAGGGATGGGGCTTGCCTCCATCCGGCCCGGAAGCTTGTGGTGGGGAAGCGGATGGAGGCAAGCCCCATCCCTACTGATTAGGAGGGGGCTTGAAATAGCTTGAAGTTCGTGAATTTTGCTTGTGCCGTCGGTGTAGTATCAGGCGTGCCAGCGGCAAGAGCCAGTTGCCCGCTGCTGTAATTGCTGTCCTGGGCCTCTCCAACGAAGCTGCCGTTAATGTACAGCTTGAAATCGTTGCCGTTGGCGATGATGAAGAGCGTATTCTTTTGGCCCGCCGGAAGAATAGCGTTACTATGGGTATTTTTGATGAGATAGAAGTAATAGGCATTGGAGGTAGCACCCACGTCATGGCGACGGAAGAAGAACTGATTCTGGTTGGTGATCTCGAAATCGTAGAACTGATCTCCACTGAGGCGGAAGAGCATGCCCGCGCTATTGCTTGTAAGCAGCGTCACATCAACCTGCGCCGCCGTATTGTTGACGGATGGTTGCAGCAACGGACAGTACTGAAGGTAGTCCGGCTGCGGCACAGTGACATAATATCCACCCGTATTGAAGGTGCAGTGTGTTCCATCGATGGTCCAGCGGTTCGCGTTGTCGCTACTCAGGCTGTCCATGAGTAAGGGCTTGCTATTGAGCACCGTGTTCTGCGCCGCCATAGCGCGCGTGGTTGGGTCCTGCTGTGTTGGTTGCCGGGTCGGTTGTTGCGTGGCCTGAGCGTTGGCCGCGTTAGCTATAGCTGCTGCCTGGCCGCCGTGGGTTCTATACGTGTAGTAGAGATAAGACATGGGCAACACGATAAAGAGCAGCAAGCCGACGCTCACGATCAGCATCGCGAGTCTGTTAAGCTTGCGTGTTTGCTTTGATGGTGGGCGGTGCTGTGTGCCAGATGGCCTTGAGACCGGCTCTTGCACTACCGCTGGCTCCTGCACTTCTACTGGCTCCGGTTGGCGCAGTGGCAGGGGAGGAAGCTCTCCGGCCTCGTTCAACTGCACGCGTCTCCGCTTCACTCTTGTTGCCAGCGGATCATCGGAGAGGACGAGTTTCTTCTGCGAGCCGCGCATTCTGCGTGCATTGCGCACGAGACGGTGTGGCGAGATATGCGGAGGCGTCGAGGGCGTCGCGGGAGACGGGATGGGAAGGTTCTCAAGCTTCTGCCGCACGCGTCTGGGAGGCCCCTGCTGAGGCGGCGCAGCTGGCAGCGCGGGTTCTTGTAGCGCAAGGCGGTAAGCCGTCGCCAGCTCCAGCGCGCTCTGGAAGCGCTTGCGTGGATCTTTCTCGAGCACCTTGAGGATGACGCGATCGATAGCGGGCGAGAGTTCAGGATTGATATGCGATGGCGGCTCTGGTTGTTCGCGGATCTGTTTCCAATAAACGGCGACCGGCGTTTCCGCGACGAACGGGACGCGCCCGGCGACCATCTGATAGAGCAAGACGCCGAGCGCGTAGATGTCGCTGCTTGTTGTCGCTGGACCGTCAGCCAGGTCGGGTGCCATGTATTCGGGCGTGCCAAGCAAGACACCTGTCTGTGTCAATTCACTTGACCCCTCTAACGTCTTCGCCAGTCCAAAATCTGCCAGGTAGATATAGTGATCGTCTTGCAGGAGAATGTTTGATGGCTTGATATCGCGATGAATGATCCCGTTGTCGTGCGCAAATTGTAGCGCGCTGGCGATCTGGTCCAGAAGATCCGCCACATCTTCCAGGGCCAGGGGACCCTTCTGCATAAGGTCGCGCAGCGTGCCCTCGGGAACATAGGGCATAACCAGGTAGTGCCAGGGTTCTGCATCCCCGTAGTCAAAGGCCGGGAGTATATGCTCGTGGTGGAGCTTATCAATCGCCTCGGCCTCGCGTCGAAAACGTTCAAGATAAGCTGTCTGGCTGCCAGCCAGTATTTTTATGGCAACCTCTTGCTGAGTTTCAGTATCGTGTGCAAGATACACCTCAGCCATCCCACCGCGTCCGAGGCGTCGCTGGATCTGATAGTGATCGAGTGTTGTTCCCTCTAATCCAGGCATTTTTTTCCACGGTCCTTCGTATTGTTGCACATAAAACTATCTATTTTCAGCGTATGTATCTTAACACGAAAACGAGTTATTCGATAGATGCATTTTTCTGATAGGTATGTGGGAGAATGTTTTTAAGGATGAGCAGGTTCCGACTTTTTCTATATGGTACAATTTCCCTTGTGACCATCCTTCGAGTTGCCAGAGAGGAGCATAGTATGCCTGATCGCATCGTTTATTCTACCGATAGCGGGCGCGTCACCACCTGTACCGAGTGTGGACAAACATACAATAAATGTTTATGCGAACATCCGGCAGGGAGCACTAAGAAAAAAAGTGATGGCATCGTGCGCATTACGCGTGAACGTAAGCAGCGCGGCGGTAAGACCGTGACCGTGATCACAGGCGTACAGGCCTATCAAGACGAGCTAGCAGCGCTCGCCCAGCAGCTCAAAAAGCACTGCGGCACTGGCGGTACGGTCAAGGATGGCACCATTGAGATCCAGGGCGATCACGGCGATATCATCCAGGCCAAACTGATCGAGCTGGGCTACAAGGTCAAGCGTGCTGGCGGCTAACCTTTTCTGAATTATGCAGTAGGGATGGGGCTTGCCCCCATCCGGTTCCCCACAATGCAACTACTGAGCGGGAGTGCGCTCCCTAAGCGGTTCGGGCTCCCCGAGCCGGATGGGGGCAAGCCCCATCCCTACTGATGTGTTACCCTTTTTCCTTCCTCATTTCTTGCCAGCTATCTATTGCTCTGCCTGCAAATCCATTTCCACATTCTCATAGTCTTCTCAGAATAGAGGAGTAAGAGGCTCCAGAGTCGGAAGTCTACATACACGAGAGAGGATAGATATGAATATCGACGAACAGTTTGATAACTTTCTGGCAGGCTTAGGAGTGGAAATGGAACGCCCAGAAGATCGATCTTATAGTTACGGTAATGACTCTGCACCAGAGGTATCCATCTTTCAGGCCTCTCGTGATCACTATGGCGTCTTCTATCGCCTGGACATTGTGGACCGGAGGCCGGAACTGCGTATCATGCTGCCAACCGATAAGGGCGATACGAAGATGACGATGTACCTTGTGCATCTGAGCGGAATCTCCCCCCTCAATGTCGGCTTTGCGGAGATGACCGCTTACGAAGGCAGCGCCGCCTATGAGCACGCGCGCGAGGCCACGCTTCAGCATCTACTGTATGCCGTCGCCGAGATGATGAAGCTGCTTTTCTGGGCTGGCGATCTGCAGCGCATGAGCTTCCCACCTGAGATCGAAGTGTATCCTCTATCGTTGCAGGACGACAAAAGGGCGCGTCGCGGTGGTCGTATGTAACATCTGGCGATAAGCAGGCATCCACGCCTTAATGGGCTATGTGGTGAACTTCTGCCTGCATACTGGTGCCTTCTTATCCTTTCTATGGTACACTATGGGTATCATAGAAAGGATATCGCTATGCCGTATAATATAGATACAATAGGTCGTGAAGCCATAGATTATCTCGCCCTGAAACACGCGGCGCGCGAACGTGCACTCCCTAAGTCGCGTGCCACCATCCGCCACTGCGCGAACAGCATCAGGGCCACCCATCGCCAGGAGTTTCGCCTGGCGGAAGAACTTATGTCACAGGCAGCCTTCTTGTTAGCCGAGATGGCGAGCGATCTGCGCGATCACCAGGACATCTACTACGCCGGTTTCGTGCAGGACGCGCAGAAAGAGTATGCCGAGGCAGTCACCTTTGCCGCCTTTACCCAGCATCGCTCCTTGCCTCTACCAGACGAGCTCTCCATTAGCTACGCGGCATACCTCAATGGCCTGGGCGAGGCGGTGGGCGAACTGCGGCGCTATGTGCTCGACCAATTGCGGCATGGCAACTTTGACGACTGCGAGGTCTTCCTGCGTTATATGGATGATATCTATGCCCTGCTCATCTCCGTCGATTTCCCAGATGCCATTACCAGCGGACTCAGGCGCACGACCGACGCGGCACGGGGCATTCTGGAGAAGACGCGTGGCGACCTGACCGCTGCTATCAGCCAGGCGCATCTGCAACAATCGATGCTGTCTTTGCAGCAGGAGTTGCAGAAGCACAATTTGAATCGTGATATACGTTGAGTGGGTAGCGGTCGAACAGAGTATTGCCGGATTTTGTATACTGATACCTATATGAGTCATATATAATTAAAGGGTACTTTCTGCGTACCAGGACGTATCTACCTGTGTACATGGCTGTATACTTTTGCTACCACTTGTATTCTGCTCGGCTGCTTCACTACTAGAAGCGCGCTAGAACTATATCTCAGGGGCATCAGCAAACGGTGTTCCCACGCCAGGAGGGGGGCGTATGGAAAAAGACCTGGAAAACGTAGATTCGGTAGCTTCTGAAGACAGAAGGACCGCTTCCTACGCGGATGGCATCCGTTTAAGGGCTAATAAAGCAACCGAACCAGCAGGCGACAATACGCAAAGGACGCCGGATAGGACGTACGTCAATGGCTCCGTCCCTGAAGCAGGTGCTGCGAGGTCCAATATGCTAGCTTCAACGCATATTGTAACCGCTGACTCCGTGCAGGCGGAAGAAGTGCCGACCATCCCTCTGGATTCGTTACAGACAATCAACGCGCTGCAACCTGAAGTCTCTGTTCGCTCGGTTGCTTCCAGTCGTTCTGTGCATATACCTACCCCGCTGGTTGTGCAGCCCTCAGAATATCGGCGTGGTATGGGCGAGTGGCTACAGCTCTGGTGGGAGGGCATACGCCCGACCTACTTCCCTTTGATCGTGATCCCAGCTTTGCTGGGCAGCGTGCTGGCCTGGACGCAAACTATCGTGCCGGGGAGGCCCCTCGGTCATTTTCACATGCCCCCCTTTATCGGTACCATCGTTTCTTTGCTTCTGCTGCAGACGGGAGCAAACCTGATCAACGACTACTACGACTATCTCCGTGGCATTGATACCAGCAATGCCCTGGGGCCTGGCGGGTTGATACAGCAGGGCCTGATCCGGCCCGCGCGTCTTCTGTCGAGCGGACTGACGGTCCTGGGTCTGGGCGCGCTGCTGGGGCTGATCGTGGCCAGTGCTGGGGGGCCGCTCGTCTACTTCTTTGGCCTGGTAGGCTTGCTCTGCGCGTATTTCTATAGCGCACCGCCGCGCGCGCTCGCCGCGCTGGGGCTTGGCGAGCTGATCGCATTTCTTATCTTTGGCCCTTTGATCACTCTTGGTGCCTATATGGTGCAAGGGGGCCATACAGCATACAGCGCCTTTGTCTACAGCCTGCCCCTGGGTCTCCTGGCGGCAGCGACGGTTCACGCGAACAATATGCGCGACACCGAGGGCGATATGCACGCGGGGAAGCACACCATTGCCTCGCTGATAGGTATACAGAGAAGCCGCATCTGGTACCTGGTGCTGCTCCTGGCGGCGTATGTCTTCATCGTCTTTTTCGGTGTGCCGCGCGGAGCGCCACATTGGATACTCATCACGCTCTGGACCTTCCCCCTGCTGGTAGTGATCATCAGCGGTGCCGTGCGCACGGACATCTCGACCGGCTTCGATCTGGTGATGCGCCAGACATTGAGACTTGAGACTTTCTTTGGTATACTTCTCCTTGTAGCTCTGAGTGTGCAGGCTATGATACCCGTATTGCCGCATTTGCCTGCACACATTTTGCCGATATAGAATGGACTTTTAAAACCATTCGGGCCATTTACAAGCATGGAGTACTATGTTACACTTCGCTTAATCTTTAACGATCTGGCTCATATTACTGTTTGCGGTTGTTTTACAAGGAGGTGCTCTATGGCTGGCTGGGAAGAGGAACTGGCCATGCTCCTGCGTGAGCTGGGTGTAAAGCAAGAAGAGCCCAAAGCTCACCTCCGACCTACGCGCAAGCCCATGCGCAGTGATACCAGGCGGCGAGAACAGTCAGCTGATGCGCTATTCTGGGATGAGGATAGCGGACACGACGAAGATGAAGATGATGAGCCGTGGATGAATGATCTGTCTCTGATGCGTCGTGAAGTCGATTCTATCGTGAGCCAGGTTGTGCTTCTGATGCAACGCGGGGACCTGGATCTTTCTCTCAAAGAAGATGTCATGGTAGTGTTGCGGGCCTTACGGCGGCGTGCAACTGTTACCCAGCAAGCGGCTACCGGAGACGAGGCATACCTGGAGTCCGCTTCAGCTATGTTGCACTTTTGCCGCCTCGTTCTCCAATTGAGCGAGTTCGCGACCGAAGATTTATAG
>Ga0209839_10000180_pt1 | contig 31164 bp, 26 predicted proteins | sample OrgsoiDNA2013050_FD_185800 | JGI IMG/M metagenome (GOLD analysis project Ga0209839, IMG submission 185800) | Permafrost soil microbial communities from the Arctic, to analyse light accelerated degradation of dissolved organic matter (DOM) -... | ecosystem: Environmental > Terrestrial > Soil >... | reverse complement strand
GCTCGGGGTCGGGGTGGCCGTCGCGGTAGTAACAGGTGCTGTGGTGACGGGTGCGGTGGTAGCCGGCGCCGTGGTGACGGGCGCCGTGGTGACGGGCGCCGTGGTGACGGGCGCCGTGGTGACGGGCGCCGTGGTAGCCGGTGCCGTGGTGACGGGCGCCGTGGTGACGGGCGCGGTCACGGTCGGCGTGGCCGTCGGGAAGTGCCGATGCCTTCTTCTTCTGCTCTGGGCTTGCACCGCCGTGGCCGCGGCGGACGTGGACACAGCCCCGCCCACGGAGGTAGCCGGGGCTGCCGAAGTGCTCGGAGAGGATGTGGTGCAGGCGCTCGCCAGGTTCGCGGCACTGCTAGAGGCGCTGAGGTTGGTTCCGAAGTGCGGAGCGATCAGGAACGCCATCCCCACTGCCAGTACCACCACCAGGAGCCCGGCCATAGCCGCGAGGCGTGCCCGTGGCCGCTGCTCCAATTGCCGATAGCGGCTGGCGATACTTCTTCGATAAGACTTGGCGACTCGCCGATAAGACATGGCAACATCTCTCTCTCGGGACCCGCTCCCAGATGGTCACAGTAGACCCAGAAGATAGCCGGTGATACCCAATCGAAATATTAGTAACTTTGTCTGATTTGCCCAGTTATATCCGAATCTATATCACTACATATTGTAAGCAAACAAGTGCGTACCGTAGTTTGACCAGGTGGGCGTGTACCTTTGTGCGGGTGGGAATAGCCACTGCTCGGAGCGTTGTCATTGCCGGATGCTCGCGGAAGCCGGGAATTAGTTGCGGCGAAGAGGCTTCATAGCAGACTAGGAATGCTGGACGGCGCGACTTCCCCGACTGGTCAGACTTTGGTAATAAGTTCATCTTCCGGGGCCCTGATAATGGCGGAGGCCGTCGTTATAGACTTACACGAAAGTGCCTATGGTGGTGGGCCAAGGTGGTGAGAAGGTCATAGCTGGTACCGCTGGGCCTGGCCCACCTCATGTCTCGGTCGCTGCGCACCCGCTGCGCGCGCAGTCGGCGTGGCGCGCATGACCACCTGGTTCCGTGGCCTGGCCGCGCGTCGCAAGTTCTTCGTGGCCGGGGTGGCCCTGCTGGTCGTCGCGGGCGCCTGCGCGCTGGCCGTGTCGGTCATTGGCGGCCGGGGCCGCCTGCCGGCCGGGTTTCCCGCGCAGGGCAAGCCGGGGCCCGTGCTGCTCGTTCCCGGTTACGGCGGGAGCACCAGCGCACTGTCGGTACTCGCCGGCCATATCCGGGCCACTGGCCGGGCGGCCACTGTCCTGCGCCTGCCCGGCAACGGCACGGGCAGCCTGATCCGCGACGCCGCGGTGCTCAACGCCGCGGTCGCCCGCGCGCTGCGTGGCGGGGCGCCATCGGTCGACGTGATCGGCTACTCGGCGGGCGGCGTGACCGCGCTGGTGTGGGCGCGCGCGGATGCCGGCGACCGGAAGGCCCGGCGGGTGATCACGCTCGGCTCTCCGTTCCACGGAACCGCGCTCGCGGCCGCGGCGCAGGGATTCGCCCCGGCTGCCTGCCCCGCCGCCTGCACTCAGCTCGTGCCCGGCAGCAGCCTGCTGGCCGGGCTGACCGCGGGCACGCCCGGCCAGCTCCCCTGGCTGTCGCTGTGGACGACCGACGACAAGACCGTCACCCCGCCGGACTCGGCGCGGCTGGCGGGCGCGATCGATGTGCCCATCCAGTCGGTCTGCCCGCAGCAGCGGATCAGCCATTCGCAGCTGCCCACCAGCCCGGCGGTCACCGCGATGGTGCTCCAGGCCATCGGGCCGGGCCCGATCCGGCACCCGGCGCCGGCGGACTGCCGCGGCTGACTACCGGCCGATCAGGCCCGCGGTCAGCTCGCGATGTCCTTGGTCGCGAAGTGGGCCCAGGCGGCCGCGAGGAAGACCACGACGTAGACCCCCTGCACGGCCAGGCCACGGTCAATGTTGCGCCACAGGATCGGGTCACGGAAGAAATCGAGCCACGCCAGCCAGTAGCGCGTCGGCAGGTAAGGGCTGATCGCCGACGCGGAGTTCAGCGTGACCAGCACCTGGCTGGTGATCAGGGCGGCGAGCGCGCCCAGCGCGGCTCCAAGGGAGGAGTCGGTGACGGTCGACAGGAACAGCGCGATCGCGCCAACTCCGAGCATCGACACCGAGATGAAGGCCACCGCGCCGAGTATCCGCAGCAGCAGCTCACCTGGCGTGAGCCCGGAGCCCGACAGCGACGTCGCGGCCAGGCTCGACGCCGTGACACCGCCAGGGGTGGCCGCGACCGGCTGCGAGCCGAACAGCAGGGTCCCTGCCACGTACGCGGTCAGCGCGACCAGCACCACCGCCGTCAGCACGTACACCACGACCGCGACGAGCTTGGCCGTGAGCAGCCGGGCGCGGCCGACCGGCCTGGCCAGCAGGTACCGGAGCATGCCTGACCCGGCCTCGCCGGCGATGGAGTCACCGCCGATGACAGCGACGGCGATCGGCAGGAAGACCGGCAGCACGATCGCGAGCGCCGCCGCCGGGTACAGCGACCCGCTGGACAGCACATCCGAGAGCAGAACGGGTCCCTGACCGGGCGGCGGCGCCAGGTGAGTGACCGCGACGAACACCGCCACGAGCACCGGCAGCCCGCACAGCAGGGCCAGGCTCACCCAGTTGCGTGGCCGGCGCGCCAGCTTCACGAGCTCGACCCTGATCATCTGGAACCGCCGTCCTTCTCCTCGGCCCCGGTCGCGGTCCGGGCCTTGGTCCCGGTCCCGGTCCCGGTCTGGCTCCCGCCCGCGGCCGGCCGGTCGACACGATCCGCGCCCGCGCTGGTGAGAGACAGCACGAGGTCCTCCAGCGAGCGCCGCTCTGGTCGCAGCTCGTCGACCGGGAAGCCCGCCGAGACCAGGCGGGCATTGAGCGCCGCCGCGTCCGGCGCCGCGATGATCAGCAGGTCGCCGTCGCGGTGCTGCACCTGTCCGTCCAGCGCTGCCGCCACGCCGCCAGGATCGGTACTGCGGACGACGATGCGGCCGGTCGGCGCCTGCAGCGCCGCGAGATCGTCCTGCAGGATGAGCCGTCCGCGGTCGACGATGCCGACCCGGGTGCACAACTGCTCGACCTCGCTGAGCTGATGGCTGGACAGAAAGACGGTGGTCCCGGCCTCGTTGAGGGCGGTCATCAGGTCGCGCATCTCGCGGATGCCCCGGGGGTCCAGGCCGTTGGCGGGCTCGTCGAGGATCAGCAGCCTGGGAGCCCGCAACAGCGCGGCGGCCAGTCCGAGCCGCTGCCGCATGCCAAGGGAGTACTTGGCGACCGCGCGGTTGTCGATCCCGGCCAGCCCGACCCGTTCCAGTGCTTCCCCGATCCTGGCCTGGCGGGTGCGGCGGCCGCCGGCCGGGCCCGCGGCATCGATGAGGGCGAGGTTCGCCCGGCCCGACAGGTGCCGGTACGCGGACGGGCCCTCGACCAGCGAGCCGACCTGCGCCAGCACCTCCGGCCCGCTCGCCGGCATCGGCCTGCCCAGGATCTCGATCTGGCCGCTGGTGGCGTAGATCAGGCCGAGCAGCATCCGGATGACCGTCGTCTTGCCGGAGCCGTTGGGGCCGAGGAATCCGTAGCGGTCGCCCTCGCGGACGTCCAGGCTGACCTGATCGACAGCCAGGAAGCTCCCGAAGCGTTTCGTGAGCGACCGCGTGACGATCATCGTGCCCTCTCGATCAGGGTCAGCAGGTCACCGGCGGCGTGTTCGAGCGCCGCCGCCGTTACCGGCCCGGCGAACAGGAACGTCACCCCGCCGAACCGGTCGGAGGTGGCCAGCAGGACGGTCAGCAGCGGCGTCTGGACCAGGACGGCGCTGCCGCCGGGCAGCGTGATCGTGCCGGCGCCTGCCGAGGTGGCGGCCTGGACCAGTTGTGAGCCCGTTCGGCCCCGGATCGGCAGCAAGGCCAGCCGGGCGAACCCCGTGCCGTAGAACGCCACGCCGGTGAGGTTTCCGGGCGTCGCGCCCAGCCGCAGGCCGCCGAGCTCGGGCGGCCACGGATGCCGGCGGCCGCCGTCCAGGATGCCGTTGAGCGACGACAGCCGGGCCGTGGCCCTGTCGACGCCCGGTGCCGGGTGCGGGATGACGGTCGCCAGCGCCGGGCGGCGCAGGCTGAACTGAAGGAAGTTGCTGACCAGGACCGGCTGGCTGGCGCCGCGAGGGAAGACCTTCACCTCTACCGGCAGCCCGCTGGCCGGGTCGGCCCAGACCTCGATCGTGCCCACGGTCGTCGTCGGGTTATCCGGCACGAGCCGCAGCCCGGCCGCGTCCACCCCCGCAACCCGCAGGGATGGCAGCCGGGAGAGGTGATCGGCGGGGGCGGCGAGCCCGAGCAGCCTGACGGCCAGCGCCGGGGGCAGCAGGTCGGCCGCGCGCGGCAGCCGGACGGGCTGGCTGCCGACCACCCGGGTGAGCAGGTTGCCGGCCTGGTACCACAGGAAGGTGCGCCGGCAGACCTGGTAGACATCGTTCTCCCCTGCCGTCGCGAGGGTATCTGCGCGCCAGTGGGCGGGCGACCGGTACCAGGCGTATTGCTCGGTGGTGCCATCCAGGAGCTTGCTGACGTCCGACAGGTCCGGCAGCGTCGGCAGGCCGAAGTCCGCCGTGCTCTCCGCGTATCCCTCATAGGGCACGGTTACGGAGGCCAGGATGCGGGCGCGGAGCGCCGTGGCGGTGATCGACGACCCGGGAACCGGGATCGCCGCGACGATCGCCGGGATGGCGCAGAGCACGGCGGCGCCGCAGACCACGACGGCCCAGCGCCAGCGCGCCCGAGGGCTTACGACCCGCACGGTCGGCTCTGCATCGCTGGGGTCGCCGTCACACCATCGTCACATCGAGGCGCCGCGTAAGAGACCCGCACGTCAGCGACCGCGCCCGGCCAGGACGGTCGTCTTCCGGGCCCGGGCCCGCGCTGATGCGCGGCGCAGCGCGACGGCGTAGGCGGCCGCCGAGGCGAGGAACAGCACGCCCGTGACCGCCAGCCAGCGCCCCAGGTAGGGCTCGGCGGTCAGCCCGCTCGCGCGGTGATACGTGCCTGCCGACAGGCCCAGGATCAGCGGGAACCACACCAGCAGCAGCAGCAGGGCGAACGCGGCGGGTACCCGCACGTAGTTGATGACCGGCGGCCCCGACGGCGGCGGCGCCGCGCCCGCGGTGCCAGCCGGTCCCGCGGTATCGGCCCGGCCAGCCGCGCCCGCAGCGGCCGTGAGCCGGCTGTGCTCCCCGCCGGCCCGCGCCGGCAGCAGGCGCCGCAGCGACAGGTCCGCGAGCGAGTACAGCGGGAAGAGCAGCAGGTCGTGCGCCACGATGGCGACCACGAACCAGACGGCGAAGCCCCGCCACTGTCCGGCGGCGACCACAGCGCGGAGCGCATAGCCGGCCAGGGCAAAGACCGCCAGCAGGGCCAGCAAATGCAGCGGATGCGCGCCGTACCAGTGGCGCACCCGCCCGGTCAGGCCGATCAGGCCCCTCATGCCTGCTCCGTGAAAGTGATCTTGTTAACCCACTTCGTGTTGTGTACGCCCGGCGCGGCCGGGATAACCGTCCGTGCCGGGTAGCCGTGGTCGCGCGGCAGGTCCGCGTCGTTGACCCGCAGGGCGAGCATCGACCGCGGGTCATTGACCTGGGCCGCGGACAGGTCGGCCGTCCTGAATGAGCCTTTCCGCTCGATCGACTCAACGAGCGCGCCGCCCGGATGGTTCACGCCGGCCAGCCGCGCCAGGTCGGTCAGCCGCACCCCGGACCACGTAGCGGCCACCGACCAGCCCTCCACGCAGGCGATCGGCAGTACCGCCGACTGCTGGGGCAGCGCCGCGACCTGCGCCCGGGTGAGGGACACCTGCCGGGAGCCGACGAGAACCAGCCGGTAGGCCGGCCCGACGTCGGCATCGGTCAGGCCGATGGTGGCCGCGGTCCTGTTGACAGGGAGCTCGCCCGGCTGGGCGGCCGACAGGCCGCGGGGGGCGAACAGCGCGGTTCGCCGCGTCCAGCCGCCGATCGACTGGCCGGCCACCAGCGCCGCCAGGGTGAGCGAGCCGCCGGCGACCGCGGCCAGCAGCCCGCGTCGCGAGATGGTGGGCGCCGCGGGCGCGGCCGCCCGCAGGCCGACCGGGTCGAGGGCCTCGGGGCGGGTCGCCGACAGCGGAGTGCGCAGCTCGCGCCGCAGGCTGCGGGACCGCAGCCCGGCCCGCATGTGCGGATACTTGAGGATCACATGGGTCACGAACCCGGCGATGAAGACCCAGGCGCCGTAGAGGTGCGCGGTGTAGAAGGAGAACGGGAACACATAGAAGTTCTGGATGTTCAGGATCCCGGTGGCGAACTCGAACAGCACGCCGCCGACGATCATGACCAGGCTGAGCCGCTCCAGGGCCTGGGCCGCCGACGCCGCCGGCGGCCAGGAGAAGAGCTTGGGCAGCACCGACCACAACTTGGTGAGCACCACGGGCAGCAGCGCGAGGCCGAGCGTGACGTGAATCCCCTGGTTGACCCGGTACAACCAGGCCGGGTCGGTGGGCCAGGAAAATAGATAAAACTTCAGCAGGTGGCCGCCCGGCGTTTCGTCGTTGCCGGGCAGCCGGGGGTTATAGGAGGCGTAGGACAGCAGCCCGGTCACCGCCATCACCGTCAGGCCGCCCAGCAGCACCAGGCCCAGCACTGAGGTCAGCCACAGGCCGCGCAGCGGGCTGCGCCAGGTGCTCGGGCGGAAGGGGCCCGGCGGCGGGTGACTCAGCAGGCGGGACGCGAGCGCCCCCGGACTTAGCCGCGCCGTCATCCGGCTCAGCTGCCCGGCGGCGCGTTCCAGCAGGCCCGCCGCGCGCCGCCGGAGCGCGCGGCCGCGCCGCGCCGCGCCGATGGCCGCGAGCACGGCGGTGGCCCCGGCGAGCAGTATCAGGAACGTCGCGCGGCCCGCTGCTCCTAGCGTGCCGACCGCCCGCGGACGGGCAGGCGGCAGCTCGTCATGGCCGCCCGCGTCGCGACGGCCGGGTCCCCGCTTCCCCGTCATGGTCCGAAGCTAGCCAGGATTCCGTCCTTCGCGCGGCCCGCGGGCTGACCGGTAACAATGTCGTAAGGCCTGACCAGTGCCGGGCCCTCCATAGCGACATCGGCGGAACCCGCGACGATCACGCTGTGGGTAACCCCCGCGCACCTGTGGAAATCGGCCAACACCCCGGCGAACCGGCTCTTCGGTATCTGCCCCGCGACCGCGACCGCGTCGGCCGCCGTGTCCACGTCCAGGCACCGCGGCAGGTGGCGGACCCGCAGCCCGGCCGCCAGCAGTCGGGCCAGCTGCACCGCGCCGGTGTCAGCCGCGGACATGGGCACCCCGAGCACCAGGCGCGGGTCCGGCCGGCGCAGCCCCAGCAGCCAGAAGCCGCCGTCGTCCGCGGGGCCGAACGCGGCATCCGCGGTGCCCTCGGCCAGCGGGCGGATGGCCGACTCCAGCAACTCGGGGGTGACCTGTGGCGTATCCATCCCAATCAGCACGACGGGCACGGCCAGCCGCGCGTACGCGTCGCTGAAGGCGGCGGCTATCCGCTGATCCAGCCCGTGACCCCGCTGCGCGATCACGTCACAACCGCCCGGAAGCCAGGAGCCCGGCGTGCCGTCCAGGGCGATCACGTGCCGGTCAGCAGGCACCTGGACCGCTGCCGTGAGGGTGTCGGCCAGCGCCGCCTCCGCCAGCCGCGCTGCCTGCGCCGGGCTGAACGGCGGCGTCAGCCTGGTCTTGACGCGCCCCGGCACGGGTTCCTTGGCGATAACGACGACCTGCCCGCGCACGCCGCCCGCGCCGTGCATGCCGGTCATGCCGCCGCCAGGACCTTGCGCATGTCGCGGACGGTCCGCAGCGTTCCGCCCACCGTGCCGGTGACCTTCGACTTGCCGGTACGCGGCCGGTAGGGCACCTCTAGCTCGGCGATCCGCCAGCCATCCGCGGCGGCCTTGACGACCATCTCGAGCGGATAGCCGAACCTGCGGTCCGATATGCCGAGGCCGACGAGGTCGGCGCGGCGCGCCGCGCGCATCGGGCCGAGGTCGTTCAGCTGCACTCCGCTGCGGCGGCGGACCGCGAGCGCGATGGCCCGGTTGCCGAGCCGGGCGTGCAGCGGCCAGGCCCCGCGTCCCTGCGGGCGGCGGGCCCCGAGCATCAGGTCCGCGGAGCCGTCCAGCACCGGGCCGGCGACCAGCGGGAGGTCGGCCGGGTCGAGCGATCCGTCCGCGTCCATGATGCAGACCAGGTCGCTGGCCGCGGCGAGCAGGCCGCCGTGGCAGGCGGCACCGAAGCCGCGCTGGGGGACGTGCACGACCTGCGCCCCGTGCCGCGCGGCGATCTCGGGGGAGCCGTCCTCGGAGCCGTTGTCGGCGACGATCGCCCGGTAGCCGGGCGGCATCCTGTCCAGCACCCACGGCAGGGCGCCTGCCTCGTTGAGGCAGGGGAGTATCACGTCGGTCAGCATGATCGGCACTCTAATGGCAGCGGAGCGTCATCGACCCTTACGGAAATGTGACGAATCTTGCCGGGCCGCCGCGGCCGGAGCCCGGCCGTGTTTCGGTACAGGCATGCGCATACTCATCACCGGCGCGGCCGGCTTCATCGGCTCGCACATCACCGACGCGGCACTGGCCGCCGGCCATGATGTCCGCGGGCTCGACTCGCTGACTCCCGCGGTGCACGACGGGCTGCCGGCCTACTGGCCGGCCGAAGCCGAGCTGGTGACCGGTGATGTCCGCGATCCGCGGGTAGTCGAACGGGCCCTGGACGGCGTGGACGCCGTCTGTCATCAGGCCGCGCTGGTCGGTCTGGGCGTGGACCTGTCCGACCTGCCGCCCTACTGCGACGTCAACGTCACGGGCACCGCCGTGCTGCTGGAGGCCATGGGACGGCGGGAGGTGCCGCGCCTGGTCCTGGCGTCCTCAATGGTCATCTACGGCGAGGGCCGCTACGACTGCCCGGAGCACGGGCCGGTGCGGCCGCCGGCGCGGGAGCGCGCCGACCTGGAGCAGGGCAGGTTCGAGCCCCGGTGCACGCGCTGCGGCTCGGACCTGCGCACGGCGGCCGTCATGGAGTCGGCCCCGCTGGACCCGCGCAACGTCTACGCGATCAGCAAGGCGGCCCAGGAGCAGTTGGCGGGCGTGTGGACCGGCCTGACCGGTGGCTCGGCGGTGGCGCTCCGTTATCACAATGTCTACGGACCGCGGATGCCGCGAGACACGCCCTATTCGGGGGTCGCCGCCATCTTCCGGTCCGCGCTGGAAGCGGGCCGGGCGCCGCGGGTGTTCGAGGACGGGGCGCAGCGGCGCGACTTCGTGCACGTCGCGGACGTCGCCGCGGCGAACCTGGCGGCCCTGGAGTCCGGCCAGCCGGGCAGCCTGCGCGCCTACAATGTCGCCAGCGGCGAGCCGCACACGATCGGCGAGATGGCAGCGGCGCTGGCGGCGGCGTTCGGCGGCCCGGCCCCGCAGGTCACCGGCGAGTTCCGGCTGGGTGATGTCCGGCACGTCGTCGCGTCGCCCGAGCTGGCCGCCGCGGAGCTGGGCTTCCGCGCGCAGACCACGTTCGGCGACGGAATGGCGCAGTTTGCCCACGCCGCGCTGCGGAACCCGTCCCGCGCCCCGCAGCTCAGCCTGCGCCCGAGCTAACCGGGACCCCCCAGCTAAGCGGGATAACGCCTGCCGGACCGGCAGCTCGGCTGGCCCGCTGACCGGCCGAGAAGCTCAGCGGTCCACGAGGCCGGCGGAACGGTCGAGGAGGTCGAACGCGGCCGGCTGGGCCAGCGGCGTGGTGGCCGGGCGCCCCGGCCGCGGGAACCCGGCCGCGGATACCAGCGGCAGCCGGATCATGAACTGGCAGCCGATGCCCACGTTGCGCACCGCGATCTGGCCGGAATGCGCCTCGACGATGCCCCGGGCGATGCTGAGTCCCAGTCCCGCGCCCTCGGTGGGCCCCGGCGTGCGCGCGGTCTCGCCGCGGAACGCCACGTCGAAGACCCGCGGCAGGTGCTCGACGGGGATCCCGCCGCAGGAGTCGGACACGCTGACCGTCGCCATGCCGGACTCCTCGTCACCCAGCACCTCGATCGTGCCGTCGGACGGCGTGTGCCGGATCGCGTTGGTCACGAGGTTGCGCAGCGCGCGGCCGACCTCGGCGGTATCCGCCATGACCGGCCGGCAGGCGCCCCAGGACCCGTGCAGCCGCACGCCCTTTGCCCGGGCCAGCGGCTCCGCGCTGGTGAGCGCCTCGCCGATCAGCTCGCCGAGGCCGACGGGCCGGCGCGACAGTCGCAGGGCGCCGGCATGGATGCGGGACAGCTCGAACAGGTCATCGATCATGAGCGTGAGCCGGTCGGTTTCCTTGCGGATCTGGGTGTGGTAGCTGCCGACCGTGTGGCGATCGGAGACCACGCCGTCCTCCAGCGCCTCGGCCATCGCCCGCAGGCCCGCCAGCGGCGTCCGCAGGTCGTGGCTGACCCACGCGACTAGTTCCCGGCGGCTGGCCTCCAGCGCGCGCTCCCGGTCCCGGGCTTCGGCCAGCCGGGTGTGCGCCCGGGCCAGGGCATCCGACAGCCCGGCCAGCTCGGCGGGCAGCACGGCCGACGGCCGGTGATACTCGCCGCTGCGGCCCACCTCCTGCACCGCGCCGAGCAGCAGGCGACTTGCCGCCGACACCCGCCGGCCGATCAGCAGGGAGACGGCGAAGCCCGCGATGCCCGCGATGACGACGACCGCCGTGACCAGGTCGAGGTCGCCCTGGGAGATCAGCATCTTCCTGGCGATGACCACCACGCCAGCCAGCGTCGCCGAGACCGTGACCGCCGCGATCACGGTCAGGATCGTCGCGACCGAGCGCGCCGCGACCAGCCGCAGCACGACCAGCCCGGCGGCTGATACCGCGATCGCGATCCCGCCGACGGTGTAGCAGACGGTCCAGAGGTCGGCCGCCGAGATCATGCTTCCTCCGGTTCATACCTGTAGCCCACGCCCCAGACCGTGACGATCCGTCGGGGCAGAGTCGGATCGGGCTCGAGCTTCTCGCGGAGCCGGCGCACATGCACGGTGACCGTCGAGGTGTCACCGAACGACCAGTTCCACACCTGGTCCAGCAGTTCCTCGCGGGTGAACGCCTGGCGCGGATGGCGCATGAAGAACACCAGCAGGTCGTATTCGCGCGAGGTCAGGGCGATGAGCGCCGCGCCGAGGCGGGCCTCGTGGGCCCCCAGATCGACTTCGAGGTCGCCATCGCTGAGCACGCCCAGCGGCGGTGTTCCCGGCAAGCCGCCGCCGCGGGCCCGGCGCAGCACCGACCTGACGCGCATGGTGAGCTCGCGAGGGCTGAACGGCTTGGTCACGTAGTCGTCGGCGCCCGTCTCGAAGCCGACGACCTTGTCGGTCTCCTCGCCGAGCGCCGTCAGCATCACGATCGGGATCGGCCAGTGCTCCCGCAGGCGCCGACACACCTCCAGGCCGCTGATGCCCGGCAGCATCAGGTCCAGGATCACCAGGTCGGGTGGCTCCTCCGCGACCCGGCGCAGCGCCGCGTACCCGTCATGCACGCATTCCACCAGATGGCCGTCGCGGCTCAGGTACCGCCCGACCACGTCGACCAGGGTCGCATCGTCATCCACGACCATGATCCGGCCCGGCGGATCCGGGTTACTGAGCATCGGATACCTCGCTATCGGGACAGCTACCCGTCCCCTGGCCGCGCGTCTCGCGCGGTAATCCCACGGTAACGGGCCTGGCCCGCATTGCCGACCATCTGGCGATACGTCATGGCTTCGTAAGGGTCGCCGGGCCGGCGGCGCCGCTACGCTGGCGGCCTCGTAGCAGGACGCGGCGCGACCGTACCCGGGTACTCGCGGGAGGGGCAGGAAATGGCATGATCGGCGAGCTCTACGAGCAGGCCCTGGTGGGCACGGCCGTGGCGGAGATCGAGCACGCCGACGGGACCGCGAGCCCGTTGCCCGTGCACCGCTGGCTGCGCGCGGCGCCTGGCGACGAGTCGGTGCTCGACCGCTGCGCGGGCCCGACCCTGGACGTCGGCGCCGGGCCCGGGCGGCTGACCGTCGCGCTGGCCGAGCGTGGCGTGCCCGCGCTCGCCATCGACATCACGCCGCAGGCGGTCAAGCTGGCGCGGTCATCGGGCGCGCTGGCCCTGCAGCGCGACGTCTTCGGCTACCTGCCGGGGACCGGGCGCTGGTCGACCGTCCTGCTGGCCGACGGCAACATCGGCATTGGCGGCGATCCGGCGGCGTTGCTGCGCCGGGCCAGGGCCCTGCTGCGGCCCGAGGGCTCGGTGGTGGCGGAGGCCGGCCCGCCCGGCTCCCGGTCCCGGTCCGAGCAGGTCCGGCTGCGCGCCGCGGCGGGCTCGGGGCCGTGGTTTCCGTGGGCCTGGATCGGCGCCGATCAGCTCGCCACGCTGGCGGCGGCGACGGACCTGAAGGTGACCGAGACCTGGTCCGACTCCGGTCGCTGGTTTGCCGTGCTCCGCCGTCCCGCCGACCCGGAGCCTTAACGAATGCTTACGAGCCGGCCGCTTCGCTTCCCGCGGGCCGTTCCGGCTGAGAGCGTTTGACGGGTGGGCCAATGGATGCGAGCTGCGCAGATGACGACTGGACGGCTGCGGATAGCTGGGTCGGTCGCGGCTGCGGCCGTGCTCACCGCCGTGACCGCGCACTGGGTCCGCAGGTACTCGCCGCCGCTGCCGACGTATGCCGTGCTCTGGGCGGCGTTCGCCGCGGGGGCGTGGCTCGTGCTCGGCGTCAGTCGCCGCCGCGCCGTTCCGCTGATCCTGCTCGGCGGCATCGCGATCCAGCTCGCGGCCCTGTCGGCGGCACCGCAGGGCAGTGATGACCTCTACCGGTATATCTGGGACGGCCGGGTGCAGGCGGCGGGCATCGACCCTTACAGCTATGTCCCGGCCGCGCCGCAGCTGAAGGGCTTTCGGGATTCGTTTCTGTGGCCGGCGAACGGGCCGTATTGCGTGGGCCTGAGCGGAGCTAGCGCGGCCAACGCGCAGCTGCGAGGCCTGCCGCCCGGCTGCACGCGGATCAATCGGCCCCGCGTGCACACGATCTACCCGCCGGTCGCCGAGGCTTATTTCACGGCGGTCGGCGAGGTATCGCCGCCCGGCGGCGGGACCTTCCCGATCCAGGCCGCCGGGGCGCTGTGCGCCATCGCGACCAGCATCCTGCTGGTCGTCGGGCTGCGGCGGCTGGGCCGCGATCCGCGTTTCGCGGTGTTCTGGGCGTGGTGCCCCGTCGTCGGCCTGCAGGCCGGAAACAACGCTCATGTCGATGTGCTGGCCGCTTTCCTCACCGCGGCCGCGCTGCTGACCCTGGCCCGGCCAGGCCAGGATCGCCAGCACAGCCGTCGCCGGGCCATCGGCGGCGGGGTGCTGCTGGGCCTGGCCATCGCGACCAAGATCACCCCGATCCTCGCCGGGCCGGCGGTACTGCGCAGGCGCCCGGTGACGGTCGCGGTGGCCGCCGCCGCGGCGACCGGCTCCGTGTACGTGCCGCACCTGGTGGCGGTCGGCAGCCGCGTGATCGGTTTCCTGCCCGGCTACCTGGCTCAGGATGGCTACGCCGCCGGCGACCGCTTCGCGCTGCTGAGCCTGCTCGTGCCGGGGAAATGGGGCACGCTCGCCGCCGTTGCGGTGCTCGCCGCGGTCGGCGTGGCGGTACTGTGCCGCACCGACCCCGACCGGCCGTGGCGCGGTGCCGTGGTGATGACCGGTGCCGCGCTGGCGGTGACCTCGCCGACGCTCCTGTGGTACTCCATGCTGCTCGTGGTGTTCGTCGCGATGGACGGCCGACCCGAGTGGCTGGCGCTGGCCGCCGCCCGGTACCTGACGCCCCTGCATCCGCTGCCGCACCAGACGTTGCCGCATGCGGCCCAGCTCGGCTACGGCGGCGCGCTGCTGGTCGTGGCGGCGGTCACGCTGGCGCGGCGGGTCAGGCGGCCCGCAGACCGGCCGGGCGCGCCCGTCGAGCCCGCGGCGCGCCCGGCACCCCAGCCGGTGCCAGCCGGATGAGACCGGCTCGCCCGGCGGTCGTATCCCTCCGGGCCTCCGGGCCTCCGGGCCTCCAGGCCTCCAGGCCTCCTGGCCTCCGGGCCTCCAGGTCGCTTCGAACTGCAGCCCGCAGCGGCACCTCCAGCCCCTGCAACCCCACGCGCCCCTGCCCGACCTGTACCACTTGAAGCTATGACGTCATGGTTGGGCACCTGCTGTCGTCCCAACGACAGCAGGTGCCCAACCATGACGTGCGGTCTGGCGACCACGGTGGCCCGAGCGTGACAGAAGTGATGGGCGGTGGCCGTGGGTCCTCAGGGGCACCGGCCATCACCCGCCTAGCTCGCCGGCGGTCGGGCCGATGACGATCACGGCGGGATTGCTGATGCTGGGGGCCGTCGCCGGGCTGGCCAGTTCGGCCAGCGTGCACCGGTGCACGCGCTGACCGGCCGTCCCGGCGTTCTCGACGCAGGCGGCCGGGGTCGTGCCCGGCTGACCGAGGTCCAGCAGGTGCCCGGCGATGGCCCGCAGGTTGCGGACGGCCATCAGCAGGATTAGCGTGTCAGTTCCGGCCGACAGGGCGGCCCAGTTCACCCGGCTGGCCGGGTGATCGGGCGGCAGGTGGCCGGAGACCACGGAGAACGACTGCCCCACCTCGCGGTGGGTCAGCGGGATGCCCGCCAGCGCCGGTCCCGCGGTCGCGCTGGACAGGCCGGGTATGACCGAGCAGGCGATTCCGGCCGCGGCGCAGGCCGCGGCCTCCTCGCCGCCGCGGCCCAGCACGAACGGGTCCCCGCCCTTGAGCCGGGCCACGCGCCGGCCGGCGGTCGCGTGCTCGATCAGCACCTGGTTGATCTGCTCCTGGCTGAGCTGGTGCGCCCCCGGTGACTTCCCGGCGTGAATCAGCAGGACGCCGGGCCGCAGCTCGCCGGTGAGGCCCGGATCGGCGAGCCGGTCGGTGACTACGACGTCGGCGTTGTGCAGGGCCCGCCAGCCGCGCATGGTGATCAGGTCCCAGCCGCCCGGCCCGGCGCCGATCAGGGTCACCGCCCCGGTCGCGGTGCCGGTCACCGTCCCGGTCGCGGGGTCGCTCGCAGGGCCGCCCGGCTGCCTCGGTAGTGGCGCGGTCGGTGCCGCGGCGGGCACTGCGGGCGCGGGCGTCCCGGCCGAGATCCCGGCCGTGCAGCGCGCGAACGCCTCGACGATCCGGTCGTGATGCTCCGGGGCGGCCACGGCGATCCGTAGCCACTGCCGGCCCAGGCCGGGAAAGGTGTCCCCGCGCCGGACGGCGATGCCCAGGCCGCGCATGCGCTCCCGGACCGCCGTGGCGTCGCCGACGCGCACCAGCAGGAAGGGGGCCTGGCCGGCCGCCGCCACCGCGACGCCGGGCAGTCCGTCCAGCCCGTCGGCCAGCGCGAGCCGCCAGCTCGCCATCCGCGCGGCATGCTGCTGCGACCAGGCGACCGCGTCGGGCTGGCTGCAAGCCTCCAGCGCGGTCAGCGCCAGGCTGTTGACCGGCCAGGGCGGCTGCGCCTGCGCCAGCTCGGCGATCGTGGCTGGGTCGCCGAGCAGGTAGCCGACCCGGAGCCCGGCGAGCCCCCAGGCCTTGGTCAGGCTGCGGACGACCAGCACGCCGGGCAGGTCGCGCCGCGAGCTGAGGCTGCCCGGCTCGCCGGGAACGGCATCGGCGAACGCCTCGTCGACTACGAGGACCCGGCCGGGCCGGGCGAGCTGCTCGAGTACCTGCGCCGGGTGCAGCTGCCCGGTCGGGTTGGTCGGGTTGCCCAGCACGACCAGGTCTGCGTCGTCGGGCACCTGCTCGGCGGCCAGGGCGAACGGCGGGGCGAGCAAGACCCGCCCGACGTCATGGCCGGCCTCGCGCAGGGCCGCCTCCGGCGCGGTGAAGGACGGGTGGACGCAGACTGCGCGCCGCGGCCGCAGCGTCCTGGCGATGAGCGTGAATGCCTCCGCCGCGCCATTAGTCAGCAGGACCTCGGCCGACTCCCGGCCGTGCCGGGCCGCGACCGCGGCGACCGCCGCCTGCTGCCGCGGGTAGGCTGCCAGGTCATCCAGCGCCGCGTGCAGTCGGGCCCGCAGCCACGCGGGCGGCCGGGGCAGCGCTGCGTTGACGGCCAGGTCCAGCTGGCCGGCGGCGTCCGGGTCCAGGTCCTCGTCGCCGTGGTAGTGCAGGTCGACCGCCTCGACCGCCTCGACCGCCTCGACCGCCTCGACCGCCTCGACCAGCGGAGTGTCGGTGCTGGCCACCACGGGGGGCAGGTGTGTGGTCAAGTCCGTGCCTTCCGCGCGGCCTGGGCGACCCGGGCGGCGGCCACCAGCCGCGCCGCCGCGCCCGGGATGCCTGCCCAGTGCAAGTGCAGGTAGGACGCCAGCAGCTGGGGGGTGGCCCAGCCCTCGTGGCGGCCGTCGCTGAGCCGCCAGGCAGGGCTGGTCCCCGCCGCCGGCTCGCTGACCGTCCGGTGAAACTCGTGGGCGCGGACCACCGTCCCCGCCGCGACCAGCGGACCGGAGTTGAGCGCCACGGCCTCGCGGTAGCCGAGGGTCAGCCGGTCGGTCATCCGCGCCGTCGCCGGCAGGACGCCGCACTGTTGCCGGCCGTCCAGGTCCGAGCCGAGCCACAGCAGGCCGGCGCACTCGGCGACCACCGGCATCCCGTCCGCGACGCGCTCGCGAATCTGCGCGCGCAGCCCTGCGTTGGCGGCCAGCTTGTCGACATAAACCTCGGGGAAGCCGCCGCCGACGATCAGCGCATCGGTACCGGTCGGCAAGCGCTCGACGGCTATCGGATCGAACGCGAGGACCTCGGCGCCGACCGCTTCCAGCAGTTCGCGGTGCTCGGCGTAGCCGAAGGTGAAGGCGCGTCCGGCCGCGACCGCGATCCGCGCCGGCCCCATCGGCCGCGACCCGCCGCCCTCGTCGGGGGACCAGGACGGGCCGGTCAGCGCGGGAGCGCCCCGCGCGATGGCCAGCAGGTGATCCAGGTCGAGATGACGGGCGATCAGCTCGCGCAGCCGTGGCAGCCAGTCGCTGACATGATCGGCGCGCTCGGCGGCCGGGACCAGGCCAAGGTGCCGCGACGGCGTGTGCAGGGTCGCCTCGGTGGGTAGCGCGCCGAGCACCGGGATGCCGGTCCAGGTGATCGCCTCGCGCAGGATGTCCTCGTGCCGCGGGCTGGCGACCTGGTTGAGCACGACGCCGGCGACCTGCACGCGCGGATCGAAGGTGGCGAAGCCGTGCACCGTCGCCGCGATCGAGCGAGCCGTCCCGGCGGCGCCGACGACCAGCACGATCGGGGCGTCCAGCAGCCGGGCGACGTGCGCCGTGCTGGCCAGGTCGCCGCGGCCCGCCACGCCGTCGAACAGGCCCATGACGCCCTCGACCACGCTGACGTCGGCGCCGCGTGCGCCGTGCAGGAACAGGGGCGCGATCAGGTCCTCGCCGGTCAGCCACACGTCCAGGTTCCGGCCCGGTGACCCGGTCGCGGCGGCGTGGTAGCTGGGGTCGATGTAGTCCGGTCCCGCCTTGTGCCCGGACACCCGCAGCCCGCGAGCCCGCAGCGCCGCCATCAGGCCGGTGGCGACGGTGGTCTTGCCGTCCCCGGACCGGGTGGCGGCGATGACCAGGCGCGGCTGGCTCACCACTGACTTGCCACGGGCCACTGACTTGCCACGGGCCACTGACTTGCCACGGGCCACTGACTTACCACTGACTTACCACGGGCTCACCACTCGATGCCGGCCTGGCCCTTGCGCCCGGCATCCATCGGGTGCTTGACCTTCGTCATCTCGGTGACCAGGTCGGCGGCGCCGATGAGGTCCGGGTGCGCCCGCCGCCCGGTGATCACCACGTGCTGGGTGCCCGGCCGGGCGGCGAGGGCGGCCAGCACGTCCTGGACGTCCAGCGTGCCGTTGCTGAGCGGATAGGTGAACTCGTCGAGGATCAGCAGCCGGTAGGTCGCGGCGGCCAGGTCGCGCTTGACCTGCTCCCAGCCCGCGCGGGCCGCCCGCTCGTGATCGGCCGGCTGGGTCCGCAGCCAGGACCAGCCCTCGCCCATCTTGTGCCAGGTGACGGGGCCGCCCTGGCCGCTCGCCTCGTGCACGTCGCCGAGAGCGCGCAGCGCCGACTCCTCGCCGACCTTCCACTTGGGGCTCTTGGTGAACTGGAACACGCCGATCGGCCACCCGGCCGACCAGGCCCGCAGCGCCATCCCGAAGGCGGCGGTGGACTTGCCCTTGCCATCGCCGGTGTGCACGGCCAGCAGCGGCTGGGTACGGCGCTGCCGGGTGCTGAGCCCGTCCGCGGGGACCGACGTGACCTGGCCCTGGGGCATCTAGGCCGCCTCCTTCGCGCGGATGATGGCCGCCAGTGCCTGCGCCGCGTCCTGGCGCCGAACCGGGCTCGCCGACGCCAGGCCGGCGACGGTCGCCAGCTCGGCGCCAAGATCGCGCGCGATCAGCCCGGCCAGTCCGAGCCGCACGGGTCCCTCCTCGGCGTCGACGACGACGCTGGAGATGCCGGCCAGCCGCCGAGCCGCTTGCCGGGCGCGGGCCAGGGCGTCACTGCCGCCGGTCGCGCGCCCGTCGGTCACGACGACCAGCAGCGGGCGCCGGTCGGGTTCCCGCCAGCGCTCGCGGCGGGCGAGTTCTCCGGCGGCCTCCAGCCCGGCGGCCAGCGGCGTCTGGCCACCCACCGGAAGGGCGCCGAGCCGGCGTGCGGCCAGGCCGACTGATCTGGTGGGGGGCACCACCACGGTGGCCTCGCGGCCGCGGAAGGTGAGCAGCGCGATCCGGTCGCGGCGCCGGTATGAGTCGCGGAGCAGGGACAGCGCGACGGTGCTGACCGTGGCGCTGCGGCGCCGGGCGGCCATCGAGCCGGAGGTATCCAGCAGCAGGATGACCAGGTTCGACTCCCGGCCCCGGCGCAGCCAGCGGCGCAGGTCCTGCGGGGTTACCGCGAACGGCTGGCCGGGCCGGGCCAGGGCCGCGGCGCGAACGGTCGCCGTCAGGTCCGGCCGGACGGTCGAGCGGATCGAGCCGGCCGGCCGCCCGCCCGGCCCTCGCGAGCGGGACCGTCGTCCGCCGTCGCCCGATCCCAGGCCGCGGGCCTGCAGGTGCCGGACGGCGAACGCCGAGCCCGGCGCGGCCGACGTCGTGGGCCCGGCCCCGGCCCGCCCGGCGCCCGGCTTCCGATCCTCGTCTGGCCCTGAACCGCCGCCGGACGCCGCGGCGTCCGAAGCGGGACCGCCGTCGGCCGCCGGTCGCTCACCCGGCTCCGGTCCGCTGCCCGTCGCTGCCGCGTTGCCTGCCGCTGGCCCGCGGCCCGCACCGCCGCTCCCGCCATCGGGCGGCGGCTCGCCATCGCCCGGTGGCCCGTTATCGGAGGGCCCGCCGTCCGGTGGCCCGTCCTCGGGCGGCCCGTCGTCCGGCCCGAATGCCTCGTCGAGCTGCGCGCCGTCCATGCCCGGGTCGTCGAACGGCCCGCGGCGGCGGCGGTGCGGCAGCGCGAGGCGGGCGGCGGCCCGGATATCGGCGTCGGTAACCGCGGGCTGCCCGTGCCAGGCAGCATGGGCGATCGCGGCGCGGGCGGTCACCAGGTCGCCGCGCAGGCCGTCCACGCCGAGCGTCGCGCAGGCCGTGGTGATCCGCAGCAGCTCCGGGTCGGCCAGCTCGACCGAGCGGGACAGCGCCTGCGCCACGGCGATCCGGCTGGTCAGCTCGCGGGCGGCCGCCGCCGCGGCACCGATGCTCGTGGCCGGGTGCCGGTCATGGTCCAGCCGGGCGCGCACGGCCTCGGCGCGGCGCTGCGGGTCCGCGCTGGCGATCACCGGCACGCACAGCCCGAAGCGGTCCAGCAGCTGCGGACGCAGCTCGCCCTCCTCCGGGTTCATCGTCCCGACCAGCAGGAACTGGCAGGCGTGCCGCACCGAGATGCCCTCGCGCTCGACCGTCGTGGTGCCGGTCGCGGCGGCGTCCAGCATGACGTCCACGAGGTGATCGGGCAGCAGGTTGATCTCGTCCACATACAGGACGCCGCGGTGGGCCAGGGCGAGCAGGCCGGGGACGAAGGCCTCCGAGGTCGCTGCCCCGGCCAGCACGCGGGGCACGTCCAGGCTCCCGGTGATCCGGTCATCGGTCGCGCCGAGCGGCAGTTCCACCAGGCGCACGGGACGGTGCTCGGCGGCAGTGCCTTCCGGGTACGGGCCTTCCGAGTGCGGCCCGTCGGGACAGGCCGGGTCGGGCGCGCCCGGATCGCAGGAGAACCGGCACTTGGCCACGACCGTGATGCTCGGCAGGATGTCGGCGAGCGCGCGCACCAGGGTGGTCTTGGCGGTGCCCTTCTCCCCGGTCAGCAGGACGCCGCCGATGCCGGGGTCGACCGCGCCGAGCAGCAGCGCGAGCCGCGCGTCGTCCTGCCCGACGACCGCGGAAAACGGCAGGCCGCCGCTCCGCAGCCCGCCGCTCCGCAGCCCGCCGCTCTGCATCCCGCTCATCCCTGCGACTCCTCGAGCTGACCCTCAACCTCAAGGTAAGCATCGCGGAGCTGCTCCAGGGTGGCGGCCTCCGGGGCGGCCCACAGGCCCCGGTCGGCCGCTTCGAGCAGCCGCTCGGTAATGCTGCGCAGGGCCCACGGGTTACTCGTTTCCAGGAATTTTCGAGTCTGCTCATCGATGACGTAACTCGCCGACAGCTGCTCGTACATCCAGTCCGTGACCACGCCGGTCGTGGCGTCCCAGCCGAACAGGTAGTCCACGGTCGCGGCCAGCTCGAACGCGCCCTTGTACCCGTGCCGCTTCATGGCCTCGATCCAGCGCGGGTTGACGACCCGGGAGCGGAAGACCCGCGCCGACTCCTCGACCAGGCTGCGGGTCCGCACGTACTGCGGCCGGGTGCTGTCGCCCACGTAGGCGGCCGGCGCGGTCCCGGTCAGCGCGCGGACGGTGGCGACCATCCCGCCGTGGTACTGGTAATAGTCGTCGGAGTCGGCGATGTCGTGCTCGCGCGTGTCGGTGTTCTTCACGGCCACCGCGATCCGCCGGTAGGCCGACTCCATGTCGTCGCGGGCGGCGCGGCCGTCGAGCCCGCGGCCGTAGGCATGCCCGCCCCACATGGCGTAGACCTCGGCCAGGTCGGCGTCGTCGCGCCAGGACCGGCTGTCCATCAGGGCGAGCAGCCCGGCGCCGTAGGATCCCGGCGGCGACCCGAAGATCCGGCTGGTCGCGCGGCGCAGGTCGGCGTGCTGCTCCAGGTCCGCGAGCACGTTGGCCCGCAGCAGGTTGTCGGCCGGGTCCTCATCCAGGCCGGCCACCAGCGTGACCGCGTCGTCGAGCATCGTCACCACATGCGGGAACGCGTCCCGGAAGAACCCGCTGATCCGCACGACCACGTCGATCCTCGGCCGGCCAAGCTCAGCCAGCCCGATGACCTCCAGGCCAGTCACCCGCCGGCTCGCCTCGTCCCACCGGGGGCGCACCCCGAGCAGGGCCAGCACCTCCGCCACGTCGTCCCCGGCGGTCCGCATCGCCGCGGTCCCCCAGACCGACAGCCCGACCGAGGTCGGCCACTGCCCGGTGTCCTGCCGGTAACGGGCCAGCAGGGACTCGGCGAGCTGCTGGCCGGTGTCCCAGGCGAGCCGGGACGGCACGGCCTTGGGGTCCACCGCGTAGAAGTTCCGCCCGGTCGGCAGCACGTTGATCAGCCCGCGCAGCGGCGAGCCGCTCGGGCCGGCGGGCACGTGACCGCCGTCCAGGGCGTGCAGCACGGCGTCTAGCTCGCCGGTGGTCCCGGCCAGCCGGGGGATCAGCTCGTCCGCGGCGAACCGCAGGACCCGCTGCACCGCCTCGTGGTCCACGGGCCCGTGCTGGGCGGGCCCGTGCTGGGCCGGACCGTGCTGGGGGACTCCGCCGGGACCGGCCAGGACGGCGGCCACCACGGCCGGGACGGCGTCGGCGCGCCAGCCCGTTATCTCCATGTTTTCTATGAGCTCGCGCGCGACCGCCTCGACGCGGTCCACCTCCGCTCGCGCGGGGGACCCGTCCTCGGTCAGCCCGAGGGCCTCGCGCAGCCCTGGCATGGCCGCCGACTGCCCCGACCAGATCTGGCGGGCCTGCAGCATCGCGAGCACCAGGCCGACGCGCGCGGGGCCATCGGGAGCGACGCCGAGGACGTGCAGGCCGTCACGGATCTGGGCGTCCTTGACCTCGCACAGCCAGCCGTCCACGTGCAGGATGAAGTCGTCGAACTCTTCCGTCTGCGGCCGGGCGTCCAGGCCAAGGTCGTGGTCGAGTCGGGCGGCCTGGATGAGCGTCCAGATCTGCGCCCGGACCGCGGGCAGCTTGGCCGGGTCCAGCGCCGCGATGGAGGCGTGCTCGTCGAGGAGCTGCTCGAGCCGGGCCAGGTCGCCGTAGGTCTCGGCGCGCGTCATCGGCGGGACCAGGTGACCCACGATCGTGGCGTGCGCGCGGCGCTTGGCCTGGGTGCCCTCGCCGGGGTCGTTGACGAGGAACGGGTAGATCAGCGGGAGATTGCCCAGCGCCGCGTCGGCGGCGCAGGTGGCCGACATCCCGAGGCTCTTGCCGGGCAGCCACTCCAGGGTCCCGTGCTTGCCGAGGTGGATCACCGCGTGCGCGCCGAAGCCCCGTTCCAGCCACCGGTAGGCCGCCAGGTAGTGGTGGCTGGGCGGCAGGTCGGGGTCGTGATAGATGGCGACCGGGTTCTCGCCGAACCCGCGCGGCGGCTGCACCAGCAGCACCACGTTTCCGGCCAGCAGCGCGGCCAGCACGATCTCGCCGTCGGGATCACGGGAGCGGTCCACGTACAGCTCGCCGGGCGGCGCCCCCCACGCTTCGGTGACCGACGCGCGCAGTTGCGCGGGCAACTCGGCAAACCATTCGCGATAACGGGCCGCGGGGATTCGCACCACGGCATCGGACAGCTGCTGATCAGTGAGCCACTCGGGGTCCTGGCCGCCGGCGGCGATCACCGCGTGGATGAGCGCGTCGCCGTCCAGGTCCTGCACGCCCGGCAGCGCGCCGTCGCCGGTCAGCGGCCCGATGTCGTAGCCGCGGTCGTGCATCGCCGCCAGCAGCCGGACGGCGCTGGCCGGGGTGTCCAGCCCGACCGCGTTACCGATCCGCGAGTGCTTGGTGGGATAGGACGACAGCATCAGCGCAACGCGCCGCTCCGCCGCCGGGACGTGCCGGAGCCGGGCCAGCGCCATGGCCGTGCCGGCGACCCGGGCGGCCCGCTCGGGATCGGCGACGTAGCGCGACAGGCCGTCACTGTCGATCTCCTTGAACGAGAACGGGACGCTGATGAGGCGGCCGTCGAACTCCGGGATGGCCACCTGGGTGGCCGCGTCCAGCGGGCTGAGTCCGGCGCTGGTGTCCGCCCACTGGGCCCGCGGCGCGGTCAGGCATAGCGCTTGCAGCACGGGCACGTCTAGGGCCGCGATGGCACCGACGTCCCAGGACTCGTCGTCGCCCCCGGCCTGGGACAGCGCCGGGGTGATGCCGCCCGCCGCCAGAACGGTGACGATGAGGGCGTCGGCCTGCCGGAGCACGTCAAGCAGCCCGGCGTCGGCCGAGCGCAGGCTCGCGCACCAGACAGGTAGCGGCCGCGCCCCGGCGGCGGCGACGGCCTCGCACAGCGCGTCGACGAAGGCGGTATTTCCGGCCAGCTCGTGGGCCCGGTAATAGATGATGCCGACCGTCGGCCTGGCCTGCTCTCCGGCGCCCTGCTCTCTGGTGGTCTGCTCTCTGCTGGTCTGCTCTCTGGTGGCCGGAGGCCAGGGGTGCATCCCCCAGGGCGGGGCCGGGCGCGGCGCCGCGAAGCCGCTGCCGCCCAGCAGCACGGTGTCGGTGAGGAAGCGGGCCAGTTCCAGCAGGTTTCCAGTGCCGCCGTGCGCCAGGTACTCGTGCGCCTGGGCGGCAATGCCGGCCGGCACGCTAGACAGCGCCATCAGCGCGGCGTCGGGCGTCAGTTCCCCGCCGAGGACGACCAGGGGGCGCTCCTGCCCGCGCAGCGCCGCCAGGCCCTCGCGCCAGGCCTGCTCGCCGCCCAGCAGCCGGACCACGACGATGTCGGTGCCCTCCAGCAGGCCAGGCAGGTCGGCCAGCGGCAGTCGCGCCGGATTGGCGAGGCGGTAGCCGGCGCCGCTGGACCGGGCCGCCAGCAGATCGGTGTCCGAGGTGGACAGGAGCGCTACCGTGCCCAGATGGTCGACTTCCACGCAAGCCTCCTCGGGGTCCGCGCCCCGGGTCGTCGGTCACGACAGCCGGAGTCTCCTGGCTCCCGGATCGGTGCGCGCCCCGGTCTTCCCGCCCGAGCAGGGCCGTGACCATGGTGGGGTTCGCTCCCCGGTGACAGTGGCGGGACCGCGCCGGATTCACACCGGTCTTCCTCGCTGGCTGTCGTGGTGCTGCTGACTCTCGCCTACGCCAGGCGACCCGTCAAGTCGCCCCTGCGGTGTCAAGGTGCCGCGCGCCCCACTGACCTCGCGTTGACGGGCACCCCGGCCCCCTCTAGGGTCCGACCGGGACGCACGATCCCGAGGGAGGCCTGCTGTGACGTCGGCACTCGATGCCTGCCCCGGGGTCCTGGCCCTGCACGCCGCCAGGGACGGCTACGTGGCCCGCATCCGGCTGCCTGGCGGCTACGTGAGCGGCCCGCGCTGGCGCGCCCTGGCCGACCTCGCCGTCAGTTTCGGGGACGGCTGCCTCGACCTGACGTCGCGCGGTAACGTCCAGCTTCGCGGGATCCGCGGCGACCAGGCCGAGGCCCTGGCCCAGCGCGCCACCGATGCCGGGCTGCTGCCGTCCGCCGCGCACGACCGGGCCCGCAACATCATGGCCAGCCCGCTGGCCGGCCTGGGTGGCCGCACGCCGTTGCGGCAACTCGTTCGCCGGCTTGACGCCGTCCTGCTCGACGACCCGGGCCTCGCGGCGCTGCCCGGCCGATTCCTGTTCTCGGTCGATGACGGCACCGGCGGGGCCGGGCTGGCCGGCTGTGACGTCGGGCTCCGCCGCACCGGGGACGGCGTCGAGGTCATCGTGGCGGGCCGCCGCACCGGCGTCCGCGTCCGGGCCGCGGCCGCGGTTCCGGTCGCCGCCACGGCCGCGCGGGCGGCGATGAGCCGAGGCGTCGGCGCGAGCGTGGCCCGGATCGCGGCTCTCGGCGACGGCGGCGAGTCGGTGGCGGCGGCGATCGGCGGCTCCCTGGGTGCGGCCGCGGCCCGCGCGGACACCAGGCTCCCGCTCGGCCTGGCGGCGGGCGACGTAGCGGGCGACGTGGCGGGCGACGTGGCGGGCGACGTGCCGCGGCGGGAGACGATGGTCGTCGGCGCACCCCTCGGGCGGCTGGATGCCGACCAGGTTCTGCTGATCGCGGCTCTGCTGCGGCCGCGCGAGATCGTGCGGATGGGCATCGCGGGCCGCCTGGTCCTCCCGCTCGCCGGGACAGCGGCTGCCGGCGGGGTCAGGCTGGCCGACGCCGGGCTGCTCGTCTCCGGAGCTGACGCCCTCGCCGGCGTGACGGCCTGCAGCGGCGCGGCCTGCAGCCGCGCCGTTGCCGACGTCCGGGCCGTCGCCGGGCCAGTTCCGGGTCATCCCCGGACGCACTGGGTCGGCTGCGCGCGGCAGTGCGGCTGCCCGCCGGACGCGGAAGCGGTTATCGCCGTGGCCGGCGGCCGGTTCCTGATGCCGGGCCAGGACGAGCCGGAGCCGCTTGCGACGCTGATCGGGGTGTCATGAAGCATCGGGGTGTCATGAATTACGAGCAAGACGGTGCGGAGATCTACCGGCGGTCGTTCGCCATGATCCGGGCCGAGGCCGATCTGACGGCGATCCCCGCCGACCTGGAGCATGTGGTCGTCCGGATGATCCATGCTTGCGGGATGACCGATCTCCCCTCCGACCTGGCCTGGTCGGACGGTGTCGGGACCGCCGCGCGCGCCGCCCTGGCCGCCGGGGCCCCCGTGCTGTGCGACTCCGCGATGGTGGCGGTCGGCATCACGAGAAAGCGCCTGCCGGCCGGGAACCAGGTGATGTGCACGCTCGCCGATCCGCGGGTCCGCCAGTTGGCCGCGGGCCTGGGGACGACCCGCTCCGCCGCTGCCGTGGAGTTGTGGCGAAACCACCTGGACGGCGCCGTGGTGGCCGTCGGGAACGCCCCGACCGCCCTGTTCCGGCTGCTGGAGATGGTCGCGGCCGGTGCGCCGCCGCCGGCCGCCGTGGTGGGCGTCCCGGTCGGATTCGTCGGCGCGGCCGAGTCCAAGGCCGCCCTGGCCGCCAGCCCCGCGCGGGTGCCTTACCTGGTCGTTCACGGTCGCCGGGGTGGCTCGGCCATGGCATCGGCCGCCGTCAACGCGCTCGCCGGGGAGCCCGAATGACGCCGGCCGCCGGACGGCTGACCGGGGTCGGCGTCGGCCCCGGTGACCCCGACCTGCTCACCGTGCGGGCCACCCGGATCATCGCGGCGGCCGACGTCATCGCCTATCACTGTGCCCGGCACGGGCGCAGTATCGCCCGCGCGGCCGCCGCGCCGTACCTGCGCGACGGCCAGGCCGAGGAGATCCTGCGGTATCCGGTGACGACCGAGGGCACCGAGCATCCTGGCGGGTACGCCGCGGTGCTGGAACAGTTCTACGAGGAGGCGACGCAGCGGCTCGCCGCGCACCTGGAGCGTGGCCGGGACGTCGTGGTGCTCTGCGAGGGCGACCCCGCGTTCTATGGCTCCTACCAGCATCTGCACACGCGGCTGAGCGGGCGGTTCACCGCCTCGATCGTGCCGGGCATCTCCTCGGTGTCAGCCGCCGCCGCGGCGGTCGGCGTCCCGCTGGTGCAGCACGACGAGACGCTGACCGTGCTGCCGGGGACCCTGCCTGACGTGGATCTGCGGGCCCGGATGGCGGGCGCCGATGCGGTCGCCGTGCTCAAGCTCGGCCGCACCTTCGACCGCGTGCGGTCGGCCGTCGAGGACGCCGGGCTGCTGCAGCGGGCTCGCTACGTCGAGCGGGCCGGCACCGGCGCACAGCGAGTCGAGGCCCTGGCCGAGGTCGACCCCGCGACCGTCCCGTACATGTCCCTGGTACTGGTTCCCGGCCACGGCCGGCGGCCCGGCCCGGGCGAAGCGGCCGATCGGGCGGGAGCGGGAGCCGCAGCGCGCGCGGAAGTCTTGGCGGCAGGATCGGCCGCCGCGGGGGACACGGTCTCGCCGGAAGAGACGGTGCCGCCGGAAGAGACGGTGCCGCCGGAAGAGACGGCCTCGACCGCAGCGGACGGCCAGCCGGGACAGGACCCCCGCGCCGATCCGGCGTGGCCCGGAGGCCTGGCCGCGGGCGTCGCGGTGGTCGGCCTGGGTCCAGGCGACGCGGCCTGGCTGACACCCGAGGCGCAGGCCGCGATCGCCGCCGCCACCGACCTGGTGGGCTACCGGCCCTACCTTGCGCGCCTGCCGGTGCGCCCCGGCCAGCAGCGGCACGCCTCGGGCAACACCGTCGAGTCACGGCGTGCCGCATTCGCGCTCGACCTGGCCGCCGCCGGACGGCGGGTGGCGGTCATCTCGTCCGGGGACCCGGGAGTGTTCGCGATGGCGTCGGCCGTCATCGAGCAGGCCGCCGCCGAGCCGGCCCGCTGGGATGACGTCCCGGTGACGGTGCTGCCGGGCGTCACGGCCGCCCAGGCCGTCGCGGCCCGGGCCGGGGCGCCGCTCGGTCACGACTACTGCGTGATCAGCCTGTCGGACCGGCTCAAGCCGTGGGAGGTCATCGCCGACCGGATCGAGAAGGCGGCCGCCGCCGACCTCGTGCTGGCCTTCTACAACCCGGCCTCCCGGCGGCGAACCTGGCAGCTGGCGGCCGTGCGCGACCTGCTGCTGCGCTACCGCGACCCGGAGACGCCGGTCGTGCTGGGGCACGGCGTCGGCCGCCCCGGCGAGCGGGTGAGCGTGACCTGCCTGGCCAAGCTCGATCCGGCGGACGTGGACATGTCCACGCTCGTCATCGTGGGATCCAGCCAGACCAGGGTGCAGGACCGGCCAGGCGGACCCGTCGTGTTCACTCCGCGGCACTACGGCGAGGCCGGCGCTGCCGCCAGCGCGGTGGGCGGCCACCGGGCCGCGTGCGAAGACCGGCAGCCATGATGGCCCGGCGACGCTGACTGGTTCCACCCCGGCGGTCCGCCATTGCAGCCGCGCTAGCGGTTAACCGGGGGGCGCACCATGACCACGGTGCCGGAGAGGTGGTTGGCCGCGTCGCTGCACAGGAAGGTGGTCAGCGCCACGAGGTCCTCGGGTTGGCCGACTCGGCCGCCCGGGTAGCGGGAGGCGACGCTCTCGATGTACTCGTCGCTGACGATGTCCCGCATCCCGGGGGTAACGGTCAGGCCCGGGGCAATCGCGACGGTCCGGATGCCGTCGTCGGAGAGTTCCTGGTGCGCGACGTTGGCCAGGATGTTGATCGCGGCCTTCGAGCCGCCGTATGGGGCCCCGCCCTTGTTGGACTGGATGCCGGCGGCGCTGGAGAGGTAGATGATGCGGCCCCCGCCGCTGCGGATCATCAGCGGAGCGAAGTGCTTGGTGGTCAGGAAACTGCTGATGAGGTTGGAGCGCAGGACCCGCTCGAGTACCGCGACCTCCAGCTCGAGGATCGGCTGGCTGCCCGGCATCCACCCGGCGTTGTTGATCAGCCCGTCAACCCGGCCCCAGGCGCGCTCGATCTCTGCGGCGGCCCCGGCCACCGCAGCCTCGTCGCTGACGTCGGCCTCGATGGCCAGCGCGGGCGGGGCTTCGGGCAGCTCGCTGATCTCGTCGGCCACGAGCTGAGCCCGCTTGCGCTCGCGCGCGACGACTGCCACCCGGGCGCCCTCGGCCGCCAGCCGGAGCGCCAGCGTGCGCCCGATCCCCCGAGCGGCGCCGGTCACCACGATGACCTTGCCTGCAACGTCGATCTCCATGCTGCGTCCCTTCCAGGTGATCGTGGGATCACCATGGCTTGCCGAAATCCATCTCCAACGGTGCGGTTGCTATCTAGACGCTAGCATCGCCCGTGTGCAACCGCAACGTTGCCGTTGGCATGGCATAAGATGGCGGCATGGCCTGGGACACCGAGGGGACCCGGCGGCGGCTCAAGGAAGCGGCGACGGCCGAGTTCGCCGAGCGCGGGCCGGACGGCACCACCATGGCCCGCATCGCCGAGCGAGCCAGGATTAACAAGGAACGCCTGTACAAGTACTTCGGCAGCAAGCAAGCGTTGTTCGAGCTGGTGCTCTCCGACGAGCTCAAGCAGCTCGCCGTCTCGGTGACACGACCCGCGGGGGGCCTCGAGGAGATCGGCGAGTTCGCCGGGCGCACCTTCGACTACTACGCGACGCATCCCCAGCTCGCCCGCCTGCTGCTATGGGAGGGCCTGGCCGGCGGACCCATAGCCGACGAGGCGAACCGCACCGCCCACTACCAGCACAAGGCGCAGGCCTACGCGGCCGCCCAGCGCGACGGCGTCCTCGATGACGACCTCGACCCCGATCACCTGGTGTTCCTGATCATCGCCCTGGCCGCATGGTGGTTTTCCGTGCCGCAGCTCGCCTTCATGCTCACCGGCGCCGGCGACAACGACCCGGCAGAGCACGCCCGGCGCCGCGCCTGCGTGGTGCGCGCCGCCCAGCGACTTGCCCTGCCAGCTCGCTAGGCAAGTCGCGTGACGGCACGCCGGTCAGTTGTGGTGGGTGTCGGGGCCGACGCGATAGGTGGATCCGGCCGGTGTTGTCCACTGGAAGGTTCCGGGCAGGGACTGGGTGAGCTGGCCAGCCGGGGAGTTGCTTGAGGATGTGGTGGGCGTGGCACAGGCCGCCGTGCAAGCGATAATCACGCACTTCTAACGGCGGTCACTAGCAGCCGCGCATCTGTCGTCTGGCTGGCGGCCTGCCCTGGCCAAGGCGGACAGGTCCGGCGGTAGGTGACGACCGCTCCTAGTGGGCTTTGCAGGGTCAGGTCAGGTCAGGTCCGGTAAGCGTCGCGGCGATGGCGGATCGAGTGGATCTCCACGTGATGCTTGGCCTCATCAATCCGGTAGATGATGCGGTACGTTCCGCGACGAGCCGAGTAATAACCGTCGAACGGCTCGTCTAGAGGCTTGCCCGCGCGGTACGGGTTAACCGCGATCGATCCCTCGATCGTCTCCATCGCGGCAAGGGCTACCTCCAGGGGCAGGTTCTCGCGGATGTTGCGACGAGCCTGCCCAGACAAGGCCACCGTGTACGGCTCGTGTTCCCCTGGGTCGGTGCCGCTCACTGCGGGCCGCGGCGCCGGCGTTGCTCCAGCTCGGCGCGGACTTGCTCGGCGCTGTAAGTGTCGCCTGCCGCGAAGTCCTCGCGGGACTGCCGCAGGTCCGTGAGGGTCTCCTCATCGCTGAGGATGTCAAGCGTCTCTTGCAGGGACTCGTACTCGGCCACCGAGATCAGCATGACGTCGGCGCGGCCGTTCCGGGTAATGGTGAAGTGATCGTGCTCACGCGCGACCCGATCAGCGAGTTCGGCGATCCGTGCCTTCGCCTCGGTGATTGGTATGGTCTCCATAGAGGTCAGTTTACAGACCGGTCATGATTGTGGCCAGCGCCGGCTCGGTTCTTAACCGTGGGCCGAGGGCTGAGCGCACAAGGTCGCGGAGCTCCTCGTCGGGAATGCCGGCCGCGTCTTCGGGCCGCAGCTGGATGGTTCCCGTGCTCGTCTTGAGCTCGGGGTGGCGCGCGGTGAAGCCGCCGTCGTGCCCCTGCTGCCACCCGTAGATCGACACGCCGTGCTTCCAGGCGCCAACGTAGAGGCGGCAGCTGCCGACCTTGTAGGCGGGCATCTTGTACGAGAGCACGACGGCTGCGTCGGGGTAAGCGGCAAGGATCAGCCGGTGAAGCCGGTCGAACAGGGGGCGATGCCCGGCGGGGATGGCGTCGATGTAGCCACGCACAGTCTCGTCCACGGTCTGCTCCAGTCAAAGGGAGTCTCCATTCTCAACCAGAACGTGCGCACCGAACGTTGCGGCTCGCTGATGATGAGGCCGAGGCGCTGCGCCGGCGCCCGGCCTTGATCATCAGTCGATGGAGGATGTAGCGCGCCAGGCGATCC
>Ga0209839_10000179_pt1 | contig 31187 bp, 25 predicted proteins | sample OrgsoiDNA2013050_FD_185800 | JGI IMG/M metagenome (GOLD analysis project Ga0209839, IMG submission 185800) | Permafrost soil microbial communities from the Arctic, to analyse light accelerated degradation of dissolved organic matter (DOM) -... | ecosystem: Environmental > Terrestrial > Soil >... | reverse complement strand
TGGCGAGCTCCGATGGATCGGCGTTGATGTTCATTGCAGCCGATCCTGCCAGAAGCGGGCGCGCAACGCGAGCTCCCTGCCGTCGACCCGGGTGAGTGCTCCATCGGCGAGCAGCCGCTCGCCCGCGATCCAGACATCGCTCACCTGGTCGCGCCCGGCGACGTGAACGAGGTGCGAGGCCGGGTCGTAGCAGGGCAAATGCGCGAAGCCACCGAGATCGATGGCGATCGCATCGGCCTGCTTGCCGGGTTCGAGCGATCCGATGTGCTGGTCCATTCCCAACGCCGTCGCGCCGCCCAATGTCGCCATCCGCAGAACGTCGACCGCAGGAAGCGCGGTCGCGTCGCTGCCGGCAACTTTGGCGATGAGCGACGCCAGACGCGCCTCGGCGAACACGTCGAGACGATTGTTGCTTGCCGCGCCGTCGCTGCCCAGCGCGACGTTGACGCCGGCGCGCTTCAACGCCGCGATCGGCGCGATGCCGCTGGCGAGCTTGAGGTTCGATGTCGGGCAATGCACGACATGACAGCGCTGCTCGGCCAGCAGCTCGATGTCCGCCGCGTCGGCATCGACGGCGTGGATGGCGATGAAACCCGGGCCGGTCACGCCCAGGCGGTGCAAGCGCTGCAGCGGGGCGGCGCCGTGCTCGGCAACACTGTTCGTCCGCTCGTCGCGCGTTTCCAGGAGGTGTGTCTGAATGGAGAGATCGAGCTGGCGGGCGAAAGTGACGATCTTAGCCCACGTGGCGTCGGCGACGGTGTACGGGGCGTGCGGAGCGAGCGAAAAAAGGAGTCGCGGCTCGTGCTTCCAGGCGTCGCGCGCGGCGAGACCGGCGTGCAGGTAGCCATCGGCGTCGGCGGCGTAAGGCGTCGGAAAATCCAGCACCACAAGGCCGAGCATCGCTCTCATTCCACTGGCGCGATAGGCGCGCGCCGCGGCGTCGGGAAAGAAGTACATGTCGTTGCAGCAGGTGATCCCGCCCTGAATCATCTCCGCTGCCGCAAGCAAGGTGCCGTCGTAGACGAACTCGGCATCGACAAAGCGCGCCTCGCACGGCCAGATCGATTGCTCCAGCCAGGCCTTGAGCGGCACGTCGTCGGCAATGCCGCGCATCAACGACATCGCGGCGTGCGTATGCGCGTTGACCAGGCCCGGCATCAGAACGTGGTGCGGCAGCGCAATGTGCTCGCGGGCGGCGAAGTCGCGTTCGGCAAGCGCCGTCGGCACGATGGCGACGATCCGCTGTTCGCTCACCAGCAGCGAGTGCTGTTGCAGCAAGCCGGCGGGCGCGATCGGCAGCACCCAGCGGGCGTCGATTCGCAGTTCGACATCTTTCATCGGTTAAGCGCGGCTGGACGCATGTTCGAGGCGGCAATTCGAAAAAAACCAGATGAAAAACCATGAAAAAGCCCCGCACGCGGCGGGGCTTTTTCGACGGAAAGCGCCGTTTCAGCGCTTGCGCTTAACGCCGTGTGGCCTCGCCCTTGACTTCGACTTCGACGCGGCGGTTCGGTGCCAGACAGACAATCAGTTCCTTCAGAGCTTTCTGATTGCAGACGACGCCCGGAACCGGCTGCGTCTTGCCCATACCGAGAGTTTCGATCTTGTCGCGTGCCACGCCCTTGCTGACCAGATAGTCGCGCACGGTGTTGGCGCGGCGCTCGGACAGCTTCTGGTTGTAAGCCTGGCTGCCGATACGGTCGGTGTGGCCGGTGACCAGTACCAGCTCGAGCTTCGAGACATCCCTCAGCCGGCTGATGACTTCGCTGTCGATCGCAGCCTTGCCTTCGGGCTTGAGCACCGACTTGTCGAAATCGAACAGGGCCTTGGCTGCCAGCGTGATCTTCTGCACGCCCATCACGGGGGCAGGCGCCGGAGCGGGTGACGGAGCAGGTGCCGGAGTCGGCGCAGCCATCGGAGCAGGTGCGCCAGGCTTGGCAACGAGATCCGGATCGCATTCGACGATAGCCATAGCTGGCGTCCAATATCCCGTACGCCAGCAAAGCGTGTCGTTGATGCCGGGCTTGCCGCCGTAGGAGCCGCTGCGCCATACGTTAGCGGCGGGGGTGCCGTAGCCGAAAAGAACATATCCGCTGTTTTGCGGGTTTGCCTGGCCGAACGCCGCGGAGGCCAGCATGGCGGCAGTGGCGCCGGTCACGATGGATGCAATCAGACGAAGTTTCATTACTTTCACCCCTTTGGCTTGAGTTGTTGAGGCTTGCTCGTTCATTTCCCGCTGTTCAGGTTCGACGCTGCGGCAATGTTGGCGATGTTTTTTCGTAGCCGTAGAAAATACCGACTTCCGACCGACTATAGCATAGGGATTTTGCCCCCGCAAAGCCGTATTTCGATTCCTGCAACAGGAAGTTGGAAGGTGTCGCAACAATACAACGGTCATGATAAAATTGCGTGTTTTCCGCGCCTGCGCGTCGGGTAACGACGGATAGGCCCGACAACATGAGTCTGCCGTCCCGGCGCATCCGTGCGCACGTGTGCCGCTTTGAAGCCTTTTAACCGATAAAGAGCGTCGCCCCCGATGGAGCAGTTCGCCAAAGAAACCCTTCCCGTCAGCCTCGAAGCCGAAATGCGGCATTCCTATCTCGATTACGCCATGAGCGTGATCGTGGGTCGGGCGCTGCCGGATGTCCGCGATGGCTTGAAACCCGTTCACCGGCGCGTGCTTTTCGCGATGCACGAGTCGAACACGGTCTGGAACCGCCCATACGTCAAGTGCGCCCGCGTGGTCGGCGACGTGCTCGGCAAGTATCACCCGCACGGCGACAGCGCGACCTATGAGGCGCTGGTGCGGATGGTGCAGGACTTTTCCCTTCGTTATCCGCTGATCGACGGACAGGGCAATTTCGGCTCGGTCGACGGCGATGCCGCGGCCGCGTACCGCTACACCGAGTGCCGGCTGGAAAAAATCTCCGCCGAGATGCTCGCCGACATCGACAAGGAAACGGTCGATTTCGTCCCCAACTACGACGGCAAGGAGCTCGAGCCCACCGTTCTGCCGGCGCGAATTCCGAATCTGCTGATCAACGGCTCGTCGGGCATCGCGGTCGGAATGGCAACCAACATTCCGCCGCACAACCTGACCGAAATCGTCACCGCGTGCCTCGCGCTTCTCGACAATCCGGATCTCACGGTCGACGAGCTGATCGAGCACGTACCGGGGCCGGACTTTCCGACCGCCGCGATCATCTACGGCACCGAGGGTGTGCGCGAAGGCTATCGCACCGGCCGCGGACGAGTGGTCATTCGCGCCCGCACGCACATCGAGGACATCGAAAAGGGCGGCCGGCAGGCGATCATCGTCGACGAGCTTCCGTATCAGGTGAACAAGGCGACGCTGCTCACGCGCATCGGCGACCTGGTGCGCGAGAAAAAGCTCGACGGCATTTCCGATCTGCGCGACGAATCCGACAAATCCGGCATGCGCGTGGTAATCGAGTTGAAGCGCGGCGAAGTCGCCGAGATCGTCCTCAACAATCTGTATAAGCTGACGCAGCTGCAGGACAGCTTCGGCATGAACATGGTGGCGCTGGTCGACGGCCAGCCGCGGCTGCTCAACCTCCGGCAATTCCTGCAGTTCTTCCTGCAGCATCGGCGCGAAGTCGTCGTCCGGCGCACGCGTTTCGAGCTCAGAAAGGCGCGCGAGCGGGGCCACATACTCGAAGGGCTCGCAGTCGCGCTGTCCAACGTCGACGAGATCATCGCGCTGATCAAGCGCGCGGCGACCCCTGCCGAAGCGAAGTCTGCGCTGATGGAGAAGATCTGGCGCTCGGCGCTGGTCGAGGAAATGCTCGCCCGCGCCGCCGCCGACGCGGCGCGGCCCGAGGGCCTTGCGCCTGAATTTGGATGGCAGCCCGGTTTCGATTCGACCGTGGCCGGCTACAAGTTGTCGGACACCCAGGCGCAGGCCATCCTCGAGCTGCGGCTGCAGCGCCTGACCGGTCTCGAGCAGGAAAAGATCACCGGCGAGTATCGCGAGGTGATGGTACAGATCGTCGACCTCCTCGATGTTCTCGCCAAGCCGGAGCGGGTAACCATCGTCGTTGCCGACGAGCTCAAATCGATCCGCGATCAATTCGGCGACAAGCGCCGCTCCGAGATCGTGGCGCAGGGCGTCGATTTGTCGCTCGAGGACCTGATCGCGCCGGAGGACATGATCGTCACCATGTCGCACGGCGGCTACATGAAAGCGCAGCCGGTCGCCGAATATCGCGCGCAGCGCCGCGGCGGCCGCGGCAAGCAGGCGACGGGCACCAAGGACGACGACTTCATCGACCGTCTCTTCAGCGCCAACACGCACGATTTCATTTTGTGCTTCTCCAACCGTGGGCGCGTCTACTGGCTCAAGGTCTACAACGTCCCGCAGGGCGGACGCGCGTCGCGCGGCAAGCCCATCGTCAACCTCGTTCCGCTGCTCGAGCACGAGAAGATCACCGCGATACTTCCGGTCAAGGAGTTCGTGCAGGACCGCTTCGTGTTCATGGCCACCGCCAAGGGCACGGTGAAGAAGACGCCGCTGTCCGAATTTTCGCGGCCGCGGCCCTCGGGCATCATCGCTGTCGATCTCGACGACGGTGACTTCCTGGTCGGCGCCGCGCTGACCGACGGCAAGCACGATGTGATGCTGTTCAGCTCCGGCGGCAAGGCGGTTCGTTTCGAGGAAACCGACGTGCGGCCGATGGGACGCAACGCGCACGGCGTGCGCGGCATGAGTCTCGATCGCGGCCAGACCGTCATCAGCATGCTGGTCGCCGAAGACGAGGAGCAATCGGTGCTGACCGCGACCGAGAACGGCTACGGCAAGCGCACGCCGATCGTCGAGCACACGCGTCACGGCCGCGGCACCAAGGGCATGATCGCGATCCAGCAGACGACGCGCAACGGCCGCGTCGTCGCGGCTTCGCTGGTGCGCCCCGATGACGAGGTGATGCTGATCTCCACCGGCGGCGTGCTCATCCGTACCAAGGTATCGTCGATCCGCGAAATGAGCCGTTCGACGCAAGGTGTCACGCTGATCAATCTCGATCAGGGCGAGAAGCTTGCCGGACTCGAGCGCGTGGTCGAGACCGAGGACGATGGCGATGGCGATGTCGATGGCGATAGCGAGGAAATCGCGACATGACGTTGCGATCGGCGCCGGCGAAGTAGTCAGGAAACGAGCGGCGGACTCTCAGGCGATGTCGCAACCACCGAGCGAGGAGATCAACCGCCGGCGCGACGCCATCGACGCGCTCGATCGCGAGCTCTTGCGGCTGCTCAACGAGCGTGCGGCGCACGCCAAGCTCATCGGCGCGCTCAAGGGCGATTCGGTCGCGTACCGTCCCGAGCGCGAAGCGCAGGTCTTGCGGGCGATACAAACTGACAATCGCGGACCGTTATCCGACGGCGCGGTGACGAGCGTCTTTCGTCAGATCATGTCGGCGTGTCTCGCGCTGGAACAGAAGCTCCGCATTGCCTACCTCGGACCGGCCGGCACCTTCAGCCATTCGGCGGTGACCAAGCATTTCGGAGATCTGGTCGACGCCGAGCCATGCGCGTCGATCGACGAAGTGTTTCGCGCCGCGGAAGCGGGGCAGACCGACTACGCGGTGGTGCCGGTCGAGAATTCGACCGAGGGCGCGGTCGGCCGGACGCTCGACCTCATGTGCCAGACGCCGCTCACGATCGTGGGCGAAGTAAAGCTGCGCATCGGCCATCATCTGCTCGCCAAGCGCGGCGCGGGCGGATCGTTCGCCGATGTGACGCGCGTCTATTCGCACTCGCAATCGCTCTCGCAGTGCCTGCAATGGCTGGCGCGGCATATCCCCTCGGTTGCGCGCATCCCGGTGGCGAGCAATGCCGAAGCGGCGCGTTTGGCTGCTGACGAGCCCGGCGCGGCAGCGATCGCCGGTGACGCTGCGGCGGTGATTTACGGGCTCGACGTGCTCGCGACGCACATCGAAGACGAGCCGAACAACACGACGCGTTTCTGGGTTCTCGGCCGGCACGATGCCGCACCCTCGGGCCGCGACGAAACGTCGTTGGTGATGTCGGCGCAAAACCGTCCGGGCGCCGTCCATGCGCTGCTGGAGCCGCTGGCGAGGCATGGTGTCAGCATGAGCCGGCTGGAATCGCGGCCGGCTCGGACCGGTCTCTGGGAATACCTGTTTTTCGTCGATCTCGAAGGCCATCAGCAAGACGCGAAGCTGGCCGCGGCGCTCGAGGAATTGCGCACGCGTGCGCCATTTCTGAAGCTGCTGGGATCGTACCCCGCGGCGGTATCGTGAATCGCCGGCACGATGCGCCCGCGCAAGCTGCCGCGGCCGCGGAACCGTCCGTGCTCTCGCCGGCGTACGTGCGCGATATCGCGCCCTATGTGCCCGGCAAGCCGGTCGAGGAGCTGGCGCGTGAATACGGCCTGGCCGAAAAGGACATCGTCAAGCTCGCGTCGAACGAGAATCCGCGGGGGCCCAGTCCGCGCGTGCGGCAAGCCATCGCCGACGCGGTGGCGGGAATCACGCGTTATCCGGACGGCAACGGATTTGCGCTGAAGACCGCGCTTGCGGCGCGCTTCGGCGTCGAGCGCGAGCAGGTCGTGCTGGGGAACGGCTCCAACGACATCCTGGAGCTGGCCACCCAGGCGTTTCTGCGTCCCGGAGACGAAGCCGTGTATTCGCAGCATGCGTTCGCCGTGTATCCGCTGGCCACACAGGCGCGCGGCGCGACCGGCGTTCCGGTTCCAGCGCGGGAGCTGGGTCACGATCTGGACGCGATGCGCGCCGCCATCACGCCGCGGACGCGCATCGTCTTCGTCGCCAACCCGAACAATCCCACCGGCACCTGGCTGTCTCCGGACGCCGTGAAGGCCTTCGTCGACTCGGTGCCGCGGAATGTGCTGATCGTCCTCGACGAAGCGTACAACGAGTATCTGCGGCCGACGCATCGCTCCGACACCGCGTCGTGGATCGCCGAACATCCGAATCTCGTCATCTCGCGCACGTTTTCCAAGGCGTATGGACTCGCTGGATTGCGCGTCGGCTACGGCTTGATGGACATCGCCGTGGCGGACATGTTGAACCGCGTGCGTCAGCCGTTCAATGTCAACTCGGTGGCGCAGGCCGCGGCGCTCGCGGCGCTTGCCGACGAGTCATATGTCGAAGAAAGCGCGCAACTGAACCTCGCCGGCCTCGAGCAGCTGATGCGCGGCCTGGATGAGCTGGGCATCGCTTACGTGCCGTCGCACGGCAATTTTCTGCTGGTCCGCATCGGCGACGCCGCGACCGTCTATGGCAAGCTGCTGCGCACGGGCGTGATCGTGAGGCCGGTCGCGAACTACGGTTTGCCGGAGCATTTGCGTGTCACCGTCGGCCTCGAGGAGGAAAACCGGCGCTTTCTTTCAGCGTTGAAGGGTGCGCTTGGTAGCGCCGGGCCGGCCGGGCGCTGATGCCGTGCGCGCATCGGCGCTCGGCAAAGTAGTGGTCGTAGGCGTGGGACTGATCGGCGGCTCCTTTGCGCTCGCGCTCAAATCCGCGGGAGTGGCGGCGACCGTGGTGGGCGTCGGACGCAGCGTGGCCAATCTGGACACTGCGCGGCGACTGGGCATCGCCGACCGGACCTGGACGCACGATCAGCGCTGGACCGACGAGCTCGCTGACGCCGATCTGGTGCTGCTTGCCACGCCGGTGGGCCAGCTGCCCCCGCTTTTCGCGATGATTGCGCCTGCGCTGGGGTCGAGCACCGTGGTCAGCGACGCCGGCAGCGTCAAGCAGGACGTCATCACGGCGGCGCGAAAATATCTCGGCGCCGCGCTGCCTCGCTTCGTGCCGGCACATCCGATCGCCGGCAGCGAGCACTCCGGCGCGTCGGCCGCGTCGGCAACTTTATTCCGGGACAGGCCGGTGATCCTGACGCCGATACACGAGACCGCGGTCGACGCGCGGGAGCGCGTCGCCGGCGCGTGGACCGCGTGCGGCGCCGTCGTGAGCGCGCTAGCTGCCGCTCGCCACGACGAAATATTCGCCGCAGTGAGCCACCTGCCGCACGCGCTCGCCTTTGCGCTGCTCGCGCAATTGGCGCAGCGATCCGATGCCGCCGATTATTTCCGCCATGCCGCGACCGGCTTTCGCGATTTCACGCGCCTGGCCAGCAGCGACCCTGAAATGTGGCGCGATGTCTGCCTTGGGAACGCCGCCGCGCTGCGGCGCGAGCTTTCGGCCTATCGCTCGGAGCTCGACCGGCTGGACGCGCTGCTGGCTGCGGCAGATGGCGCGGGCCTGGCGGCGTTGTTCGAGCGCGCGCGCGACGCGCGCAATGCGTGGCTTGCCGACCATCGCGACGATCGCGACTGACTCGACGGACACGCGGGACCGCTGCTTGAATTATCTCGATCTCGGGCCTGTTGCGCGAATGACCGGCAGCGTCCAGTTGCCGGGATCGAAAAGCATTTCCAATCGGACGCTTCTGCTCGCGGCGCTGGCGCGCGGCGACACTCGCGTCGAAGGTCTGCTCGACGCGGACGACGTCGATCGGATGGTAGAAGCATTGCGCGCGCTCGGGGTCCTGCTCGAACGGCCGGAAGGAACGGGCGCGACCGTCGTCCACGGCGCCGCCGGTGCATTTCCGGTCAAGCGCGCCGCGTTGACGCTGGGCAACGCCGGCACGGCATTCCGGCCGCTGACCGCGGCATTGGCGTTTTCCGGCGGCCACTACCAGCTCTCCGGCGTCGCGCGCATGCACGAGCGCCCGATCGCCGACCTGGTCGACGCGCTGCGGGCGATGGGCGCGGACATCGCCTATGCAGGAAAAGAGGGCTTCCCTCCTTTGAACATCGGCCCGGGTTCGGCGCGAACGGGAAGCCGCGCCGGATCGCCCGTCGCCATTCGAGGCGACGTATCGAGCCAGTTCCTGAGCGCATTGCTGATGGCGCTTCCCCTGACCGGCGAGGAAACGGTCATCGAAGTCGCGGGCGAGTTGATCTCCAAACCGTACGTCGAAATTACGCTGAATCTGATGCGGCGCTTTGGGGTCGAAGTCGAACGCGAGGCGTGGAGCCGTTTCCGTGTTCCCGCGCATGCGCGTTATGTGAGCCCGGCGACGATCACGGTCGAGGGGGATGCTTCGTCGGCCTCGTATTTTCTGGCCGCGGGCGCGGTCGCGGGGGGGCCGGTGCGCGTCATCGGCGTCGGCAGCAAGAGCATTCAGGGCGACGTCCGCTTCGCCGATGTGCTGGCCGCGATGGGCGCGTCGGTCGACTGCGGCGAGGACTGGATCGAGGTGCGCCGCCGCGGACCCTTGCAGGGTATCGACGCCGATTTCAACATGATCCCGGACGCGGCGATGACCGCGGCGGTCGTGGCGCTTTTCGCCGACGGGCCGACGACGCTGCGCAACATCGGCAGCTGGCGGGTCAAGGAAACCGACCGCATCGCCGCCATGGCAACAGAGCTGGCCAAGCTCGGCGCCGCAGTCGACCAGGGACCGGACTGGCTGCGCATCGCTCCGCCGGCGAAGTTGCGCGCGGCAACCATCGACACCTACGACGACCATCGGATGGCGATGTGTTTTTCGCTCGCTGCGCTGGGAGGCGTCTCGGTGCGCATTAACGATCCGCAATGCGTGAGCAAGACTTTTCCGGATTATTTCGCGGAATTCGCGAGACTGGCCGCATGAGCCCGATGGGCAATACGCTTCATCGTCGCTCCCGAGGCTGGCCCGGGCAGGCGCAATGACGGCGCGTGCCCCCGTCGTCGCCATCGACGGCCCCGCAGCGTCGGGCAAGGGCACCATCGCGCAGGGGGTCGCGGCGGCCCTCGGGCTTCATTACCTCGACAGCGGATCGCTTTATCGGCTGGTCGCGCTCAAGGCCTCGCGCGAGGGCGTCGGCGCCCATGACGAGGCCCGGCTTGCGGCCCTGGCGCAGTCGCTCGACGCCGTGTTCGAGCGGCAGCGGATACGCCTGGACGGCACGGACGTGACCGAGGAGCTTCGGAAAGAGTCGATAAGCGCTGCCGCCTCGCGCCTCGCCGTGCTGCCGGCGGTGCGCTCGGCGCTGCTGTCCCGCCAGCGGGCGTTCCGGCGCCCGCCCGGGCTGGTGGCGGACGGACGGGACATGGGGACGGTCGTGTTTCCCGACGCCATCCTCAAGATTTACGTTTTGGCCAGTGCCGAGGTCCGGGCGAGCCGCCGTTATAAGCAGTTGATCGAAAAAGGAAACTCGGTTACACTTGAGGGTCTTTTGCTCGACATCCAGGAGCGCGATGCGCGCGACAGTGCCCGTGCGGCCGCGCCGCTCAAGGCCGCCGCCGACGCGCTCATCCTGGATACGACCGACATGACTATCGACGCGAGCATTGCCTTCGTTCTCGAACGCGCGAGGGCAGTGATAGCGCCGGGCTCAGGTTAGTCCGCGACCGCCCAAGCAGCCGCTCGAGGGCTTCGCGTCGATAAAACGCAGTCTAGCGGCCTATAAGCAACAAGTTACAGCAATGAGTTCCCGCCAGCCGGACGTCAGCAGGGCTGTCCGAAGGGCGGAATTGATAAACAGACCCGTTCCCACGCCCCAGGCGACGGACGAACCGATAGGAAACAAACGCATATGGCAACTGCCACCGCCACAAACAACGACGCTGCACCCCCGCAGGAAAACTTCGCCGCCTTGTTCGAGGAATCCCTCGCGCGGCAGGAAATGCGGCAGGGTGAGCTGATCACCGCCGAAGTCACGCGCGTCGACTACAACATCGTCGTCGTCAATGCCGGACTCAAGTCCGAAAGTTTCATCCCGATCGAGGAATTCAAGAACGATCAGGGCGTGGTCGAGGTCAAGGCCGGCGACTTCGTCACCGTGGCCATCGAAAGCCTCGAAGACGGATACGGCGAGACTCGCCTGTCGCGCGACAAGGCGAAGCGTCTCAAGGCCTGGCACGATCTCGAAGCCGCGATGGAGCAGGGCACCGTGGTGTCCGGACTGGTCACCGGCAAGGTTAAGGGCGGCCTGACGGTCATGGTCAACGGCATCCGCGCGTTCCTGCCTGGGTCGCTGGTCGACATCCGTCCGGTCAAGGACACGACGCCGTTCGAAGGCAAGGCGCTCGAGTTCAAGGTCATCAAGCTCGATCGCAAGCGCAACAACGTCGTCGTCTCTCGCCGTGCCGTGCTCGAAGCGAGCCTCGGCGCCGAGCGCGAGGAGCTGCTGAAGACGCTGCAGGAAGGCGCGATCGTCAAGGGCATCGTCAAGAACATCACCGATTACGGCGCGTTCGTGGATCTCGGCGGCATCGACGGTCTCCTGCACATCACCGATCTCGCATGGCGCCGCGTCAAGCATCCGTCGGAAGTGCTGGCGGTGGGCGACGAAGTGACCGCCAAGGTATTGAAGTTCGATCAGGAAAAGAACCGCGTGTCGCTGGGCATGAAGCAGCTCGGCGAAGATCCGTGGGTCGGCCTCTCGCGCCGCTATCCGACGGGGACGCGCCTGTTCGGCAAGGTCACCAACCTCACCGATTACGGCGCGTTCGTCGAGATCGAGCAGGGCATCGAGGGCCTGGTGCACGTCTCGGAGATGGATTGGACCAACAAGAACATTCACCCGACCAAGGTCGTGCAGCTCGGCGACGAGGTCGAAGTGATGATTCTCGAAATCGACGAGGAGCGCCGCCGCATTTCGCTCGGGATGAAGCAGTGCATGCCCAATCCCTGGGAAGATTTTTCGATGAACCACAAGAAGAACGACAAGGTGAAGGGACTGATCAAGTCGATCACCGACTTCGGCGTGTTCATCGGCCTGCCGGGCGGCATCGATGGCCTGGTGCACCTGTCGGATCTGTCGTGGTCGGCGGTGGGAGAAGCGGCGGTACGCGATTACAAGAAGGGCCAGGAGGTGGAAGCCGTGGTGCTGGCAATCGACGTCGAGCGCGAGCGCATCTCGCTCGGCATCAAGCAGATGGATGGCGACCCGTTCTCGAACTTCGTCGCTGCACATGACAAGGGCACCGTGGTGAACGGCACCGTCAAGTCGCTCGACGCCAAGGGCGCGGTCATCGCGCTCGACGGCGAAGTCGAGGGCTACCTTCGCGCATCCGAAGTCGCGCGCGATCGCGTCGAGGATATTCGTTCGCACCTGAAGGAAGGCGACGCGGTGACGGCGATGATCATCAACATCGATCGCAAGAACCGTTCGATCAACCTGTCGATCAAGGCGAAGGACAACGCCGACGAATCCGAGGCGATGCAGCGGATCACCGTCGAAAATTCCGGAACCAGCGCCGGCACGACGAATCTGGGCGCGCTGCTCAAGGCCAAACTCGATAACAAGAACCAAGGGTAGGCGAGCCGGTGATGACCAAATCGGAGCTGATCGACCGCTTGGCGGCGCAGTTCCCGCAACTGGTGGCCAAGGATGCCGAACTCGCGGTCAAGATGATTCTCGATGCCATGGCCGAAAGCCTGGCCAAGGGCGAGAGAATCGAGATCCGCGGATTCGGCAGCTTCGGACTCAACTACCGGCCGCCGCGTACGGGTCGCAACCCGAAGTCCGGCGAGCGCGTGCAGGTGCCGGAAAAGCACGTCCCGCACTTCAAGGCGGGAAAGGAATTGCGCGAGCGCGTCGATTTCAAGGAAATCAAGAAAGGCTGATGGAATTTGTTTCCGGGCGGCATTGTCTATCGCGATAGTGCCGCCCTTTCTATTACGGCCTGTTAACGCGGGATCCGCCGCATGAACGTCGCTCGCTGGATCGTCGGCACTGTCGTTTTCCTCTTGCTGCTCTTGCTTTCGCTGCAGAACGCAGAGCTGGTCACCGTACGCTTCTATCACTGGTTCTCGTGGCAGGCTCCGCTCATTTTCCTGTTGCTGATCGCGTTCACCGCCGGCGCAGTCGCGGGCATCCTTGCCGGGTTGGTGCGTACGACCCGCCTCAAGCGTCAGGTCGTGCGTCTGCGGCGCGAGCACGCGCGGCGCCATCCCAACGACGGGCCTTCCGCCGACGTCGCGTAATGGACGCAGCGCGCGGCGGACCCCATGGACTTTGAGCTCTGGTGGCTCCTTCCCATCCCGGCGCTTTTTTTTGCCATGGGCTGGATTGCCGCGCGCATCGACATCAAGCACCTCCTGCGCGAGTCGCGTGCGCTCCCGCTGTCGTATTTCCGTGGACTGAATTTTCTGCTCAACGAGCAGCCCGACAAGGCCATCGAGTCGTTCATCGAAGTAGTCAAGGTCGATCCGCAGACCATCGATCTGCATTTTGCGTTGGGCAGCCTTTTCCGCCGCCAGGGTGAGATCGATCGCGCCATACGCATGCACCAGAATCTGCTCGACCGTCCCGACCTGCCCGCGGACAAGCGTCCGACGGCGGTGTTCGAGCTGGCGCAGGATTTCCACCGCGCGGGCCTGCTCGATCGCGCGGAGGAGCTTTTCTCCCGTCTCGACGGCAGCCCCTTCGAGGTTCAGGCGTTGGGATTCCTGCTCCAGATATACGAGCAGGAGAAGGATTGGCAGAAGGCGATTGCGACCACCAAGCGCATGGAAGCGCTGGCCAAGCGGCCGTACTTCAAGGAAATCGCGCACTACTACTGCGAGCTGGCGCAGAACGCGATACTGCATTCCCAGTTCGACGACGCACACCAGTTCATCGAGCAGGCGCTGGCCGAATACAAGCTCTGCGCGCGCGCGGCGATGCTGCTCGGCGACCTCGAAGCGCAGCGCGGGGACTACGCCGCTGCCATCGCGGCATGGCAGCGCATCGAGTCGCAGAACCCGGCGTTTCTGGGACTCATCGCCGATCGCCTCGCCGACGCGTATCGAAAAATCGGCGACGTCGCGCAAGGCATCCGGGTCTTGCGCAATTACGAGGACCAATATCCGTCGCTCGACTTGCTGACGACGCTGTTCAACCAGATTCTCGCCAACGAAGGCGCGGAATCGGCGACGCAGCTCATCAAGGACGAGCTGGCGCGCAATCCAACGCTGCTCGGCCTGGACAAGCTGCTCGAGGCGCAGCTGATGGCAGCGCCGGCGGAACGGCGCCACGATCTCGAGCTGGTCAAGGGCCTCGTCGGCCAGCACATCAAGCGACTCGGGATGTATCGTTGCGAAAGCTGCGGTTTTCGCGCCAAGCAATACTATTGGCGCTGCCCCGGTTGCGGGAAGTGGGAAACCTATTCACCGCGGCGCACCGAATCGCCGGATGGTTTTGCATGAGCCATGTGACGGGAGATTTCGCATGATCGCTCCAACGCCGCGGATCATCGTTCCGCTCGACTTCCCCGACATGCTGTCGGCGTTCGGTCTGGCGGCGCGCCTCGATCCGAGAAAATGCGCGGTCAAGGTCGGCAAGGAGCTCTTTACCGCGGCCGAGGCGGGACTGGTGCGCGAGCTCGTTCGCCGCGGGTTCATGGTTTTTCTCGACCTCAAGTTTCACGACATTCCGAACACCGTCGCGCAGGCGTGCGCCGCCGCGACGCGCATGGGCGTGTGGATGATCGACGTTCATGCCACGGGTGGCGAGGCCATGATGCGGGCGGCGCGGCAGGCGGTGACGCAGGCGTCGGCGGAAATGGGACGCACCGCGCCGCTGTTGATCGCGGTGACGGTGCTGACCAGCCTCGCCGCCGAGGACCTTCTTGCAGTCGGCATGTCAGGCTCGATCGACGAGCAGGTGATGCGGCTGGCGCGGCTGGCGCAAACCAGCGGGCTCGACGGCGTGGTTTGTTCGGCGCATGAAGCTGCCGCGTTGCGCGCGGCGTGCGGCGCCAAATTCAAGCTGGTGACCCCCGGCATTCGGCCGGCGGGCGCGGCGCTCAACGATCAGGCGCGCGTCATGACCCCCGAAGCGGCGATCGCCGCCGGCGCAGACTATCTGGTCATCGGGCGGCCCATCACCGGTGCCGCCGATCCGCTGGCCGCGCTCGATGCCATCAACGCGTCCATCGGCAGCGGGACAAAGGTCAGCGCTTGAAGATAACGATGATCGGGACCGGTTACGTCGGTCTCGTCACCGGAACCTGTTTCGCCGAGGTCGGCAACGATGTGATGTGTCTCGACGTCGATGCGGCCAAGATCGACAACCTCAATCGCGGCGGCGTCCCCATTCACGAGCCGGGCTTGCAAAACATGATCCGGCGCAACGTTGCCGCCGGGCGGCTGCGCTTCACCACCGACATCGACGCCGCAGTCGCCCACGGAGCGCTGCAGTTCATCGCGGTCGGCACGCCTCCCGACGAAGACGGCGCCGCCGATATGCAGTACGTGATCACGGCCGCGCGCAACATCGGTTCGCGGATGATCGAGTCCAAGATCATCGTCGACAAGTCGACCGTTCCGGTGGGCACCGCGGATCGCGTCCGCGACGTCATTGCCGCGGAGCTTGCGCGGCGAGGCGTCGATGTGACGTTCGCGGTTGCTTCGAACCCGGAGTTCCTAAAGGAGGGCGCGGCGGTCGAGGATTTCATGAGACCGGATCGGGTAGTGATCGGCTCCGACGACGAGCGGGCGATCGGCTTGTTGCGCGCCGTCTACGCGCCGTTCCAGCGCAATCATGAGCGGATGCTGGTGATGGACGTTCGTTCCGCCGAGCTGACCAAGTACGCGGCCAACGCGATGCTCGCGACGCGGATCTCGTTCATGAACGAGCTCGCCAACCTGGCCGACGCGCTGGGTGCCGACATCGAGCACGTCAGAAAAGGCATCGGCTCCGATCCGCGCATCGGCTATCGCTTTCTGTACTCGGGAGCCGGCTACGGCGGCTCGTGCTTTCCCAAGGACGTCAAGGCGCTGCAGGCCACCGCCGCGCATCACGGAGTGCCGCTCAAGATTCTCGCCGCGGTCGAATCGGTCAACGACGGCCAGAAAAAGCGGCTGCTCGAGAAGATCGCGCAGCGCTTCGGCCACGATCTCTCCGGCAAGACGTTTGCCGTATGGGGGCTCGCGTTCAAGGCCAACACCGACGACATGCGCGAAGCGCCGTCGCAAACCGTGGTCCGTGGCCTGCTCGATCGTGGCGCCAGCGTCGCGGTATACGACCCGGTGGCGATGGACGAGGCCAGGCGCGTCTTCGGCAACGCGGCGCGTCTTGACTACGCCGGCTCGCCCATGGATGCCGTTGCCGGCGCCGACGCGCTGATCGTCGTGACCGAATGGCAGGAATTTCGCAGCCCGGACTTCGGTGAGCTTCGGCGCACGCTGCGACAGCCGCTGCTTTTCGACGGCCGCAACCTCTTCGATCCGGCGCAGGTCCGCGCTGCCGGACTGGAATATTTCGGCATCGGCCGCCAATAGTGACTCATGCAGCGCTCGACGCGTATTCTTCCTAACCGCTCAACCATGGCGCTCTGATGCCTATCCGGGGATTCTCCGACTTTCGTGCCGCAATCAGCACCACGCGGGTGCTGATCGTCGGCGACGTGATGCTCGATCGCTACTGGTTCGGCGATGTCGAGCGGATCTCACCTGAGGCGCCGGTGCCGGTGGTCAGGATCTCGCGCAGCGAAGAGCGCCCCGGCGGCGCGGCGAATGTCGCGCGCAACATCGCCGCGCTTGGCGCCAACGCGACGCTGATCAGCGTCATCGGCGACGACGAGCCCGGACGCTCGCTGGAGAAGCTCCTCGGCATCGAGAACGTGCGCACCTCGTTTCATCGCGACGCGAGCTTGCCGACGACGGTCAAGCTGCGGGTGATCGCGCGGCAGCAGCAATTGCTGCGCATCGATTTCGAGACCGCGCCCTCGCACGAGATTCTCGCCACCAAGCTTGCCGATTACGAGCGGACGCTGCCCGAGTTCGATGTGATCGTGCTGTCCGACTATGGCAAGGGCGGCCTGGCCCACATCGCGCGCATGATCGACCAGGCACGCGCACGCGGCACTCCGGTGCTGGTCGATCCCAAGGGCGAGGACTGGCTGCGCTACCGTGGAGCGACGGTGCTGACGCCCAACCGCGCCGAATTCCGCCAGGTCGCCGGCGGCTGGAGCAACGAGGCCGAGCTCGCGACCAAGGCGCAGACGCTGCGCGCGGAGCTTGGCCTGGAAGCGCTGCTCATCACCCGCGCCGAGGAGGGCATGTCGCTCTTCACCGATGGCGGCGCGCAGCACATTCCGGCGCTCGCGCGCGAGGTCTACGATGTCTCCGGCGCGGGCGACACCGTGATCGCGACGCTGGCGACGCTGATCGGCGCGCGCGCCGATATCTCCAGCGCGGTGCGCATCGCCAATCGTGCTGCCGGCATCGTGGTGGGCAAGCTCGGCACGGCGGTCGTTCACCCCGACGAGCTCGCTTAAGGCGCGGACATGGCCAAAACCAAGACCGCCTACGCCTGCACCGAGTGCGGGGGCCAGAGCAGCAAGTGGCAGGGACAGTGCCCGAGCTGCGGCGTCTGGAACACGCTGGTCGAGACGATCGCGGCGACGCCGGCGTCGCGCTTCCAGGCGCTGGCCGGGGGAGCGAGCGTGGTGCGGGCGCTCTCGAGCGTCCAGGCCAGCGACAATCCGCGCTCGCCGACCGGTATCGAGGAATTCGATCGGGTGCTGGGCGGCGGGCTGGTGCCCGGCGGAGTCATCCTGCTCGGCGGCGATCCCGGCATCGGCAAGTCCACGTTGTTGCTGCAGGCGATGGCGGCGATCGGAGTGTCGCGCCGCGCCTTGTACGTCACCGGCGAAGAGTCCGCCGACCAGATCGCGTTGCGCGCGCATCGCCTGGGGCTGGTCAACGCCTCGGTCGAGCTGCTGGCCGAGGTCCAGCTGGAGGCGATCGTCGGCGCGATCCGGACCCAGCGGCCGGACGTGGTGGTGATCGATTCGATCCAGACCGTCTACACCGAAGCGCTCGAGTCGGCGCCGGGCAGCGTGGCGCAGGTCAGGGAATGCGCGGCGCAGCTCACGCGGCTCGCCAAGCAGACGGGCATCACCATCATCCTGGTCGGCCATGTGACCAAGGAAGGCGCCATCGCGGGCCCGCGCGTGCTCGAGCACATTGTCGATACCGTGCTCTACTTCGAAGGCGATACGCACTCGAGCTTCCGCCTGGTGCGCGCGATCAAGAACCGCTTTGGCGCGGCCAACGAGCTTGGCGTTTTCGCGATGACCGAGCGCGGCTTGAAAGGCGTCGCCAATCCGTCGGCGCTGTTCCTTTCCCAGCACGGCAAAGCGGTGCCCGGCAGTTGCGTGCTGGCGACGCTCGAAGGCTCGCGGCCGCTGTTGGTGGAAGTGCAAGCGCTGGTCGACCCGGTGCAGGGCGCGCTCGCCCGGCGCGTTGCGGTAGGGCTGGACCCGCAGCGTCTGGCGCTGCTGCTTGCGGTTCTGCATCGCCACGGCGGAGTTGAGATGGCGGGGCAGGATGTTTTCGTCAACGCCGTGGGAGGCGTGCGCATTGGTGAGCCGGCAGCCGATCTCGCCGTGTCTATGGCGATCTATTCATCATTCAAAAACATAGCGTTAGACAGAAAATCTCTAGTTTTTGGCGAGGTCGGTCTGGCGGGCGAAATCAGGCCGGTCCAGCGCGGCCAGGAACGGCTGCGCGAAGCGGCGAAGCTGGGTTTTCATCGCGCCATCATTCCCGCCGCCAACAAGCCCAAGCAGCGCATCGACGGCATGGAGATCGTTGCCGTCGATCGCATCGATGAGGCGCTGAATCACCTGCGCGGCTAGCGACGCTGCGCCGGAGTCTCCGCATGCTCGCTGAAATGACTTGAAAGCGGGACCGTGGTCCACGCGCTCCCGACACGGCAACAAATCGAAAATGAAAGGATCGAATCGCCGCCATGTCTCTCCGGTGTTGACGATGGCGCGGCGAAGGCGTGCAATAGAACCGCGCGCCAATGGGTGCGCCGTTGGCGGCCCATTAACGCCGGGGTCGGAGAGCGTCAACATCGATTGTCGGATCCATTCACAGGAGTTCAGATCATGGCCAGGAAATCGTCGACCAAACCCACCGCCGCCAAACGTTCTTCGTCCAGAAAGCCCCGCGCCAAGGCATCGCCGGCATCGTCCAGGGGAACCGGAAACGCAACTCCAGGCCGCGCCGAATTCGCCGACATGGCGAAAATGGCCCGTGCGATCACTCCCGAAAAGGCATTCGAGCTCTACAAGACGAACGCGAAGCTGGCGCTCGATGTCATCAACACCGCGATCGAGAACACGTCCAGGCTGCGCAAGCTTCAGTTCGAAGGTGAAGAGCAGTCGCGCTCGATGCAGAAAAAAGCCATCCGTCATGCTGCGGAAGCAGGCGATCCGCAATCGCTCGTCGCTGCCGGCCAGAGTGTGTCGCAGGAGGCGGTGGAAAAGGCGATGCAGTATTGGGGCGAGATGTTCTCGATGATCGTGGAAATGCAAAAGCGCCTGTTCGCGCTGATGGAAGATCAGATGGCCGGCGTTCCCGGTGCAAAAGAGGCAAAAGCGGTCATGGCGATGATGCCCGACATGAAGCAGGCGCAGAATCTCGTCAACGCGATGCAGGGTGTCATGGCGTCCGGTGGACCGGCGTTTTCATCGATGCAGAAAGTGATGGGCGATTTCGCGCGCATGGCGCAGCAATCGATGCCCGGCGGGCGGCGCTAAAGCCGACTGCAAGCTCGCATGGCAGATGCGGTCAGGCGCAGCGCGGCGGAGCTGGCCTGGAATGGTCGCGCGACGTGGTGTTGCCAGCCGGGATGTCGTTTGCCGCCGGAGTGATGCATGAAGGCGACTCCGCTGCGCTGATCGACGTGCCGCGAATGCCGATCGGAATGCATCCGGCAAGGCATCCAAGCATGGCGCAAAGCACCAATATTCTCATCGACTGCTCCGCGACGCGGCGACGATATCCCGTCGGTTGAAGGTTTGGGTGGCCGCATGCGAATCGACCGCGGCGAAGAGACATTTTGCGCTCAAGCCCGGGGAGTTGCTCGGTTTTCGGCGGGCGTCACCGGCACCACGCGCAAACGCGCGCACGGCGCCCAACCGATGGCCGCATGCAAGCGCGTGCCGGTCAGCGCTCAGCCGTCGTAGCCTACCCGCTTGAACATCGCCTTGCTGATCGACTGACGCAGCTCGAGGAAATCCGCCCACGGATCGACCTTGATGGCCGACAGACGCGCCGGGACCGTGCGCAAATTGAAGTGGTCGAATCGCACGTCCACAGCGAGCTCGTCCCAGGCGATGGGCGTCGAAACCGGCGCGTTTTTCCTGGCGCGCAGCGAGTAGGGCGCGATCGCAGTCGCGCCTTCCGCGTTGCGCAGGTAGTCGATGAAAATTTTTCCTTTGCGCCGCGACTTCGACATCACCGCGATAAAGCGGTCGGGAAAGGTCCGCGCCATCAAGTCCGCGACCGCTTTGGTGAATCCCTTCGCCTGCTCCCAGTTGAGCGTTGCGCGAATCGGCACCACCACGTGCAATCCCTTGCCGCCGGTGGTCTTGAGAAATCCGGTGAGGCCCAGGTCGCCGAGCAGCGTGCGCAGCACGCCAACCGCGGAGACGATTTCCTCCCAACGGACCGCATCGTCCGGATCGAAATCGAATATGAGTCGATCAGGCCGATCGAGGCGCGGCTTGCGCGACCCCCACGGATGGAGCTCCAGCACGCCCCATTGCACGAGGGCGACCAGCGCCGACAGGGAGTCGGCGCTCATGTAAGTCGCCTTGCCGCCGCCTTCGGGAACGAGGATGCGGCCCACCGCCGCGTTGACGCTCTTCGACGCGTGCTTCTGGTAAAAGCATTCGCCGTTCCAGCCGTCGGGGCAGCGTACGAGACTCAATGGACGCTGGCGCAGGTGCGGCAATATCCAATCGCCGACGCTTTCGTAGTAGCGCGCAAGATCGAGCTTGGCGAATTTGGCCTCGGGATAAAGAAGCTTTTCCGGATGCGATAGCTTGACCCCGGCGATCGTGTCGGTGGCATCCGAAGTGACCGACGCTTTCGATTTGGTGGGAACCGCACTCGAAATCTGGCGACGATCAAGCGCCGCAGGTTTGGTGGCGGTTTTCCGGCGCGGTGCGGACGCAGGGGCGGCGGCCGCCTTGGCAGACTTGGCATCGGTCTCGTGCATGGGACGCTCCCGGACGACATCGGCGGCGTTCTTGTCTTCGCGGATGCCCTGAAACGAGGGATGGCGCAAGGTACCGTCCTGCGTCCACTCGGTGAATGCCACTTCGGCAACCAGCTGCGGCTTCACCCAATGCACGCCTTTGGCCTCGAATCCCCGCGGCGGATTCACGAACGGCGCTGACTCCTGCACCAGCGCGTCCAGCTTTCGCCGCAGCGACACCAGCAGTTTGTCGTTGAAGCCCGTTCCGACTCTACCCGAATAGCGCAATTTTCCGCCGGGCTCGTAGACGCCCATGAGCAATGCGCCGAAGCCGCTGCGGCTTCCCTGCGGATCGGTGAAGCCGCCGATGACCATTTCCTGGCGCTGCGCACACTTGACCTTGACCCAATCGCGGGTGCGCACGCCGCCGCGGTAGATGGAACTGGTGCGCTTGGACACCGCGCCTTCGAGTCCAAGCGCGCACGCCTGCTTGAAAAATTCCGCGCCGGAACCGGGCACGTCGACGCTGAAATGGACGCTGCCTGCCGATTGCGGGATGAGCCCGCGCAAGAGGCGCTTGCGCTCGCCGAGCGCCACGCCCTGCACGTCATATCCGTCGACATACAGCACATCGAACACGAAATAGACCAGCCGTGCGCCCGCAGGATCGGAGAGTGCGTTTTGCAGCGCCTGGAAACTGGTCCGGCCGCGGTCGTCGACGACCGTGACCTCACCGTCGAGCCACGCCGACTTGAGGCCGAGCGCGGCGACCGCGTCAGCGATGCCGCCGAGTGCGCCGGTCCACTCCTTGCCGCTGCGCGAAAACACTTTCACCTTGCCCTTGTCGACCCGGCAGAGCATGCGGTAGCCGTCGTATTTGACTTCGTGCAGCCAGTCGTCGCCAGTCGGTATCGCATCGACCAGCGTGGCGAGCATCGGCGACAGCGAGGCGGGAATTTTCGCGACCCGCGCACCGAGGATCGCCGACGGCCCGGTCGGGCTTTTCGCAGGCTTGATCGGCGGCGATTTCGTTTTGCCGACCGCACCGGCGCGAACGTTCGCGGCCACCGACTTGTTGGAATGCCAGACGCGCTCGCGCTTCTCGGCGATGTCGTCGAGGCTCCGGCCCGAGAGCACGCTGTCCGGCGCGTCGTCGACGATGCGCGCCTCGGCGCCGCGCTGCGCGAACGAGTCGTTCTCCTTGATCAGGAGCCAGGCCTTGTCGCCGCCCTTGCCGCCGTACTTGCTGCCGTGCGTTTTCACCAGCGTCCAGCCACCCTTGAGCTTCTCGCCATCGAGCTCGAACTTGAGCTGGCCCTTGGCGTAGCCGGCGGCGGGGTCGCCTTTCGGGATCCACGTTCCGCGATCCCACAGCAATACCGTGCCGCCGCCGTATTGCTTCGCCGGAATAATGCCCTCGAACGATCCGTACTCGATAGGATGATCTTCGACGTGCATCGCCAGACGCTTGTCGGCCGGGTCGAGGCTGGGACCCTTGGGCACCGCCCAGCTCAACAGCACCCCGTTGAGCTCGAGGCGGAAATCGTAGTGGAGATGGCTGGCGGCGTGCTTCTGAATGACGAACGACAGCGCCTGTTGCGGGCGTTGCCTGGCGCTGCCGCGCGGCTCCGGGGTGATCCCGAAATCGCGCTTTTCGCGGTAACGTTCCAGTGCCATCGAGCCTCGCTGTCGCGTTTTTCGATCCGCCGTCGCTGGAAAGTACGCTACGCGCGCTTGCGCTTGGCAGGTGCCTTCGCCGAGCCGCGAGCGGACGGGACGACGCGAAGCGAGGGCTTTGCCGCCGGCTCCGACTTCGGAGAGCGTCTGGGGTCGGCCACCTTGCGCCGTGACCCGCCCTTGTCGAGGCTTTGCTTGAGCAGTGCGGCGAGATCGATCACCTGTGCCGATCGCGGCGCTTCGCCTTCCTCGCTTTCCGGCTCGGTAATCTGCTTGGTCTCGCCCTTCTTGATCTTCTCGCGGATGCGCCGCATCAGATCCTGGTGATACGTGTCCTTGAATTCGGCAGCCTTCCAATGCTCGGTCATGTCGTCGATCAGCCGCTTGGCCAGTTCGACTTCCTTCGGCGTGACCTTCGCCCCCTTCAGGCCTTCCGCCGGCAGCGTGAATTCATTCGTGGTGCGCAGCTCGTCGGCGTAGCGCAGCGTATTGAGCATCAGGATCTTGCCCACCGGCACCACCGCGGCGAGATGTTGTGCAGTGCGTATGACGACCTGCGCGACGGCGACGCGGCCGGTCGAGCGCAGCGTCTCGCGCAGCAGCGCGTAAACCTTCTGCCCACGTTCCGTCGGCACGAGATAGTAGGGCGTCTCGAAATACTGCGGCGGGATCTCGCCGGCAGGAACGAACGCTTCGATGTCGATCGTCTGCGAAGCCTTGACGTTGGCGCGCCGAAAATCCTCGTCGGACAGCACCACGTACTGGTCCTTCTCGTACTCGTAGCCCTTGACGATGTCGTTCCACTCGACTTCCTTGCCGCTGCGCTTGCTGTAGCGCTTGTATCCCACCGGCGAGAAATCGCGCTTGTCGAGCATCGAAAATTTGAATTCCTTGCGCTCTTCCGCAGGATAGAGCTCGACCGGGATATGAACCAGGCCGAAGGTGATGGCACCTTTCCACAGTACGCGCGCCATGACTATGCCCTTTCTTTCTGTGTTTGTATTTCGATGGTGATGCAATCGATGCAAAGGCCGAAGGCGGTTGCACGCACGACGAAGTCGCCGCATCCGTCACACAAAAGCAGCGGCCGCTCGCCGGACATCTTGCAGCCTTCGGATCGGCACGCGGGAAGGTCGCACCAGTGCATGTCTTGCGGGCAGACGAACATGGGTCCAGGCAGAGATGGAACAGCGTCAACTCTCGCCGATCGGCCGCGGGGTTTGTATCGGCCTGATGCTTATTTCCCCGTCGGAATTGCAGATCGCCGGTGTAAGACGGAAACCGACGCGCAGCTGGGGCCGCGTCGACGGAGCCGAATCAGCCGCGGGTGCGGCCCATCGTGACGGGATCGGGCTGACGCATCATCAGCGCAAGGCAATCGTCCGCGGGGACCGGTTCGCTGAACAGGAAGCCCTGCATGACGTCGCAGCCGTTGTCGCGCAAGAAGGCGAGCTGTTCCGCCGTCTCGACGCCTTCGGCGACCACGCGCAGGTTCATGTTGTGACCCAGCGCGATGATCGCCCTTGCGATCGCGGCATCGTCCGCGCTGGTGGTGAGATCGCGGATGAAGGTCTGATCGATTTTCAGCCGATCGATCGGAAAGTGGCGCAGGTAGCTCAGGCTCGAATAGCCGGAGCCAAAATCGTCGATGGCGATCTTGACGCCCAGGCCCTTGAGCTTCAGAAGCGTTGCCCGCGCCGTTTCCGGATCTTCCATCAGCAGGCTCTCGGTGAGCTCGAGCTCCAGCCATTGCGCGTCGAAACCGGTCGTTTCCAGCGCAGCGGCAACGATCTGGAACAGATCGCCCCGGAATTGCCGGGCCGAGACGTTAACGCCGATGCGCAGCGGCGCGGCGCTGGCATGCCACGCAACGCCTTGGGCGCACGCCGTCGCGAGAGCCCATCGTCCGATGGGCACGATCAAGCCCGATTTTTCCGCGAGGGGAATAAATCGCCCGGGCGGTACCACACCCAGATCCGGATGCCGCCACCGCGCGAGCGCTTCCACGCCGACGATGAGCCCGCTCTGCAGATCGACCTGCGGCTGATACTCCAGGAACAACTCGTTGCCCTCGAGCGCGCGGCGCAACTGGTTCTCGAGCGTGACGCGCTCACGCTTGAGCGTGGTCATCAGCGGCGTATACGACTGCAGATTATTCTTTCCCTTGTCCTTGGCGTAATACATCGCGGTGTCGGCGTTCTTGAGCAGGGTCTCGACGTTGCGGCTGTCTTCCGGGTACACGGTAAGACCCGCGCTGGCGGTCACCGCAAATTCCTGCTTTTCCAGCGTAAGCGGCTTCGCCAGCGCGCCCAGCACCTTCTGCGCGACCGAGGTCGCTTCGTCGCGATCGTGCAGGTCCTCGAGAATCACCGTGAATTCGTCCCCGCCGAGGCGCGCGACCGTGTCGCCTTCGCGCAACGAATGCTTAAGCCTTGCCCCGACCGCGCGCAGCAGTCGATCGCCAGCCTTGTGACCGAGCGTGTCGTTGATCTCCTTGAATCCGTCGAGGTCGAGGAAGATGAGCGCCAGTGCGGACTTTCGCCGCCGCGCGCGCGCCATCGCCTGCAACAGGCGGTCGTGGAATAGCGTGCGGTTGGGCAGGCCGGTGATGCCATCGTACTGCGCTACGTGCGACAGTCGTTGTTCGACCCTTTGTCTTCCGATTGCGGTGCCCAACGCGGTGGCGATCGCCTTCAGGAAGTTGGCGTCCTCGCGGCTGAAGCCGCGCACATCGCGGCGGTAGGCGCCGAGAATTCCGAACGGCCCGTCGGAGGTAGGTATGGCCACCTCGAGGCCGCTTCGCGGACACTCGCCTTGCACGAACGACGGAAACATCGGGTGTGCGCCGGCGCGTATGTCGGGAACCATGACCGGGTTGCCCGAGCTCAGCGCGGCGCGGATCGACGCGCCTGTGCCGGCCGCGATGGTCGCGCTGCCGACGGCGCCCGCGCCCCATCCGACGCCTGCGATCAACATCAGATCCTGCTGCGCGTGGATCAGACGAAAGACACCGGAATGGTCGATGTCCAGTCCCGATGTCACCATCGCCGCAGCGTTCGAGACCAGGCCTTCGATGTCGCGGCTTTCGAGCGCGAACTGCCCGTATACAGCGATCGCCTCCTGCTGCAAGGCATGGGTCCGAATCGCGTTCTCGGCGATCTTGGACGGAGTGATATCGATCACCAGCGCGTAACTGCCCTTGACGCGCCCGGACGCGTCGATGTCCGGCGCGAACGAAATCTGCATCTGCCGCTTGACGCCTTCGGACGATTCACGCTCCGCCTCGTAGGACACCGCATGACCGTCGATGACGCGGCGCAGGTGCGGCAGGATGGCGTCGAAATTGTCTTTGCCGATCACTTCCGACATGTGCTTGCCGAGAATGCCGGCCTTGCTGAATCCAAAGAATTTGGCGTACTGCGAATTGGAAAACCCGCAGACGAAGTCGCGATCGAAATACACGATCATCGCCGGGACGTTTTCGGTCACCAGATGGAGCTGCATCTCGCTTGACCGGAGCGCCAGCTCGGCCCGGTCCAGCGCCGACATGTCGGGATCCGCGGGCCGAGCGCTCGCCGGCAACTCCTTGGAGACGCCGGGAAAGGGCACTACATTGCGGTGCTTGTGGTCGGCCATCGGCATGTGCGATAGGAGCGATTGCAAACGTCGAAGGCATCGCGGGAATGTAGATATGACCGGTTTCGACGACCGAACCCGCCACAACCATGCCGCGCGGCCAATCCCTTGTATTTCAAGCCGCACGGCGATGGACAGCGAACGGCATGCCCGATACCGAAGTGATCGGATGCGCCCCTTCGCCCCACGCCAGCAAGGGGTAAAAGCAAGGGCTGTGCCGCGAAGAGTCCGCGGGCTCGATGGGAGTGCCCAGGGCCGGACTCGAACCGGCACGACGCGTTTCGGCGTCCGCGGATTTTAAGTCCGCTGTGTCTACCAGTTTCACCACCCGGGCAACGCAGGCATTGTAACGGCGGCTCGCGGAAAACGGTCAGCCGGCAAGGTCCGCTCGCGGCCGGGCGGCCGTCCGCCGGCATCGATCCGCGGGTCACTACCGGCACGCCACGAGGCGCGTGTGGGGCACCTTCTCCCGAATTTGGGCACCCCCGCACGGGACGACTGATTCCCGTCCGGCCCTATTCCCGGCGATGCGTCCCCGCTCGACGCGGGCGTCGCAAATGGACGTTCGGCGATGGCCGGCGCGGGCCAGGGGTCAAGTCTTGGGCGTGGGCTCGGTGACCGGACGGGTTCCGGCCGCACCGATCGTTCGCACTTCCCAGATCGTCGGCGAACTCGCCGGGTCGCCGAACGAGTTCCAGACCGTAAACCCCTTGGACGTCCTCTTCGCCGTGTACATCAGGCGATCGGCAAATTCCATGGCAGCGGTGGCAACGCCGGGCGATTTGTCGAAGACCGCGACGCCGATGCTGAAGCTCACATGCCATCGCCGCAGGCGGGTCACCGCGCGCAGCTTGTGTTGCAGCTTGTCGACGACGAACAATGCCTCCGTCCTGCCGGTCTCCGGCAGGATGACCGCGAACTCGTCGCCGCCGATGCGTCCGACGGTGTCGCTCCGGCGCAGCGTCTCGAGCGAAACCTCGGCGACCGCCTTCAGCAGCTTGTCGCCTTCGGCGTGCCCGTGGTTGTCGTTGACCTGCTTGAAATTGTCGAGGTCGATGTACGCCAGGCAGAACGCGATCCCCTTGCGTTCGTGCCGCGCGATTTCGCCGGCGAGCGCCTCCTGGAATCCCTTGCGATTTTTCGCCCCGGTCAGGGCGTCGACGCGCGCGGTATGCCGCTCCTGCTCGTAGATCCTGCGCAGCATTCCGCTGAGGACGACCACGATCAGGTATTCGAGCAGCACGTTGGCGTAGGCGATGTAGAGATACAGCGGCTTGATATACGGACTGTCCTGCAGCCCTGCCTGCACGACCTGGGTGCCGACCGAAGCCAGCGCGAAGACCAGCCCCCAGCCGCGGCCGCAATTCCAGGAGACCAGAAGGATGGGGAAGAGATAGAACGCGGCGAGCGACAGCGTGTTCGACGTCGCGCGGTCGAGCACGGCGACCGCGATAAACAGCGCGGTACCGAAGAACATCGCGTCACGCCACTTGAGTCGAAACGGATTCATCGAAACGGATTCATTTTGGAGGCCGGGAGTTGCGCCGCATGTCATGCGCTGTCGAATGGTCGAATGCGGGAACGCAATCGAGGGATCTGCGACAGGTACACAGCAATTTTCGCGCCCACGGCGGCTTTCGCGGATGGGTCCGCCGCGCATCGTCGCCGCTCGGCGACAGGTAATGAGTCCGCACGTTGCGGCGTCACTGCGCGGCGCTGCTCTTGCTCACCATTTCCGCAACGTCGCGAGGATCGATGCCGATCAGGCGCGAGACGCGAATCTCGACCTCCGGCAGCTGAAGTTTCGCGACGCGCTCCTGCAGCTGACGATCGGTCACCGTCATGCGGCTGCGCTGCCGGACATATTCGGCCCAGGACGAAATGATGTAGCGCTCCACGAAACAGTCCTGCTCGGCAATATCCCGGAACACGCGCCAGTCCTCGGCCCCGTTGCGGCGGCGCGTCCGCTCGATGGCGTGAATCGCGTGCAGGAATGCTGTCACGTTTTCCGCCGCGACCCGGTATTCGACCTGAATCAGCACCGGCCCGTCGTCGGGCCGAGGCGGCACCGAAAGACCGAGGTCCGGCAGTTGCGCTCCGGGCGTGACATCGGCGTCATTGCCCAGGCGCACGCGCACGCGGCGATTGAGAATGAGCAGGAAAAGCATTGCGCCGGCAGACGCGGCGAGCGCGATGCGAATGCCGAACAGCGACGCCAACGACCCCCAGACCGCGCTTCCCAGCGCCAGGCTCGCCTGCGAAGCGACCAGGTTCATGGCGACGGCGCGCGCTCGCACCCATGCGGGAGCGGCGCTTTGCGTTCCGGCGGAAAGGCTGGCAAGGACGCCGACCCACGCGGCACCGGCGGCGAACATGCCCACCAACGCGACGATCGTCAAGGAAGTGGATGCGATCAATAGCGTGGCGGCGACCCAGAGCAGCGCGGCCGAGCTGACGACAGTATTGAGCGACACACGCTGGATTTGCCGCGTTATCGTCAAGGCACCGATGACGGCGCCGGTTCCAAAACCGGCCGAGAGCAGCCCGTATCCGCCTGCGCCCAGTTCGAGCTGGTCGCGCGCGATCACCGGCAGCAGCGCCCACAGCGCGCTGGCGCAGACGCTGAAGCTCAGGTTGCGGATGATCAGCGCCCGCATCAACGGCGAGTGCCGGGCATAGCGCAGTCCGCTGCGCACGCCGGAGAAAACCGTCTCGGGAACGCCGGGGAAGGCCGGCGTGGTTTTTTTCCAGCCCCTTACCGCGACGATCGTGATCAGGAAAAAGCACGCACTCGCGAGCGAGGCGTTACCGGTGCCTATCCACGCCGCGATCGCCCCCGCCATCGCGGGACCCACCGCGCGGGCCAGGTTGAACGCGACCGCGCCGAGCGCGACGGCGCGGTGCAGGTCCTGGCGCGCGACGAGATCGTTGACGCTGGCCTGTTGCGCCGGCAGGTAGAAAGTAAACCCCGCGCCGATGAGAAAGGTCAGCGCCAAAAGCGCCAGCGGGCCGATCCAGCCGAGCAGCGTGGCGATGCCGAGGCTCGCCGTCGCCGCGAACAGGACGATCTGCGTGATCAGAACGACCCGCCGCCGCTCGACAATATCCGCCAGCGCGCCGGCCACGAGGCCGAACAGCAGCGAAGGGGCGGTGCTCGCGGTCTGCACCAGCGCAACCATGAGCGCCGACGGCGTCAGTGTCGCCATCAACCACGCCGCCACGGTTGCCTGCATCGTGTAACCCAATGCGGCGGCGATCGATCCGACGTAGAAGAGCCGGAAGCGGCCGTGGCGCAGCGGCGACGCGCGAAATACTTCGGCGATCAACGGGGAGATGCGCACGGACACGGCGAAGTCTATCGTGCCGGACGCACGGGAGCGACATCAAACCGCTTGCTTAAACGAACGATCGTTCGCTAGACTGGCGCCATGCCCATCGGCCAGGAAAAATGCATCGACTACCCGGGATTCGAGTGCGCGGTTTGCGGGCATCGCCGCTTCTATCGCATCCTGATCCAGCGTGAGCATCAGCCGGTGTATCGCACGTCTTTCTACGGCTGCGTCGGCTGCTCGGCGATGTTCACCGACCCGCATAAATTTACCCAGAGCGTGCAGTCTGCCGGCAAATTCGGGTCGTCGAGCTATGGAAGCTCCGGCGAATGAGCGCATGGGCCGGAGCCTGCGCGCTGCGGCAACGCGCGGTGAAATCGGAGCGCGCGGACAACGGGCGTCATGAGGTAATATCCGCAGCGGTGCCACCGAGCCTTTTCACGGCTGGGCGGGTGCAGCGCCGGAAGCCGCGGTGGGCGCGAAATCGAGGCGGGATCCTCCGCCACCACACTCCACTGAAACGAAAGACATGGCCGAACGCATCTCGGGAGTTCTTTCCCCGGTTCTGACTCCGTTCAAGAGCGGATACGTTCCCGACGCGGAGCGGTTCATCAGCCACTGCCGTTGGCTGCTCGGCAGCGACGTCAGCCTCGCCGTGTTCGGAACCAATTCCGAGGCGAACTCGCTTTCCGAAGGCGAGCGCAGCGACCTTCTCGACCGGCTGGTTGCCGCCGGCATCGACCCGCGGCGGCTGATGCCGGGGACCGGATGCTGCTCGCTGACCGAGACGGTCCACCTGACCACGCAGGCGGTCAAGCTCGGCTGCGCCGGCGTCCTGATGCTGCCGCCTTTCTATTACAAGGGTGTCACCGACGATGGTTTGTACCGTAGTTTCGCGGAGACGATCGAGCGCGTGGGCGACAAGCGGCTGCGAATCTATCTGTACCATATACCGCCGGTGGCGCAGGTCGGCATCAGCCTCGGCCTGATCGAGCGGCTGCTGAAGGCGTATCCGGAAACGATCGCCGGGATGAAGGATTCCTCCGGAGACTGGAACAACACCAAGGCGGTCCTGGATCGGTTTTCGAAGGCCGGCTTCGACGTGTTCGTCGGCAGCGAGACTTTTCTGCTGGCCAATATGCGCAACGGTGGCAAGGGCGCGATCAGCGCAACCGCGAACGTCAACCCGGCAAGAATCTCCGCGCTGTATCGCGGCTGGGCTTCCGCCGACGCCGACGCAATGCAGCAAGGGCTCAACGGTATCCGCAATATATTCGCCAAATATCCGATGATTGCCGCCATGAAGCGCGCCGTCGCACACTGGCGGCACGACGAGGATTGGTCGCGGGTCCGGCCGCCGCTGGTCGAAATCGCGCCGCGCGAGTCGGCGGCGCTGGTCGAGGAGCTCGAGGCGGCGGGCTTCGACATGCCGGGACTTTGAAACGATGACCATGAGGCAATGCCATCGATTCGCTGAAACCGTCGACGCTGACGGTGCCTCACGGCGCAGAGTTCGTCCCGAGCCTGAAGCAAGCCGTGGATACGCATTGACGACAAGGAGCAAG
>Ga0209839_10000178_pt1 | contig 31270 bp, 30 predicted proteins | sample OrgsoiDNA2013050_FD_185800 | JGI IMG/M metagenome (GOLD analysis project Ga0209839, IMG submission 185800) | Permafrost soil microbial communities from the Arctic, to analyse light accelerated degradation of dissolved organic matter (DOM) -... | ecosystem: Environmental > Terrestrial > Soil >... | reverse complement strand
CATGCTGGAGGGCGCGCTGCGGGTCTTCCCGGCCTGGCAGTGGGTGGTCTTCGGGCATACGTTTGCCTTCAACGTGTTCATCCCGGCGCTGCTGCCGCTGGGCGCGCTGTTCACCGGCGCGGCGTTCTGGCCGTTCATCGAGCAGTGGGTCACCGGTGACCGGCTGGAGCACCACGTCAACGACCGGCCCAGGAACGCGCCGACCAGGACCGCGATCGGCATTGCGGTGATCACCTTCTATGGCGTCCTGTGGGCCGAGGGCGCCAACGACATCCTCGCCGAGCACTTCGATATCTCGCTCTACCTGACGACCGAGATCGCCCGGATAGCGTGGATCGTGGGCCCGGTCATCGCCTACATCGTCACCAAGCGAATCTGCCTCGGACTGCAGCTCAAGGACGTGCACCTGCTGGAGCACGGCGTGGAGACCGGCATCATCCGGCAGCTGCCCAGCGGCGAGTTCATCGAGGAGACCAGGCCGGTCGATGAGGAGTCGCGGGCCGTCCTGGAGTCCAGGCCGCACTACGAGAGCCTGCCGCGTGGCGCCGGCGCGGACCCGGAAGTGCCGGCTCCCGGCATGCGGGGCGCGATCGGCAAGGCGCGGGAACGGCTGTACAACGTCATCACCGAGAGCGTGCCGCTGCCCGCCAGCGGGCATGCGAACGGACACGGGAATGGCCATGCCATCGAGGGCAACGGCCACTCCGTGGAGGACAATGGCCACGGTGAGCAGGCCCCGGCCGCAGTGCCGTCCGGCTCCGGCCAGTCCGGGGATGCCCCCGACGACGAGCGGCCCGATCAGCCGTAGAGGGCGTCTATCTCAGCCGAGAAGTCCTTCGTAACGACGGCACGCCGGACCTTCAGCGATGGCGTCAGGCGGCCGGTTTCCTCGGTGAAGTCGACGTCCAGCACGCGGAACCGGCGGATTGACTCGGCTCGGGATACCGCCTTGTTCGCGTCGTCCACGGCGTCCTGGATCTCCGCGATCAGGTCGGGGTCGTCGGCCAGGTCCGCGGCCGTGGCGGTGGCCGGCTTGCCGTGCTGCCGCTTCCAGTAGTCCAGCGCCTCCGGGTCCAGGGTCACCAGGCAGGCGATATACGGGCGGCCGTCACCGACGACCATGCACTGGCTGATGAGCGGATGGGCACGGAGCCGGTCCTCCAGGACCGCCGGCGCGACGTTCTTGCCGGCGGCCGTGACGATGATCTCCTTCTTCCTGCCGGTCACCCGCAGGAATCCCGCCTCGTCCAGGTCGCCGAGATCGCCGGTGTGCAGCCAGCCGTCGCTGTCGAGCACCTCGGCCGTCGCGGCCGTGTTGCGCCAGTAACCGGGAAACACGTTCGGGCCCTGGATGAGGATCTCGCCGTCGACGGCGATCCGGATGCGCACGCCGGGCAGCGGCTGTCCGACAGTGCCGATCTTGTTGCGCGCTGGCTTGTTCACCGTGGCGGCCGCCGATGTCTCGGTCAGGCCGTAGCCCTCCAGGACGGTCAGGCCGGCGCCGCGGAAGAAATGGCCGAGGCGCTCGCCGAGCGGGGCGCCCCCCGAGACCGCGTACTGGACCTTGCCGCCGACGGCGGCCCGCAGCTTGCCGTAGACGAGCTGGTCATACAGGCCGTGCCGCAGCCGCAGGCCCAGGGGAGTTCGTCCGGCATCGTCACGGGCCTGGCTCCAGGCGATCGCCGCGGCGACCGAGGCCTCGAAGATCCGCTTCTTGGCGGCGCTCTGCGACGCCTGCTGCTGCGCGGCGTTGAAGACCTTCTCGAACACCCGCGGCACCGCGAGCAGGAAGGTGGGCCGGAACTCGGGCAGCCCTTCGGCCACGGTCCTGGCATCGGGCCAGTGCGCGAGGATGGCCCCCGACTCCAGGCAGCCCACCTGGATGATGCGCGCGAAGGAATGCGCGAGCGGCAGGAACAGCAGCGTCGAGCCACCCTCGATCTCGAAGATCTCGGGGAGCGCCCCGGCGACCGCGTTGCGGACGTCGGCCAGCATGTTGCGGTGGCTCAGCTCGCAGCCCTTGGGCCGGCCCGTCGTCCCCGACGTGTAGATGATCGTGGCCAGGTCGTCGGCCGTCCGCGCGGCCCGGCGCTCGGCTAGCTGCTGGTCACTGACCCGCGTCCCGCCGGCGGCCACCGTGTCGAGATGCTCGACCGGCCAGACCTCGCGGAGATCCGCGAGACGGCTGCGCGCGGCCTCGATGAGTCCGGCATGCTGATCGTTTTCGGCGAAGACCGCCCGGGCCGCCGAGTCGCCGAGCATCCACTCGACTTGCTCAGCCGAGGATGTCTCGTAGATGGGCACCGTGACGGCGCCGGCGGTCCAGATCGCGTAGTCGATCAGCGTCCACTCATAACGGGTCGCCGACATCAGCCCGACCCGGTCACCCGGCTCGATTCCGGCCGCGACCAGGCCCTTGGCCAGGCCGGTGACCTCGGTCTGAAAGGTCGCGGCGGTGACGTCACGCCAGCTGCCATCGGGAGAGCGCCTGCGCATCACCACGCTCTGCGGCTGGCTCGCGGCCCGTCCGAAGACAACGTCAGCGAGGCTGGCGTTGTCCGTGATTTCCGCCAGCGCCGGAACGCTGTAGTCGCGCACGTAACCTCCCTGGTCCTGCGGCATCGACGCCTGATCTTCCTGGACCGTACAACGCCGGGCCCGTGCTCGCCCAGTGCGGGTCAGGCCAGGCGGAATGAGCTAAGCGGGCGCCGCCCCTTGGGCGGCGGCGCGCGGCTGCCTAAGGTGTGGCCATGCGGGTCAACGTGGTGAGCGACGTGCATGGCCGGATCGACGCGCTGCGGGCGGCGGGCAGCGATGCCGAGGCGCTCCTATGCCTCGGCGACCTGCTGCTGTTCGTGGACTACGCGGACTACGGCCAGGGGATCTTTCCCGAGCTTTTCGGTGCCGAGGCGGCCCGTGAGCTGATCACGCTGCGCACCGCGCAGCGGTTCGATGAGGCCCGCGCCATGTCCGCGCGGCTGTGGGCCGGACTTGACGGCGACCCTCGCCAGCACATCGACGCCGCGGTCTCGCGGCAGTACGCCGAGCTGTTCGCGGCCATGCCGACGCCGGCCTACCTGACGTACGGCAACGTCGATGTCCCGCGGCTGTGGGACGACAACCTGCGGCCGGGCCAGCAGGTACTGGACGGCGAGCGCATCGACCTCGGCGGCTGGTCGTTCGGGTTCGTCGGGGGCGGGCTGCGCTCGATCTACCGGACGCCCAACGAGCTCGATGACGATGTCTTCGCGGCCAAGGTGGCGGCGGTCGGTGCGGTCGACGTGCTTTGCGCGCACATCCCGCCGGACGTGCCCGAGCTGCTCTACGACACCGTCGCGCGCCGGATGGAGCGGGGGAGCGAGGCGCTGCTGGCCGCGATCCGGCAGACGCAGCCGCGGTACGCGCTCTTTGGCCACGTGCACCAGCCGCAGGCCAGCCGGATCCGGATCGGCGTCACCGAGTGCGTCAACGTCGGTCATTTCCGCGCGACGGGCCAGCCGTTCGTCCTGGAGTGGTAGCCAGCCGGTCTCGCGCCGCAGCCGGAGTCCCGCCGCGCTGGAGGTACGCTCCGAGTCATGGCGGATAAGACGAGCTCCAGCATCACCGTGGGGGCACCCCAGGCGATCGTGATGAGCGTGATCGCTGACTTCGCTGCCTATCCGCGGTGGGCCACCGGGGTCCGTTCTGCCGAGGTCGTGGAGCCCGGCGCGGATGGCCGCGCCAGTCAGGTGCGGTTCGTGCTCGATGCCGGGATCATTAAGGACAGCTACGTGCTCGCTTATCAATGGGACGCCGACGCCGCGGTCCACTGGGGTCTTGCCCAGCCGGGCGCGATGATTTCCGAAATGTCGGGCGGGTACCAGCTGGCCGATGAGGGCGGAGGGACGAGGGTGACGTACGAGCTTGCCGTAGGCCTGCGGGTGCCGATGCTCGGGATGCTCAAGCGCAGGGCGGAGAAGACCATCATCGACACGGCGCTCAAGGGGCTCCGGGCGCGGGCGGAGAGCCTGCCCGCGCCGGGCGGCGCCGGTGCCGGCCTGGCGAGTGGCGGCGGCCATGACTGACGCCGCCGCCAACGGCCACGCACCCGCCGAGGGGCGCGGCACCGGTCATCCGGGTGCCTGGAGCGCCGCTACCGACCCCGTGGGTCAGCGGCCCGCCAGCGCGCTGGCGGACGGGGAGCCGGCCGGCGGAAAGCCGGCTGTCCGGGAGCCGGCCGGCCAGGAGCCGGCTGGCCGGGAGCCGGCTGGCCGGGAATCCGGCCCTGGCCGCGAGGCCAGCCGCCCCGCGAGCCGGCCCGCCCGATCCCGGCGTCCGGACTCCTCCGGCGGCGACCTGCTGACCGACCTGCAGCGCTGGCTGATCCGCTCCAGCGCTAAGAGCATGCGGCGCGAGATCGAGGGTCAGGTCCGCCGGACGCTCGGCGGCGGCCGCGGGCAGCCGGAGGACGTCTGGGGAACGGCGACGACTGAGCCGCCCCCCGGCGCCGGTGAGTCGCCGGAATGCGCCTGGTGCCCGATCTGCCGCGCCGCGCGCCGCATGCGTGAGTCCGGGCCAGGGCTCAGTTCGCAGATCTCCGGTGCCTCAGATGTGGTCGCCTCGGCGGTTCAGGATGCGATCGTGGCCTTCGACGCGGTACTGTCACGGCCCGCGGCGGCTCCTGGACAGGGGCCGCAAGCGGATAGGTCCCCACGTTCCGGTCGTGCCGACTCCGCGGGCGACGAGGCGGAGAGGGCACGGGATGAGCCTGGCGATCGGAGTTGATGTCGGCGGTACGAAAGTGGCCGCCGGCGTGGTGGATGACCGCGGGAGGATTGTCGAGAAGCTCAAGCGGCTGACTCCGGCGGCCAGCCCCGCCGGGACTGAGCAGGTGATCGTCGAGGTCGTCACCGAGTTGCTGGGGCGGCATGACATCGACGCGGTGGGAATCGGCGCGGCTGGCTTCGTCGACGAGGCCCGGTCGACAGTGCTTTTCGCGCCCAACCTCGCCTGGCGCGACGAGCCGGTCAAGAAGCAGGTCGAGGAGCGGCTCGGCTGCAGCGTCCTGGTCGAGAACGACGCCAACGCGGCCGCCTGGGCCGAGGCCAAGTTCGGCGCCGCCCGGGATCACGATCATGTAGTGCTCATCGCGGTTGGCACCGGGATCGGGGCCGGCCTGATGCTCGATGGCCGCCTGTACCGCGGCCGGTGGGGATCGGCGGGTGAGCCTGGCCACTACCGGGTCGTGCCGGACGGCAGGCTTTGCGGCTGTGGCAACAGGGGCTGCTGGGAGCAGTACGTCAGCGGTAACGCCCTGGTCTCGGAGGCGCGAGAGTTCGCGAGGCGCTCGCCGGGTGCCGCCGTGCGGCTCCTGCAGCTGGCCGGCGGCAGCGCCGAGGGCATCGACGGGCCGGCCGTGACTCAGGCCGCCCTCGAGGGCGACGCCGTGGCGCTGCGCTGCTTTGCGATCATCGGGCACTGGCTGGGAACCGGCCTGGCCGACCTGGCCGCGATCCTCGACCCAGGCTGCTTCGTGATCGGCGGCGGGGTGTCCGAGGCCGGCGACCTGCTGATCCGCCCCGCTCGCCTGGCGTTCGAGAGCGGCCTGACCGGCGGCGTCTACCGCCCGTTCGCCGAGATCAAGCCAGCCCAGCTCGGCGCCGACGCGGGCCTGATTGGCGCCGCGGACCTGGCCCGGGGCGGCTGATCCAGCCCGGCCGGAGCACCGGGTCGGCCGACTGGCCAGACGACGGCTTGGCCAGACGACGGCTTGGCCAGACGACGGCTTGGCTAGACGACGGCTTGGTCAGACGACGGCGCCGTCATCGTCGTCGTCGCGTGGCCGGTCGCTCAGCCGCAGGACCAGGATGGAAAACCCGGCGATGAACGCGATGATGGCCACCAGGGCGGCCCAGTCCGAGACCTGCCAGCCGACCAGCGTCGCTATCAGCAGGTAGCCGGGTCCGCCGAGCAGGGCCACCCAGGCACCCTTGGCGACCGAGTCCAGCTGCGGTAGCGGCGCTGGCGGCGGAGGCACATACCGGTCTTCGTCGTCCGCGTCGTCGCCCGCGGGCGCGGGGCGCGGAATCGGCTCCGCCCGCCGGACAATATGCGCCCTGCCTCCGGAGAAGCCGTTTGCGGCGGCGCGGCCGCCACGATCCGCTCCTGCCGTCGGCTGGGCGGCTCCCGAGGTCGCACCGTTCCGGGCGGGCCCCGCGGCGGTGTCCGCCTCTCCGGCGGCCCCGTGCCCGGCCTGTCCGTGCCCGGCCTGTCCGTGCCCGGCCTGTCCGTGCCCGGCCTGTCCGTCAGTTGCCCCGGCTGGCCAGGCCCCGGCGTCCTGCGCGCCGGTCTCCCCGGTACGGACCTGGCCGACCCTGCCCTGGCCGGCGCCGCCCTGGCCGGTGCTGCCCCGGTCAACGCCATCGTCGCTGATCTCGTCCTGGCCGGCGCTGCTCTGGCCGGCGCTGCTCTGGCCGGCGCTGCTCTGGCCGGTGCCCTCGCGGCTAGCGCTGTCCTGGCCGGAACCGCCGGGGCTGTCCTGGCTAGGGCGGCTCGGTGGTCCGGGGAGACCTGCCCCGGGCAGTCGTACGGGGCCGGGGATGCCGGCGGGTCCGGGAAGGCTCGCGGGCCCGGCGCGGCTGACGGGGCCGCCGGGGCCGCCCTGTTCCCGGCCAACGGCCGGGTCCCGCTCCGGCAGCTGCCGGTCGCTGGACGTCTCCGCCAGGTCCTCGCGGGCCGGCCAGGGTGCCTGCCGGGTCGTGGTGTCCACGGGCAGGTCGAAGCGCGCGATCAAATCACGCCAGGCTGCCTCTTCGCCGCTGACGTCCCCGTCCCCGTTTCCGCCCACTACCCGCTCACTAACTCATTCCCTGCCCGTTTCCCGGCTGGCGCGGCTGTGCGCCCGGACGAACCCCAGGCTCCCAGTGAAGATGACCTCGGCGTCGTTGTCCAGGGTCGCGACGTGATAGCTATCCGCCAGCTCGCGGACTTCCAGCTGACCGGCCGGCAGTGCCTCGCGCAGCAGCGCGAGGCTGGCCGGCCCGACCACGTGATCGGTCGCGCTCCGGTAGGCCAGCACCGGCTGAGTCAGGTCACCGAGGTGCTCGCGGGTGATCCGCCACAGGCCCGGCAGCGTGGCCGCGGCCTTGACCGGGACCCTGTCGTAACCTAGCTCGCTGGCCTGCTCCTTCTTGATGTCACTGGCAATTCCCTTGAGCGAGGGCACGAGGAACTTGAGCATGGGCGCGAGCATGAACAGCCGGGTATCGGCGGTGACCGAGGGATTGACCAGGACCAGCCCGCTGACGGCTGTGGCGTGCAGCTCGGCCAGGCGCAGGGCCAGGCAGCCGCCCATGGACAGGCCCATGACGAAGATTTCATCGGAGCGGGCGCGCAGCTCCTCGAACGCGCGGTTGACCTCGGCGAACCAGTCCTCCCAGCGGGTCCGCGCCATCTCCTGCCAGGTCGTTCCGTGGCCGGGCAGCCGCGGCAGGGAAACGCTCAGCCCGGCGTCGGCGAGGTACTGCGCCCACGGCCGCAGAGACTGCGGGCTGCCGGTGAATCCGTGGCAGAGCAGCACGCCAGTGGCGCCGCCCTCGTGGGTGAAGGCTTCCGCACCGGGTATCAGCGGCATGTCAGGGGTCCTTTCGGGGCATGCTGCGGCTCACTCCCCGATCGTCCCACGCCGGGCGCCGACACGGCAGCCGTTGGCGGGCTGAAAGCCCGTGCGCAGGAGATCGCTGGCCAGTCGGCGACCCTGAAGCATCGGACCGTGTTGTTAACGCCAGATGACGTGCGAACATATGACCGTGTTCTACTGGGTGGTCAAGGCGGTACTCGGGCCCTTCCTTCGGCTCATCTTCCGGCCGTGGGCCGAGGGCGCCGAGAATGTGCCGCGTGCGGGCCCGGTGATCCTGGCCAGCAATCACCTGTCGTTCTCCGACCACTTCTTCGCGCCGCTGCCCATCCCGCGCAAGGTGGTGTTCCTCGCCAAGTCAGAATATTTCACCGGTCGCGGCCTGAAAGGCCTGGCCAGCAAGGCGTTTTTCCGCGGCGTCGGCCAGATTCCGGTGGACCGGTCCGGGGGCGCGGCCAGCGAGCGGGCGCTGCGTACCGGGCTGCGCGTGCTCGCCCAGGGCGAGATTCTCGGCATTTACCCGGAGGGCACCCGGACGCCCGATGGTCGGCTGTACCGGGGCAAGACCGGCGTGGCCCGGCTGGCGCTGGAGGCCCGCGCCCCCGTGGTCCCTACCGCGATGATCGGGGGCTTCGAGTTCCAGCCGTCAGGGAAGATCGCTCCCCAGCTGCGGATCCGGCCGGGGGTGCGCTTCGGAAAGCCGCTCGACTTCTCCCGCTACTACGGTCTGGAGGAGGACCGGATCGTCTTGCGGGCGATGACGGACGAGATCATGTACGAGCTCATGAAGCTGTCCGGCCAGGAGTACGTCGACGAGTACGCGCAGCGGAGCAAGGGACGCCTGCCAACCCTGCGCAAGGCCAACCCGGACCCGCCGGTGCCCCCCCAAGCCCCCGCGCTCCCGCCCCCCGAGATCCCCCCGGCCCCCCCGGCCGCCGATCACCCCCCGGCCGAGTTATCGCAGCCGTGAATCGTGGCGGGCAGTGACCGGAGGGGATGGTCCCGGTGGCCGGAAATACTGGCTGAATTCGTTAGCCCTCGCGACCTGCTACCGTGCCATCGGCGGTTCCCGATCGGCGCAGCAGCGCCCGTCGTGCCGGTGTCAATCGCGAGGACGCTCATGGCCACTACTGTGACGGGGCGAGCAAACGCTGGGAGGAAGATCCATGCGAGTCGGAGTCCTGACCGGAGGCGGTGACTGCCCCGGCCTGAATGCGGTGATCCGCGCGGTTGTGCGGACCGGCGCGGCGGAGCACGGTTTTGAGTTCATTGGGTTTCGCGATGGCTGGCGGGGTCCGCTGGAGGGCGACACGATGGCCCTCGACGTGCAGGCGGTTCGGGGCATACTGCCGCGCGGCGGTACGATCCTGGGTTCGTCCCGAACGAATCCGCTTTCCGAGGCGGCATCCGCGGGCGGCCAGACCGGTCTGGAGCGGATCAAGGAAAACCTGTCCAGCCTCGGGGTCGACGCACTTGTCGCCATCGGCGGCGAGGACACGCTCGGCGTGGCCAACAAGCTGCACGCGGCCGGTGCCAACGTCGTCGGCGTGCCCAAGACCATCGACAACGATCTTGGTGCCACCGACTACACCTTCGGCTTCGACACTGCGGTCAACATCGCGATGGAGGCGATCGACCGGCTGCACACCACGGCGGAGAGCCATCACCGGGCGCTGATCGTGGAGGTCATGGGCCGCAGCGCCGGCTGGATTGCCCTGCACGCGGGCGTGGCCGGCGGCGCGAACGTTATTCTCATCCCGGAGAAGCCGTTCGACATCGAGCAGGTCTGCGCCTACGTGGAGCACCGGTTCCAGACTAGGTATGCCCCGATCGTCGTCGTCTCCGAGGGTGCGCATCCGAAGAGCGCCGACGAGATCGCCGACGAGAAAGTCGATGCCTTCGGCCACGCGAGGCTCGGGGGAGTAGGCCAGTTGCTGGCCGACGAGATCGAGCGGCGTACCGGCAAGGAGGCGCGCTGCGCGGTCCTCGGGCACATTCAGCGCGGCGGCACCCCGACGGCGTTTGACCGGGTGCTGGCCACGCGCTTCGGCGTGCATGCGATCCGGGCCGTCGCCGACGGTGCGTTCGGGACGATGGTGGCCCTGCGCGGTACCAGCATCGCCCGGGTATCGCTGGCGGAAGCGACGAGTCAGCTCAAGCTGGTTCCGCCGGATCGCTACGCCGAGGCCGAGGTCTTCTTCGGCTGACGCCATCGGCAGGGGCCGCTTTTCCGGTCGGCCCCTGCCGATGGCGCTCGAAGATGGTGCCGGTTACGTGATTTCCGGCGGCTGACTGGGCCAGAGCACGGCCGCGAGGTCAAGGCGCCATGACCGGAGGATCAGCAGGTCGCTGCGCCGGGTCAGCTGGCGGTCGCGGGCATCGCGGGCCCCGCGGGGTCGCCCGAGGCGGCCATGGGACCAGATGGCAGCGTCGCCGCCCGCCCGGGTCAGGAAACCACCGCTGAGCCAGACAGTCCTCGTGCGGCCGCCAGCTGCGATGTCGCTGACGCCACTGCCAAGGCCCTGCCGCAACGTCGACCAGGTGAGCTTGCACCCGTGTGCCAGGTGCCCGATGAGCGCTTCCATGCGGGCACCCCCGGCGTCGGCCGTGATCCAGACGCCGCCGGACCCGTCCGGGGCCAGCCGACCCGTGTCGGCGTGCCGCGACGTCAAGGTCCGGGTCCACCGTCGGCCGTCGAAATGCGCTACGACCAGCTGGCCCTCGGCGTTATGCACCCGAAGGTTCCCGACCACCCAGACGCTGCGGCGGGACACCGCGAGCACATCGTCCAGGCTGGCGTTGACCAGCATGCGGCCAGTGCCGACATATCGCCAGGCGTGCCCGTCATAGTGCTCGACGAAGCCGCCCCGGCGGGTCGCCGCGACGGCCCAGATATCGCGGGCCGATACGGCGCTCGCCCGGTAGATCTGCTTCGCGCGGCCCGGCACCCTGGCCCAGGACCGGCCGTCGAAGTGCCAGGTACCCATGCCGCGGACCCCGTCCGTGCTGGTGCCGAAGACCCAGACGTCGGCAGGGCTCAGGGCGGTCACGCCAGTCAGCACGTCATGCTGGTGCCACCGCTTGGCCACCGACCACCGCGTGCCGTTCCAGTGCAGTGCATAGCCGGCGGAGTAGCTCACCGCCCAGATGTCGCGGGCGGACGGCGCGCTCGCGTCGCCGATGAAGCCGGTGAGACCGGCTGGCAGCGGCCAGGACCGCCAGTGCGCGCCGTTCCAGTGCAGCGCGGCCGGCGCGCCGCCGCCGCCCGGGTTGGTGCCGCCCAGGGCCCACACATCGGTCGGGCTCGGCGCGACGACGGCCGAGTAGCCGGAGGCCTGATCGGGGGCGCCGTAGTGCCGGGTCACGGTCAGGGCCCAGCCGCCCGTGCTGGCCGCCTGCGCGGTAAGTGCGCAGGCCAGCAGGAGCCCGAGCACGAGAACCAGCACTGAAGCGGCGCGGGCGCTGGTGGTGCTACGCATGCTGTCGTGGTCTCCGCTCCGCGCCGTGGCCCGTTGCCATCGGTGGACGCACAACGTCAGGCTAAGGTTCGCACACGGCGACGGCAAAGAATGACCAAATCGCTGGCCCGGCGATGCGCGGACACTAGCCGCGGCCGCCTGTGGCAGGCTTGGCCCGGAGGTAAACGCATGCGGATAGGACTGCAGATCCCCGACTTCACCCACGCGGGCGGCGCTGCCAGCCTCGGTGCCGACCTGGCGACCGTGGCGCGGACGGCCGACGACGCGGGCTTCGAGTTCATCGCCTTGATGGACCATTTCTTCCAGATCGGCATGGTCGGGCCGCCCGAGAACGACATGCTCGAGGCCTACACGACGCTGGGTTACCTGGCCGGCTGCACGTCGCGCGCCAAGCTGCTGACGCTGGTGACCGGGGCCGTGTACCGGCAGCCGGGAATCCTGGCCAAGATCGTCACCACGCTTGACGTGCTCTCCGGGGGCCGGGCCTGGCTCGGAATCGGCGCGGCGTGGAACGACGAGGAATCACGCGGGCTGGGTATCCCGTTCCCGCCGGTCGCCGAGCGTTTCGAGCGGCTGGAGGAGACGCTGCAGATCTGCCTGCAGATGTGGCGCGACGATCAGGCCCCCTACAACGGTCGGCACTACCAGCTGGAGCGGCCGCTCAACCATCCACGGGCGATCTCGCTGCCGCACCCGCCGATCATGATCGGCGGGTCGGGAGAGCGCAAGACACTGCGGTTCGTCGCGCGCTACGCCCAGGCCTGCAACCTGTTCACCGGCCCGGAACTTAGCCACAAGCTGGATGTCCTGCGCGAGCACTGCGAGACCGAGGGCCGGGACTACGACGAGATCGAGAAGACCTGCTACTTCCCTTTCGATGTCGGGACGAAGGGCGAGAATGCGGCGCAGGTCGTCGATCAGCTGGGCGCGCTGGCCGGGCTGGGCTTTGACGCGGCCATCGGCGCCGTGGCGAACGTGTGGGACGTGACCCCGCTGGAGATCATCGGCAGCGAGGTCATCCCGGCGGTGGCGCCCCTCTAGGCTGACGGGGCGGCGCGGCCCGGTCGGCCGGGCGCCGGTCGGCCGGACGCCGTCCAGCCGGTCCAGGCCGTGACCCGGATGACGATAACCGGGCCGGGCAGCGGGACCTGCTCGTACTGCGGATATCGGCCGGTCAGCAGGGCGGCAGGGGTTGCCATCAGCGCCGGGTCGTCGAGGATGGCAGCGGTCCCGTCGGCGCGGACCCACCACAGCGTGGCCCAGTCTTCCGCGTAGTGGTCGGCGAGAACGGCCACCCGCGGGGTGCGCCGGATGTTGTCCAGCCGGCGCAGCCCGCGGGTGGTCTTTGGCTTCCCGTCCACCGCGGTGTAGATGGTGTCGCCATCGAGGGCGAAGGTCACCGGCACGAGGTGCGGCGCGCCGTCGGCGCAGACCGAGGCGAGCCGGGCGACCCTGGCGGCGCCCAGCAGTTGCCGTGCCTGCGCGCCGGTGAGCCTGGGCATCAGCCGACCGGCGCCGGCGCCGTCGGTCTGGCCGGGGTCAGCGTCTTGCCGACCAGCCCTGGCAGCGTGCCGACCGCGGTGCCGAGCTCGCGGATGTCATCGCCGGTCAGCGCCTGGTCGCCGTCGCACATGGCGGTGGCGGGGTGCGGGTGCACATCCACGATAATCCCGTCGGCGCCCACCGCGATGGCAGCCCGGCTGAGCGGCAGGACCAGGTCTCGGCGGCCACCCGAATGCGACGGATCGATGATGACCGGCAGGTGGGAGAGTCGCTGCGCGACGGGGACGGCACTGATGTCAAGGGTGTTGCGGGTCGCTGTCTCGAACGTCCGGATGCCGCGCTCGCAGAGCACGATGTCCAGGTTGCCGCGCTGCGCGATGTACTCGGCGGCCATCAGCCACTCCTCAATGGTCGCGTTCATGCCCCGCTTGAGCAGGACCGGCTTGCTCGCCGACCCGACGGCCTGCAGCAGCGTGAAATTCTGCATGCTGCGGGTCCCGACCTGCAGCATGTCGGCGTAGGAAGACACGAGGTCGACCGACGCCGGGTCTATCACCTCGGTCACCACCGGCATCCCGGTCTCCGCGCGCACATCGGCCAGGATCCGCAGCCCGGCCACGCCAAGGCCCTGAAAGGCATAGGGCGACGTCCGGGGCTTGAACGCCCCGCCACGCAGCAGCGAGGCACCGGCCGCCTGAGCCATCCGGGCGGCGGTGAGGGTCTGCTCGGGGGTCTCGACCGTGCAGGGGCCGGCGATGACAGTGAAGTTATCCGGGCCGATCGGCACGCCGCCCACCATGATCACCGACCGGTTGGGGCGATGCTCTCTGCTGACGAGCTTGTAAGGCACCGAGATCCGCACAACGTCGAGGACGCCCGGGTAGCTGCGCAGGTTCAGCGCCCCGAACTGCTCGAAGTCCCCGACGAGGCCGATGATCGTGCGGGACACGCCGCTGCTGACGAACGCCTCACCCCCGGCCGTGCGCACGAGGTCGACGATCGCGTCAACGTCCGTCTGCGTGGCCTCGGGGGCCATCACCACCACCATGGCAATCAATCCTCCTTGTCTCCAGGTCTCCAGGTCTCCAGCATGACGAAAGCCCCGGGCCGATTCGGCCCGGGGCTTTGTCATCACGTCGCTTGCGTCAGCGCAGAGTCTGGCGGGCGACCGTCCCAGGGCCGGGAAGGTAGCCAAACCAGAACCAGTACGCGCGCTGCACGTGCCGTAGCTTAGCGCACTGGGGCGGACCGTCCTGTCACGGGTGGGCGCGGCGCAGCACGCAAACCTGAAGTGGCAAGATAGCTGAACCTGCGGGAAAGAGCGGGGAGAGAGCGGGGTCAGCGTCAGGGTGGCACGGCTGCGATTTCGGGAAGGGGCAGGTCAGCCGGACATGAGGCAGCCGGATACCGGTGCGCGCGAGACTGGCGGCGGGCCGCCAGGTATCGGCGCGGCCGACGCCACCGAGGTGGCCGGCGCTACCGGTGCGGGCGATGAGTGCGCGAGGCCGACGGACGAGGCCTGCGCGCTGCCGCCCGGACAGTACGTCCCGCGCAAGCTTCCGGTCCTGCACTACGGGCCCGTCCCCAAGTTCAATCCGCGGACCTGGAACCTGCGCATCTGCGGCGCGACGGAGTCGGGGACCGAGCACATCTGGACCTGGGACGAGGTCTGCGCCCTCCCGCGCTGCGAGGTCGTCGCCGACCTGCACTGCGTCACGAGGTTTACCATGCCGGGAAACTCCTGGGGCGGCGTTTCCGCCGCGGAGGTGCTCCGGGCGGTACCGCCCGGCGACTCGGTCACCCACGTGATGGTCTGGGCCGACTACGGCTACAGCGCCAACGTGCGGATCGCCGACTTCGCGGCGGACGCCACCGTGCTGGCGACCCACCTGGACCGCGCCCCGCTGACCCCGGACCACGGGTACCCGCTGCGCCTGGTGGTCCCGTCGCTGTACGCGTGGAAGAGCGTGAAGTGGGTGCGCGCCGTCGAGTACCTGACCAGGGACCGCCGGGGATTCTGGGAGGAGCGCGGCTACCACAACACCGCCGATCCGTGGCGCGAGCAACGCTATTCCTACCAGGAAGAGGATGGCGACGGACCACCGCCCTGAGCCCCGCTCAGCCCGGAACGTCGTGGTTGGGCACCTCCTGTCGTTGCAACGACAGGAGGTGCCCAACCACGACACTGGCCTGCGGGTCGGCGGGACGCTGGCAGTTAGCCTGGTGGCCGCTGAGGTCCGAGTGACAGCTGGGGCCCGGAAGTGACCGGTGGCAAGGAGACGGGGCTCTCCGGCGGAGGGCTCAGCCCGGCTAGAAGAACGAGAAGCCGACGTTGATGGTGATGGTCGAGCCGGCCGGCGCCTGACCCGACGGGCTGTAGTTGAAGACCTTGTTGCCGGGTCCCACCTTGTTGACGGTGACCTGGAATCCGGCTTGCTGCAGGGCCTGCTGGGCCTGCTGAGCCGTCATCCCCTGCACGTTAGGCACGTTGGTCTGCGGCGGCCCTGCCGAGAAATTGACCGTGACGACCTCGCCCGGCTGAATCGGCGTTCCAGCGGCGGGCGATTGCCGGGTGACGGTGTTGGCGGGCTGGGTGCTCTTGGGGTCCTGCACGGGATTGATCTGGTAGCCGCCGGCCGCCGCGGCCTGCTGCGCCGCGGACACCTGCCCGTTGACGAAGTTGGGCAGCGGCGGTCCGGCGCTCACCGTGATGCCGACGGGCTTGTCCTTCGGCCACAGCGTGGTGGCCACCGGGTCCGTGCTGATCACGATCCCGGCCGCGATCGTCGTGGAAGGGGTCTCCTGGGGCGGGCCGGCCTTCAGCCCGGCCTGCTGCAGTTCCTGCTGTGCCTGCTGAATCGGCACCCCGGTGACCGACGGCATCTTGACCGTGACGGGCCCGAGCGACAGCGTGAGCGTGACGGTGGCCCCGTTGCTAATCTTCGTGCCGGCCTTCGGGTTCGTCCGCACGATGTGGCCGGTCGGCACGTTGCTGTGCTGGCCGGCGCCGTCGTGCACCTTGAAGCCCAGGCCGGTCAGCTCGGTTCGGGCCAGGCCGGCGGACCACCCGGTCACCTGCGGGACGTTCGTGTACTGCCCCGAAGTGAGCCACCAGCCCACCAGCACCGCGATGAGGACCACCGCGAGGGTGCCGAGCACGTAGATGAGGCGCCGGCTGAAGAGCAGCCGCTGCAGCGGCGGCTCGTGATCGGGCCGGCCGTCGTATGCGCGGCGGCCGCGACGATCGTCGCCGGGGTCGCCGAAGCCAGGCAGGATGGTCCCCGCGGACACGACGAGCGTGTGGTTCGCGGGCCGGTACAAGTCGGCCTCCGCGCCCCGCGCACTCCCCGCCGACAGCAGGCCGCCGGTCCCGCCGCCGTTGGTCCCGCTGCTCAGCGAGTGGCGGCCACCGAAGCCGTTCCGTCCGGTGGCCCCGGCGCCCATCGCCTCGGTTGCGTCAGCCCCCCTGCTGCCAACCCCCGGGCCGCCAAAATCGCCGCCGCCGACCGCGGGGCCGAGATCGGTGTCCGCTAGCTCGTCAGCGGTTGGCCCGGAGCCTGACATGAGGCCAGGGGCGGCGGTCCCGGCCAGCGCGCCGCCGGGAGCCGCATGCTGGCCGCGGCGCGCGGTCGACAGGGGCGTGCCGTGCCGGACCTCGCTGACCGCGTGCAGGAACTGGCCGGCGTCCCCCGGCCGCAGGTCTGGATCCCGGCTCGTCGCCAGCGCGACGAGGGCGTCGAGGGCAGGCGGCAGTCCTGGCGCCAGGCTCGAGGGCGGCGGCACGACGTCGTTCACGTGCTTGTAGGCGACCGCGAGCGGTGACTCGCCCCTGTGCGGCTGGGTGCCGGTGAGCATCTCGAAGAGCATCACCCCGGCCGCGTACACGTCGGTCCGGGCATCCGAGGTGCTGGCCGACACCTGCTCCGGCGCGAGGTAGGCGGCCGTCCCGATGATCATGCCCGTCTTGGTGTGGGTGGCTGCGGCCGCGGCCCTGGCCAGCCCGAAGTCCGCGACCTTCACCGCGCCGTCGGTGCCGAGCAGGACGTTCTCGGGCTTGACGTCGCGGTGGATGATACCGGCCCGGTGGGCCGCCGCCAGGCCCGCCAGGACGCCCTCGATGACGTCCAGCGACTCCCGGACACTCAGCGACCCGCGCGCGTTCAGCACCTCGCGCAGCGTCGGTCCTGCCACATACTCCATGGCGATGTAATGACGGTCGCCGGCGGACCCCTGGTCATAAACGGCCACGACATGCGGGCTGGACAACTGGGCGACGGCCCGCGCCTCGGTCATGAAGCGGCGGACAAACTCCTGGTCGCTGGCCAGTTCCGGATGAGCGATCTTGAGTGCGACGACGCGGTCGAGCCGGGTGTCCCGGCCGAGGTACACGGTCGCCATCCCGCCATGGGCGAGCCGGGACTCCACCTGGTAGCGGCCGTCCAGCAGCTGCCCGGTTACCGATGACAGGGTGGTGTCCATCGGGAGCAGTGTAAGGCGGACAATGGTGCGCTCGCCCCGGTAATGGCTCTGCGCAACTACATCATCACGTACCGCAATTAGTCGGACTCCGGCGCCCGGCCGGGACGGCCCGGATCAATCCGCGCGGTCAGTCCGCGCGCGGGGACGAGGCATGCGCGTGCCGGCGTCTGGGCACCCGGCCCGCGCGGAAGGCCAGCCGCCCCGCCAGCACCGCTGACCGCATCGCCGCGGCCATCAGCTCGGCGTTCCTGGCCCTGGTGACCGACGTGGCCAGCAGGACCGCGTCGCAGCCCAGTTCCATCGCGATCGTCGCGTCGCTGGCCGTGCCGATCCCCGCGTCCAGGATGACCGGCACGCCGGCCGCCTCGACGATCAGCTCGATGTTGTGCTCGTTCCTGATCCCGAGGCCCGACCCGATCGGCGAGCCGAGCGGCATGACCGCGGCGCAGCCGGCCTGCTCGAGCCGCCGAGCCAGCACCGGGTCGTCCGAGGTGTAGGGCAGCACGATGAAGTCCTCGGCGATGAGCTGCTCGGCGGCAGTCAGCAGTTCGACGCCGTCCGGCAGCAGCGTCCGCTCGTCGGCGATGACCTCGAGCTTCACCCAGTTCGTGCCGAGGGCCTCGCGGGCCAGCCGGGCCACCCGCACCGCCTCGGCCGCCGTGAAGCAGCCAGCGGTGTTGGGCAGCACCCGGATTCCGCGCGCGGCCAGCACATCCAGGACCGAGCCGGACGTGGCCGGGCTGACCCGGCGCATCGCGACAGTGGTCAGCTCGGTGCCGGACGCGGCCAGCGCCCGGTCGAGCACGTCGAGGCTCGGCGCCCCGCCGGTTCCCATGATCAGCCGGGAGCCGAACGTCTCCCCGGCGAGCTCGAACGGGTCGTCCACCGTCAGCCTCCCTGCACAGCGGTGACGACCTCGACCTGGTCGCCCGCGGCCAGCGGCGTCGAATCCCATGCGGCACGCCGCAGCACGTCGCCGTTGAGAGCGGCTGCGACTCCGGTGGCAGCCGCCGTGACCAGCAAGACGGCTCCCGCTAGCGAGACCTCGTCTGCCACCTGATGCCGCTGGCCGTTAATGATTATCTCCACCGGTGCCCTCACGTCCTGGTGCCCTGCGCGACGGCCCGGAATCGCTGCGCGGTGAAGGGCAGCGCCAGCCCGGCCAAACGTTCTGACTCTAGGTATTCGGTCACGATGTCAGCAGTCACGGGAGCCAGCAGGACCCCGCCCCGGAAATGGCCGGTGGCCCAGACCAGGCCCGCCAGCGCGGCGGGGCCGATCACCGGCGCATTGTCCGGCGTGCCCGGGCGCAGGCCGGCCACTGCCTCGGCCAGTTCGAGCTCGGTGATGCCGGGCACGATCAGCCTGGCGTCGCGCAGTAGTTCCCAGACCCCGCCAGCGGTAACGGTGGTGTCCGGCCCCATCTCCTCCTGGGTCGCGCCGATCACAAGCTCGCCGTCCTGCCTGGGTACCAGGTAGACGGCCGAGCCCCGGACCAGGCCGCGCACCGTCCGGGTCAGCAGGGCGGCGGGCAGCCCGGCGGCGCGGCTGGCCGCGGTCGGCCGCAGCCGCAGGATCTGGCCCTTCACCGGCCGCACCGGGAGGCCGGCCTCAGCCGCGAGGCCGCCGACCGCGACGGACTGCCAGCCCGCGGCGAGCACCACCCAGGGCGCGAGCACGGCGCTGCCGTCGCCCAGCCGGGCGCCCGTCACCCGACTAGCCGGGCCTGCCGCGCCGCGGGCGGTGATGATCTCGGCGGCGCGCTGGTGAACGAAGCGCGCGCCGGCCTGCCGCGCCGCCGCCAGCAGGGCGCGGGCCAGCAGGCGGGGGTCAACGGACCCGTCGGCGTCCGCCAGCAGGCCGCCGCGCACCGACGGGTCCAGCATCGGCTCGGCCGCCCGGCACTCGCGCCCCGTCAGCCGCCGGGCGGGCCGGCCAAAGGATTCCTGCAGCTGATTCTGCTCCGTCAGCACGGCCAGGTCGTCGCCGTCGTAGGCGACCTGCAGCGTCCCGGTCTGGCGGAACCCGGTCGGCAGGCCGGTCAGCTCGGTTAGCTCCGCCGCGAAGGCCGGATAACGATCCAGTGACTCGCTGCCGAGTGCGAACAACTCGCGCTCGGCGTACGCCGCCTCGGCCACCGGGGTGAGCATGCCCGCCGCCGCATGCGTCGCGCCCTGGGCCGGGGCCGGATCGGCGACAGTCACCCGCAGGCCGCGCTGCGCGGCGCGCCACGCGATCGCCAGGCCGATGACGCCGCCGCCGATGACCAGTACGTCCGCGGTCGACCCGGTGGCCGCCAGAGCCGGGCGACCCGGATGGCGCGGCTGGCTGGGGTGGCCCGGCTGGCCGTCCTGGCCGTCCATGAAGCCGCTCCCTTCGCCGGCATGACCCGGATCAGGTTCCTGCGGTCGGCGGCTCCTAGCCGCCCTCTCAGTCCGGTCAGTACCGGACTCCCGCGCGATGACCTTTAGCCTAGCCCGTGGCGTGCCAGTCCGCTCCGGGCCGTGGCGGCGATGGCGGCGATGGCGGCGACGGCGGGGTGCCCGCGCTCGGCGATGCTGAGCCTGGGTCGGAAGGCTTGCCCGAGGCAGGGAGGGAACCGAGGATGACCAGCCCTGGGCACGTCGTGGTGGTCGGCGCCGGGCTGGCCGGCCTGCGCACGATCGAGGACCTGCGCGGCCGGGGCTATGCCGGCCAGGTGACGCTGGTCGGCGCCGAGCGCAGGCTGCCCTATGACCGCCCGCCGCTGTCCAAGAAGCTGCTGACCGGCGCGCTGGACGACACCACGCTGCGCCGCGACCTGGACTCGCTGCACGCCGAGGTACGCCTGGCCGAGCGCGCGGTGACGCTGGCGGACGGCGTCCTGGCCACCGACGCCGGCGAGCACGCTTTCGACGCGCTGGTGCTGGCCACGGGGGCCACTCCGGTGACGCTGCCGGGCGATGGGCGGCAGCACGTCCTGCGGACCATTGACGATGCCCTGGAGCTGCGCGAGCTCCTGCGGCCCGGCGCGGCGCTCGCCATCGTCGGCGCGGGCTGGATCGGGGCCGAGCTCGCGACCGCCGCCGCGCAGCTCGGCTGCCAGGTGACGGTGCTGGAAGCCGCTCAGACGCCGCTGGCGGCGGCCGTCGGCACCGAGGTAGGCAGGCTGACGGCGCGCTGGTACGCGGCCGCTGGGGTGGACCTGCGGCTGCGCCAGGGCGTCGACTCCGTGCAGCCGGGCGGCCTGGCCCTGGCCGGCGGCGGCTGGCTTCCCGCCGACGTCGTCGTCACCGCCGTGGGCGTCCGGCCGGCGGTCTCCTGGCTCGCCGGATCGGCCGTTGCCCTGGATAACGGGGTCGCGGTCGACGCGCAGCTGCGCACCTCGGCACCAGGGGTGTTCGCCGTGGGCGACTGCGCGGCGTTCGAGTCGGTGCGGTACGGCGGAAGGCTCCGGTTCGAGCACTGGGACGTCGCGCTGCATGCCCCCGAGGTGGTGGCGGCCAACGTGCTCGGCGGCAGCGAGATCTACGACCCGGTGCCGTATTTCTGGTCGGAGCAGTTCGGCCGGATGGTGCAGTACGTCGGCCACCACGGGGCCGGCCACCACGGGGCCGCGCGCGACGGGGACGGCGAACGGCTCGTGTGGCGCGGCGACCCGGGCGGCGAGCGCTGGGCGGCGGCCTGGATCGGGGACGGCCGGCTGGTGGCGCTGCTGACCGTCGGGCTCCCGCGCGACCTGCTCCAGGGCCGCCGGGTAATCAGTTCGGGAGCGCCGGTGGACTGCGACCGCCTGGCCGACCCGCAGGTTTCCGTCCGGGACTGCGTCCAGACCTGAGCGGGCGGGGCGGGGGCGGGGGCGGGGCAGCCCGAGGTGTCCAGTTGCGGGTGCCGGGCGCTAGCCTGGCTAGGCCCCGCCGCGATGAGCAGCCGCCAGCGCGGTGGCGAGTTTGGCGCTGCCCGGGTTTTACCGTCGGCTGATGTGGAAAGTCTGGAGACGTGGCACAGATCGACCCCCCGACCGACGCCATCGTCGGTGACTGGCTGACTATTCCCGATGTCGCTGACCGGCTCAGCCTGCCGGCGAGCCGCGTCAAGCAACTCCTGCGGGAACGCAAGCTGCTGGCTGTCCAGCGTCCTGACGGCGCGTTCTGCGTGCCTGCCGCGTTCATCGATCGCGATCAGGTGATCCGGGGCCTGCCCGGCACCCTGAACCTGCTCTTGGACTGCGGCTTTGCTGACGACGAGGCGCTGCGCTGGCTGTTCACCGCGGATGAGACGCTCCCCGGCACGCCCATCCAGGCGCTCGCCGAGAATCGCGGCACCGAGGTCAACCGGCGGGCGCAAGCCCTCGCGTTCTGACCGCCCCGTGGCTAGCGATTTGCGGTCCAGGCTGGCGCAGGCGCGCCTGTACCTGTGCACAGACGCCCGGCAGCGACAGGGTGACCTGGCGGCATTCCTTGACACGGTGCTGAGCGCCGGCGTCGACATCGTGCAGCTGAGACAGAAGGGCCTGGAGGCCGGCGCGGAGCTTCGCCTGCTTGAGGTGTTCCGCCGGGCCTGCGACGTCAGCGGTGCCCTGCTGGCCGTCAACGATCGTGCGGACGTGGCTTACGCGGCCGGCGCGGACGTGCTGCACCTGGGCCAGGACGACCTCCCGGCCTCGGTGGCCAGGCAGATTCTCGGCCCGGCGCCGGTAATCGGGCTGTCGACGCACGCCGAGGCCGAGGCCGAGGTCGCCAGCGGCGAGCCCGCGGCCGACTACTTCTGCGCGGGTCCGGTCTGGCCGACGCCCACTAAGCCGGGGCGGCCGGCACCGGGCCTGAGCCTGGTGCGCTATGCCGCCGGCCTGGACACGTCGCGACCGTGGTTCGCCATCGGCGGCATCAGCGAGTCGAACCTGGGCGAGGTGCTGGCCGCCGGCGCGCGGCGGGCCGTGGTGGTACGGGCCATCACCGAGGCGGCGGAGCCGGGCGCGGCGGCCGCACGGCTGGCCGCGCGGCTCCGCGGTGCCGCTCCGGCTGGCTAGGCTGGGCGGATGCGGCCGCCGGAAACAGAGCTATTGCCCGTGATCAAGGATCTGCTGGCCGCCGGGGGGCGGTCGTTCTCCTTTGAGTTCATGCCGCCGAAGACGGCGGCGGAGGAACGACGGCTGTGGATGTCCATCCGCCAGCTTGAGCCGCTGCAGCCGACCTTCGTGTCGGTCACCTACGGCGCGGGCGGCTCGACCAGGGACCGCACGGTTCGGGTGACCGGCCGAATCGCCGCGGAAACGACGCTGACGCCGGTCGGCCACCTGACGGCGGTCAGCCATTCAGTGGCCGAACTCCGGCATGTCATCGGCTCCTACGCCGCAGTTGGCGTGCGCAACGTTCTCGCGCTGCGCGGTGACCCGCCCGGCGACCCGGCGGGGGAGTGGCAGCAGCACCCCGACGGCCTGCGGTACGCCGAGGAACTGGTGCGCCTGGTCAAGTCGTCCGGCAACTTCTGCGTCGGCGTCGCGGCGTTTCCCGAGGGCCACGCCAGGTCGGCCAGTCTCGACTCGGACATCGCGCACTTCGTCCGCAAGTGCGAGTCGGGCGCGGACTTTGCCATCACGCAGATGTTCTTCTACGTCGATGACTATTTGCGGCTGCGCGACAAGGTCGCGGCGCACGGCTGTGACGTGCCGATCATTGCCGGGATCATGCCCATCATCAGCGTCGCGATGATCGAGCGCGCCCTGGTGCTGTCGGGCGCGCGGTTCCCGGCTGACCTGGCGGCCAACCTGCGCGAGCACGCCGAGGACAAGCCGGCGGTGCGGAAGATCGGCGTTGAGTACGCGGCGCAGATGTGCGAGCGACTGCTGGCCGAGGGCGTTCCGGGACTGCACTTCTACACGCTGAACGGATCGCGTGCCACCAGGGAGATCTACGAGTTGCTCGGCCTGCGTCCCGCGCACCCCCGCTGACCCTTAGCCGGCGCGGTTCTGGCTCTGGTTCTGGTTCTGGTTCTGGCCCCGGTCGGCGCCGATCAGCGGCAGGACCGCGCCCATGACGGCGTAGGGCGGGCCGCCGCCGGGAAAGATGAACCTCGTGAGCAGGTCGGCGAAGCCGAGGCTGCGATAGAGGCGGCGGGCCGGCGAGTCAACATCCTGCGTCGACAGCACCGCCGTGCGCTCAGTGCGCCTGGCAGCCAGCATGAGCACCATCGTGCGGCCGATGCCCTGGTGCTGATACTCCGGCCGGACGTGCACCTCGGCGATTTCCAGCGGGTCGGTCAGCCATCGCGCCGCGACCTCGTGCCCTGACGCCGCCGTGATGCCCGACCTGACGACGTCGTGCCACCACTGGCCGGGAGCACCGCGGAACCCGTAGCTGAAGCCGACGATCTGGGTGCCCGCCGTGGCGGCGATCGCCCGGAAACCCGGATGCCCGGCGTGCCGCTCCATGATCGACAGTCGGCCAGGCAGGTACGCCGGCTCGGGCTGCATCGCGGCGGTATAGACCGCGAGCAGCGCGTCCAGTTCGGCGAGGAAAGCCGTCTGGCTGACCTCACTTATCAGCACGGGGCCTGGCACGCCGGCCAGCGTAGTGGACTGGCCGGGCCGGCGGCCTCGGGAATCCGGCAGCCGGCCGGTCTGCCCAGCGCATGCTGGCGCGTCGGCCAGGGCCGCCCCGCGCGCGGCGTCCGCGTGCGGGGCAATTGTCAGACCCCCCTAGTAACTTCGAACGCACATCCAAATAGATGGACAGCCGAACGAATTCATGTTCGAATAAGTGTGCGGAGCCCCGCAGCTCACCCCCCTTGAGCTGCGGGGCGCCGACCGGGCCCGGCGTGGGGAAGCGCCTCGCCCGGCCGGCCCCGCCACGAGGAGGAGGACACAAGATGAGCGCGATCGTCCAGGTCCGGCCGGACAGGCCGAAGTGCCGAGTCGCGCCCTCCGCACTGGCGCTGATGGCGTCGGCGCGGCAAGGGCTAGCGGCCGCCGAGGGTGAGACCTCGGCCGCGGCCAGGTACGTGGCTGCGCATCTCGCGGCCCTGCGGGCCGCTGCGGCGGTCGTGGCCGCGCGGTCCGAGCCCAGCGGCTCGGGCCGGCGGAAGCGGCCGCAGAGTGTGTGGGAACTGCTGCCGCGGGTCGAGCCTGCCTTGTGCGAGTGGGCGGCGTTCTTCGCGGCCGGCGCGGGGAAGCGGGCCGCAGCCGAGGCCGGCCTGCTGCGGGCCGTCTCGCCACGTGAGGCTGACGAGCTGCTCCGGGACGCGGGGACCTTCGTCGGGCTCGCCGAGAGTGCGCTGGGAATACCTGCTCAGGAGGTCCTGCCGCTACGCCCGGCCGGATAGCCGGGCGCGCGGAGCAGCAGGGTGGAGAGGGCGGGTGGAGAGGGACCGGTCAGAATGCGTCGATGGCTCCCCGCGCGTCGGCGTCGAGGATGCCCCAGTTGATGAGTTCCTCGGTCAGGTCCGCGGGCGTCCGGTCGTAGATCACGGCAAGCGAGCGCAGGTCCTCCTGGCGGATCGACAGAACGCGTCCGTTGTAGTCGCCGCGCTGGCTCTGGATCGTGGCGACGTAGCGGGCGAGGGGCCCGGCCTTCTCCTTGGGGAGCTGGGCCATCCGCTCAAGGTCGATCACCAGTTTGGGCGAGGGGGCTAGCAGGGTCGGCAGCACGTCGCCGGGCAGCAGCTCTGAAACCGGGACGCCGTAAAACTCGGCAAGCTCGGCAAGTTTCTGTACGGTCACCGACCTGTCGCCGCGCTCGTACGAGCCGACGACAACCGCCTTCCACCGGCCGCGTGACTTCTCCTCCACGCCATGCAGCGAGAGGCCCTGCTGCGTGCGAATGGCGCGCAGCCTCGCGCCGAGAGTCTTGGCGTATTCAGATGGCATGGTGCTTGGCCCCCTGGCCTGATGTTTGCTGATGGTGATGGTTACGCACAGTGACGGTAAGCCGCCCGGGGCACAAGGTCAAGCCGAACGCCAAAAAGCGGATGAACTTACGCGCGTTGGCGCATCCTAACGCAGGGCACTCCGGGACCCGCCGGGGCGTCCGGAAGCCTTGCGCCACCGGGACTTACGGCCTGCGGAGAGCCGAATCCCGGGACTGCGCAGAACTCATATTTCACCACAAAAAGGGAACATATGTGACGGATATCACTTCTAGTTACGCGTTGTGCACTGTGGCAGAGACCCGCTGATAAGCGCGCCGGGCCGCCCAGGACTCGCGGCATGGCCGACCGGGGGCGCTGTCCGGGAAACGCCCGGTAGGGTGACCCCGATCACGTCTGTGTCGGCTGGGGCGGATAGCCAGTTCTGACTGGTACGGTGAGTCCGGCCAGACGTCCTTTAAGGCCCGTCCAGTGAGGCGGGAAAGGGGGTCCTTAGTTATGCATGCACTTGATCCTGCCGGTGGCGACGCCGGCTCCGGCACTCAGGCAGGCGTCGACACGGCACCGCCCGGCACCAAGACCGTTCTCGGAGCCGCCGAGATCCGGCGGGCCCTGACCAGGATCGCGCACGAGATCCTGGAGCGCACCGACGGTGCCGCCGATGTGATGCTCCTGGGCATCCCGACCAGGGGCGTGCCGCTCGCCCACCGCCTGGCGGACCGGCTCTCTCAGGCCGAGCACGGCCTGGTCCCGGCCGGCTCCCTGGACGTCACCATGCACCGCGACGACCTCCGGCTCCGCCCGGCCAGGACGCTCGGCCACACCGAGGTCCCGTCAGCCGGGATCGATGGGCGCATCGTCGTGCTGGTGGATGATGTCCTGTACTCCGGCCGGACGGTGCGCGCCGCCCTGGACGCCCTGGTTGACCTGGGCCGGCCGCGCGCCGTGCAGCTAGCGGTTCTCGTCGACCGGGGCCACCGGGAACTGCCGATCCGGGCCGACTACGTGGGCAAGAACCTGCCGACCTCACAGCGCGAGGTGGTCCGGGTGCTGCTCGAGGAGACTGACGGGCAAGACGCCGTCCTGCTCAGCGAGAACGGCGGCGGGGCATGAACCGCCATCTCATTTCCACGGCGGACCTCAGCCGGGACGATGCCCTGCTCATCCTCGACACGGCCGAGGAACTGGCCCAGCTGGCCGACCGCCCGATCAGGAAGCTGCCGACGCTGCGCGGCCGGACTGTCGTCAATCTCTTCTACGAGGACTCAACCCGGACCAGGATCTCGTTCGAGGCGGCCGCCAAGCGACTGTCGGCCGACGTCATCAACTTCTCCGCCAAGGGATCCAGCGTCGCGAAGGGCGAGAGCCTCAAGGACACCGCGCTGACCCTGGAGGCCATGGGCGCCGACGCGGTTGTCATCAGGCACGGTGCCTCCGGCGCACCGCACCGGCTGGCGGGCTGGGTGCGGGGGAGCGTGGTGAACGCCGGCGACGGCGCGCACGAGCACCCGACGCAGGCGCTCCTCGACGCGTTCACCATGCGGCGCAGGCTGGGACGGCTGGAGGGCCTGCGGGTCACCATCGTCGGCGACGTGCTGCACAGCCGGGTGGCCCGGTCGAACGTGCGGCTCCTGCACACGCTCGGCGCCGAGGTCATGCTGGTGGCGCCGCCGACGCTGCTGCCGGTCGCGGTGGGCGGCTGGCCATGCGAGGTCAGCTACGACCTGGACGCGGCGCTGCCCAAGGCCGACGTGATCATGATGCTGCGGGTTCAGCAAGAGCGGATGAACGCCGCCTACTTCCCGACCGTTCGGGAGTACAGCCGCAGGTACGGGCTGGACTCCGGCCGGATGGCGCAGCTGCCCGAGCACGCCATCGTGATGCATCCTGGCCCGATGAACAGGGGCGTGGAGATCGCGGCGGACGTCGCCGACTCCGTGCGGTCCACGATCGTCGAGCAGGTCGGCAACGGCGTCAGCGTGCGTATGGCGGTCCTGTACCTGCTGCTCGGCGGATCGGAGGCACAGCGATGACGGACTGGACCGGCCGGGGGCCGGCGGCACAGGACCAGCCGGCGTGGCTGATCAGGGGAGCCCGGCCGCTCGGCGGCGAGCCCGCCGATCTCCTGCTGGCCGGCGGCCTGATCGCGGCGGTCGGCCCGGAAACCGGCCGCCCGGCGGGCGCGCAGGTGCTGGACGCTACCGGGCTGGTCGCGCTGCCCGGCCTGGTCGACCTGCACACCCACCTGCGCGAGCCGGGCCGGGAGGACGCTGAGACGGTCGAGACCGGCACCGCCGCGGCGGCGCTGGGCGGCTTCACGGCCGTGCACGCGATGGCCAACACCGACCCGGTCGCCGACACCGCCGGGGTCGTCGAGCAGATCTGGCGGCTCGGCCGCCGCGCGGGCCGCTGCGACGTCCGGCCCGTCGGCGCGGTCACGACGGGCCTGGCCGGCAGCCGGCTCGCCGAGCTCGGGGCGATGGCCGACTCGATCGCGCGGGTCCGGATCTTCTCCGACGACGGCCAGTGCGTCTCCGACGCGGTGCTGATGCGCCGCGCCCTGGAGTACGTGAAGGCCTTCGACGGCGTGATCGCCCAGCACGCGCAGGAACCGCGGCTAACCGACGGTGCCCAGGTGAACGAGGGCGAGATGTCGGGCAGGCTCGGCCTGGTCGGCTGGCCGGCGGTCGCCGAGGAGGCGATCATCGCCCGGGACTGCCTGCTGGCGGCGCACGTCGGGTCGGCTCTGCATGTCTGCCACGTCTCGACGGCGGGCTCGGTCGAGATCATCCGGTGGGCCAAGTCCAAGGGCTGGCGGGTCACCGCCGAGGTGACCCCGCACCACCTGCTGCTCACCGACGACCTCGCGGTCGGCTACGACCCGGTCTACAAGGTCAACCCGCCGCTGCGGACGGCCGCCGACGTGGCGGAGCTGCGGGCGGGACTGGCCGACGGGACCATCGACTGCGTCGCCACCGACCACGCGCCGCACCCCCTGGAGGACAAGGAAACCGAGTGGCAGGCTGCCGCGTTCGGGATGACCGGGCTGGAGACCGCGCTGCGGGCGGTGCAGGAGGCCATGGTGGAGACCGGCCTGCTCGACTGGGCCGGCGTCGCCGACCGGATGTCGGTCCGGCCGTCCGTCATCGGCCGCCTCGACGGCGCCGGCGCCGAGCTGCACGGCTGCCCGCTGGTGTCGGGCTCCCCGGCCAACCTGGTGCTCTATGACCCCGCGGCCCGCGACGTCGTCGATCCCGCGGCGCATGCTTCGCGCAGCCGCAACTCGCCGTTCGCCGGGATGGCGCTGCCCGGCCGGGTGGTAGCGACGTTCTTGAGGGGCACCCCGACGGTGCTGGACGGGAAGCTGGCCTGGTGACCGGGCCCGCGACCGGCCAGGACCACGGCCAGGACCACGGCCAGGACCAGCCGCAGCGGCCGGCGATCCTCGTCCTGGAGGACGGCGTCACCTTCCGCGGCCAGGCCTTCGGCGCCGACGGCGAGAGCTTCGGCGAGATGGTCTTCAACACCGGCATGACCGGCTACCAGGAGACGCTGACCGACCCGTCGTACTGCGGTCAGATCGTCGCCATGACCGCGCCGCACATCGGTAATACCGGCATCAACGACGAGGACGACGAGTCACGGCGCATCTGGGTGCGCGGCTACGTCGTGCGCGAGCCCGCCCGGCTGACCTCAAGCTGGCGGGCGCGGCGCAGCCTGCACGACGAGCTGCTCGCCCGCGGCATCATCGGGATCGCCATTCCCGGCACCAGGGCGCTGACCCGGCACCTGCGCGACCGCGGCGCGATGCGCGCCGGGCTGAGCACCGCGCAAGCCGATCCCGCCGTGCTGCTGGACCGGGTCCTGGCCAGCCCGGGGATGGCCGGAGCCGACCTGGCCCGCGAGGTCACCACGCCCGAGCCCTACCTCGTCCGGCCGCCCGGCGGCACGCCGGCCCGGTACCGGGTCGCGGCGGTGGACCTGGGGATCAAGTCCTCGACCCCCCGGTACATGGCCGCGCTCGGCTGCGAGGTGCACGTCCTGCCGGCCGCCGCGTCGGCCGGCGAGATCCAGGCCCTCAGCCCGGACGGGGTTTTCTTCGCCAACGGCCCCGGCGACCCGGCGGCGCTGGGCTATGCCGTCGAGGCCATGCGCGGCGTCCTGCGCGCGGGGCTGCCGGTGTTCGGCATCTGCCTGGGCAGCCAGGTGCTGGGCCGCGCCCTCGGCCTGGAGACCTACAAGCTGCGGTTCGGCCACCGAGGGGTGAACCAGCCGGTCCAGGACCTGCGCACCGGCCGGGTCGAGATCACCAGCCATAACCACGGCTTCGCGCTGGCCCCGCCGCCGGCAGGCCCCGGCGCACCGCCCGGCGGCGGCCGGTTCGAGACGGAGTTCGGCCCCGCCGAGGTCACGCACCTCAATCTCAACGACGGCGTGGTGGAGGGCCTGCGCCTGCTGGACGCGCCGGCCTTCGCGGTGCAGTACCACCCGGAGGCGGCCCCCGGCCCGCACGACGCCACGGGCCTGTTCGCGCAGTTCTGCGACCTGATGGAGGCGGCCCGATGACCCCCGACGGCGCATACCGGGATGGCGAGGGCCGGGGAGAGGGGGGCCGTCGCGATGCCTAAGCGCACTGACCTGAAGTCGGTCCTGGTCATCGGCTCGGGGCCGATCATCATCGGCCAGGCCTGTGAGTTCGACTACTCCGGAACCCAGGCCTGCCGGGTGCTGCGCCAGGAGGGCATCCGCGTCAGCCTGGTGAACTCCAACCCCGCGACGATCATGACCGACCCCGAGTTCGCCGACGCCACCTACGTCGAGCCGATCACGCTGGACGTGCTGGAGAAGGTGATCGCGAAGGAGCGCCCGGACGCGATCCTGCCCACGCTGGGCGGCCAGACGGCGCTGAACGCGGCCGTCGCCCTGCACGAGGCCGGCACGCTGGGCCGCTACAACGTGGAGCTGATCGGCGCCGGCATCGACGCGATCCGGGCCGGCGAGGACCGGAGCCGGTTCAAGCAGATCGTGACCGGCATCGGCGCGCAGGTGCCCGACAGCCGGATCTGCCAGTCGCTGGCCGAATGCGAGCAGGCGGCGGCGGACCTCGGCTTCCCCGTCGTGATCCGGCCCTCCTTCACCCTCGGCGGCACCGGCTCGGGGATCGCCCGTGACGAGGCGGACCTGCGGCGGATCGCCGGCCTCGGACTGGATGCCAGCCCGGTGACCGAGGTCCTGCTGGAGGAGTCGGTCCTCGGCTGGAAGGAGTTCGAGCTCGAGCTGATGCGCGACCGCAAGGACAACGTGGTCATCGTCTGCTCGATCGAGAACATCGACCCGATGGGCGTGCACACCGGCGACTCGGTGACGGTCGCGCCCGCGATGACGCTGACCGACCGCGAGTACCAGCACATGCGCGACGTGGCGATCGCCACGGCCCGCGCGGTCGGCGTCGATACCGGCGGCTGCAACATCCAGTTCGCCGTGCACCCGCAGACCGGCCGGATGGTCGTCATCGAGATGAACCCGCGGGTGTCCCGGTCCAGTGCCCTGGCTTCCAAGGCGACCGGCTTCCCGATCGCCAAGATCGCCGCGCGGCTGGCCATCGGCTACACCCTGGACGAGATCCGCAACGACATCACCGGCGAGACCCCGGCCAGCTTCGAGCCGGCGCTCGACTACGTGGTCGTCAAGGTGCCGAGATTCGCCTTCGAGAAGTTTCCCGGCGCCGACCCGGTGCTGACCACCCACATGAAGTCGGTCGGCGAGGCGATGGCCATCGGCCGCAGCTTCCCCGAGGCCCTGCAGAAGGCACTGCGCTCGCTGGAGAGCCCGGCCGCGCCCTTCACCTGGCGGCAGCCGCCCGGTGACAAGGCCGAGCTGCTGGCCCGCTGCGCGGCCCCCCACGACGGGCGGCTGGCCACCGTCCACCAGGCGATCCGGGCGGGCGCCACCGTGGCGGAGGTCGCCGCGGCGTCGAGCATTGACCCATGGTTCATCGACCAGATCGCGGGAATCGAAGACCTGGCACAGCTAGTCGTTTCCAGCCAGCCAGCCGGGCCCGAGCTGATCGCCGCCGCGAAGGCCGCCGGCTTCTCCGACGACCAGCTCGGCCAGCTGACCGGCGCTGACGAGGCGGCCATCCGGCGGCTCCGGCGCGAGCTGGGAATCGCGCCGGTCTACCACACGGTCGACACCTGCGCCGCAGAGTTCGCGGCCCGGACGCCGTACCTGTACTCGACCTACGATCAGGAAACCGAGGTGCCGCCGGGGGACCGGCCCAAGGTGATCATCCTGGGCAGCGGGCCGAACCGGATCGGCCAGGGGATCGAGTTCGACTACGCCTGCGTGCATG
>Ga0209839_10000177_pt1 | contig 31283 bp, 28 predicted proteins | sample OrgsoiDNA2013050_FD_185800 | JGI IMG/M metagenome (GOLD analysis project Ga0209839, IMG submission 185800) | Permafrost soil microbial communities from the Arctic, to analyse light accelerated degradation of dissolved organic matter (DOM) -... | ecosystem: Environmental > Terrestrial > Soil >... | reverse complement strand
CTGGCTGGCAGCGGTCTTGTTCCGCTGGCCGGCTTGAGGTTACCTGTGCCGGATGCGGGGTGCTGCGCGGCGGGCGGGGGCAGGCCGGGCCAGCGACGTTCCGTCGGCACAGCGCGGCGGCGAGGCTCCTGCGCAACGTCATGGTTTCGGGCCGCGCCGGAACCCGCCCGCCGGTGATCACTACCGTTTCGCCACGTTACGCGCCGCCGAAAAACGGAAGTGATCACGAAACCCGGGCCGGGCAAGCCATGGCGCAGGCCCGGTCCGGCGGCGATCTGACGCGGGATCCTCGCCGCAGGCCGCGCGCGGGGACTGGCAGACTAGGACGGTGCCAGGCCCAGCGCGATCGCCCGTGACCGGGCCGGTGTCCCCGCAGGCGGCGGAGGTGGCGGAGGTCGTCGCGTTCTGGCGGGACCTGGGCCTGCCTGGCCTCGTGGACGTGCACGTCCACTTCATGCCGGGCAACGTGCTGGCCAAGGTCTGGGACTTCTTCGAGGGCGGCCGGTCCGGGACGCCCTGGCCGATCGCCTACCGGCTGCCCGAAGACGAGCGGCTGGCCCTGCTGCGGGCGTTCGGCGTCCGGCGGTTCACCGCGTTGCTGTACCCGCACAAGCCGGACATGGCCGCCTGGCTGAACTCGTGGTCGGCGCAGTTCGCCGCCCGGGCCCCGGACGCGCTGCACAGCGCGACGTTCTTCCCCGAGCCCGGTGCCGCGCAGTACGTCGGCCAGGCGATCAGCGACGGCGCCCGGGTCTTCAAGGCGCACGTGCAGGTCGGTGCCTACGACCCGCGCGACGAGTTGCTCACGCCGGTGTGGGGCCAGCTCGCCGAGGCCGGCATGCCCGTCGTGGTGCACTGCGGATCCGGGCCGGCACCCGGCCGCTACACCGGCCCGGGGCCGTTCGCCGAGGTCCTCGCCCGGCACCCGCGCCTGACGGCGATCATCGCGCATCTCGGCGCCCCGGAGTACGGCGAGTTCCTCGACCTCGCCGACCGTTACCCCGGCGTCCACCTCGACACGACCATGACCTTCACCGATTTTTTCGCGCGCAGCGCGCCGTTCCCCGCGGCGCTGCTGCCGCGCCTGGCGGCCGTGGGCGACCGGATCCTGCTGGGCAGCGACTTCCCCAACATCCCCTACCCCTACCTGCGCCAGCTGCAGGGGCTCGCGCGCCTGGGCCTAGGGACCGACTGGCTGCGCGCCGTCTGCCACGACAACGCGGTCCGGCTGCTCGGCCTTTAGGCGCCCGTGCCTTTAGGCGCCCGTGCCTTTAGGCGCCCGTGCTCAGCCGCAGGCCTGCGAGCAGGTCGTCCTCGGGGACAGGAGCGCCGGTCGTGTCGGTGACCCGGATAAAGCTCTCGTGGCCGAAGACGGCCTCCGCGATGTCCGGCGGGATCTTGCTGAACCATGAATCGGCGATCTGGCTGGCATGAGACATCAGCGCGTCCCGTTTCACGCTGAGCACATCGCGGATATCGACCGTCGTGGTGATGCGCCGCTCTTCCTCGGCCATCTGCTGCGCGATTTCCGGGGTGATCTCGCCGGGATCGCCGACGTCCACGCCGGCCTCGCGCAGCGCCGCCATCACCTTCTGCCAGTCGCTGCGGCGCATGGCCGTCTGGTAGAACTTCGCCGGCAGGCCCGAGGAGGACACCGCCGCGGCGGCCGACCGCGCCGCATGGACATGATCGGGATGCTGATAGGCGCCCAGGTCGTCATAGCTGATCACGATCTGCGGCCGGTAGCGATCGATCAGGGCCGTGATCCGGGCCGCGACCAGCTCCTGGGGCACATTGCAGAAGGCGTCGGGCCGGTTACGGTAGTCCCATTCCGGCATGCCCGAGTCGTGGTAACCGAGCAGCTCAAGGTGGGTCACCCCGAGAATCTTGCAGGATTCGCGCAGCTCGGCCAGTCGCAGCCGCGCCACCTCCTCCTCGTCGTGGCCGTCGTCGCCGGGCTTCACCTGACCCGGCGCATCGCCGAACTCACCGTTCGTACAGGTCACGACCACCGTGCGCACGCCCTGCGCGGAGTACCGCGCGAGCACGCCGCCGGTACTGGATGCCTCGTCGTCCGGGTGCGCGTGCACAGCCATCAGTGTCAATTTCTCCGCCATGGGTCCCAGCCTGCCCGATGCAGTCGCCGTTCGCCCACTCGACCTGCCCTCTGGTAGGCAGGGAATATGACGAAGCGAGGAACCTAGCGGTGAGCATGCGGAAACAGCCAGACGCCCGCAGCCTGCTGACCGCGGACCGGGCGGCCACGCTGGACCGGCTGGCCGGGCTGGACCGGGAACTGACCGGCATGGTGGAGGCCGCGCAGGGAGCGAACGCCGACGACGAGCACGATCCCGAGGGCGCGACCCTCGCGTTCGAGCGAGAGCATTCCGCTGCCCTGGCCGGCCACGCTCGCGAGCAGCTGGCGGCGATCGACGCGGCACTGCGACGGCTGGATGTGGGCAGCTACGGGACCTGCGTGATGTGCGGCGCCGCGATTGGCGGAGCGCGGCTGGCCGCTCGCCCGGCGGCCGCCACCTGCATCACCTGCGCGGCGCGGCCGCGCTAAGCCCTCTCTGGGCGCCTCCCAACGGCGTCATTGGCCCTCTATTGCCGTCAGGACGACAGCAGGGGCCCAGCCACGTCATTGGCGGCCAGGTGGGGGCGGGGCAGCCGCGGCTGGCCCTTGGTCCGCCGCGGGGCCGGCCCGCCGGTCCGGGGCCGGCAGCGGGGGCCCGATCCGGCCCGGCACCCAGAGTGTGCCCAGCGTGCCCTGCGCCGCCTGCGTGCCGTGGGTGCCGCCACCGGGCCCGCGCAGGATGAACGCGATGCCCGTCGCGATGCCCGCGCCGATCAGCGGGCCCGCCAGGTAGGCCCACCAGGATGTCCAGTCCCCGAGCACCAGGGCAGGGCCCAGCGAGCGCGCCGGGTTCATCGACGCGCCGCTGACCGGGGCGCCGAACAGCCCCGCGAGGGCGATGTAGCTGCCGACGCCAATCGCGGCGAACGGGCCGAGCTGCTGCGCGCCGGAGGCCGTGCCGAGGATGACGCTGACCAGGCCGACCGTGAGCAGGGCCTCCCAGAGCATGGCCGCAGCCGTCGAGATGCCCGGACCCGGCAGCGTCAGGCCCGCCGCGCCGTGCCTGCCGACAAACGCCCAGAGCGCGAGCGTGGCGAGCACCGCGCCGGCCAGCTGGGCCAGCACGTAGGCGGGCACGCGTTTCCAGGGAAAATCTCCGCGGGCGGCGAACGCGATGCTGACGGCCGGATTCAGGTGCGCGCCGGATACGCCGCCCATGAACAAGATGACGGCCGCGACCATCAGCCCAGGCGCCACCACCTGCGCCGGGCCCGGGATGGCGTGGCCGCCGAACCTCGCGTTCACCAGGCCGCCGCCGGCGGCGACCAGCGCCAGGAAAAACGTTCCGAGCAGCTCGGCCAGGATGCGGCGCCACTCGTAACTGCCGTCCCAGAAGTCGAACTGGCGGACGACCGCGTTGGGCTGGCCGAAGGACCGCAGGGCAAAGTCGGCGTGCTGCGGCATCCGCAGCACCGTTAGCTGCGTCTGGCCGGACGGCGGATCCCCCGGCTCCCCTGCTGCCCGCCCCGCTGAGGCCTGGCCCGGATCCGGACTCGCTTCATGGCCGCTGATCGCCAACCCCCTCGGTTAACTGAACCAGAGCCTACGTCGGGCCGGGCCGGGAGGCAGCCAGTCCGCCGGGCGCCGGCTCGTCGGCGGTAGCCTCCTCCGGGTCGGTGACCCAGGCCGAGAACACCGGCACGCCATGCCAGGGACCTAGCCGCCGCTCGTCCACAGCGACGGCCACCACTGCGTACGGGTGCCCGAACCTCAGCTCGGCCGCCCGGCGCCTGCCCGGCCGCGGTGCTCGCACGGCCGACATCGCCATCACCGCCGTCACGGCCGCCGCCTCGAATCCGGTCCGGCTGTAGCGGGCCATCGCCGCCTGCGCCGCATCCCAGCCGCCGCCAGCTAGCGCCCGGACGGCCGGCCCGAAGCCAAGTGACGGGTCGGTGAGCGGGAGCTTGCTGCGTGCCGACCAGGCCGGCAGGACGGCCGTGAAAGCGTCCTCGCTCCCGCCAGGTCCCGACTCCTCTCGCACCACCCATAGCGGCGCCGCACCGAGTGGTAGTTCCGCCAGCGGGCGCCGCTGGACGGGGCCGCCGATCGCGCAGGCGCTGCCCAGGCGCTGCGCGGCCGCCAGCACGTCGCCGGACGCCACGTCGGCCGCGGCGGCAACGCTGGCCACCAGCAGGCCGCCCTGCGCCTGCGCCAGGTGCACGGCCACGTCCCCGGCCTCCGGGGTGACCGCGATGAACTGCCGGTGCGCGGTACTGCGGCCAGGTCCGGGGCGGGGCGTCCGCAGCACCTGGCTGAGGCTGCCCGGCCAGGGGCTCTGCGCCCCGAGGTCCCTGGCCGGCGCCAGGGCGAAGGGCACCTGCCAGGACACGCGCGTGGCCAGCGCCGTGGCCAGGATGAGGCGTACAGCGGGGTCGACCCGGAGCGGGAACCGCTCGATCAGCCCGAACGTATGGTCCCGCGCCCACGCGTCCAGCTCGGCCTGTCCGGGCAGGGCGCCGGTCTGCACGGCCGCCGGCAGGCCGGACTGCCACGCCGGGAAACCGCCGGACAGCGGCGATCCGCGCCGGGTCCACACGGCGGCGGCCGACGCGACCAGCGGATGCGGACTCGACAGCAGGTCGGCGGCGATCCGCGCCGCTGCCTCGACATCGCAGCCCAGCACCTGCGTGAGCGCGCCGCGATCCGCTCCGCCGGTCGCGGGGCCGCACAATGCCAGCAGCAGCCAGGCGCCCAGGGGCGACGCCACATGGTGCCGGTCGCCGATGACAGCGTGCAGCCGCCGGGCGTAGCCAGCCAGGCTCGCGGTAAGCGTGTCGGGGTCAGGGTCGGTCGTCACCATCCCACCGTGCCGCAAACCACCGTGCCGCAAACCACCGTGCCGCATCCCACCGTGCGCAAACCACCGTGCCGCACCGGTTGCCGGGCTAGCCGTCGGCCATCCGGTCGAGGATCTCCCTGACCAGGTCCAGCGGAGTGTGCGGATGCAAGAAGGCGAACCTGGCGACGGTCTGTCCCTCCCACGAAGTGGGCGGCATGAACGCCACCTGATCGGCCAGCAGCCGGTCCGACCAGCGCCCGTAGTCATCCGGGCCCCAGCCCAGCCGGCGGAACAGCACCACGGACAGGTCGGGCTCCCGGACCAGCTCCAGGTAGCTGCGGGCGCGAATCTCCGCGGCCGCGTCCCTGGCCAGCTGGATCGCTGCCTCGATCGCGGCGGTGTAGGCGCCGACGCCGTGCACGGCCAGCGAGAACCACAGCGGCAGGCCGCGGGCCCGCCTGGTCAGGTGGTAGGCGTAATCCGTCGGGTTCCACTGCGCCGGCTGGTCGTGGATGACGTCGAGGTAGGAGGCGTCCTGCCGGTGCACGGACCGCGCGGTCGCCGGATCCCGGTAGATCAGCGCCGCGCAGTCGAACGGGGCGAACAGCCACTTGTGCGGGTCCACGACGAAAGAGTCCGCGTGCTCGACGCCGGCGTAGCGGTCCCGCACGCTCGGCGCGAACAGGCCCGCCCCGCCGTAGGCGCCGTCGACATGAAACCACCAGCCGTGCGCCCGCGCCACCGCCGCGAGGCCGGCCAGGTCGTCGACGATACCCGCGTTGGTAGTGCCCGACGTGGCCACCACCGCGGCGACAGAGCCCGGGTCCTGGTCCGCCTCGATCGCCGCCCGCACCGCGGCGCCGGTCAGCCGGTGATCGGCCGACGGCACGACAAGCGGATCCAGCTCGAGCAGCCGCAGCGTATTCGCGACCGAGGAATGCACGTCGGAGCCGACGACCACGCGCCAGCGCTGGCCAGCTCGCGGACCGCCGGCGTTCGCGCGCTTAGCTACCTCCCGGGCGACCGCGAGGGCAGAGAGGTTGGCCGCGGACCCGCCGGAGACAAAGCAGCCGCCCGCCTGCGCCGGAAGCCCGGCCCGGCGGGCAATCAGGGCGAGCACCTGGTTTTCCGCATGGATCGCGCCCGCCGCCTCCAGCCAGGAGATCCCCTGGATGGAGGCACAGGAGATGAGCATGTCGAACAGCAGTGCTGCCTTGGTAGGCGCGGCCGGGATGAAGCCGAGGAAGCGCGGGCTGTCCGCGGAGATAACGGCGGGCGCCACCGTAGCGGCGTACACGCCGAGGACCTGGTCGGGATTGTGCCCCTCCTCGCTGAGCAGCCCGGCGAGCGCCGCATCGAGCTCGGCCGGATCTCGGGAGCCCCGGTCCAGCGGCACCGGGTCCAGCCGCAGGCGGTTCTCGGCATAGGCGAGCACGGACCTGATCATCTGCTCGGTTGTCGCGTCGACGCTGTGCATGGCCCGCAACCTAGATCCCGTCGGTACCGCCTGGCAACCGCGCAGACCGGACTAGAATGCGGCGCCCGGGGCAGCTCACAGTATCGAGCCCTCGCAAGCTCCCGGTGCCGCGGCGGAGAGGAATCTGGAATGAGAACAGCTGACCTGCTGGCCGACGCCTTCGGCAGGGTTCGCTACGAAGTGCATCAGTGCGTGGACGGCCTTGGGCCGGACCAGCTGACGCGGCGCCCGGACGGCGCCGCCAACTCCATCGCATGGCTGGTGTGGCACCTGACCAGAATTCAGGATGACCACATCGCCGACGTGGCAGGCACGGAGCAGGTGTGGCTGGCGGACGGCTGGGCCGGACGTTACGACCTGCCGTTCCTGCCGTCCGCGACCGGCTACGGACACGGATCCGGGGAGGTCGCGGCGGTCCAGGTGAAGTCTGGCGAGCTGCTCACCGGCTACCACGACGCGGTCTATCAGCGGACGCTCCGCTACCTGCCGGGCCTGACCGACCAGGACCTGGACCGGGTCGTGGATACGAGCTGGGATCCGCCCGTCACTCTTGGCGTGCGGCTGGTCAGCGTGATCGCCGACGACCTCCAGCACGTCGGCCAGGCGGCCTACCTCAGAGGCCTGATAACGGTGGCTTGATAACGGTGGCCTGATCACGGTGGCCTGATCACGGGCCGGCGACGGCGGGGGCGCGGTCACCTCGCCCGCCACCGTCCCGGCTGAGCAGCACGAACGAGGCCACGCCGGCGGCGAAGACCAGGATGGCCGACAGGAGCAGCGCCGCGCGCAGGCCGGAGTAGAACGCGCCGTAGGCGGCCTCGATCACCTGCTGGACGAGGGAAGCGTGTCCGGCGCCCGCCGCGCCGCCGGCGCCCTTGCTGTGACCGCCGGCGGGGACAACGCCCGTCTCGATCGCGTTGATCACGATCGACTGGAAGTTGGCCGGGATGCCGAGGTGCTTGAGCCTGCCGACGAGGCTGGCGTGCAGCTGGGCGTTGACCAGCGCACCCAGGATCGCCACCCCGGTGACGGCGCCGATCTCCCGACTCGTGTTCGCCGCCGACGCGGCCATGCCCGACCTTTCGGGCGGCACTGCGGACAGCGCCGAGGAGGTAATGGGAACCACCGTGGTGCCGATGCCGACGCCCGTCAGCGCGAGGGCCGCGGCCAGCGGGACGTAGGCCGGATTCGTGCTGAGGGTGAAGGTCGTCAGCAGCAGGCCCGCGCTGAACATCAGGCAGCCGATGAGGATCGACCATCTCGGGCCGACCGCCGAGGTCCACCGGCCCGCGAGCAGCGAGGCCAAGATCATCAGTGTCGTCATCGGCAGGAAGACCAGCGCGATCTGGTAGCCGCTGTACCCGACGACCTCCTGCAGGTAGAGCGCGGAGAAGAAGAAGACCGCGAAGGTTGCGAAGTACGCGCAGAACGCGACCATGTTGGCCGCCAGGAAGCGCGGAACCCGCAGGTACCTCAGGTCCAGCAGCGGATGGGCAGCGCGGCTCTCCCGCCAGCTGAACGCGGCGGCCGCCAACGCGCTGACGCACAGGAGCGCCACCACGCTGGCCGCCCCGAACCCGGCGCTCTCGGCGTCGATGATCGCAAAGGAGAAGGCCGTCAGCACGGCGACGCCCAGCAGCGCTCCGGCCGTGTCCACCCGGTGCGCATCGGGGTCGGCACTCTCCGGCAGCACGCTGGCGCCTGCTATCAGCGCCGCCAGTCCGAACGCCAGGTTGAACCAGAAAATCGCGCGCCAGCTCCACACGCCCACGAGCGCGCCGCCGATGACCGGGCCGGCCGCGAGCGCGAGCCCGGCCACGGCGGACCACACGCCCACGGCCCGGGTCCGGGCGCGCTCGTCGGCATACAACTGGCGCAGCATCGACAGGGTGCCGGGCTCGCTGGCGGCGGCGCCCAGGCCCATGACCGCGCGGCCAGCGATCAGCACCCCGGCATTCGGCGCCAGAGCACACAGCACCGAGCCGGCGCAGAACACCCCCACTCCGGAGAGCATGACCTTCTTACGCCCGAACTCATCCCCGATCATGCCGCAGGCCAGCATGATGCCGGCGAAGGTGAGCGCGTAGGCGCTCACCACCCACTGCAGCGCCGTGACGCCGGCGTGCAGGTCAGTCTGGACGCTGCCGAGAGCAACGCTGACGACTGTATTGTCAAGAAACGTCAGGAACAGGATGGTGCAGAGCACTGCCAGCGCAAGCCCGCGCCCGCCACGAAGCGGTGTGGGCTCATGTTCACCGACTGGCAGGCTGGCCGACGGGATCACACGCTAGCCCGCGGAACTACATGCGGCCGGCAGTCCTTTTTTTCCGCCGTTCTCCAGCGTTAGCAGGCCGCAGAAGCTGGCCAGGCCGACCTTCCAGGTCCCGCCCTGCAGCACGGCGGTCCCCGCCTGGCCCGACAGCGCGGGCTGGCCGCCCACCAGGATCGAGTAGGTGACGGTCGCCTGGGTGGGTGAGGTGACGGTTACCTTGGTCACCTTCGCCGTCGCCTCGGACGCCAGGCCGGTGCCCGCCTGAGATTTGATAACGGAGGCGAACGCCTGACCGTCCTGCAGCAGGCTTACCCGCTTGGCGACCGGAGTCTTGGCGTCGAAGAAGGCGGTCCAGTTAGCCGAGATCGCCTGGCCAGCAGCGGAGCTGCCCGCCGGCGCGGACGCCGACGTCGACGCCGGGGTGGCCGACGCCGAGCTCGTGGACGGGCTCGGGGCGCTACTGCTACTGCTGCTATTGCTCCCGCAGGCGGCCAGGGTCGCACCGAGCGCGCAGGCCAGGAGAATCAGTGGTGACCTATGAGGACTCATAGCGCATATTCTCTAACTCCTCGCCGGTTCCCCGACGTCCAGCCTATATCCAGCTGCCCGTTCGCTCATTCCCAGCTGCTAGCCAAACGCGAGGATGTGCGGCGTGGCGGCCGTCGCCAGCGCAAGCGCCCTGGCCAGGGTCGCAGCCCGGTACTCCGCGATCGGGTCGTGGTCATCGCCGAGCGCCACGTCCACCTGCGCCCAGCCGAGCGTGGCCTGCTTGGCGGCGGCCAGCGCCCGGTGGCCATCGACCTTGACGCTGCTGGTGTGCAGCGGCTGGTCCGTCGCCTGGGCACCGGCCCAGTCGGTGATGGTCGATATCCCGACGTAGAGCTCGTCGGCACCGGCCGCGACCGCGCCCCGCCTGGCCCACTGGCAGGTAATACCCTGGCCGCCGCCGCGGGAGTAAGCGGGCGCGGCGGCCGGCGCTCCGAGGATCCTGGCCGCCTCGGCGGCCGACAGGACGCCGCACAGCTGCGACCGGTCGAGCTTGGCCAGCACCTTCATGTGCGACAGCGCCAGCGAGTCGCCGGGCGAGCTCCCGGCCGCAGCGTGGCCGGCGGCCCCAGTCGAGGCCGGGGACGCGGAGCCGCCGCTCGCCCCGCTGGCCGAATCTCCGCCGCAGGCGGCCAGGCTCAGCACTAATGCGGTCGCCGCGGCGGCAGCGAGGCAGTGCACCGGGCGGATATTCGTCATTTCCCGTCGCATATCCCGCTCCTTCGCCATTACTGGGAAGCGCATGCCCGGCAGGCGGGTGGCCTGGCGCGGCCAGCCGCCGATGAACTCGGACCAGAATGCCGTGCTCCGGCCGGCGCGTGGCCAGAATGCGGAAACGCCCGGTAGCGAGTCGTCAGTATTCGACGGGAATTCCTTTTTTATTCGCGCAGATCCCGGCATTCATATCCCCGCGGTCGCGTCGTCCCCCCACAGGGCATCCAGCGCCAGGTCGATCGTCTCGGCGAGCGGCGGCAGGCGCGGAATGAGGGGGGGCGCCGGGGCGGCGTCCACGATCTCGCAGTGGGCCAGCGCCCCGGCATCGAGGAACCGGGTCAGCAGCGCATAACTATGCCGATCGTCGCGGGCCATCCGGTGATGATGCATCCGCAGCGGCGCGTAGAGATTGAGCTGGTCGCGGGCCCTGGTGACCGCTACGTAAAACAGCCGCTCCTCCTCGGCCAGCCCGGCCGCCGTGCCCAGCGCCATGTCGCTGGGCACCGCCCCGTCCACCAGTTGCGGCAGGTGCACGACGGGCCACTCAAGTCCTTTAGCCGAATGGATCGTGGAGATGATCAGGAAGTCATCATCCAGCCGGGGTGGGCCGGCCAGGTCCGACCCGGACGCCGGCGGGTCCAGCGCCAGCTCCACGAGCGCCTCATGCAGCGACGGCCTGGTGGCGGCCGCGTCCGCCAGGCGCTGCAGATCGGCCAGCCGGACGCTGGCATCGGCGTAGCGGGCGGTGACCGGATCGTGCAGGGCGCCCAGGATGGCGGCCGCCCGGTCGGCGGTCCGCTCCAGGTCCGCCGCGGCGATCAGCCGCTGCACCGTTAGCGATACCGCGGGCCGGGACCGCGGCGGCAGGCACTCCGCCGCCTCAGCCCACCGGCGCAGCGGCCCTGGCTCGGTCAGCCCGAGAGTGTCGATGACGCGGCGCGCCAGGACCGGCCCGATGCCCTCGTGCAGGCGGAGCAGCCGGAACCAGGCCAGGTTGTCCGCGGGGTTGGCCACGACTCTCGCCGCGGCAATGAAGTCCTTGACGTGCGCGGCCTCGGTGAACTTGAGCCCGCCGTACTTGACGTACGGGATGCCCCGGGCCGACAGCTCGATTTCCAGCAGATCGCTGTGATGGGCGGCCCGCACCAGCACGGCCTGGTCCTGGAACCGCAGCCCGGACTCATGGCCCTCCAGCACGCGCGCGCAGATCTCGCGCGCCTGGGCGGCCTCGTCGTGGCAGCGGATCAGCACTGGCGACTGCCCGCCGCCCTGATCCCGTCCCGCGGTGAGCTCGAGCTCCAGGCCCGCGGACTGCGGCCGGACCGCGTTGGCCAGGCGCAGGACACCGTGGCGGGACCGGTAGTTGCGCACCAGCCGGACCACGGTCAGGTCGGGGAAGCAGCCGCCCAGCGCGCGCAGGTGCGCCGGGTCGGCGCCGCGGAAGGCATAGATGGCCTGAGCGTCATCACCGACGCAGGTCAGGCCCGAGCCGTCCGGCCGCAGCAGCCGGACGATGTCCGCCTGCACCGCGTTGACGTCCTGGTACTCGTCCACCAGCACCGCGTCGAAGAGGCCGCGCAGCGCCGGTCCGGCCGCCTCGTCCGCCAATGCCGCCCGCCAGAGCAGCAGCAGGTCGTCGAAGTCGACCAGGCCATGCGCCCGCTTATGGGCCCCGTAATCGCGGAACAGCCCGCCGAGCTGGGCGACGAAGTCCGTGCACCACGGGAAGCTGGCCGCGACCACCTTCGCGAGCGGCACGGCGGTGTTGACGCAGCGCGTGTAGATGTCGGCGCAGGTCGCGGCCCGCGGTGCGCGGCGCCTGGTGCCGACCAGGTCATGCTGGGCGCGCAGCGTGTCCAGCACGTCCGCCACGTCAGCCGGGTCGATGACGCTGAACTCGGGCGGCAGCGAGAACGACTCGGCGTGCGCGCGGATGATCCGGTGCGCGATGGCATGGAAGGTCCCGCCGCAGATCCGGTCGGCGGCCGGGGCGTCCGGCGGCCGGGCCCGGGCCAGCATGTCGTCGGCGGCCCGGCGGGTAAAGGTCAGCAGGAGGATCCGGCTGGCCTGCATGCCCTGCTCGCGCAGCCAGGCGGCCCGCGCTACCAGCGTCCCGGTCTTCCCGGTCCCGGCCCCGGCGAGGATCAGCAGCGGGCCGCCCTCGTGCGCCGCCGCGGCCCGTTGCTCATCGTTGAGGCCCGCGAGCGCCCCCGCCAATCCGGTCATGGCAGGAATGTAGCCAGCCCTGCCGACATCGCGGTGCTAGCTGGCTGTTTCGCGGTGCCGCCTGGCGGCACGGAAGTGCTGGGTGGCTGCTGCGGGTTTTAGTTAACTGCTACGTAGTGCCTCGGCCGGCGACAGCCGGGCCGCTCGCAGCGCGGGGTAGAGGCCGGCCAGCACGCCCACCGCGACGGCCGCGGCTACGGCGGCGAGCAGGACCGGGACGGGAACCACGGTTCGCCAGTGCCGCGAGGTCGCGTAAACGGCGGTCGCGAAGCCGCCGAGCAGGGCGCCCGCCGCCCCGCCCGACGCCGCCAGCAGCGCCGCCTCCACCACGAACTGGGCGGCGACATGCCCGCGGCGGGCGCCCAGGGCCCGGCGCAGGCCGATCTCGCCGCGCCGCTCCAGCACCGCGATCACCATGACGTTCGCGATGCCGAGGCCGCCGACCAGCAGCGCCACCGCGCCCAGGGCCAGGAACAGGCCCTGGAAAGCGGCCGAGGCATCGGCCCTGGCGATGAGCGCGTCGGCCGGGTTGGCCACCGCCACGTCCTGTGGCGCCGCCGGATCGACGGTGGCCGCGAGGACGGACTGGACTGCGCTGATGCTCGTCGGGCGGCTCCGGACGTAGAGCTGGACTGGTGCCGCGCGGGCGTGCAGCAGCCGGATCGCCGCCGGCGTGCCGATGAGTGCGGTCCGGTCCAGTTCCGGCGCGAGCGGCAGCGGCTCCATGATCCCGATGACGCCGAACCACTGGTTGCCCAGCCAGACCTGGACGCGGCCGTCCGCCCGGTCAATGCCGAGCGCACTGGCCGCGTCGGCACCCAGGACGACGGCGGGGTAGCGCGCGGTCGCGGCGGTCAGGAAGCCGCCGCTCGCGAGGTGGCCCTGCAGGGTCGCCAGCAGGCTGGGGTCCGCCGAGTACACCGTGATGGCCTCGGTGTCCGCCACCGGAATGCGGTCGCTGCGGTAGACGTTCGCCGCCACGTCACCGATCCCCGCAGCGCCGGTCACGGGCCCGATGCGGCGGATCATCGCCGCTGCCGAGGTCGGCAGCGTGGCGCCCGGGCCGGCGACCGAATCGCTGGGGGTGATGGTCAGCAGGCTGGTCCCGAGCGCGTCGATCTGGGCGATGAGCTGTGACCGGCTGGAGCTGGAGATCCCGAGCACCGCGACCATCGTGGCGATGCCGAGCGCCACGCCGAGGGCCGACAAGACCGCGCGCGCGGGCTTGCTGGCCATGCCGAGAGCCGCGAGGGGCCAGAGATCCCGGATCCGCAGCCGGCTGGCCGGCGTCGCCGCGGTTCCGCGGCCGCTCGCAGCTGACTGATGTCTCATGTCGCCGCACTGTCCCGGTCGACACTGTCCCGGTCGACACTGTCCCGCTCGACCTGGCCGTCCCGGAGCTGGATCCGCCGCGGGATCGCGGCGGCCACCTCGGGGCTGTGGGTAACGACCACGATCGTGTGGCCACGCGCATTCAGCTCGCCCAGCAGGGCCAGGATCCCCGCCCCGGTGGCCGTGTCCAGGCTGCCGGTCGGCTCGTCGGCCAGGATGATCGCCGGCCTGCCGACGAGCGCCCGGGCGATGGCCACCCGCTGGCATTCGCCGCCCGAAAGCTCACCAGGCCGGTGCCGGGCCCGGCGGCTGAGGCCGACTTCGGCCAGCGCGGCCGCGGCCGCCCGGCGGCGCTGCGCGGCGGACACACCCCGGTACAGCAGGCCGCTGGCCACGTTGTCGGCCGCCGACAGCCCGGGAAACAAGTGGAACTGCTGAAAGACGAAGCCGATATGGGCCGCCCGGATGCTCGACAGGTCCCGATCCGCCATGCCCTCAACCGCGACCCCGGCCACCTGAACTGTGCCCGCGGTCGGCCGCTCCAGCGTGCCGGCGACGGCCAGCAGCGTGGATTTCCCGGAACCTGACGGCCCGACGACCGCCGCGAACTCGCCCGGCCGGATCCTGACGGTCACCGATCGCAGCGCGACGACCGGGGACGATCCGGCGTGCACCTTGGTCACGTCCCCGAGCAGCAGGCCCGCCCCCGCTGGGCCCGTCGCCGGAAGGCCGCCGGCCAGACCCGCGGTCACTGGGCGGTCACCACCCTGAGCCCGGCCACGACCCCGGCGCCGCTGACCTGTACCTGGGCGCCGGCGAAGGCTCCGGTGCTGACCCCGATCAGGCGGTGCCGCCCGGCCGGCGTGACCACCTCCAGCCCGTAGCCGCCGCCGGTCAGCGCCACCAGCGCGGCGACCGGAGCGGCCAGCACCTGCCGGACCGACTGGATCGACAGCGAGACCTGAACCGGTACGCCCGCGGCGGTCCCGGTGGCAGCCGGGTGCGTCGGCATGATGACGATCTGGCCGGCCGGCGCGGCCGAGCCGGGCGCCGCCGGGCCAAGCGCGGTGATCTTCCCCGGCGTGGTGGCCTGGGAGGGCAGCACGATCGACACCTGCTCGCCGATGTGCACCGCCGGCTGGTCGGCGTTGGCGGGCACGGTGACCGTTCGCCGCGGCGTCGTCGCCGCCAGTGGCCGCTGCCCGGCCGCGGCGGCCTCGCCCGGCGCCGCCTGCGGAGCGCCGATCCGGACGCCGGCCCGCAGGAAGACGATCTGGCCCAGGACGAGCTGGCCCGTTACCGGATATCCCCAGGCCGCCTGCCATCGCTCGACCGCTTCGGCGGTCGCCCAGTCGAAGTGCCCGGTCGGCGCGGACAGCAGGCCGGCCGCGTGTCCCTCGGCGATCAGGTTGGCCTGCAGTTGCCCGACATCCGGGCCGCCGGTCATGCCGAGGGCGAACGACCGCCACGCGGGGGTCCGTCCCGACATCAGCACGACCGGAAGGTCATCGACGCGGTAGAGGGCATGGCCTGCGGTTATCTCGCTGCCCGCCGCGGGAAGCCAGGTGTAGGTCCCGGAGACGTGGTTCACTACCGGCAGCGTCGGCGCATATCCCAGCGTGCCCTCGGTCAGCACCGTCTCATCCAGGTTGGTCCGGACCACCCGGGCCGTCGACATCGCGGGCCGGGCCGGCTGTCTGGGTGGCGCGGAGCCGCCGTCCACCGCGATGGCCGCGACGGCACCCACGATGGCCGCCATCGTCAGTGCCGCGCCGCCCGCGAGCAGGCTGCGCCTCACGGACCGGTCCCGTCGTCGTGGACGCTGGCCGGCAGCAAGTGACGGCAGGCGGAGTCGGCCGACCGGAACTGCGGGGAGTACCGGCCGAAGTCGCTGGAGACGCCGGGAACGTTGCCCAGGTTCAGCCCGCCCTGCGCCGCGGGATCGAGCATGCTGATGTCATGGCCGCGCATGCACTGCGCATATCGCGTCAGGGCGGCCAGCACCGCAGCACTCCGCGCGGGCCCCCCGGCCTGCTTGGCGGCGATGATCGGCTGAAGGAAGTGCTGGCAAGCCACGTAGCCCGGGTGCGACGCAGGATCCTGCGTCGGCAGGTCGATGCTCAGGCCGGCATGTCCGGGCCGGTGGAACGGGTCACTCATCTGGATGCCGTGGGCTCGCATGCAGCGGGCAAAGTCGACCATGTCCTGATCGCTCTGGCGCTCCGTCACAGGGCCGGCGCTGGCTGCGGCCGCCCGGTGCCCGGGCAGGCTCGCCACCCCGGTGTTCCCGGGCCCCGACGAGCACCCCGCGATCAGGCCAAGGGCGGCCAGGCCAATCACGGCCAGCGCAGCTCCCGCCGTACTGACCACGGTCCTGGCCCGTGGTCGGGCAGCACCGGACCGGGCAGCACCGTCTCGACTGATCATCTGCTATCTCCTCCTCGCCGACTCGATGCCGGCCAGGATCAGAGATACGCCGGGCGGAGTTACAGCAGCGTCACGCCGGAAGGGCGGCCGGGCGGGCGGTCACGCCCGAAACTCGACGAACCTGCACCTCGCGAGGGCGCCGCAGCTCCAGGCCGCGAACGCCCTGTGATCCCGATGTGACCCGGGCCGGGGCAGGATGGGCGCATGCGGGTACTGGTGGCCGAGGATCATCCTGAGCTGGCCGATGACATCGCCGAGGGCCTGCGCGACCAGGGCATGGGCGCCGATGTCGCCTACGACGGCGCGAGCGCCATCGAGAAGGCCCTGCTCAATCCCTACGATGTCGTGGTCCTCGATCGCGACCTGCCCCGGATTCACGGCGACGCCGTCTGCGCCGCTCTTGTCGCCTCCCCGTCGGCCGCCCGCATCCTGATGCTGACCGCCGCCGCCACGGTGACCAACCGGGTGGACGGCCTGAACCTGGGGGCCGACGATTACCTGGTCAAGCCGTTCGCCTTCGAGGAGCTGGTCGCCCGGGTCCGCGCGCTGGGCCGGCGGCGCCCTGGTACCGCGCCGGTCATCATGCGCGGCGACCTCGTCCTGGACCGGGCTCGCCGGCGGGTCAGCCGGGCGGGCCGGCCGGTCACGCTGACCCGCAAGGAGCTGGGCATCCTGGAGGAGCTCGTCATCGCCGACGGGGCCGTGGTCAGCGCGGAGGACCTGCTGGACCGGGTATGGGACGAGAACGCCGACCCGTTTACCCGAACGGTGACCGTGACCATCGCGCGGCTACGGCGGAAGCTGGGCGAGCCCGACCTGATCGAGACCGTGGTCGGCAGCGGCTACCGGCTGCCATGACCCAGCCGCCCCCGAGTGAGCCGCCGATGACTGAGCCGGCCGCGACGAGTCCGGCGAGCTGGCTGCGCCGGATCCGCCGGCGGCACCCGCGGCGGATCAGGACGCGCCTCACTCTCGGGTACGCGGCGCTCTTCCTGGCGGCGGGATCGGGACTGCTGGGCAGCACCTACGGGCTGGTCGCCAGCAGCCTGCCGACGTCCTCTTCCAGCTCCTCCGGCAAGGCCCATCAGTCCAGCCAGCAGCTCGCGAAGCTGCAGTACGCCTGTACTCATCCGGGGTTCCCCGATCCGCCGGTCCTCCAGTGCAAGGAGGCCGTGTTCAAGGCCGGCGCCAGCGCGGGCTCGGCGGACCAGCGCCAGCGGGCCCTGCACAATCTGCTGCTGTTCTCCCTGGTGGGCCTCGGGGTCATGACCATCGTCTCCAGCGGCCTGGGCTGGGTCATGGCCGGGCGCGTCCTGCGCCCGGTGCGGGCGATCACCGACGCCGCGCGCCGCGCGTCGGACCAGCATCTAGGCGACCGAATCGCGCTGACCGGCGCCGGAGATGAGCTCAAGGAGCTCGCGGACACCTTCGACGACATGCTGGGGCGCCTCGACCGGGCGTTCGCCGCTCAGCGGCGCTTCGTGGCCAACGCCTCCCATGAGCTGCGAACCCCCTTGACCATCATGCGCACCGCCATCGACGTGACCCTGGCCAAGCCATCGCGTACCCCACAGCAGCTCGAAGACCTGGCCCGCCGGGTCCGCCGGACGATCGGCACGGCCGAGGACATGATCGAGGCCCTGCTCACCCTCGCCGACAGCAATCAAGGCGTGGCCGCCCGCGAGTTCGTCGACCTCGCGACAGTGGCCGAGGATGCGCTCGACCTGACGGCGGGCAGAGCCGCCGACCTGGGGCTGCACATCGATGCGTGCCTCGATCCAGCTCCGGCGACCGGCGACGCGCACCTGCTGGAGCGGCTGATCTGGAACCTCGTTGACAACGCCGTCCGGCACAACGAGCCCGCCGGCTGGATCCGGCTCCGGACCGGCGTCGAGGAGCAGACCGCGGTCTTCCAGATCTCCAACGGCGGCGCGCACGTCCCGGACAGCGCCGCGGCGGCCATCTTCGAGCCGTTCTGGCGGGTGGGCGGTCGGCCGGCCGGCGGTGGCGCCGGCCTGGGGCTGTCCATCGCCGCGTCCATCACGGCGGCGCATTCGGCGAGCCTCACGACCCGGGCGCGGCCCGAGGGCGGCCTGGACCTGACGGTGCGATTTCCGCGCCGCGACGACCGGCCTGCTGGTTGAGCATGCGACCTATGACGCCGCGCCCGAGCCGGGCCGATCTGGACGCCGCGCGGGCGCTGACGATCCCCGATGTGGCCGCGGCCGGGCTGCGCGTCCTGTTCTCGGGCATTAACCCTGGCCTCTACTCGGCCGCCACCGGCTATCACTTCGCCCGGCCGGGCAACCGCTTCTGGCCGGCCCTGCACCGGTCCGGGTTCACGCCGCGCCAGTTCGATCCCGGTGAGCAGGAGGACTTGCTCGGCCTCGGCCTGGGCATCACCAATGTCGTCGCCCGCGCCACGGCGCGCGCGGACGAGCTTTCTCCCGACGAGCTTCGCGCGGGCGGGCTGCTGCTGCGCGCGAAGGCCGAGGCACTGGCTCCCCGGTGGCTGGCGATTGTCGGGGTGGGCGCCTACCGGGTTTCGTTCGGGCAGCAGAAGGCCGCGGTGGGACCACAGAACGAAGCCCTCGGCGGAACCGGGATCTGGGTACTGCCCAACCCGAGCGGGCTGAACGCGCACTGGAGCGCGGACGCTCTCGCGGCGGCGTTCGGGCGCCTGCGAGACGCGGCGCAATAGCCGGCCGGGCCGACCCAGCCGGAAGCCCGACAACGCGTCGGAGTGTCGCCGGGCCTGTTAGCGGTGATTCGTTAGCATTCGTTCAATGCTGGGGCACTCGCACGCACTGTCCGGCGGGGTGACCGGCATCGCGGCCGGGATCTTCCTGCACATGTCCATCCCGCAGACCGCTGCTCTCGGCGGCCTGACCGCCGGCATGGCGCTGCTCCCGGACCTGGATAAATGCGGGTCGTCGCCGGCCCGGTCCCTCGGTTTGGTTTCGGAGGCGGTCGCGTGGACGATCGGCCGGATCAGCGGCGGCCACCGGCATGCGACGCACTCCTTCCTCGGCATCGCGCTGTTCACCGGCCTGGCGTGGATCTCCTGCCATTTCCGCTCGGACTGGGGCGGGAAGGCGGGGCTCGCGCTGCTAATGACGCTCAGCGTGTCGGCCGGGCTGGAGGCCCTGCACGTCGCGCGGAGCCACGTCGCCGACCTCATCGGGATAGGCATCGCGTCCTGGGAGGTCTGGTACGGCTACGGCCTGCGGCTCATCCCGCTCGCGGTACTGCTTGGCTGCTGCACTCACATCGCCGGGGACATGCTGACCGACTCCGGCTGCATGCTGTGGTTCCCGGCCTGGAAGCACCGCTTCCACCTGCTGCCCGAGCCCTTCGCGTTCACCACCGGGACCCGCCCGGAACTCCTGATCGTTGACCCGATCCTGACGGGCGCGCTGGTGGCCCTCGCCGGATGGGCGACCGACCCGTCCTTCGTCGCCGCCCAGTGGCACGTGCTGGCCGGGTAACGGTGGGCTACGAGCCGGGCGCGATCAGGCCGGTCTCGTACGCGGTGATGACCGCCTGGACGCGGTCGCGCAGGCCAAGCTTGCCAAGCACGTTGCTGACGTGGGTCTTCACGGTGTGCTCCGTGATCATCAAGCCGGTCGCGATCTCTGCATTGGACAGCCCGCGGCCTAGCAGCCGCAGCGTTTCAAGTTCCCGGGCCGTGAGCGCCGTGAGCCGCTGGGCCGGCTGACGGCCCTCGCGGGGCCGGCTGCTGGCGAGGTCGCTGATCAGCCTGCGGGTCACCGACGGCGCGAGTAGCGCATCCCCGCCTGCCACCACCCGTACAGCGTGGACCAGGTCGTCGCGACGGACGTCTTTGAGCAGGAAGCCGCTGGCACCCGCGTAGAGGGCATCATAGATGTAATCGTCCTGGTCGAAGGTGGTCAGCATAATCACCTTGCAGCTGGTCTCGGCACAGATGATCCGGGCGGTCTCAATGCCGTCCAGCTGCGGCATCCGGACGTCGAGAAGCACGACATCGGGCGCGTGCGCACGGACGGCCTCGATCGCCATCGCGCCGTCGGCGGCCTCGGCGATGACCTCGATGTCGGGCTGGGCGGCGAGGATCATCACGAAGCCGCTGCGCACCAACTCCTGGTCATCTGCCAGCACTACTCGGATCACCCGACGTGCATCCAGACTGCTCACGACCGTTCCAGCAGCTCGGCGGTCCCGTCGGGCCGCAGCACCGGCAGAGCGACGCCGGTCGCCGCGCGGTTGGTGTACGGCAGTCGCGCGGTCAGCTGAAAGCCACCACCCGGTGCCGGTCCCGCCTCGGCCACGCCACCGCATGCAGCGACTCGCTCCCGGATCCCGATCAGGCCGTGGCCACCGACCGCCGATGCCGCCACGGTGTCGCCCAGCCCCCGTCCGTCGTCGCTGACGTTGATGATCAGGTCGGTATCGGCCCAGACCAAGCGCACGGTAGCGGAGTCAGCCCCTGCGTGCTTCACCGCGTTGGTCAAGGCTTCCTGCACGATGCGGTAGGCAGCTACCTCGGCGACGACGGGCAACTGATGCGGCTGGCCCTCCGAGCGAAACCCCACTCTCAGGCTCGTGCGATCCATCCGGGCGACCAGCGCGGCAACCGCAGCCACGCTGGGCGGCGGAGCGCGTGTCCCCGCGTCCCGGTCCCCCTTGAGGACGCCGAGCATGACCCGTAGCTGGACCATCGCGTCCCGGCCGGCCTCGGCGATCGTGTCGAACGTCCGCTCCGCGCGATCCGGATCAGCACGTACGACCACCGGCCCCGCTTCCGCCTGCACCACCATGATGGCGACCGCGTGGGCGAGCACGTCGTGCATATCCCTGGCTATCCGGGCCCGTTCCTCGGCTGCGGCCCGTGCCACGTCTGCCGCCCGCCTATGCATGAGCTGATCGGACTGTTCCTGCAGGGCTCCGGCCCGTTCGCGCAGCGCCGCGGCCCGGGCCCGGCTGGTCCGTGCCAGCGCCCCGAGGATGTAGGCGCTCAGGGGAAGCAGCAGGGTCAGCAGGAACTCCGGCGCCGCGTAGTGCTTCACCAGCAGCGCCCCCGGGCCCAGGAAGAGCACGAGAAACCCGAGGAAGCTCCGTCGCTGCCAGCGATTCCCCAGGTCAGCGATAGTGTAAGTGGCTATCAGCGCGCCGTACTGCAGGTCTTGGCCCGGCCGGTGGTACACGGATACGCCGACCGCGAAGGCAGCGACCGTGACGGCCACGGCGAATGGCGCCCGCCGCCGCCAGATCAGCGGCAGCACCGTGCCTGCGTTGAGCAGCACGCCCAGCAGATCCAGCCCGCCTGGCGGCACATTCGAGAACTGAGCCGCGACCGGTACCGCGACCACGGCTGCCACGGCGCTATCCACGACACAGGTGTTGGCCGCGCGGACACGAGCCGCCACGGCTGCCCACCGGTGGCGCTGCTGGCCCAGCATGTCCTCAGTATCCCTGCTCGCAGGCATCGCATGCATCGCCCGGTCGTCGCTCACTCGTGCGAGCGACCGGCACCCCGCAAGATGGCTCTCACCGGCGATCCCTGCCAGCCGGTTACCCGGGACAGTCGGGCTGAGCATCCGATCCCGAGAGGTTTCCGACATGACAAGACTCTCCTATATAGCCGCGCCAGCGCTTCTGATTGCTTACGGCGTCGCCCGGCTGATTGACGGCTTGGACGGAAGCTACGGGCCCGGCTCGGCGTGGACGATCGGTCACGTATTTTTCGGTATCAGTCTGACGCTGTTTGGGGTGGTGCTATTCGGACTGCGGCGGGAGGCGCCTAGCTACCGGGCCATCGCGACGACTGCCGTGGCGGCGGCCCTCGTCGGGCTGCTCGTATTCATCCGTAGCGTGGTCGTCGATCTCGTTGTCGGCTTTCAGGGCATCGACCGGGCGGACATGGACCGGATTTATCCTCGGTATGACGGTTTCCCGGTTGGCCTGCCCGCGGCGTTCACGCGGGTTCTTGACAATGTCGGACCCGCGCTCTTCATTGTCGGCTTGCTGACCCTGGTCATCCAGCTAGCAGCCATCAGTCCGCGACGGCTGCCGTGGCGCAGCCCGGTGCTGATCGCGATCGGGTTCGCCTGCATTACCGCCAACCTGGACCTGCTGCCGGTCGCCGGAGCAGGCATGGCACTCGGACTGCTCCCGATGCGGGCGCAGCGCGCGAACGCCCAAGACCTGCCACAGCCCCTCCGGGGGACCAGAAAGGGGCACTGAAGCAGACGATCACCTTCAGTCCCGGAGGTATCCAGGCTCCGACAGCACAGACCAGGTTTCGGCTTACCGGTCAGGCTAACCAGGCTGGGCCGACTCATGCCGCAAACCAGTGGAGCAGTGGCACCATCACGGCCAAGATTGCCGTGCGCGTCGCCGTGTTACCTGTGGGAAGGTCGGCAGATGAGGAAGAACCGGCTCGGGCAAAGCGCGGTCGAGGTCACGGAGCTGGGCTTTGGCGGCGGGCCGCTCGGCGGTCTGTTCGCGCCGCTGGATGATGACACCGCCGCGGGGGCGCTGGCGGCAGCCTGGGACTGCGGGATCCGTTACTTCGACACCTCGCCGCACTACGGCATCGGGCACTCCGAGCGCCGGACCGGCGACTTGCTGCGCCGGAAGCCGCGAGGGGAATTCACGCTGTCGACGAAGGTCGGCAGGCTGCTCGTCCCGCAGGATCCGGCGGGACGCATGGACGAGAGCTTCGAGGTGCCCGCGACGCACCGCCGCGTGTGGGACTTCTCCCGCGAGGGCATTCTGCGCAGCGTCGGCGACTCGCTCGCCCGCATGGGCGTCGACCATATCGACGCGCTGTTCCTGCACGACGCGGAGGATCATTTCGAGGCCGCGCTGCGCGACGGTTACCCAGCGCTCGCCGAGCTGCGCGCGCAGGGCATGGTGGGCGCCATCGGCGCAGGCATGTTCCACACCGCCAAGCTGACCAGGCTCGTCCGGGAGGCCGACATCGACGTGGTGATGTTGTCCGGTCGCTACACGCTGCTTGACCACAGCGCCCTCGATGACTTGCTGCCCGCGTGCGCCGAGCGCGGGGTCTCCGTGCTGGCGGCTTCCATTTTCAACTCGGGCCTGCTCGCTACGCCCCGGCCGGCCGCCGGGGCACATTTTGACTACGCGCCCGCCTCGGCAGAGTTGCTGCGGCGGACGCACCGGATCGCCGATGTCTGCGAGGCGCACGGCGTGACGCTTCCGCAGGCGGCGATGGCATTCCCGCTGCACCATCCCGTTGTCGCCGGCATCGTGGTCGGCATGCGCTCCGCTGAGGAGGCGCAGCGCAACGCCGAATCCCTCGGGGTCGACATACCGGCGCAGGTGTGGGCCGACCTGCGCGCCGAAGGTCTCCTCGACGAGCGCGCACCGGTGAACTGATAACGAACGCAGGCTCCCTGCCGCTCCGGTTGAGACCGCCGACCTCTTCATTACGAGTGACTGGCTGCGCCGTTCTCTGCCTGGGCGGCGATCTGGATGACGAGCAGGACGAGCTCGCTCTCGCGCACCTCGTAGATGACCCGGTAGTCACCTACGCGGATGCGGAGCCAGCCATGTTGGCCTGTCAGAGCCTTCGCACCGTGCGGGCGCGGATCCGCGCACAGGCCATCGGTAGCAGCCTTGACGCGGCGGACCACCTGCGGATCCAGCTTGCGGAGCTGCCGCAGAGCTGCCGGGCGGAACCGCAGCTCAAAGCGCGACCCCGTCATTCGTCGTCGGACAGGCCCAGCTCAGCCCAGACAACGCGAAGGATGCCGAAGCCCGCGAGTTCAGGCAACGCGACGTCGAGCGCTGCGTCCAGGCCAGCGCCGGGCTTCCGTCCGGCACGCTGATTCTCCACGACGATCTGCACACACCTGCCGAGCTTGCGGGCCGTGTCCTTCAGGCTCTCGCCTCCGAATGGCCCCCCTCTGGCTGGGGCGTAGTCACCCAGTCACCACGAAGGCCCCGTTCCGCTGCCGGGACGGGGCCTGTGACCTGGGAGCCGCCTATCGGAATCGAACCGATGACCTATTCATTACGAGTGATTTGGCTAGAGTCTCGACCCGCCGCAGAGCGTGAGCATCTAGTCCGTCAGACGGGGGTGTCCGGTCCCGGCTCGCACAACCCACACCTTGCGATTCTCCTGGTCAAGGCAATACCAGACCCGGCCGCCGCCAGTGACCTCGACTTGCCACTGCGCAAGCTCCTGGCCACCGATCTTTCTCGTGGCGAGGTCGGCGCGAAGCTGGTGATGCCGTTCCGTTTCCGGCGGTCCGGGATGGGCGCGCATGAGCTGCCATGCCCTGAGGGTGTTGGCGGGCGCGTGGCGGCAGAGCTCCTCCCAGCCACTCGCCGCGGCATTGTCATGGAACCGAACGTCCCAGTCGCTAGGCCCAGGCGGCGGGGCTACCCGGTCACCCCGCTTCGGACTCACTCTCGGACTGGAGCAGGTACCGGGCCATAGTCAGTGTCCTCCAGCGGAACAGTCAGTGCCTGGTACAGCTCAGGGTCGGCGTAAATCTCTGCTGTGGCCCGCCAAGCAGCCACGAGAGGCGCCAAGGCAGCCACGTTGCCCAGCTCGGACGACGCTGCGACCGTCTCGACCAGCTCGACGAGGAACCGCCGGACGTCTTCAGTGGGGAGGAACCGCACCCACGGAAACACGTCCGGCAGGGCCAGCAACAGGGCGCGCGCACCGTCGTCGTTCTTGATCAGCGAGAAGAACAGCCGGCTCGTCATGCTGAGCGCCTCGTCCTCTGCCTCGGCGCGCTCGGCTGACTCCAGAATCAGATCCTGGCCGTCTCGCCGCTCTAGCCGAAGACGGCGGCGTGGGCTCGACTCCAGCGCCGCCACGGTCTCCCGCGAACGCTGGATGAGCTGCGAGAACGGGACTTCAGTAGTGCTCATGTTCACAGGCTACCCGAGTTCTTAACTACTTAATAGGTGCGCTGGCAGGCGTCAGCGGCCCGTGGGACCAGGCAGGGACAATCCGAGCGCGTCCAAGGATGTGCGGCGAGGTACGACGCGGTTGTCACCCAGATAGACACCCACCCCAGGGGTGTAGGTCGGTTATGGGTGTCCCGCGCCCAGGCCAGCACCGGTCCCCGACCCGACCTCGGCGGCCGTCCGATGCGAGGCCGCCTAGCTCGTCGTCTCAGGCGATGAGCCGCCCGCGCTCCCGAAGAGCGGAGGCGGCCCGTGGACCTGCGACCTATTCAGTCAGCATGCTGCGGCTTGCGGCTGTCTGGATGCCCCGAGACATAGTCACCCAGGCACGGCTATCAGTCCCTCTCCGGAGACCGGGGAGGGACCCTGAGCTGGGAGCCGCCTATCGGAATCGAACCGATGACCTATTCATTACGAGTGAATCGCTCTGCCGACTGAGCTAAGGCGGCGTGCCGCAGTCAACGCGACAGCGGAAGGAGTCTACAGGCCGGCCGGGGCGTCTCGCGCGTCGCCGTACTTCGCCTCGTATGCCTGCCGAGACCCGCAGACGCTGGCCTTCGGGCAGGCGCTGCGCCGGCCGTCCTCGGCGAGCTTGACCACGACCTGATCGGCCGGGACGTTGTGCCCGACGACCGTGCCGGGGCCTTCCGGGGTCTCTACTCGCTCGCCGAGCTTGGGAGCCGTCGCCCGGAAGTCCTGGTAGAGCGGATGCTCGTACTTCAGGCAGCACATCAGCCGCCCGCACGCCCCGGCGATCCGCAGCGGGTTCACCGGCAGGTCCTGGTCCTTGGCCATCCGGACGGAGACCGGCTCGAAGTCCTTGAGGAACGTGGCGCAGCACAGGTCACGACCGCACGGGCCGATCCCGCCCTGCAGCCGCGCCTCGTCGCGCGGGCCGATCTGCCGCAGCTCGACGCGCGCCCGCAGCCGCCCGGCGAGGTCGCGGACCAGGTCGCGGAAGTCCACCCGGTGCGGCGCGCCGAAGTAGATCGTGAAGACGTTGGGCTCGTCCAGGTAGTCGACGGCGATGATCTTCATCGGCAGGCCATGCTCGCGGACGAGCCGGCGCGCGGCTACCTTCGCCTCGGTGCGCCGCTGCCGGTTCGACTCGTCCCTGGCCAGGTGCTCGTCCCCGGCGAGGCCGGCGCATACGGGCAGGCCGCCGATCTCATCGTCGACCCACTGGGGCGCCCAGATGCACTCGGCGACCTCGGGCCCGGAGTCTGTCGGCACCAGCACCTTGGTCCCGACAGCTGGCTGATAAGGCCCCGGATCCAGGTAATACAGCCGTCCGCTGCGCTGGAAGCTCACCGCCATCATCATGCTCACGCCCCCAGGTTACGGTGCGATCACGGCGGCCGTCTGCCCGGAGCCCTCGATCCGGGCAAAACGGATTCCCCGCCGGTGCACTGGCGGGGTCGTTCATGATCACCGGGCTTTCCCAGTCACCGTGAGGCTGTCGGGTTACTGGTGATGCTTGCGGGGTTGGCGGGCGGCGCTGCGGCCGGGGTCGGTGGTTTCCCGCCCGCCCTCGGGGGCACCTGCCGGGGCGCCGTTAGGGACTTGCGGTCGCACCCGGGCCTAGCTTAGGGCTGCGCCGGAACCGGGTCGCCGGTGATCACCACCGTTTTTCGGCGCTGTGTGCGAAAAATCGGTGGTGATCATGAAACCCAGCCGATTCGCCGCGGCCGCCGACCGCCGGCGCCCCAGCCGATTCGCCCCAGCCGATTCGCCCCAGCCGCCGGCCGCCGGCCGCCGGCCCCGGCCGCCGCTGCCAGCCAGCCGGCCAGGCGAGGGCGGGCGCTCCAGGCGCGGGCGGGGCGCTAGCTGACGCGGCGCTCGTCTAGCAGGGCGATGGTCATCTCCTCGACGGCGAGCAGCGGGGCCACGGCCCCGGCCAGCCGCTCGCGGCATTTCATGATCGCCTCGATCCGGCGCACCGTGACCTGGGGCCGGGAGGCGGCGGCCAGTCGGCTGAGCTCCTCGGGCCGGCCGGCATTGGCCAGCTCCACGTCGGCGCCGAACTGCACGGCGAGCACGTCGCGGTAAAAACCGGCCAGGTCAAGCAGGGCCCGGTCCAGCGAGTCCCGCTGCACGCGCGTCGCCCGCGATTTCTGCCGACCCTCCAGGTCCTTGAGCGCACCCGCCGCGCCGCGCACTGCGGTCGCCACGCCCTTGCCGGTGGAGCCCTCGCCGAAGGCGCGGCGCATGGCGTCCCGCTCCGGCTCGTCCAGTTCCCCGGTCACCGCCTCGGCGTCCGCCTTCGCCGCCTTGACCAGAGCGTCAGCGGCGGCCAGAGCTTCGCCGAGCTTGCCCACCTGGAACGGGACCGCGAGCACGTCGGCGCGCCGCTTGGCGGCCTCGGGGTCGGTGGCCAGCCGCCGGGCCCGGCCGATGTGCCCCTGCGCGGCCTGGGCCGCCGCCAGCGCCCGCTCGGCGCTGATCCCCTCGCGCTGCAGCACGTCCGCGACCGCCGCGGTGGGCGGCGTGCGCAGGTTCACCAGCCGGCAGCGGGACCTGATGGTGGTCGGCAGGTCGTCGGCATACGGGGCACACAGCAGCCAGACCGTCCGCGGCGCCGGCTCCTCGATCGCCTTGAGCAGCGCGTTCGCGGCCTGCTCCGTCGCCCGGTCGGCATCCTCGAACAAGACGACCCGCCAGTGCCCGCTGACCGGGCTCGTAGCCGCCTTGAGTACGAGATCCCTGGTCTGGCGTACCCCGTAAGAGAGCCCGTCTGGCCGGACGAGCAGCAGGTCGGCGTGGGAGCCCACCGCGACCTGCCGACAGGCCGGGCATTCGCCGCAGCCCTGGCGGTCGCACAGCAGCGCGGTGGCGAATCCGCGGGCGGCGACCGACCGTCCGGAGCCCGGCGGCCCGGTGAACAGCCACGCGTGGGTCATGCCGCTGAGGCCAGCGCCTGGATCACTCGCCGCCTGCACGGCCCGGCGGAGCTGGTCGACCACCGCCTCCTGGCCGACCAGCTGATCGAACGCGCCGCCCCTGGTCCCGGTCATTCGAGCACCGCCGGGAAGCTGCCCGTGGTCTCCTCGGCCGTCATGGGCACCGGGTCCGGCAGGAGGTCACGGACGCTGGACTGAATCTCGCGGCTGAGATCGCCGGGCTCCCTGGTCGCGTCCAGCACGAGGTACCGGTCCGGGTCGGCCTTGGCCCGGTCCAGGAAGCCGCCCCGCACCCGCCGATGGAACTCGACGGGCTCGGCCTCCAGCCGGTCCCCCGACCTGGCCCGGCGGCTCAGCCCTTCCGTCGGCGGAAGGTCGAGCACGATGGTCAGGTCCGGCAGCAGGTCGCCCGTCGCCCACTTGTTGAGCTCGGCAACCTCGGATACCGGCAGCTGGCGGCCGGCGCCCTGGTAGGCCAGCGAGGAGTCCACGTATCGGTCAGTAACGACGATCGCGCCGCGTTCCAGGGCCGGGGCGATGACCGCCGCGACGTGCTCGGCACGATCCGCCGCGTACATCAGCGTCTCTGCGCGCGGCGCCAGTCCGGCGTGCGTGTTGTCCAGCAGCAGCGCGCGCAGCCGCATCCCGACCTTGGTCGCCCCCGGCTCGTGCGTGGCCACGACGTCGAAGCCCTGGTCGCGCAGCCAGATGGCCAGCAGCCGGGCCTGGGTCGACTTCCCCGCGCCCTCGCCGCCCTCGAGCGCCAGCAGCAGCCCTCTGCGCTCGTGAGCGGTGTCCGGACCGGTACCCGGCAGCGACGCGGGAGTGTCGCCGCGAAACGCCGCGGCCAGGTCGCCCAGCAGCGGCATGCCGCGCCGGTTGTCCATCTGGCGGTAGGCGGCCCGGCCCAGGGCCACGGCCACGATGGCCGCGAGCAGCAGGACCAGGTTGTAACCGACGTTGTTGTAGCTCACATTGGCGATCCGCAGCGTCTGGCCGCCGGTCGCCGCGCGGACGAGCGCGCTCAGGGCGGCCGCCAGGGACGGCGAGATCGCGATCACGGCGAAGAGGACCACCCGGATCCCCGACTGGAGGAACGCGAATGTCCGGCCGCGGGTGTCGTCATCCACCTCCAGCCCGACGATCGTGTAGCCGGTCACGTAGGCGACACCGGCGCACGCACCCAGGATGAGGGTGAGGATCGCCACGATGACCAGGTTCGGGATCAGGGCGGTCAGGGCCAGCGGCACCGCGGCGAACGCGATCGACAGCCCGAAGAGCCGGTGCCTGCTGAAGCCGCGCAGGATGCGCAGGCCGAGGAACATCCCGGCCGCGAGACCCAGGAAGATCGCCGCCCAGACGACGCCCCAGCCCGCGCCGCCGCCCTGCAGGACGTTCTTCACGTAGGACGGGCCCAGCCCGACCACGACGCCGCCCGCGGCGAACGCCCCCGTCATGCCGATGATAATGCCGCGGACGATCTGGTTCCGGCCGAGGAAGCGCCAGCCCTCCCAGATGGACCTCGCCACCGACGGCTCGGCGGACGACTCGCCGCCCTCGCCGACCGCGCGGTACCGCGGTATCTGCAACGACACGATCGTGACCGCGGAGACCACGAACGTCAGGACGTTGAAGTACAGCGCCAGGTCGACCGGATTGGTGGAAAAGTAGTGCGAAACCGAGCCAAGGCCCCTGCTGACCAGGGACAGCATCGCGAAGAGCAGGCCCGCGACAGGCGCCGTCCCGTACGTGGCGAACAGGCTCAGCTGGTTGGCCTGCTCCAGCCTGTCCGGCGGCACCAGGTTGGGCACGGAGGCGTCCTTGGCCGGCGTCCAGAACAGCGACGCGCACGAAGCCAGGAACTGGGCAACGTACAGCCAGGTCAGCTTGTCGACGACGCCCAGCGACAGGTTGACGGGGATAGACAGGTAGAGCACGGCCCGGATGACGTCGCCGACGATCATGATCGTCCGGCGGTCGAACCTGTCGGCAATGGCCCCGGCGAGCGGGCCGAACAGCAGCGCGGGCAGGAGCGAGGTCAGCCAGACACCGCTGACCGCGTATAGGCCGCTGCGTCCGCCGAGATCGCTGGCGAGGATGGACAGCGCGAGCAGGCTGAGCCAATCCCCGAGGCTGGAAAGCGACAAGGCAATCCAGAGCCGCCGGAACGGCCTGATGGACAGGACGCCACCCCGGCGCTCGCCGCCCAAAGGGGATCTAAAGTTCACTGCGCCAGGGTATCGGCACAATGCCCTTGGGACGGTTCAGCCGACATAAGCCTGCACCTTCGACCCGGTCGAACCGGCCGGGCGACCCTGCCGCCCGGCTCCGGGTATCGGCTCAGGCGTCCAGGCGCAGAACTTCCGGCTCAGTTGTCTCCGCCGTCCGATGCCGCCTTTGGCTTGGACTTGGCCTTGGTCGCCCGCGCCGTCCCGCTGCTGCGCGCCGGTGTGCTGCGCGCCGGTGTGCTCCGGGCCGACCCCGCCGCGCGGCGCTTGGGCGCCGGGGCGGCCGCCCGGCGCTCGGCCAGCAACTCGATCGCTCGCTGTGGCGTGATGGACTCCACGGCGTCGCCCTTGCGCAGGGACGCGTTCGTCTCGCCATCGGTCACGTAGGGGCCGAAGCGGCCCTCCTTGAGCACGATCGGCTTGCCACTGACGGCGTCATCGCCCAGTTCCCGCAGCGACGGCGTGGCGGCCCGGTCCGAGCGGCCCCGGGTTTTGGGCTGGGCGAAAAGGCTCGCCGCCTGGTCGAGCGTCACCGTGAACATCTGCTCTTCGGATTCCAGCGAGCGGCTGTCCGTGCCTTTCTTGACATAAGGGCCATACCGTCCGTTCTGAACGGTAACGGGCTCGCCGTCCAGCTCACCTAGCGTTCGCGGCAAGGTCAGCAGTCGCAACGCGTCGTCGAGGGTGACATTGTCCAGGTCCATGGACTTCAGCAGGGAGGCGGACCGCGGCTTCGCCGAGGCCGGCGCGCCCTCCGCCAGTTGCTCAGTGACGTACGGCCCGAACCGCCCGACCTTCGCGACGATCGTCTTGCCGGTCTGCGGATCGGTGCCGAGGATCTTCTCCCCGCTCGGCCGGGACAGCAGCTCTTCGGCGTATTCCGGGGTCAGCTCGTCAGGCGCGGTCTCCTCGGGCACGTTCACGCGCTGACCGTCGCGCTCGAGGTAGGGGCCGTAGCGGCCGACCCGCACCACGATGTCGGTTCCGCTCAGCGGGAACGAGCTGACCTCGCGCGCGTCGATGTCACTGAGGTCGCTGACCAGTTCCTTCAGGCCCTCCTCGCCCTCGGCGCCGAAGTAGAACCGGGTCAGCCAGGGCACCCGCTCGGCGTCGCCGTTGGCGATGTCGTCGAGGGCGTCCTCCATCCGCGCGGTGAAGTCGTAGTCGACCAGCTGGGCGAAATGCTGCTCCAGCAGGGCCATCACGGCGAACGCGACGAACGACGGGACCAGCGCGGTCCCCTTCTTGAACACGTAGCCGCGGTCGAGGATGGTCCCGATGATCGACGCGTAGGTGGACGGGCGGCCGATC
>Ga0209839_10000176_pt1 | contig 31631 bp, 27 predicted proteins | sample OrgsoiDNA2013050_FD_185800 | JGI IMG/M metagenome (GOLD analysis project Ga0209839, IMG submission 185800) | Permafrost soil microbial communities from the Arctic, to analyse light accelerated degradation of dissolved organic matter (DOM) -... | ecosystem: Environmental > Terrestrial > Soil >... | reverse complement strand
GGTACAGATTTTCTCGGCCTGCTCAAGCCTTCCCAGATCGACATAGACGACGCTCTGGTCGACGAAAACCCAGGCCTGACCGACCTGCAAGCCCGCCTCATGGAAGATGCGGAACGCCTCATCGAAGTCCTTCAACGCGTTCTCGTACTGTCCAAGCGCCTCGTAGACGATGCCGCGATCACGCAGAGTCGAGGCCCAGCCTTCCTTCTCGTTCAGGATACGAAAGGTTGTCAATACCTGATTAAAGTGGGCGAGAGCATCATCGTAGGATGCCAGACCGCGCCGGGTCTCGCCCACGACCATAAGCATCCAGGCCTCGCCCCCAACATCGCCTGCCTCGCGGAAGAGAGCGAGTCCCTCTTCCGCATAGCTGATAGCTTGCCGGAAATTGCCCTCCTCGCGCGAGAGCAGCGCCAGTTCATAGATAGCCCAGCCAGCCTCGACATGTTCATTCTGCTGCCGATGATACTCCAGACTGCTTCTCAGGCAGCCTTCAGCCTCGGTATACTGGCCCTGCTGGCGCAGGATAGCACCCATGCAGCACTGAATCTGGCCCTCGCCGGTCCTATCATCGATGCGCGACGCGTGCACTCCTGCGCGACTGAGCATCGCCAGCAGCTCCGTCGCGTGCCCTCGACCCGATAGCGCCCACGATGCACGCACGGCCAGGCGTAGCGCCTCCTGCATATCCTGCGGCTCCCCGGCGCTCTCTAGATGATCGAAGGCCACAAACCACTCCTCGGGCGCTGGCTGAGGCAGCGAGGAATAATACGTAGCGACCACGCGATGCAGGCGCTGCCGCTCCTCCAGGGGCAGGTGCGAGAATGCGAAGTGGCGCACCTGGGAATGGATCGAATACACGCGCCCATCAAATTGCATGAAGGACGCCTGCACCAGCTCATCGCGTGCCTCGCGCCAGTGCTCCACCAGATCAAGCGGTACAACTTCCTCCGTCACCAGTTCCAGCTCGTGGGCATGCTGATGACCGTTCTGCTGCTCCTGTTCGCGCACCAGACGCAGCGGCGTATGCATATTTGCCAGCATTTCAGGGGCCACTAGCACCGCGATCTGCTCATGACTGAACGGCAGCTTCATAACTGAGAGATACGCCAACAGCAAGCGCGCCTGTGATTGGATATGACGATAGGCGATATCCAGGACCGCCAGGATGCCTGCCAGGGGTGTGCTCTGCAGCTCGTTGCGCACTTCCTCCAGCGAGCGGGTCGCGGCCTCGGGCGTATAAACCCTGCCACCGATCGAGCGCGTGGTGCCAAAGATCAGCTCGGCACCTAGAGGGTAGCCATCCAGCAGTGTGCAGATCTCGCGCAATACGGCCTGTTGCCTCTGATCGTCCAGGTGAATACGCTGATCCAGGCCATTGCTCGCGGCCAGTTCGGAGAAGAGCGTGAGCAGGTCGCTATCCAGCATATTGCCCACGTGATACTCGTACCAGCGGCAATGCGCGTCCCCAGCGATCAGCAGCGTCTCGGGATTGGAGCGCGATGTTACCAGCACGACGATCTCCTGCGGGACGTTGGAGAGGAAGTGCAGCCATGCCTCCAGTTCGGCGTGATCGCGCACCTCCTCGAAGTTATCCAGCAGCAAGAGGCAGGGCAAATCGCGGTTAGCAAGCGAGCGAAACGTGCCGAGTATCAGGCGGGCGCGGTGGCTCGCGTCCGCGGTCGTGGAGCGCGTTGGGATGTGCAGGTGCTGTACAAGTTCCAACAAGGCATCCACAAAGAGCTTGCCGCCCTGCAACGAGACACCTACGACACCGCCAGGAAACTTCGCCCGGTTGCGTTGAGCCGCCTCAAAGGCCAGCGCGCTCTTCCCGATGCCAGCCGATCCCGTCAAGGCGAAATGATGCGTGCCGTGGCGCAGGCGCAAGCGCCCGGAGATATCGGGACGTTGTTCGCCGGTGACCGCCGCCGCCAACAGTTCGCTCAATTCGTGCAGCTCGCGCTCACGCCCAACAAAGGTTTCTGTGACACCGAGATAGGCCAGGGGATGCTCCGAGTCATCAGGGGCATCGGAGCGCGCCAGAAGAGCTACGGGACCATCTGTATCGTCAGTTACCAGACGGTAGAGAACAGGGATAAACCAGCTCCTATGCTGCATGGGAAGCAGAGCCTGACGGGCGCGGGCCAGCGCCTCTTCGATCGTGCGTCCATCCACCAGCGCTTCATAGAAATGGCGCACAAAGACTGGACTGAGTTCATCTTGCAATGAAAAGGGCATTGCCACGACAGCAGGCACCTGGGCCATCACCAGGGCAGTCGCCAGCGTCGCATCCACAGCGGCACGCTGTGAGGGATGCACCTCGCCCGTTACACGCGCCGTCTCACAGGCCGAAAAGACGGCCAGACGGATATCGCTGCTCAGGAACAGATCGCACAGCGACGGCGTATCGATGAAGTGATTGCAGCCCTCATTGTCACAGAAGCACAGGTACGTCTGCGGTTGGATACGGTTCAGCGACGTTGCACAGTTCTGGCATTTGCGGGCATCGGCATCGTTCATCAGTCCGCAGCCATCCTGGGGGCAGAGGCGACCATAGGAACCATGACCATCGAAGTGTACGACGTAACAGGGAACATCGGTATCGCTATCGTTGAGCATACTCGCGCCACCATACGAGTTCAGGTAGCTCACCAGATTGTCGATAGTCGGCGGCTCCAGGCGATCGATAAAAACCTGGTTGGTCTCGCTCAACGCGGCAAAGGCATCGCTGAGCGCCTCGAAGCTGCGTTCAGTTTCCAGGGAGACGCAATCGCTGGGCGAGGCACCGATATACAGGACGCGCAAAGGCGGGCGCACTGGCAGCTCGCCGCCCGTCGGCAGGTCCTGGCGTAGCAGTGCCCTGGTCAGTGTAAAGATACCCGAAACCAGCAGGAAATGATTGCCATTATGCAGGAGTTCCCAGGGGTAGCGCACGAACTCGTCGCAACCAGGGCCAAAAATAAAGGTCAATGCCACCGTGCCACGACGCCTGAGCGTGCGCTGAATAACGCCGCGCAGCACCGCCTGTACAGATTGTTCGGACGACTCTGGTCGACTCGCGCCTGGCTTCTCAGAGCCACACAGCGCCAGAAAGAGACGCTGCCCGATCTTGCGCAGTTCGTCAGTGCTACTATCTAAATTATTGAGTTTCTTCTGTAGAGCCTTTATCTGTCTGCCGTTATACGGTGGCACGAAACTGCCTGTGACACCACGTCCCGACCAGCCCTCCTTCAGTTGCAACTCGAAAGAACCATCGTCACGGCGACGAAATAGTAAGCTCAGTGTCTCTCCCATGCACCCATGCCTTCGGAATTGAGATAAGTCCGCTCATGATCATTCTCAAGAAAATCTCAAGAAATGCCCCGTGTGGATCATTATACCATAAGTTTTGGACGAGCTGGGAGCTGCACTATACGCGAATACTGCATGTGCAGTTTTTACAGTAGTAGAGGAAGGTGAGAGAAGCGTAAGAATCGCCTGGGAAGAATGGCGTCTCATTCTCCCCAATACAGCTCTATTTTGCCAAAACGCACCGTATCACCGGGTTCAACGCCAGCCTCTTCCAGCGCGCGCGTAACGCCCATCTTCGCCAACGTGACCTGGAGGCGATCCATGCTCTCCTCGCTGTCCTGGTTGGTCATACCCACCGTGCGCTCTACACGCTTGCCACGCACGACGTAGATATCGCCCTCCTTCGAGACGGTGAAGGCGTCTTCAGGCTCCGGACGCAGAACCGGGCCTTGCTGCATATCAATGGCGCTCTGGGCAGCGGCGCGCTCGGCCTCTTCCTGCTGAATCTCGAGCAGGTGCTTAGAGGCATATTGCATCAGTTCTTCTGTTCCCTGATGAGCGGCGGCGGAGATGGCGAAAACGGGGTAGCCTGCCGCCTCGGCCTGTGCTTTAAGCTCCGGCCAGCGCTCCTGAGCATCCGGCAAGTCCATCTTATTGAGCACAACGATCTGTGGGCGCGATGCCAGTTGTTTATCGTACTGGAGCAGTTCATTATTGATCGCCTGGAAATCCTGCCAGGGATCGCGCTCGGGAGCAGCCCCGTCGAGCATGTGGATCAGCAGGCGCGTGCGTCTGACGTGGCGCAGAAACTCGTGCCCAAGCCCTACACCTTGCGCGGCACCCTCGATCAGGCCAGGGATATCGGCCAGCACAAAACTATAGCCATCGCCCTGGCGCGCCTGCCCGACCTCGACCACGCCAAGGTTAGGTGCCAGGGTCGTAAAGGGATAATCAGCAATTTTGGGGTGGGCAGCCGTCACAACGGAGAGCAGGGTAGACTTACCGGCATTAGGATAGCCCACAAGCCCGATATCAGCAATCAGGCGCAGTTCGAGCGTTAGCCAGTTCTCCTGGCCGGGTTCGCCCTTTTGTGACTCTTTCGGCGACTGGTGCGTAGAGGTGGCAAAGTGCGTATTGCCCAGGCCGCCACGCCCACCACGCGCGACCATCACGCGCTGCCCCGGATCTAGCAGGTCGGCGATCACCTGCAAGGACTCGGCATCGCGAATAATCGTCCCACACGGCACCTTCATCACGATATCCTCGCCCTTCGCGCCGTGCATTTTCTGGCGAATACCCGGCTCGCCGTTTCCAGCCTTGAAGGTATGCCGATAACGAAAATCGATCAGCGTATTCAGATTGGTTGTGGCCTCGAAGTAGACGCTTCCACCCCTGCCGCCATCGCCGCCGTCCGGTCCACCGAAAGGCGCGAACTTCTCGCGGCGAAAGTGCATGGAGCCATCGCCCCCATCGCCCGCCTTGACAAAAATTTTTGTATGATCGTAGAGCATAGTATATCCTCAGCACGTAATATGTGGAAATTTGTTATTCTACAGCGAGAAAGAGTATATCACAAAACGCGGTCTGAGCGATAGGAGGAAAACTTTCGAGAAACCCTGGTATATATGTCGCAATCTCTTGACAAAGCAACTCAACAATGGTATTGCTTAAATGCAAAAAGCTACAGCAAAATAGTAGAAGCAAAGTAGATTGCCTCAAATAGAGTTTACCTGTATAAAGGACTTGGTATGGTATCCGGCAACATTTCAGAGACAACGACCCTTCCTCTTCACGCGTATTCTTCTTCTAAGCCGCTCTGGAAGCGCTTTTTTACTGGCTGGTACGGACCCTCTCTACTCATTATATTGTTGCTGGCTATCTTTCTCAATTTCTGGCAGCTTGGGCAGATTGGCTATAGCAATTTCTACTACGCCTCCGGGACGAGGAGTATGCTGAGTAGCTGGCACAATTTCTTTTACGTCTCCTTCGATCCCAATGGCTACGTCTCTATAGATAAGCCGCCGCTTGACTTCTGGCTGCAGGTGCTCAGCGCGAAGATTCTTGGCTTCAGCCCCCAGAGCCTGATGCTGCCGCAGGCGCTGGCGGGCGTCTTCTCCGTCGCTCTGCTCGCACACCTGGTACGCCGTAGCTTTGGTTCGCTCGCGGCGCTGGCGGCTGCCCTGACGCTCACGGTGACGCCCATCAACGTCATCACCAACCGCAACAACGATGTCGATAGCATGCTGGTTCTGGTCGTTTTGTTGGCCGCCTGGGCGGTGGTGATCGCGGCGGAGAAGGGGAGCCTGCGCTGGCTCCTGCTCGGGTTGGGACTCGTAGGGTTGGGCTTTAATATCAAGATGGCCGAGGCGTACCTGGTTGTCCCGGCCTTTGTGCTCCTCTACCTGCTCACGGCCAGGCGACACTGGGGCTTCAGGATCTGGCACCTGACACTCGCGCTCACCATTATGGTCATGATCTCGCTCTCCTGGGCCGTCGCCGTCGATCTGACGCCACCTACACAGCGACCATATGTAGGATCAAGTGGCACCAATTCGGCACTCAACCTCGCGCTCGGATACAATGGCCTCAATCGCCTCCTGGGCCACCGTCCCGCGACGCCTCCTGCGAAGAATGCATCGACAAATATCAATACAGTAGTGCCGGAGCGTCCACCAGGCGAGACCGGCTATCCCAGCCCTACCCGCTTATTCAATTCCCAACTGGCGGGGCAGATAAGCTGGCTGCTCCCTCTGGCGCTGGTAGGGATCGTCGTGCTGCTCTGGCGTAGACGAAATCTAGGGTTGCAAAACCAACACTTCCGGGGACTACTCCTATGGGGCGTCTGGTTTCTGACAACGGCGGCGTTCTTCAGTTTCGCGGGTGCCTTCCACGTCTATTATATGGTCATGTTCGCGCCCGCCATCTGCGCCCTGACGGGGATAGGCATAGGAATGCTCTGGCACGAACTCAATACTAGAAGCTGGCGCGGCTGGTTTTTATCTATCGCCCTGCTAATAACAGCTCTTGTTCAGATGCGCTTCCTGAGCGTCTTCCCTACGTTCAGTAGTCGGCTCACCCCGCTTATCCTGGGCATCACTCTGGCCGTTGCGATCGCGCTCTTGATCATCGGGCTGATCAGGCGCGCTGGCAGTTTACGCTACATCTCTGCTCTGTTGACCGTGCTCGGTCTGTGCGCGCTCCTGATAGCGCCAACGGTCTGGGCCATAGCGCCGATCGTGCAGCAGCGCAACTCCGGCTTCCCCATCGCAGGACCGTACCCAAACACGGGTCCACCACCAACACCTACGGTCACGACGGGAAGTCCTTCCATTGTAGAATCGACATATGTAACTCTATCACCCAACGATCCCGCGCTGATCCACTACCTGGAGGAGCATCAGGGAACGGCAAGCTATCTCTTCGCCACCAGCAGCTCGAACTTCGCGGCCCCCATTATCGTCGAGACGGGCCGCGCAGTTATGTCAATCGGCGGCTACTCGGGCGGCGACCATATCTTGACCCGCGCCGAACTGGTAACGCTGGTACGCGAAGGTGTGGTGCGCTTCTTCCTCCTCTCCTCTTCCAGGACAATCCATAGCTCATCGCTGCGCATCCGGCGAGAACGCACTGCGCGCCTCTCCCTGACCGGCGGCACAACCAGTTGGGTGTCGTCGATCTGTCGCGCCATAGCGCCCACGACGTGGCACCCTGCCGTTGAGAGCAAGACGCTGAGCCTGAGCAGTAACCTGGTTTTATACGATTGTGGAGGAGTGTTCTAGTGGTCAGTACATTCAAGTTTTAAAGGGATGCTACAATATAGTACGCACCACCATACCATGTTGCATTTCATGATGTAGGGGCGCGATTTATAAGCCCGTGTGCCTCACAATTCGTCACGCTCCACAGGCCGATGCACGTAACGGATGGTGGCGCACACGGGCTTGTGAACCGTACTCCTACATCAGTGGTTGGTTGGTTAGGAAAATCCTTTTGCAAAACAATGGCGCTCACCTGCTTTTATTAATTACTTGACAAAAGCAAGTAATTAAGTGATACTATCAATAAAGCAGCGAATAACCAGGGAGAAGGGCATGCTACAGATCAATACTGCCGAGGAAAGGGTAGCCGCCATACGGCACTTCAATCGCTTCTTCACGCGCCAGATAGGCGTTCTGCGTGAAGGTCTTTTGCACAGCCCTTATACTTTGACTGAGGCGCGTATCCTGTTCGAGCTCGCGCATCGGGACCATTTGACCGCCTCTACTCTCTGCCACGAGTTGGGACTCGATGCGGGCTATCTCAGTCGCATCTTGCTGCGCCTCGAACAGCAGGGACTCATCGAAAAGATCCGTTCCGAGAGCGATGGACGCCAGCGCCTCTTGCACCTTACACCGGAAGGCGAGAAAGCTGGTACGCTTCTCGATCAGCGCTCGCAGGATGAGGTAGCGGAGATGTTGAGCGAGCACAGCGAAGAGGAGCAGCAACGTCTGTTGAAGGCCATGCAGACCATCGAGAGTATTCTCGATAAGGGCTTCAAGTTTTCCGAGCCGTTTTTCCTGCGTCCGCACGAGCCAGGTGATATGGGCTGGGTCGCGCACCGACACGGTATCCTGTACGCGCAGGAGTACAGCTGGGACGAGCACTTTGAGGCGCTCGTGGCCCAGATCGTCGCGGACTTCATCAACAAGTACAATCCCGCGCGCGAACACTGCTGGATCGCCGAGATGAACGGCGAGATTGTCGGCTCCGTGTTTGTCGTGCAGGCCAGTGAGACGGTCGCCAAACTGCGACTGCTGCTGGTCGAACCCAAAGCGCGTGGCCTGGGCCTCGGTACGCGCCTCGTTGAAGAATGCATCCGTTTCGCGCGCCGCAAAGGCCATCAGAAACTCATGCTCTGGACCAACAGCGTGCTCCTGGAAGCACGACACATTTATCAGAAGCTAGGCTTCACACTGGTTGAGCAGGAGGAACATCACAGTTTTGGACATGATCTAGTTGGAGAAACGTGGGAGCTGAATTTGTAAAGATATTCATCGTTTGTAATTTTCGGTTCGCTATGATAAGCTTCTCTCAAATACACGGAATTCTAAGAGGCGAGAACCTATGCAGACCGATTCCCTGGCATTTCTGCGACTTCTGCAACTGGCGGATAGCGCGCTACCTATCGGGGCGACCGCGCACTCGTTCGGGCTGGAGACGTTGGCGGCGGAAGGGCTGTTGCGCGTGGAGCAGCTTGAGACGTTTCTGCACGACTATCTGGAAGAGACAGGGATGCTGGAGAGCATTTTCTGTCGCCTTGCTTACAGGCTGGCGGCTCAGCCTGAGACGTTCGCCGATCGTTGGCTGGCTCTCAATGAGCAATTGAGCGCGTACAAGACTGCGCGTGAGAGCAGGGTCGCCAGCGCCACGCTCGGACGCCGCTTCCTGCAGCTGGTCGCGGGCTTAGAGCAGCAGCCACGGATCCAACAGGCGCTGCACCTTTCGAAGGAGGCCAGGGGCGATATACACTATAGTACCGCTTTTGGTATGGTAGGGAGTATACTGGAAGTAGCAGAGGCAGCTACGATGCTGGCCCATCTGCAGCAGGTGCTTGTTGGACTCGTTTCGGCGTGTCAGCGCCTGCTCCCGCTTGGACAGAGCCAGGCCAGTGGTATCGTGTGGCGGCTCAAACCAACCATCTTAGCCACTATCGACCGCAGCGCCGCGGTCCCCCTCGACGCGGACGACATTCCCGTTTTTACGCCGCTGCTCGATCTGGCGAGCATGCGCCATCCCACGCTAACGACAAGGCTTTTTATTAGCTAGTGATCCTGGTGCTACCTTGCTTCTCTTGCACAGGTGCACCGATCGCTATTTTCAGGAAGTCCATTTGAACAAGCAGCTACAAGCCAGCAAAGTTCGCGGCAGCCTGCGCCTCGCCTTTCATTATGACGATCAGCAGACGCGCATGAAGGTCTGTGAGCAGCAGCCTCCGCTCAAGGTCGTGCGCGCCTTTGCGTTGCCCGAAGGCGGCGCGCTGGTCCACCTGCACAACCTGTCCGGCGGCGTGCTGGGCGGCGACGAACTCTCCATGCACGTAGAGGTTGGGAGTCTTGCTTACGTGCAACTCACCTCGGCCAGTGCCACGCGCCTCTATCGCAGGCAGACAGGAGCGGCGGCGGCGGCGCAGACGAACGCTATTCAGGTACGCGAGGGCGGCTTGCTGGAGTACCTGCCCGATCCGCTCATCCCCTTCGCTGGCTCAAGCTACCGACAGCATACACATATTGAACTCGCACACGACGCCGGGCTGTTCTGGTGGGAAACCGTGGCACCTGGACGCACGGCACGCGGGGAGCTATTTCAATACGAACACCTCCAGCTAGGACTGCGTATCAGCGCGCAAGGAAGACCGTTAGCCATCGAATGCCTCAAGCTCGAACCGCAACACCACGCGCTTTCATCGCCAGCGCGGCTCGGCCCGTATTCCTACTTTTGCAGCTTCTATATCTGCCGCGTCGGATTGACGCCTGAACGCTGGCCGGATCTGGAGCGCGAACTGGACGCATTGGCGCAAGAACTGAGCCGACCTGGAGAGATAAGCTGGGGCGTGAGCACGCTCACGGCGCATGGTCTGCTCGTGCGCGCCTTGAGTTGCCAGGGAAGAGATATAACCACAGGTCTGCTTGCATTCTGGCAGGCTGCAAAGTTGGCACTTTATGGAAAGGATGCCATTCCACCTCGCAAGGTGTATTGATTGCGATATTTTTAACAAGGAGGGACACTGTGTATCTTACGCAACGTGAACAGGAGAAATTGCTGATCTTTACAGCATCCGAGCTGGCGCGCAAACGGCAGGCACGCGGACTCAAGCTCAACTATCCAGAGGCCATCGCTATCTTATCGGCAGAGATCATGGAGGCGGCGCGCGACGGCAAGAGCGTCTCCGAGATCATGGCATCCGGCGGCACGATTCTTAGCCGCGAGGACGTAATGGAGGGGGTGGCCGAAATGATTTCCGAGGTGCAAGTCGAGGCAACGTTCCCTGATGGCACCAAGCTGGTGACCATCCACGATCCAATACAGTTTCAATCCCCTCAAGCGGGTCGAGCAACGACAGAAACCTCCAGCCACCCCTAGTGAGGAAAGTATATTCATGAACACCTACAGCGTCAAGTGAAAATGCTTCAAGATAGGAGGAAAGTATGCATCCGGGAGAATATTTGCTCAACGAGAGCGAGATTGAGGCGAATAGTGGCCGCAAAGAGGCCACGGTGCTGGTCAAAAATACCGGCGATCGGCCCATACAGGTGGGAAGTCACTATCACTTCTTTGAGGTCAATCGCGCCCTGGACTTCGAGCGCGACGCTGCATATGGCATGCGTTTGAATATCGCCGCCGGAACCGCCGTGCGCTTCGAGCCGGGCGAAGAGAAAGAGGTCGCCCTGGTCGCCTTTGGCGGTGCCCGCATTATCTATGGACATAACGGACAGGTCAACGGACCGCTCAAGTCCTGATAGCTTAGCGCAAAAGGAGCAGCAGCATGAGTTTGAGAATACCGCGTCGTACCTACGCCGATCTGTACGGTCCGACGACTGGCGATAGGGTGCGTCTGGCCGATACCGAACTGATTATCGAGGTCGAGAAAGACTACACCGTCTACGGCGACGAGATTACCTTCGGCGGCGGCAAGGTTATCCGCGACGGCATGGGCCAGAGCAGCCGGGCTACCCGCGAGGAGGCAAATGGGACGCTGGACCTGGTAATCACCAACGCGCTGATTATTGATCATTGGGGTATAGTGAAGGGCGATATCGGCGTCAAGAATGGACGCATCGTCAAGGTCGGCAAGGCGGGCAATCCCGATACGATGGATGGCGTCGATCCTGATCTGGTCGTGGGCGCGGGCACAGAGGTCATCGCGGGCGAGAATATGCTGGTCACGGCGGGCGGCATCGACAGCCACATCCACTTCATCTCGCCGCAGCAGATCTACGAAGCGCTCTCCAACGGCATCACCACCATGATCGGCGGCGGCACGGGTCCAGCTACCGGCACGAACGCGACCACCTGCACGCCCGGTGCCTGGAACCTGGCCCGTATGCTCCAGTCCGTTGAGGCGTGGCCGCTGAACTTTGGCTTCCTCGGCAAGGGTAATAGCGCAACCGGAGAGCCGTTGGCGGAACAGCTGCGCGCCGGTGCGTGTGGACTCAAGCTACACGAGGACTGGGGCACAACGCCAGCGGCAATCGACGCCTGCCTCAAGGTCGCCGATGCCTACGATGTGCAGGTCGCCATCCACACCGATACCATCAACGAGGCGGGCTTCGTCGAGGATACCATTGACGCCATTGGCGGGCGCGCCATCCACACCTACCATACCGAAGGCGCAGGCGGCGGACACGCGCCCGATATTATCCGCATCGCCTCCTACGCCAATATCTTGCCCTCCTCCACCAACCCGACGCGACCATACACAAAAAATACCATCGCCGAGCACTTAGATATGCTTATGGTCTGCCATCACCTCAACCCCCAGGTTCCCGAAGACGTGGCCTTCGCCGAGAGCCGCATCAGGCCCGAGACGATCGCCGCCGAGGATATTCTGCATGATCTCGGCGTCTTCAGTATGCTTTCCAGCGACTCGCAGGCAATGGGGCGCATTGGTGAGGTCGTGACGCGCACCTGGCAGACAGCTCACAAGATGAAGGTGCAGCGCGGCCCGTTGCCTCAGGATTCTGAGCGCAACGATAACCAGCGCGTTAAACGCTATGTCGCCAAGTATACGATCAATCCCGCCATCACGCATGGCGTCTCGCAGCATATTGGCTCGATCGAAGCGGGCAAGCTGGCGGACCTTGTCCTCTGGCGACCGGCCTTCTTTGGCGTCAAGCCGGAGATGATTGTCAAGGGCGGCTTTATCGCGTGGAGCGGCATGGGCGATGCCAACGCCTCTATCCCGACGCCGCAGCCCGTGCTCTACCGTCCCATGTTCGGCTCCTTCGGCTCCGCGATAGCTCCCACGAGTCTGACCTTTGTCTCGCGGGCGGCGCTGGAGGCAGAGATCCCACAGCAACTCGGCCTGCGCAAAACAGCGGTCGCCGTTGAGCACTGTCGCGACATTGGCAAAGCCAACATGCTACATAACGCGGCCACACCGCGTATCGAGGTAGATCCGGAGACGTACGAGGTGCGCGCAGACGGCGAGTTGCTCACCTGCGAGCCTGCCGAGGTGCTGCCAATGGCACAGCGCTATTTCCTGTTCTAAGTCCGATATCGGACACACTCATGCCCTTTAATCAACTAAAAACGTTCATTACCGTAGGGGGAGCAAGATGATAGAACATACCTCTAAACGAGCATTCCGCGTCGGCGTCGCGGGTCCGGTGGGCAGCGGCAAAACGGCCCTGGTCGATTGCCTGAGCCGACGCCTCTGGCCCGCAATCAGTCTGGCGGTGGTGACAAATGACATCTACACGCGGGAGGACGCCGAGTTTCTCTTGCGCCAGGGCACATTGCCAATTGAGCGCATACGCGGCGTGGAGACGGGTGGCTGCCCGCATTCCGCAATCCGGGAAGATGCCTCGATGAATCTGGAAGCGATCGCCGATTTAGAAGAAAGCCTGCCCGACCTGGAGTTGATCTTTGTCGAGAGCGGCGGCGACAACCTGGCGGCTGCGTTCAGTCCCGAACTGGTGGATGTCTCTATCTACGTCATCGACGTATCCGGCGGCGACAAAATACCGCGCAAGGGAGGACCGGGCATCACGCGCTCAGAACTGCTAGTAATCAACAAGATAGACCTTGCTCCGTACGTAGGGGCGTCGCTGGCGGTCATGGAGCGGGACGCGCGTATCCAGCGTGAAGATCGACCATTCGTTTTCACGAATCTCAGAAATAGCACAGGGCTGGATACGATCGTCGACTGGCTGAAGCAGCATCTCGCCTCAGAACAGCGCCGCCCTCTCATCGATGCCCACGCTCCCTATGTCGGACACGCCCACAGCCATGAATAATCGCGCACGAAATCATATTAACATGTAAGGACGCTGTTCATGCTGTAGGGGCGCGATTTACAAGCCCGTTCGGCGTATATGTGTAAATTTCGCCCCTACACACAAATGTTGCATAGAATGCGTATCGAAAGTAATGTTCAGCGGCCTAGAGCAAGCCGCCCATGTTGCCACCACCAGTATTGCCGCCAGGACCCATGCCGAGTATTTGCTTGGCGGCCAGCGCGGCGATACCCGCGACGGCCAGTTTCGCGCCCGTGCTACCAAGAGGACCGCCGGGGCCCATGATCTGATGCAATATATCGGGGTTCTGCTGCTGAGCGAAACCGGTCATACGCGCCGCATCCTGGGGAGACATATTGTTAGGATTTGTGTTTTGCAGCCCCATCTGCTGGGGACTATAACCCTGCTGCATCAAACCACCAAGCAGCCCTTGCAACAGGCCACCGCGCTGCTGTGGAGGCATCTGTTGGTAGTACTGCTGATGCGCCTGCGCAACCATCTGCGGCGGAGCATTATTTACAAACTGCCTGTAATTCTGGTATGCCTCCTGATCGGGAATCTGTGAATAGGTGCCCTGGTCCCAGGAGTTCGCGTAGTTCTGATACATCTGCTGATTGTTTGGATCGTATGGCCACATATACTTTTTCTCCTTTATTGTCAGGCTGAGATGTTTCGTTTGTATTTGTACGGGTGTACACGGCACTAACACGATTGAGATTAGCGTCGAGTTTCAAGATGAGGTAGAGGTACAACGTGTTGCCTCCCCTCTTAATAAAAGGGATAACGCGATGAACAATGATACGCTGGGGGAATATTTGTTCTGGTAATGGTGTTGGAATGAGAAAGGGCTAGCTTTTGTTCTCATAAGTGTAACACTCAATATTCCTTCTGCGTGCTCTCAAATACGTTGCAAACGCTCACCGCCATAGGCAACGTAGCCTCTTATGCCGATTACATTACTAAACAGTTGCCAGCCCGCGCAATTAGAGGTATCATATAGGTGATATGCAGATCGATGTTGCGGTGCAGTGGCTTCTAATTCTTGCGTCTCCTGGCGTTCATCTAATAAAAGGACCAGGCATATTGCGATACATATTATTCGCACAAGAGTGAGCACTTATATGCATTTCTTCTCTTCTATGTTAAGGATCGATGCAAGAAAAGCAACTTGAGCTAAAATCATACAATCAGCGTACAGGCAACGTTGTCAGCAGACTGGAAAACAAATAGAGAAGTTTGCTGGCTCGCTCGCCGTCATATGGAGGATAGACATTCCGGCAATGCAAGTAAAAACGGCTTTAGAAAAGGATTCAAAACTGACTACAAGAGAAGATATTCGCAATGTGGCCATTATCGCCCATGTCGATCACGGAAAGACAACGCTGGTGGATGGCCTGCTCAGACAGAGCCACATTTTCCGCGCCAACCAGGATATGGGCGATCTGATCATGGATTCGAATGATCAGGAGCGCGAGCGCGGTATCACGATTCTGGCGAAGAATACGGCGATCATCTATCGCGATGTCAAAATTAATATTATCGACACGCCAGGCCACGCCGATTTTGGTGGCGAGGTAGAGCGTGTTCTCAATATGTCCGATGGCTGCATTCTACTGATCGATGCCGTCGAGGGGCCGATGCCGCAGACACGCTTCGTACTACAAAAAGCGATGGAGCTGAACCTGCAGCCGATCGTTGTTATTAACAAGATCGATCGCCGCGATGCGCGCATCGAGCAGGTGCTCGAGTGGACGCAGGATCTGTTCCTGGAGCTGGCAACCACCGATGCCCATCTCAACTTCCCAACGCTGTATGCTATCGGGCGCGACGGCGTCGCCATGTATCATCCCGACGATGAGCGCAAGGATCTGGAGCCATTGTTCGAGACGATCGTCAATACAGTTCCCGCGCCTAAAGTCGAAATCGAAGCGCCCTTGCAGATGCTGGTGGCGGCTCTGGACTACGACGACTATAAGGGCAAGTACGCCATTGGACGTATCACCCGTGGACGCATCACGCCCAACACCTTTGTTTCACGCATCAATCGCGATGGCGTCGTCTCACGGCAGAAGATCAACCTTGTCCTGACCTACAAGGGCTTGCAGCGGATCGAGGTTCCGGAGGCAATGGCTGGCGATATCGTGGCACTGACCGGCATTGCTGATGCAAACATCGGCGAGACGATTGCTGACGTTGATATCCCCGAGGCACTGCCAACGATAGCGATCAGCGAACCAACGTTGAAGATGACCTTCGGCGTGAACAGCAGTCCCTTCGCCGGTCGCGAAAGCAAATTCCCAACCTCGCGGCAACTGCGCGCGCGCCTCTACCGCGAACTGGAGACCAATGTAAGCCTGCGCGTCGAGGATGGCAACTCAGCCGACGAGTTTGTCGTATCGGGACGCGGCGAACTGCACCTCTCGGTCCTGATCGAGACGATGCGGCGCGAGGGCTACGAGTTCCAGGTCTCGCGTCCAGAGGTCATTACGCGCACAGACGAAGAGGGACACGTGTTTGAGCCAATCGAGCATTTAGTCATCGATACACGCGATACCTATATCGGCGTTCTGACGGAGACGTTGGCCGGACGTAAGGCGCAACTCACCAATATGACCAACGACGGAGCTGGCAATGTACGCCTGGAGTATAATATCCCCACGCGTGGCCTGATCGGTTTCCGCAATGCCTTCCTGACCTTGACAAAGGGCAATGGCGCTATGAGCAGTCTGCTCGAAGGCTTCGAACCCTGGATGGGCAAGATCGGCACCACCCGCATGGGCGCGCTGATCGCTTCCGAACTGGGCGTCGCCGTGACGTACGGTCTGGGCAATGCTCAGCAGCGCGGCGATACCTTCATTGAGCCTGGCACGCCGGTCTACGAAGGTATGATCGTCGGTCTCAACAGCCGCCCGATGGATATGGTCGTCAACATCTGTAAAGAGAAGCAGAAGACCAATATCCGTTCCTCCACCTCAGATATCTCTGTGCGCCTGACGCCGCCGATTCTGATGAGCCTGGAGCAGTCGCTCGACTTCATCAACAACGATGAACTGGTCGAGGTCACGCCGCTGAACATCCGCCTGCGCAAACGCTACCTGACGCAGAACGAGCGCGCCCGCAATCGCCCACAGGAGTAGCAAAAAAAGGAAAGCCGGTCTTATGCAAAGCATAGGACCGGCTTTTTTGTTGAATGGGTTTGCTATCTTTAAAAGGCCGTATAGACTTGCAAGCGCTGTAAATAGGGGTGAGGTTTCCAATAAAACAGGGCTAAATCAACTCTCCACGCTCTTCCAACTCGGATAGCAGGACGAGGTCTGCGTATTCTTCGTGGCAGGTGGGGCAGCCGCCCAGGTGGCGCGCAACTTCGGCGATCTGCTGCTCAGGCATAGCGACAAGCGGGTACACAGGGCGCGTGGCTTCGTAATAATCGGGGAAACGCGCGCGGCACTGATCGCAAGAAAGCATATCCTTGCTCAAGAGCGCGTGGGAGAGGAAGACCAGGCCGTGGTGACACAGGGGACAGGAGCGGATATGGGCGACCACGCTGGTTGTTCTATCTACGTCTTCCGTCTGCCAATCAGTATTTAATAATTGTGCAATCCTGTCACAGCCCATTATCAACACATTTCATAACAAAAGCTAACCACTCACTCAAGAATACAGTACACTATTCAAGCATAGAACGCAAGATGTCCATAATTTCTGGATTTCGACGCAGCGCTTTCAATGCGCGGTGTCGCCACAGGTAGATATCCTGCACGGGGACGTTGAGACGCCGGGCCATCTCATCTTCATCTACGCCTACGAGAAAGGTATAGATCAATACCTGTCGATAGCGCAGATTGCGCATCGATAGAATGGCCCTACCCAGCGCCTGCTGTAACTCGCGCAATACTACCTGTTCCAGCGGATCACGACTATCACTACTACCAGTATTTACGAGTTGGTCCTGAAAAAGTTCTATCTGAGCATCTAGCGAAACGCAGGCATCGGACTGATACTTGTGTTGATAGGTACGCACCTGACGGATGAGTATGACCTGCGTCCATTTCAAAAAGGCCGCCGGATCATCGGGTCCAGACTTTTTCTCCTGCAGAAGTATCTCCAGTGCCTGGTGAATGATGTCATCGACCGCGTACGCGGCGTCGTGGAGCCGCGAGACAGCATGCAGATTCCTCAATAGTTGTTCCAGGTAGCGCCTGAGATTGTAAAAAGCTTGATTGCGTTGCGCTATATCGGACGAACGCCACGCGCTGTAAAGTGCTCGACTACATATACGTTGCGCGATACGCCACAGGAGTTCGCGCGCGGGCTGCTCGTCACCCTTGCGTATCTTCTGCCATTCTAAGAGAATCTGCTCGGCCAGCTCCTCTACGGTGAGTATCCCCTGCGCATACGCCTGAATAGCCCTCTCTGCTATGGCCTGGATGCTTGCTCGTAAAGCGTCTCCCTGTTCATTCATTGCTTGCTCTCTCACCTGTCCTATTGCGTTACATGAACTCTAGGTACTACATAAAATGACGATTTCGGAAAAAGATAGCAAAAGTGCAAGATTTTTGGTCTTTTCTCCCACCTGACTTATAGACAGGCAAATTGCCTGCACGAGCGTAGATATGTTTTTTTACGCGTCAAAATTCAGTCAGAAGGAGTAGTACTATGGCTCTATCTCTCAAACGCGTCCTTTTCCTGGTGATCCTGGCCCTTGTGTTGCTGGTAGGACTACTGAGCTGGTCGATGAAGCTGGTGACACTGCCCTCTTCCAATCCTCCCAGGCCCACACACACGATCGCCTGGGGCTGTCCTCCCCCACCGTATGACTGCTGGGGCTAGGACGCTATCAACAGAACTTTCGCTAAATGCACAGGACGCCGCCGGGCAAAACTACCCGGCGGCGTCCTGTGCGTCCAATACGCCCTGATTTTTTGTCCTATTTCTCTGCCCATTTCGACCAATGTGTGCTATGATAGCTGTGACACAACTACTCGGAGCAGGGAATATGGGCGAAGAGAAATTTCCAGGACTTCCACAGGTGACTTTCTACACTAAGGCAGGTTGCCACCTGTGCGAGGATGCACGCGCTATGCTCGATGAGATCGCAGCTCAAACTGCTTATACATTGACTGAAATAGACATTCGCAGTGATCTCGCTCTCTTTGAACGGTATCGTTATCGCATTCCTGTGATCGTTATCGATGAAACTATTCTGATCGAGGGGCGTATAGATTACGATGAACTGGCTTCTGCCCTGGGTAGCACTGCCGAGAGCACGCAGACGAAACAAACGGATTAGGGAAGAGAAGAGTTATGGCGATACAGCAGATTCACCAGCAGCGTACTCATTCTACTAGCATGCGCAGCGTCGGGCGTTTCTTTAGCTCGCTGGGCGATTTCTTGCTGGACTACTGGGCACACATCATTACGGTCATCCTGGGGACGCTTGTGCTAATCGCAATCGCGGTGCCTTTCCTCTCCTATCTGGGTATGGATGCCATCGCCAAGCCACTCTTCTACGCTCTCCATTACGTCTGCGCGCAGATTCCGGCGCATTCGTTCTATATCCTGGGCCACCAGCTCGGTCTGTGTGCGCGCAACTTCTCTATCTACGCGTCGATGTTTCTGGGTAGCCTGGCTTTCGTTGTGAGCAAGAAGCGCCTGCCCGGCATCCCCTGGTGGGTCTGGCTCCTCTTCATGGTACCAATAGCGTTGGATGGTATCAGCCAGATGTTCGGTCTGCGCGAGAGCACATGGTACTTGCGCGTCATCACTGGCACGCTCTTCGGCCTGGGTAACGTCTGGTTCGCGCTTCCACTGATGCAGAAGTCGCTCCTCAATACGCCTCCACCACCTCCTACACTGAGACGGCAGTACCGACCCGTTCAGCAACAGGATAGTTTTTAACACATCATTTCAAATTTCCCTTCTACCCAATCCTGGCGTAATACGTTATAATCAAATTCACAATACTACTTTCCAGAAGAGGCAAAAACAGCAGGAACTATGTCTGAACATATCTTACAAGAGACGACATTCGCCGTGACGACGCTCGGCTGCAAGGTCAACCAGGCCGATAGCGAGGCCATTGGGGAGCAAATGAGCGCGGCGGGCTTTGTGCAGCGTGACTTCACGGAGGTTGCGGATGTCTATATTGTCAATACCTGTACGGTGACGCAGCTTGGCGACCGTAGTTCGCGCCAGATGATCGCGCAGGCGCATCGCCGCCACCCGGACGCGCTCCTGGTCGTGACCGGCTGCTACGCGGAGCTGAATCCGCAGGCGGTGGCGGCGCTCCCAGGCGTCGATCTGGTGGTGGGCAACGGCGCGAAAGAGACGCTCATCGAGGCTATCGCGCAGAAGCGTCAATTCGTAGACAACGCGGCAGAGCTTGCTCTGACAAGAGATGTTCCCGCACCGAAGCTCCGCTCCTTGCCCGTCCTCCCACTTGATACGCAGCATATCGGCAGCGATGGCACATTGGATTTCGCTGTGACGGAGCCACAGGCGGATAATCCGACGCGCCTCTCGCCTTTTACTGAGAGCATTCACGCAAGTGAGCGGCTGTTGTCGCGTACACGCGTGCAGATGAAGGTGCAGGATGGTTGCGATAATCGCTGCACCTACTGTATAGTGCCTTACGTGCGTGGCAAGTCGCGCAGTCGCAGCATAGCTTCGATTGTTGAACATGTTCAGCGTAGGGTGCGTGCTGGCTATCAGGAGATCGTGCTGACTGGCATTCACCTGGGGGACTACCATCCCGAGGACGACGAGAGGCGCGACCTGGGGGATCTGATCGCGGCCCTGCTGCGCGAGACGGAGATAGCGCGTATTCGCGTCTCCTCGCTGGAACCCGAGGATTTCCGCCTTGAGTGGCTGCAACATTGGGCAGATCCTCGCATGTGCCGTCACTTCCACCTGCCGATGCAGAGCGGATCGGACGCTATTCTACGCCGCATGGCCCGCCGCTATACAAGCAGCCGCTACGAGACCATCGTCACGACCGCCAAGCGCCTGATCCCTGGCGTGGCGATCAGTACAGATATTATTACCGGCTTTCCTGGCGAGAGTGACGAGGACTTTGAGCAGACCTGCCAGCTCGCGCAGCGACTCGAGTTCGCGAAGGCGCATGTCTTCCGTTTCTCTCCGCGCCAGGGCACGCCTGCGGCGCGTATGCGTGGACAGATCAGGGATGAGGTGAAGAGGGCACGCAGCCAGCACCTGTTAACGCTCAATGATGAGCACAGCCGCCTCTTCCGCCAACAGTTCCTGGATCAAACGGCGTATGTGTTGATCGAGCAGTACAAGAACGGCTATTGGGAGGGTCTGACCGACAACTACCTGCGCGTCGAGGTTGGCAACCTCCCCGAGCAGGGCCACAGCTGGCGTCACTCTCTGGTCGAAGCGCGCCTGACACACCTGGTAGATGATGGTATCGCGGGCAGCTACACAGGGCAACAAGGCGACTGCATAGGCATGAAGCCTGCAGGGCGACCGCGAGGGTCGCCCCTACAAGCAGACGATGAAAATGGACACTCTGGCGTGTTCTTGTAGGGGCGACCCTCGCGGTCGCCCTGCATCCACCGGAAGAAGGACGAGCCTTGAGCAAATACCTGTTCGTGCGTTTCAGCGTTCTATTAGCGGTCCTTCTACTGCTCGCGGCCTGCGGCAATGCAGCCAATCCATCGCCCAGCACATCGACGAGCGGGAATGCTGCCACCGCCACGCCGACTCTCATCCAACAGCCAGGAACACTACCGGCAATAATGGCTACAGGAAATACACGCGAATATCCCTTGCCACAGGCGCAGAGCGGGCTTATGCGCCCGGTCGTGGATCATAGAGGGCGCGTCTGGTTCGGCGAGATGGGGCGCAACTACCTGGCCGTCTTTGATCCCCAGACGCAGACGTTTCAGCAGATGAAGCCGCCGCGCGGAGCTAACGGGATCATGGGCATCGCGGTGGCGGCGGATGATAGCATCTGGTTCGCCGAACAGTACGCGAACTATATCGGGCACTACTTTCCCAACACGCACACGTTCCAGGTGTACAACCTGCCAACGCTGACGACGCCCGATCCCAGCGATGCACACAAAACACTGACGCTACCGCTCGCTCCGAACGATATGGCGCTCGATGCCCACGGCAACGTCTGGTTCACAGAGCTGAACGCCGACTCGTTGGGGATGCTGGATGTGAAAAGCGGACAGTTCAAGCACTACCCGCTCACGCCAAAGAAGAGCGTGCAGACGCTTGATCCTTACGGTATAACAATCGATCCGGCAGGCAGGGTCTGGTTCACCGAATCCTCAACGCCGCGCATTGGGTACCTTGATGCACAAACGGGCAGCGTACATTTCTTCAATACGCGCACGCCTGGCAATCCACAGATGGAGATAGCCAGCGACGCCCACGGCACTATCTGGGCCACCTCGTTCACCTCGGGCCTCCTGCTCAGGCTCGATCTGCGCACGGCGACCTTCACCTATTACTATACTCCCCACACGGGCAATACGGCGGGTGGCCTGTACGGACTGGCACTGACAGCGGATGGCGAGGTCTGGATTACGGTGAGCACTGAGAACAAAATAGCGCGTCTGGACGCAAGCACCAACCGCTTCATCTACTACGCTGTTCCCACACCCGGCAGCCTGCCATTTGGTATAGCTGCCGGGGCGAAGCATACGCTATGGTTTACCGAGGCGAACAGCGATAAGATTGGAATGTTGCAGATATGAGCGCTTCTTCTCAAAACAGGCGCTCAAGGCAACGTCAGGAGTTCCGGCGCGCCATCGGTTATCGCCAACGTGTGTTCGTACTGGGCGGAGCGCGAACCGTCGGCGGTGCAGATCGTCCAGCGGTCGGGGAGCAGGCGCGTCTCGGGCCTTCCCACGTTAATCATCGGCTCGATGGTAAAGACCATGCCATGACGAATCTTCAGTCCCGTACCGGGCTGCCCAAAATGCGGCACGTTGGGATCTTCGTGCAGAGAGTGCCCGACGCCATGTCCCACAAGATCGCGCACGACCGAGAAGCCGTTTGCCTCGGCGTATGTCTGGATGGCGGCTCCGATATCGCCCAGGTAGTTGCCAGGGCGCGCCTGCTCGATGCCTAGCTCCATACAATGATAAGTGACATCCAGCAATTTCTGCGATTGTTCGTCCAGTTTGCCAACGCCGAAGCTGACACAGGAGTCGCCGACCCAGCCATTGTAGAGCGCACCAATATCGATGCCGATGATATCACCATCTTTTAGCTTCTGCTTATTGCTGGGGAAGCCGTGACAGATCACATCGTTAATGGCAACGCAGATTGTCGCGGGAAAAGGCGGCACGCCCGGTTGACCATTGCGACCAGGGCGCGCACCATAGCCCTTGTAGATCGGAATTCCTCCCCTGCTGCGGATGAAGTCCTCGGCGATCTTGTCCAATTCGCCCGTCGTTACGCCCGGCACAACATGTGGGCGCAGAACTTCGTATGTCTGCGCCACCAGCCGCCCGGCTTCACGTAAATGCGCAATCTCCTGGCGCGATTTCAATAAAATTGCCATGATCCCCTCTTTCTCAATACTCTATGGAGAACGCTTTCCCCCGCGCATATCAGCTCGTCAGACGGCCTGCTCCACCTCGCGTGGCAGCTCCCAGACAAGCAAGTCATTAGTGGTGACCTTGAAGTATGAATTAAAGTAGGTCAGGAGCTGATCGATGGTGGCATAATCGATACGCTGGTTCCTGTCAGTATTCAAGGCTGCCAGCACACTTAATGACACCCCGCTCTCTTCCGCCATGCGTCGCAGGCTCAGCGCGGGCTTCCCTTGCCTGGCACGCTCGACATTCACCCTGGCAAGCAGCAGGCGAAATTTGCACGAGATGGTCACGACGCCCTCCTTCTGGTCGTTGTTCCTTTGCTATTTCAACTCCCGCCATCCTGGTGCTACTATAGCAGCTTTGTTGTCCGATGTCAACACAATGTAGCTCTTTAGCACAACGATTAGGAGGAGTAAGCCACATCGTGGTCTTCTCTTTTTCTATCTTATCATGTAGCAATCCAGCTATATTGCTACAATATAGCTGGTGAGTTAGATAGTGAGAGCGAGCAGGACCCCTATAGGTACTTTTCAAACCAGTTCTGTATATGCCGCAGGCGTTCAAGGCGCAGCTTGGGATGACCACCGCGCGAGAGGCCGTGACTCTGCCCCTCGAAGCGCACGAACAGGGTTTCGCGTCCCATGTATTTGAGCGCGGCAAACAGTTGTTCCGCCTGCTCGATGTTGCAGCGTAGATCCTGCTCACTGTGAATGATGAGCAGTGGCGTATGCATGTCCTTGACGTAGTTGAGCGGCGACATGTGCATGTACTTCTCAAGGTCTTCCCACGGCGTGGTGTCCAGGTTGTCGTCGGCGAGATCCCAGCCGATATCGCTGGTGCCGAACATGGTTGCCATGTTGCTGACGCAGCGATCGGTGACGGCGGCCTTGAAGCGGTCGTAGTGACCAATCAGCCAGTTCGTCATGAAGCCGCCGTAGCTGCCTCCGGTGACGCCTATGCGCTGCTCGTCGATGTAGCCGCGACTCAGTAAGGCATCGAGACCGTTCATGATATCGATAGAGTCCTTTTCGCCCCAGGCACCGCGCACGGCCAGGGCAAACTCGTAGCCATAGCCACAACTGCCACGCGGATTGGTGTAGAGGACGACATAACCCTGCGCGACCAGCATCTGCATCTCGTGGAAGAAGCCATATCCGTACTGCGTCTGTGGCCCGCCGTGAATCTCGATGATGAGAGGATATTTTTTCGTTGGATCGAAGTCGGCTGGTTTCAGTATCCAACCATCCATCTCCCAGCCATCGGCACCCTTGTAGGCCATATATTCCGGCGATGCCAGTTCCAGCTCATTGAAAAGCGCGTCATTGAAACTGGTCACGCGACGCACCTCGTCGGATGAAGCAGCCGAGCGCACATAGATCTCCTGAGAACGCGTTGGATTGCCGATCAAGAGCGCCAATCGACCCTTCGCGGCGTCGATGCTGAAGTCGCGCACGTGAATATCGCCGGGAGTGAGCGTAGGAGGCTGCGTGCCCGCGCCCTCGCTGGAGATGGCATAGAGGCGCGTGGCTCCATGATAGGAGGCGAGAACATAGAGCGTCGAACCGTCGGAGGACCACGTGGGCGCAGGCATCAGGTGCTCGTCGCCGATGTCGCTGTTCGTCCAATCCATACAGGTGCCTTCGAAGTCCCGCGAGAGGCAGGTGGGAGCCTGTCCGTTGGCATCGGCGGCAATCTTGTAGAGGAAGGTATGTCCGCCGGATTTCGTCTTGTAGGAGGCCAACAGGGCTATCGTCTTTCCATCCGGCGACCAGGAGGGCGAGCTACAGGCCAGCGTTTCGTCGGTGAGGCGACGCAACTCATCCGCCTTGCCATCAACGATCGGCAGGGCATAGATATCCGCGCCAGGCACGCGCCAGCGATCTTCGGCGCGATTGGAGCTAAAGACGATCTGCGAGCCATCGGGCGACCAGACGGCCTCACCATCGTCCCAATCACCGTCCGTCAGCTGCTGCGGCTGCGCACCAGTGATATCCGTGAGGAAGAGGTGCGAGCGGCGCTCATAGATATAGCCGACACCATCGAGGCGATACCAGAGCCTGTCGATGACGCGCACCTGCGGCAGAGGCTTGCCATCTTCGGTCTCCTGCGGACCGGGTCCCACAGCGGCGCTAAAGAGCAGGCGGCGGCTGTCAGGCGACCAGACGGGCGAAGAGGCACCGTGTTCCATAAAGGTAAGCTGACGCGCTTCTCCGCCATACGTTGGAATGAGCCAGAGCTGCGGCTTCCCTTTGCCCTGTTTCTTCTGCTCCTCCTGCTTCGTCTCGGGCGTCGGACCTTCGCGATCGGACACAAACGCCAACCACTGCCCATCGGGCGACCATGCCGGATCACCGGTATGCGCGCTCTCGGCGGTGAAGCGGCGCGCATCTCCTCCATCAGCCGCTGATAGCCAGAGCGCAGAGCGGTACTCATGCTTCTGTCCATCAATGGTTGTGACCACATAGGCAACCTGCTTGCCATCGGGAGAGATACGCGGTCGGCTAAGAAACTTCATCTGGTAGAGATCTTCAATGGTCATCAAACGCGCCATAGGGCTTCCTCTCTAGTGCATTTCCACTTGACCTGATAGTATACTTTCCCCACTAAGGGACGGCTAGAGTCTTGTCTTTTCTCGACCCACTTGAAGGGATTGAAACTATTGTCTACGGCGGCGACTGCGTCGCTCGCGTTCCAGCGCAATATCGAGCGTCTCATGCAGGCGCTCGAAATCATCGACATCGAGTTGTAGTTCAACGGCTGGCAGATCGTCTGCCCGCGCGCGCCCCTCCTCGAAAAGTTGCAGTACCATCACGAGTTCAACCTCGATATCGAGCAAGCCATCATCCGTCGCCATCTCCAGAACGCTGTCGTCATCGTCATCGTCGTCGCTGGTATCGGCGCGTGGAATGAATTCGATGTTGGTGCGCGCACATTTAAAACGGCTCGTCAGTTTCAGCGCATCGGTCGACATCTCTTCAGCCAGCTCGCGTACAACCTCCATCATCTGCACAAACGCATCTTGCAGCTGCTCAAGGGCATCCTCTTCGTCGCTATCAGCATCAGTCTCCGCGCCCAGCTCGCCAGTGCCCTGGCTGCCGAAGCCTATACCATCGGGCAGGCGTTGGCGCGCCAGTTCGTTCAATTGTTTCAGCGCCTGGGCAAAAGCTGGCGAGAAGGCGCTTCCCTCTCGTTCAGCGGGCTTCTCGCTCTCCTCGCTCTCCGTCTCTTCACCACTGTAATTCTTCTCATCTTCCTCATCTTCCTCGTCCTCATCTTCGGCATTCAATCCGACAGCCGCCTCTACTATTAATATCTGTTGATGCAATTGTTCGGCAATGTCGTGTGTAAAGTATGCCAATACGCGCGCCTGCCTGGACGCGGCAAGCAATTGAAATTGGGGCCATTCTCGATACCGTTCTCGACCGCGTAAATAACGTAGCTCTACCATGCCAAGTGTGTCCAGCCGCAGCGAAATTTCCATGACTTCCTCCTCATTTGTAGAACGAACCGGCTCCCTGTATGTATGCCCTATTCCTTCGGTTTTTTCTTTTTCTAAAAGGCAGGGTCCCAGACTATACGGTATACATAAATAAACCCCTTTATAGCTTGGAAAATGGCAAGGCTTTCTCAAGAGACACATTCTCACGCACACATCCACCAGGATACAGGACCGGCATCGGGCGAGCGGCTCTTCCTTCATGATCCTGAATAGACAGGAATTCGCTTTGAGCCGCCGCACGTCTACTCCCTCAATAATATCACAACGAGCAGCAGTTGGCATCTCTGGTAAGTCGCGCGGGTAATCGTCATTTTCACAAAAAAACAGGCCCGCATCAAAGCGGACCTGCGACGGATATGAAGTTTCGCTTAGTTCCGAACATGGGCGGTTGCCTTAGCGCCAGGATGGGTGACAGGTCCTACCAGCAAGAAACCAACCACGGCAGCAATGACGCCCGTGATGAGATGGAGTATATGATCGCCTGCATTCAAATGGGTGATGCCCAGGAACAAGCCCTGGTCATGACCATACGAACCAGCCGGGAAGTAGAGCGCGGGGACAAGTCCCAGCAGGGCTAGCAGGATGAAGAGTACGCCAAATGTCTTATTGAAGGTACGGAAGTACCCCGTAAACGATGAAATGATACCGAGCAGACCAACCAGCACATAGAAAATGTTGTGGATCATGTCGGAGTCAAAGATGCCGAAGATCGCCTGTACTCCTGTGCTATTCTCCTGCGGCGTCACAAAACCAACCAGGCCAAGAATGAGAAAAATGACGCCCAATACAAGCGCACATACACGATTTACTGACCAATCACGCATAGAACTATTCCTCCTTGATACTTCTCTATGGCAAGCAGTAAGAAATTTCCACTATACATCGATAGCGGAACCCCTCCCTATATAAACGACATAATGGAAACTACTTTTTGACTTGTATATGTGATACGTTTGCTGCATAAAAAGAGATACAAAGCACCTCTCGATTTATTTCTAATCCTTGCATGATAAGCCTCTCTTAATAGCATCTGCATATTTCTATTTCCCATTTCCAGCAGTATTTATACTTCTTTTGGTGGTTCAAATAGTAGTTTCAAACGTAAGAGCTACCTATTCTTGAACGACAATACAATGCTATGAAAGAGCTCGCACGCTCTAAAAAAAGAAAGAGGTATGTATGCAAAAATTGTGCATCAGACTCGTAGGTTGTCTTACCGCGGCATGTCTGTTCCTGGCCATTGCAGGAATCCTGCAAGCGGGAACAGCTTCTGCCCATACGAGCATTCATGTCGCGCACACGGCGATACAGTCATGGAGATATCCACATAGACACTATTATGGCAGACATGTGCGTATTTATGGTGTAAATATGGATAACTGCGATTGCGGCGGTAATCAGGGCTACTATATCAATTACGTCACTGTTCCCAGCTATCCCAGCACCAACGCCTGTGACTCTTGCAGCACCAGTGCTCCTAGCTATCCTAGCACCAACGCCTGTGACTCTTGCAGCACCAGCGCTCCCAGCTATCCTAGCGCATGTAGTTATTGTAACAGCGCTTCCAGCAGTGCTCCTAACACCACTCCAAGTGCTACTCCTAGCCCTACACCCAGCGCCACGCCCAGCACCACCACCTATCAGGATGTTACGAATAAGGTGACGACTACCAAGGTGACGACCACCACGACGACAACGGTCTCCTTATCGCATCAAAATCTGGGCTGCACGAGCGGTTGCAGCGACACATCATCCAATACCCCATCGTCCAGTAGCACACCAGCGACGACGACGACGCAGTACAACACGACACCAGCCAACACTGGTTGTAACACTGGCTGCTCGTCGACGACCAGCAACAACGCTTCCGCCTCTGGCTGCCCAGCGACGATTATCAGCGGCATCAGCTTCTACAATAGTTGTGGAACTGGATGGTAGTCATAGCTGGATAGTTACCAGCATCTTTTGACCGCCTGTGAAGGTTGTCATCAGAGAGCGATGGAGGCGGGATGTGTAGTGTATAACTGCACATCCCGCCTCCACCACTCCCTGTTTTCGCACTGTTGCTAGTACTATTGGGTTGATAAGGTCTGGCTTGCTTCCATGATATCATGGAGAGTTTTTTCATTTTGTTCTTCTAATTATGCACTAATGCGTCTCTAGTCCAGGTTTTTGGGTTCTGACCAGCAGAAAAATCAAAATGCGGTGAAATACTCTATATAAAGTATTGTTAAGGCGTCCTTCCTGTTGAATACAATGCCCCCAATGAAATGCTCTAACCCTTTCTAATATTACTGCTTTACAATTTGCCTACAATAATATACAATATGTACACAAGGCCGAATAATGAAACCTTTTTTTAGCTTCATTTGCATGCCATGCTCTCGAAAGTGCGTGTTATGCAAATTTGTACGGCACATTCAATTATAAACACAGATCAAGGAGCCTGAGAAATGAACGACCTTTTAACAGTATCAGAAGTCGCGCATATCCTCCGCGTTGACGACACTACCGTCCGCCGCTGGGTCAAACAAGGCGCTCTGGAAGCTATTGTCCTGCCGCACGTCAACGAAAGACAGGCATATCGCATCAAACGGGAGACGCTGGACAAGCTGCTAGGAGAGGTAGAAGCCCTTCCCAAGTAGAGTATAACAAGGTAACGCTACATCGTTTGAGAAGCTGCCGGATGTTACGGAATATCCGGCAGCTTCTTTTAGTGCTTTATGGCTAGTGATGAGTCGCATAGTGGGGAACCGGATGGGGGCCAGCCCCATCCCTACTGATGAGTTACAAAAAAGGGCCGTTTTGCATACTTATGACGAGATGCTATAGCGTAGCAGGAGGTAGCTCCCCGCCAGCTTTACGCTTTGCAATGTGCCCTGGGGAGCATCGCCTGGTGTAAAGGCATGTCCCTGCACAAGAGAGAGACGCTGCAGGGCGTTCGTCCGTCCAACGAGATGTGGGGCAAGCGTCACAAAAAGCTCGTCAAGCTGCTGTTCACGCAGGAAAGACGCGAGTAGCGTCGGGCCACCTTCGTAGAGAGCAACGCGCACGCCATACTCGCGGGCCAGCAGGGCCAGGGTTGCCCGTGGCGAAACCGTTGCCTGGTTGGCAGCATCGCCCATCTCCGCCACGCGCACATCTGTTCCCTCGGGCACCGTCTTTTGCGAGAGCCGAGCGGCTCCACGTGTGGTAGTCGCGATGATAGCCTTCAAACCCCGCGTATGAAATGTGCGATCATCGAGATTTATCTGCCCACTCGCGGTCATGATGACGCTGAGAGGAACACTACCCGAACGCCCGTTCTGACCGCGCAGCGCATCATAGTCATTGGTCAGAGCAGGGAAGATGAACGATGGAATATGCAGGTGATCGGCATCGATGCGCAGCGAGTTAGAGCCAAAGATAACCGCGTCGGCGCTTGCCCGCAACAGTCCCATAACCATCTTATCCTGTGCATTGTCGCCACTGATCGCTCCGCCGCCCGTCTGGTCAGGAGTGTTATAGGAAACAACACCGTCCAGCGTCTCCACAAAGTTCGCGATCACATACGGGCGTTCAGCCTTCCCCTGTGGCAGCGCCAGACCGCCACCGTAGAGCGTCGCTAAAGTCGGTGGCAGGGTAGCGGGAGACGCGGGCGCGCACTCGTAGAGTGTTACAATCGGCTCCATTTTCTCTCTCCAAAAATCTAATTTATGGTAAAGATGAACCTGCTAATGAGCGGATACGCGTGGCCGCTTCGTCACGCGTCAGCTTCCCAGCGAGTAGCTCATCCAGGATAGCCTCTATTCTAGCGGGCTGAATAGCCATCGCCCCTGTTGCTTCCGCATCTTCTCCAGCAGGATGGCTAACTCCATCGTCCGTTGCCACCGTAGCGTCTCCGGCTGACTGTACGCCCGCTATACCTGGCGCGGCTGTAGCAAGCGCGGGAGCCACCGGCCTTGAACGCTTGAACAGCCCGCGCAGGAGGCGTTCGCGTACCGCCGTTCCCAGGTAAACAACGACGAGAATGAGGCCGACGATAAACGCCGCCAGCCCGCCGTGGGTAACCTGCTGCCAGTTCGCGACCGGCGAGCCAAACAGAGACGTGATCCAGGCGTACAGGGCCACCGCGCCGCCGATCGCCAGAGCTAGAATTCCGCTGCCCGAGAGCGCCAGCACAAAGCCCCGACGCGGACCGGCAGCCGTTGCGGCATCGAGCGCGTAACGACGACGCAGGTAGAGATCCAACGGCACATAGCACACGCCCGCCAGGATAAAGGCCAGCGTCGAAATCCAGTCCTGCACATCTGGTTTTTGCGGCACCGGCACCCAGAGCTGGAAGAGGTTATACAGCGCGTTACCGCAGCCCCACCAGAAGACGCCAGCCGCCAGTATTGCCCCAATCGTACATTCCGTCAGGGCAAGCACGCTGCGAGCAATCAAGCCCTGCCGCGCCGCCATACGCAGCCACACAAAGTATACACCGACGACGAGTAGGCCGAGCGTCAATGGCGAGAAAAAATCGTATGTGGCACCCGGCCCCAGCACATCCTGCAGCGCAGGAGCCGTGCTGAAAATGGGCTGAAGGATCAGCCTGAACACCTGGTAAACGCCCGCCAATAGAAACCCTATGCCATAGGCAAAGCTGAGACAATGCACAAGCAGGCGTAAGAGCGGCGCGGAGTCTTTTCTGACGATCCAGCCGTACCCGACCCAGAAGACCACGAACCAGAGCAAGGTGATGAACAAGAAATGGGCGCTATACCTGGGGCAATACGTAGTATCGCCATTGGCGGTGCATGCCGCCAGCGTGTTGCGGCCCGCGAAAAAGAGCGCATCCAGCAGGGTTTTACTTTCGCTCAGCCAGGCGAAGGTTAAAAAGATGAGCAACAGCACTTGCACACCGTAGAAGTGCAGGCGCTGAAATCCCAGAGCCGCCCCCTGACTGACCAGCGTGCGTCGGCGCTCCAGCTCCAACAGCATCACTAACAGTAGGGTAGATAGCGCAAACGCTGCCGCCACCACAACATCCGAACTCTGGGACGAGGCAAGAATGCTGAAGACCAGAAAACCGGCAACTGGCACAGCCAGAACAATACCGATTGCTTCAGTCATGTTGAGGAAAAATGAACGAATTGCACTATTGCCCGCCGCCGGATCGTTCTGCATATCGCGCCGGATCAGCCAGTAGTGCAGTCCCCCCAGAGCGCCCGCGATCACCAACGAGACTCCAGCAAAAACGAGAGATTGCACAACGTCAGACGAGGGCGGCGGATGGTATCCATC
>Ga0209839_10000175_pt1 | contig 31706 bp, 29 predicted proteins | sample OrgsoiDNA2013050_FD_185800 | JGI IMG/M metagenome (GOLD analysis project Ga0209839, IMG submission 185800) | Permafrost soil microbial communities from the Arctic, to analyse light accelerated degradation of dissolved organic matter (DOM) -... | ecosystem: Environmental > Terrestrial > Soil >... | reverse complement strand
ATGAGCAGGATGCGCCGCCAGGTCAGTGGTGTCGCGAGCAGGGCCAGCACGCACAGGCTGAGGGTGAGGGTGACCAGGGTCGCGGCGGTGCCCTGCTGCACTGGCGGCAGGCCGGCGGCGCGGGCCTGGCAGTACGCGGCGAATGTCGCCGCGGCCACGATGGCGCCGGCCGGGATGGCGAAGCGCAGCACCCGGCTAGTGAACCCGGGCCGGTAGCGCCGCGTGTTAGGTGCCAGGGCCAGGAAGAAGGACGGTATGCCGATGGCCAGGGTGTCGATGATGGTCAGGTGACGGGGCAGGAACGGGTAGGGCAGCAGGGTGGCGCCGACGGCAACTGCGAGCAGTGCCGCCCATACAGTCTTGGTGATGAAGAGGTTCGCGACGCGCTCGATGTTGGCCGTTACCCGGCGTCCTTCCGCCACGACGCCGGGGAGCGTGGTGAACCTGCCGTCGAGCAGCACTAGCTCGGCGACCGCTTTCGTGGCTGGTGCGCCGGAGCCCATGGCGATGCCGAGGTCGGCGAGCTTGAGCGCCAGCACGTCGTTGACGCCGTCGCCGGTCATCGCCACGGTGTGCCCTCGCGCTTGCAGGGCCTGCACCATCGCCTGTTTCTGATGCGGCGTCACCCGGCCGAAGACGGAGCTCTCGTCCAGCAGCGCGCTAAGCGCGGCGGGGTCTTCTGGCAGCTCCCGCGCATCGACGGGATCGCCGGCGTGGGGCAGGCCCGCCTGCCTGGCGACGGCGCTGACGGTATGTGGGCTGTCCCCGGAGATCACTTTCAGTGCCACGCCCTGCGCCGTGAAGTACGCGATGGCCGCCGCGGCATCGGATCGCAGCTGTTCCGCGAGCACGACGAACGCGGCCGGCCGCAGGCCTTCCGGAAGCGAATCGCCCTCCAGGGAGCCAGCTGCGTGGGCGACCAGCAGGACCCGGCGGCCGCTGGCGGCGAGCCGGGCCGCCTGGGCCAGGTGTTCCTGGCTTCCGTTGGCCAGGAGAATCTCTGGTGCTCCCAGCACCCAGGTGCCGTGCCCGGTGAAGCTGGCCGCGCTCCACTTGCGGGCGGAGGAGAACGGCACGGCCGCTTGCCGGGCCCAGCCAGCGGGCGGCGGGAAGGCCTTCCCGATGGCGGCCAGCGTCGTGTTCTGGTTCTCGTCACTGGCGAGTGCGCCGAGGGCCGCTTCGGCTGGGGTGTGCTCGTCGAGCCGGACGATGGACTCGAACGTGATGCCGCCGTCAGTGAGGGTGCCGGTCTTGTCGAAGCAGACCACATCGACCCGGGCCAGGCCCTCGACCGCAGGAAGCTGCTGGACCAGGACCTGGTGGCGGGCCAGGGTGACGGCGGCCACGGCGAAGGCAACGCTAGTCAGCAGCACCAGGCCTTGCGGCACCATACCTACCAGTGCGGCGACCGTCGCGGTGAGCGCCTCCCGGGCGCTGTCATGGACGTGCAGCTGGCTTACCAGCATGAGCACGGCCACCGGCGCGATGGCCCACGTCACGTAACGCAGGATCCGGTTGATGCCCTCCAGCAGCTCGGAGCGCACCAGCGTGAACCGGCGTGCCTCGGCGGCCAGCGTTCGCGCGTACGCGGCGGCACCAACCTCGGTGGCCTGGCAGGCGCCTGAGCCGGCCATCACAAAGCTGCCCGACAGCAGCCGGTCTCCTGGTCGTTTGGCCACGGGCTCGGATTCACCGGTCAGCAGTGATTCGTCGACCTGCAGGGCCGCCCCGGCGCGCAGGACCCCATCAGCCACCAGCTGGTCACCGGGGCGCAGCGCGACCAAGTCCCCCAGGACGAGGTCCGCGTCAGGTATATCGCGCGGCGTGCCGTCGCGGATGACCCGGACCTGCGGCGCGCTGAGCACGGCGAGCCGGTCCAGGGTCAGCTTGGCGCGCAGCTCCTGCCCGATCCCGATCAGCGCGTTGGCCACCAGCACGATGCCGAACAGCGCATCCTGTGGCTCGCCGGTCAGCAGGATCACGGCGAGCAGCACGCCGAGGATGCCGTTGAATCGGGTCAAGATGTTCGCCCGCAGTATCTCAGCGACCGGGCGGCTGGTGCGCTCCGCTCCCCCCGCCGCCAGCCCGCGCGAACGCCGCTCCGCAACCTCGGCGCTGCTCAGGCCCACGGGCGGGGTTACCTCGACCGGGCAGGTCTGCGCAGACGCCAGCGACATCAGCGGGGCCGCCTGCGGATGCGGACGCCCATACTCATCACGACCTTGCCGGAAGATCTCATACGCAGGCAACCTCACGCGGCCCCGGAGCGGTAGGGCTGTTGGTCCCCAGTCGCGGCCAGGCTGCCTTTGGCCGCAGCCGCGATCCTGACTGATAAGCGCAGGACCCTTCGAGAAGGCACAGGCGATGGGACAGGTAACAGACCGCCATGCAGGGTCGGCCGGGCCGGCCAGCCCTCCGGCAAGTAGTGATGGCGATAGGGCGTCAGCGTGGGACCAGCCACCGGCGGCCGGCGGCGCAGGCACACCGGCAAGCCCAGGCATGGGCGCCAGGGCGCCCCGATACTTGCTGGCCATAGCCGTGGCGCTGATCCTGGTAGTCGCGGGAGGTGGCGCGGGCGCGGCCATCGCGCTGCACTACGCGCGGACTCCCGCCACGGTGACCATATCGGGTCCGCCTGCTGGGCAGAAGACAGCCACCTTGCCCACCCAAGAACTGGCGAGGGTGGCGGCTGCCGCCCTGCCCAGCGTAGTCACAATTGCGGTAACCACATCCAGCGGAAGCGGTGAGGGATCCGGTGTGATCCTGCGCTCTGACGGAACGATTGTCACCAACAACCACGTGATCGAGGCGGCGGCCGGTGGGGCCGGCGTGATCAAGGTGACGTTCGCCAGCGGCAAGTCGAAGGACGCGGTCATCATCGGCCAGGACGCGGCCGCCGATATCGCGGTGATCCGTGCTTTCGGCGTATCCGGGCCTACGCCCGCCCGCCTCGCCACGGCGTCCGGGCTGCATGTCGGCGACACTGTCCTGGCCATTGGCAGCCCGCTGGGGCTGTCTAGCACGGTTACCTCCGGGATCGTCTCGGCGCTGCACCGCAGCATCAGCGCGGGGAGCCAATCACAGCAGGGGACCGCTGAAGTGCTGCGGGACGTGGTTCAGACGGATACCGCGATCAACCCTGGGAACTCCGGCGGCGCGCTGGTCGATGCCACCGGCCGCGTGGTCGGCATCACCACTGCGATCGCCACCCTCGGCGGCGGCTACATCGGCCAGCAGTCAGGCAGCATCGGCGTTGGCTTCGCCATCCAGATCACCACCGCATACCGCATCGCCACTCAGCTCCTCAGCAGATAGGTATCAGCGCGGCAATGGCAGGTGCTCCGGCCGCCAGGCATGACGAGCCGCAGGCGGTGGCCTGGCGGCCCGGCTCAACTGGCTGCGTGCCGCAGTGCTGGGCGCCAACGACGGGGCGGTGTCCACTGCGGGCCTGAATCCGCGGCGCTGGGGCACCCGGCCCCCGATGGGGAGCACGCCATGCCATGCCGCCTCCGGCAAGGCGGCCCCGGGCGGGCCGCGCAGCCGGGAACTGGAATCCCGCCCCGCTGTCACGGTCAGGGAGTGACGCCGGACAGGTTGAGCCCGATCACGCCGGCCAGGACCAGGCCGATCGACACCAGCTTGAGCGCCGAGACCGACTCGCCCAGCGCCACCATGCCGACCACTGCCGTCCCGGCCGCACCGCGGCCAGCGCCCAGGCGGCCCAGCCGCGGCCAGAAGCTGTCGGCCACCGCAGGGCGCCCGTGCGGCCAGGAACTTCTCCGGCCAGCCCGTGCAGCAGCAGGCCCGCCGGAACCAGGCCGATCAACGCCACGGCCGCGAATGCGGGAACCAGGGCGCCAGACGCCACAGAAGATGCCGGGTCAGCGGCGTGGCCATACCACTGGTCCACCGCGATGCTCACGCTTTCCAGCACCCACAGGACCAGGCCCGCACCTGCGATCAGGTAACCCCGCGGCCGCCTCTGCCACAGCCACGCCGCGGCGACTGCCAGCAGCGGCAGCCACAGCGCCAGATCCTGGACGTAGACCACGTTCGTGGCCAGGCCGGTGCCACGCAGATACTCCGGCGCCCCGCCAGCCGCTACGGACGGGATGATCCGGGCCAGCCACGCGGCCGCGTTCAGCCCCGCGACAGCCCACATGTAAATCGCGATGCCCCGCACCGGTGTCCTGGGCGAGAACAGCCCGCCCAGCACAGGCATGTCCGCCTGGCTCAGCACCGCCCCGGCCGACCAGGCCGCCAGCGCCAGCATCGCCAGGTACAGCAGGAACAGCCGGTTCGCGGGCGTCGCGAACACGAACATCACCGCGTTGTACGACAGGAACCCCACAGCGCCCAGCCACGCCGGCACCGCCGCCGCCGAGCCCCGAGCCGCCAGCAGCATCGAGACGCCCAACACCGGCACCCCAGCCAGCAGAACCATCAGCGCCGTCCCCCTTGCGGAGCCGTTCATCACCGCAGTGCCCCGCAGCACCGACGGCAGCAGGAAGGTCAGCAGCGCGGCCGCTGTTGCGGCCGCCGCCAGTGCTGCGGACAACCAGTACGCCGGCCCGCGCGGCCCGATCACCCGGATCTGGGCCCCGCGCGACGCTGGACGAGCAGCCTGTCGCCGCACTGTCGCTGTCATGACTTTCACTCCTCTAGGTCACGGCATATCGCCGCTCTTGTTCAGGCCGCTTCGAGGTAGCGCTTGAGACTGGCCCAGGCGGCCAACTCCTGGCGTCGCCCGCGCCGGATGATCGCGGGTGTGAGCAGCCTCAACAAGCCGTGCGGATGTACCTGCCACGACCAGCGCAGCCATGTCCCGTCCGGGACCGGCTCGAATGTGAGCGTGCCGTGGATGCTCATCGGGGACATCTGGGTGGAGGACGCCAGCAGCAGTGGCCGCTTATAGCCGGTCGTCTCGATCGTCATGGCGATGGTCCGGCTGATCGCCCTGGTCGTCGCCCAGTACCGCGTCCCAGGGCCCACCGGCCCGGCTGTGAGCTTCTCAACAGACACGATGAGCGGGTTATACAGTGGCTCGTTGCGCTCATCGGCGACGAAATCAAACACATCCTCCATCGGCCTTCCGATGAGGATCTCGCCTTCGATATCGGCCAGCCGGGGGCCAGCGGAGCCGTGAGGAACACCGGCAGATCCTGGGCGACAGCCAGCAGCACCCGCGCCGTCGGCTCGGGCCAGCGTGGTCGCGGTGCGCCCTGATGCGGCCACCGCACGGCGATCACTGGCGGCGTTTGTCGCGGATGCGTGGTCCATGGTCATCACCCAGTCACGGCCGGTCTAGTCCAACCCTCCGCCCACGCGCATAAGGCGACCAGGGCATTCAGGCCTGCTGGCCAGGGACCATCGACCCCCGGCCAGCGGTCGCGGGGGCCCCGTCGTGATCAAACTGATCTGGGACATCGACCGTGTCGTGGCCGTTGTCGATACATCGCGGTCAAGCCTGCTGTGCCATTTCAGCGAGTTGATCGGCTGAGTCGCTGATTCCGTTGAGTGGGCTGACCAGGGCGGCCACCCTGGACCGGCTGACGCCGAACTGCGCCGCCAACTGGCGTTGCGACGGGGCTTCGCCGTCGCAGTCACGCTGGCAGGACTGAAGTTCAACGAGGCGCTGCCCGAGCGGCTCGCAACCGCGACTCTTGCTGCCCGGCTAGCTGACCTCGATGCTGCCACACGAGTACTCGCCCTGCCCGCGCGGTTCAATATCCTCGGTGAGCCCTGACTGCTACAGCTACCTGCATGAGTTCGTCGACCGCTTGGGATCAGACCAGGCCTAGGAGTTGCGATAGCACGCGCTCCTGCGCCCCGCCTGCCTTGCTACCGTCGGCGTCACCTGTGGCTCGGCTAGAACCTGAATCACATTCGCGCAGCCGCCGTCGAGGAGGTTGCTCCCCACGGGTGGAAGGTCGCGCGGGAGACGAAGCGAGGCTATCTGATCATGCGGTGCTCATGCGGAAACCATCAGGAGACCTTGCACAAGACTCCTAGTAGCCCCAACCATTTCCGCAACAAGGTGGCCCGCGGTAGAGGCGTCAGCGGTGCTGAGCCCCGGTCGCCGTCTAACTGATGACGAGATCACTGATCTCGTTGAGGCCGTCGTCGATGATCTGGACACCACCACGGTTGACCCTTCGGTAAGCACCGTCCGCGACGGCAACGACCTGCGAGTCGTAGTCTCCGTTTCGGTCGGCGGCGGCGACCAGTTCGCGGCCTTGGCTAGAGCCTCCGAGGCGATGCTGTCGCCCGCATCCTCGCCAGGCTGCAACTCCGTGACCGTGTCCAGACCGTCATCCTGGCCTACGAGACCGGCCTGGCGACTCCCAGCCAGCCACAGGGCAACAAACTGCCCGCTTAGTCCGGTTGAGGCTCCACCGCTGACTGCGGCTCTGAACAAATGCCGCCACACGGATCGCGGCGCGGAGTTCCCCGGCTAGCTCAGTGCAAGCCGCGGCCAGGGTGGGTCAGGCGGCGTGGGTTTCGAACCAGACGGAGCCGAGGTCGTGGCCGGCGGTGAGGCGCACGTCGGCGTCGAGCGCGGCGGCCAGGCACCGTAGCAGGGCAACAGTGGGCTCGGTGCCGCCTTCTTCGATGCACTCGATCTCGCCGGTGGTCATGCCCGCCCGCCCGGCCAGTTCGGTGACGCTCAGGCCGAGGGCGGTGCGCCGGTCATAGAGTGCCTTGCCGAAGGCCAGGGACTCCCGGATGGCGAGCCGCTCAGGATCGTCAGCCTCGGTCTCGGGGCGCACCCAGCGGGTGTGGTAGCCAGTCATCACACCTGCCTCTCGTAAATCCCGGCGGCCGGTCGGGTTCGCTGGGCGGCGGCCGTGCCCTATGCCACGGCTTGGGCTGCATCCAGCACCGGACTTCTCTGAGCAACGGCTGTCCCGCAGGCACAGGCTCCGTCTACAGGTGGTGCCGCGGCCCGCGTGAATTCGTCCTTACCTGGCTGCTGTGCCGTATCGCGAGTGATCGGCTTGCGCCCGCAAATCATTCAGTGTTATACATAACCATAACAATCTTTCGGCCGGTCCAGTCCGGGAAGGGACGTGCAGTGTGATCGACTTCCATGTCGATAAGGCGGGCAGCGTGCCCGTCTATGCGCAGCTGGTGCGCCAGGTGCGGGAGGCGATGCGGCTGGGTCTGCTGCATCCCGGTGACCGGCTGCCAACCGTGCGAGAGGTCGTCACCTCGTGCACAGTGAATGCGGCCACCGTGCTCAAGGCGTATCGCGAGCTGGAGATGTCCGGGCTCGCCGAGTCCCGGCAGGGTTCTGGGACGTTCGTCACCGGCACTCTGGGATCTGCTGATCCCCACGTCATGGCCCGGCTGCGGGGCGGCTTGTCACGCTGGCTGGATCAGGCGCGCGAGGCAGGACTCGAAGACGAGGACGTCCAGGCGCTTGTGGCCTCCGTGCTCGCCCAGCAGGCAGCGGGCGCGCCACGAGCCGGAGATCCCGGTCCGGCACGGCGGGCCGCCGGTACAGAAGTGGCACCGCGTGCCGCCGGGATCGGAGGTGCGGCGTGAGCGAGGAGCCGAGCGCCCTGGAGGCCAGGGGCCTGACCAAGCGCTACCGCGACGTGGTGGCGCTGAGCGAGTGCAGCTTCCAGCTGCCCGCGCACCGCATCATCGCGCTGGTCGGGGCCAACGGCGCGGGCAAGTCCACGCTGATGAGCATCGCCGCCGGGCTGCTGCCGGCCACCAGCGGTGAGGTCCTGGCCGGCGGGCAACGCGTTGACCCGCACCGCCGGCCCCGCCCGGCCGACACCGCGCACCGGGTCGCCATCCTCGCCCAGGACAAGCCGCTCTACCGCGACTTCACCGTCGCCGACATGCTGAAGTTCGGGCAGCACACCAACCGCGTCTGGGACCAGCAGCGGGCGGTGAACTGGCTGGATCGCTTCGAGGTGCCGCTCCAGCGGCGCTGCGGCCGGCTGTCCGGCGGGCAGCGCGCCCAGGTCGCCCTCGCGGTCGCGCTCGGCGGCTGCCCCGATGTGCTGCTGCTGGACGAACCGCTGGCGAACCTGGACCCCGTCGCCCGCAGCGAGGTCACCGGGGAGCTGATAGCCGAGGTCGCCGACAGCGGCATGACCGTGATCCTCTCCACCCACATCGTGGCCGAGCTCACCGGGGTCGGCGAGTATCTGCTGCTGCTGGCCGCGGGCCGACCAGTGCTGGCCGGTGACATCGAGGAACTGCTCGCCGGCCATGTGCGGCTGACCGGCCCCCGCGCGGACCTGCCACCGTGCCCCGGCCAGATCGTCCGGGCCCAGCACACCGAGCGCCAGTCCACCTTCATCGTCCGGCTGCCCAGCCAGGCCGTGCCCTCCGCTGTCGCCCCGGGGTGGAGCAGCGGGCCGGTGACCCTCGAGCAACTGACCATCACCTACCTCAAGACGTCCGCGAAGCCGCCCCGAGCCCTGGAGGCCGCCGTATGAGCGCACTGAGCACACCCGGTTCTACCACCCCTGCGGCGTACCGCGGCCGGGGACGCGGCGGCGCGCGCCTGGCCGACCTGGTCTGGCTCACCTGGCGTCAGCACCGCCCGGTCATCGTCGCGGGCCTGGCAGTCGCCGGGGTGGTCACCGGTTCCATGCTCTACGTCGCTGCGCGCATCGCGACGATCAACCAGGAGTGCAAGAACACGGCCTGCCCGCCCGGCTCGGCCCAGGCCGCGCCCCTCACAGGCCTCTTCGGACTCACCAATCTGTCGATCTACCTCATCATCATCGTGCTGTTCCTGCCGTTGCTGACCGGCGTGTTCATCGGCGCCCCGCTGCTGGCCCGCGAACACGAGCAGCGCACCCTGCTGCTGGCCTGGAGCCAGGACATCATCCCGCAGCGCTGGCTGTGGACCAAGTTCGCGCTGCTCGGCGTCCTGACCGCAGCGGCGGCAGCGGCGGTGTCCGCCGCTGCCGGGCACCTGGCCCACATGGTGAGCATCGCGACCGGGAAGAGCTTGTTCTCCCTGTTCTCCGGCGCCGGGTTCCTGGTCACCGGCATACTGCCGCTGGCGCTGCAGACCGTGGCGTGGCTCGCCGTCGGCGTGGCGCTGGGCGCCGCGTACCGCCGCACCCTGCCCGCCATCTTCACCGCGCTCACCGGGTACATCGCCGTCCTCTTCCTTGTCGTGTGGCGGTATCCGTCCCTCATGACGCCGCTGACAGCCGTGGTCCCCTTCAGCGGCAGCCAGGACTTCACCTCCCGGCTTGGCGCCAACATCCTGGTCATCTACCGGGGCATGAACACGATCTACGACGCGTCCGGCCACGCCATGAGCCCCGCCGCCGTGCAGTCGCTGTGCCCGGTAGGGGGCAGCGACTGCATGGCGCAACACCACCTTATGGAAGCCTTGCGTTATCAGCCGGGGAGCCGGATTCCCGACTTCCACCTCATCCTGGCCTGCGGCGATTTCGCCCTCGGCGCGATCGCCGTCGCCGTCGTGTGGTGGCTGGTCCGGCGCACCAGCCTGAGCGCTGGCTAACGAACCCAAACCTTGATCCCAGCCCGAGCCCGGCAATCGAGCTCGCCTGGCATAGCGCAGTAGCTTGAGGACCAAGGAACCGCCACCTGCCGGAAGCCCTCAGAGCTGCGAAGGCGAATACGACACAGTTGGATTCGGCAGTGCACCAGTACCGTGCAGCCCAGCGGGCTGTAGCGGAGCCCTCCGTCAACCAAGGGTCAGCGGAGGGGCTCCGTGTTCGGGCTTCGCCTACTTCATCAGCCCGTTTCGGTCGCGGGCACGACCCGGAGAACACACCCCGGAGAGACTGCGCTGCCGACCGACCTGGCCATCCGGATCCTGCGCCAGGCCGATACGAACCGCCGCTTGTCCTGGTCGCTGCCGCCGCAGCCGGTGATGACCGCGATCACGGCCTTCTGCGACGGCAGCGCCGTGCCGGTCAGCGCTCGCTGCAACGTGGCCGCCGACACGAGCTGGCTGGCCTGAATGGCCATGGCCCGGTAGGACCGGTCCCCAGCCCACACGCGGAAGTCGTCCAGCGCCATGATCAGCTCGGCCGGCGTGGCCGCCTGCGAAGGATCAGGCCGTAGGTCACAGCCGGGAGAGTCCGCCACCGCCGCCGGCGGCGGTGGCGGCACCGGCCGCCTTCGGGGCTGGCCGGTCTCCACGATCAGGTCGGTTTCGGTGGTGAATCCGGCCGGTATGACGAACCGGTTGCCGTTCGCCAGGTAGATCTTCTCGCGGCGGTCGTTCACGATCTGCGCAGGCGCCAGCGCCCTGATGATGTTGCTGCCGCGCATCACGCTGGGGATCCCCTGCGGGAGCCCGTTTTCCGCCGTCATGCCGTCACCACGGCGGGGATGCCCGTCAGGAGCCAGCCGCCTAGGCCGGCACCGGCGATGAGAGGCAGCGCGACTGCGGGCTCCCACCTGGCCGTCGCGGCGACGATGACGAGGATGACGACCAGCCGGATGACCCGGATGATCGGGCCGGGCCACGGCCAGGTCGTGACGTCTCTTACATTGTTTCGCATGAGTGATCAGTTCTTTCTAGCCAGGCGCGCCAGGAACGGCGCTGCGATTGGTCCCGGACGGGGATTTCCCCGAGCGGCTAGCGACCCGGCTGTAACCAGGTCGCCAGTGATCTACGAGGTTAGCGCAAGATCGATACCAATTCGGAGTGAGCGCACGCCCGGCAGGCCGGGCCTAGGCCGGCGGAAGAAAGATGCTCTGACCTGGGGTTATACCGCTGGAATCGAGAACCTGACCAATATGGGCAACCCATCGTGCGCCAGGCCGCCCAAAGGCGTCTCATCCTGTCTCAGGCAGCCTCAGAATGCTTTACGATAACGCCCCTGACACTTAGGACTCTTGGTATACCTATACCGTCTTACTCGAACCCCTTAGCGGGGGTTCCAAAAGGAACTCTCTAGCCACGCCTGAAATTGGTCCCGGACGGGGTGGAGATCCTGAGGGCCGCCTGGCTGTAACCGGGCGGCCCTATCACTTGCGGAGGTCCTTGCCTCGCCAGCCCGCGCGGCCGGGCTGCCACCGGGCCGTGGCCGGGTCGTGGCGCGGCTGGTACCAGTGCGACGGGCAGCCGGGCGCCTGGCAGCTCACCGTGAGGTGGCCGGGTCCCCTGGCCTGCGCCTCGCGGGCCGGCGTGCAGCCCGCACGGGCGCCACGATCACCCGGCCGGGTCCCCACGTGGTGGCCGTGCTCGCATGCGGACGGGTACGTCCACCAGTCCGGGCGCCCGGTTGGCGGCGATCGGATGGGCGTAACGGCAGGCTCGCATCGTGTTAGATGCCGGTCATGGATGTTGCCTCGGGGGCGTTCTACACCTCCGGTACTTTCTGGGCGGGGGCGGGCACCGTGGCCGGGCTGCTCGGCACCGCGGCCATCGTGTGGGTCACGCTCACCGTGGGGTTCCCCCGGCGGCGGCTGACCTACTGGCTGCGGGCCGCAGCGTCGCTGCTGACCGCCCCGCAGGGCATGCGCAGCGACCTCGAGCTCCGCCGCCGCACGGCCACGGACGGGAGCCCCGGCGAGCCGGACGGCCCGGGCAGCTGGCAAGTTCTCGCCGACCCCCGCGTGATGACGATCGACCTCACCAGCCACGGCCGCTGGGATATCCCCAGCGACGCCTACGACAAGGGCGACCCGCTCCAGCTCGACACCGGCGCCCCCATCGTCGAGATTCTCCAGACCACATCCAGCCAGGCATCCCGGCCCGCGCCCCCGGTCACCGCCGACGGCACGTTACTGAGCATCGGACCCGGCCTGATCGGCAAGCACCAGGAGATCACCATCACCGTCCTCACCGACGGCGGCCGGCCTGCCCTGGCCCTCCACAAGGATCCCTTCATCGACGTCCAGGTCCGGCAGCGAGCCCAGGAGACTTTCAGCACCCCGACAAGGCTGCTGTTGGTGGTGCTGATGGTGGTGGTGGCGGCGGTGACGGTATGGGCGGAGGTGACGGCGGTGCCAACGGCGACGTCGGCGGGGAAGGCGGCGGCGGCGATGCTGGCGGCGACGTGGGTGACGGTGCTGGCGGCGTTGCTATGGACGAGGCGGAGCGGTGGGCGCCCTAGCTAGGCACGATCGCTGATCACCAGCGCGACCCAGGCGACGTCGGGTCACGCCAGGACGCCGGACCCGTTCACCCAGCGCACCGGCCGCCCCCAGGCGAATACGACACAGTCGGATCGGACTGTGCACCGGTATCCGTCCGGTTAGCGCGCGCCGCCAGGACCAGGGTGCGGACGGCGCGTACCGTGATGCCGTGGCTGGCGGAAGCGAACCGGACGCGAGCCGGCCCGGCCCCTTGCACCCCTGGATTGACCCCGACGACGTGGATCCCGGCGACCCTCGTCCCAGCGACCCGCGCGACATCGGGATGGCCGTCTTCGACGACCACGGCCTGATGGTCCCGCTTGACTCCGGCGACCCCGAGGACCGCGCGCTCTACGAGTTCGTGATCCTCAACCATCCGGAGGACTGCCCGGACTGCCCGGGGCGGCAGTAGGCACCCCCGGCGCCCTTGATCCCGGGCGCGCGTCCGCGCCCGCCGGGCTTCCGCCAGCGCAAGCGACCACCCGCCGGGAGTACCTAGATAATCGGCGTTATCCAGGTACTCGGCCTACAGGCACTGTCAAGCTCGCGCCCGGCGCCATGAACGATCATGGGCAAGAAAAGAGTCGTGATCTTCATCGTTCCCGCGCCCGAGCCGCCCCGGCGGCGATGGCGAGCAGCCGGGCGGCGCGGCCTGTCCTGGGCAGGTGCGGCCGTCACGGCGACCGGCGTAGCCACGGGAAGCGCACTGCTGACGGCGTGGCTAACCCGCCGCTGAGGGTCAGATGACCGTCTCGGTGCTCTGGTCGCAGTTCGAGCCTGCCGCCGCCGACCTCGCGTTCACCATCGTGTCCTGCGCCGCCGCGGACGGGGTGGCCGTGCTGCGGGGTAGCGCCATTAGGGCCGCAGCCGCGGTGGGTGCGGCAGGAGAAGCTCATGAACTGGGCTGGTGTCATATGCGGGAAGCCTTCGGGGGTCCCGGGAGGGAAGCGGCGGGGCCGCCTGCTCTGCCGGATGCGCATTCACCGGAGCCCGTTTGAGCCGCCTCGTTCCGGCGCAGTCTGAAAGCATGTTCTGGTGATCTCTCCAGGCGATGCCCAGAATTTCTGTCTCGTCGCAGCGCAGGTTATCCCCACCCTGCTGATTGCTCATTTCCTCGCCGAGCGGAACCTCCCGCCGATGCTGCCTCCTAGGTGGCGGACACGACTGGCTGGGGCGGCCGAGCAGGCTGCTCAGGCGCGCCAGAACATCACTGCGGGCCGCGACAGGATCGCCAGAGCCCGTGCACAGCTGGAGAGGCAGCGACGATGGCGGCGCATCACGGGAAGAGCCGCCCGTCACCGCGAGCAGCTGGCGGCGCTCGATGAAGTTTCCGCCATGCTAGACGCCCAGTCCGCCGAGTTTGACCGACTCGAACGTGAAAGGACTGAGCAGGAGGCATCGGCTGACTACCCTCTGCTCGATGCGTGGTACAAGAGAATGCTCGTCCTGGTCTTGTCCGATGGCCTGGTCGGCGAATCCGCAGCCTTGCTCGGAGCCCTTCGCCTCCAGCTACGAGGACACCAGATAGCGGCGGTATTCGCTACTGTGGCCGCATGTGCCATCTTGCTGATGCTCGGGCTTATGGCTCAAGCGGCATGGCTACGTTTCAGGCCCGGGAACCTTAAGCCCGTCGGACCGCTACTTATCGCCGGGCTGATGGCGGCCACCGGGGTAGGGATCGTGGTGGCCGTGTTCTTCTCAGGTTCTACGGCCAAGCCAGCACCAAGCCCCACTCCGCCACGCGCGCACAGTCACAGCGCACCGGCAACGAGTACGCCCCATCCGTCCAGAACAGTCCGTGACCAGGCAACTCTCGCACCTGCAACGAGAGCCAGTACCTGACCAAGCTGTTTCCTCAGACCCCCAGGGGTGCAGGCGGCGCACCAGGGCGCCGTCTGCGACCTGGCCGTGCAGGTACTCCACCAGGGGGCGCCAGGTCGAACGGCTGGCTCGGGAAGTCCTGGCGGCCAGGACTTCCGGGAGCGCGGGGCCCAGAGCGGATCGGTATGCGCGTGCCGGGCGGAGCGCGGCTCCCGTGCCCTCGTCCTCCCTCATGGGTGCGGCGGGTACCGGGTCCAGCCCGCTTCCACGGTCATGGGCCGGCGGGTCCGTCGTTGTCTTTCGGGAGAGAGGGGTCTGGGCGCCATCGCACACCCCCCACGCCGGACAGGATCGCCCCGAAGGCATCCAGGCAGTAGCGGCTGTAGGCACGGGAGATGGCCTCGGCAACGCCGTCGGCCAGGGTGTCGGGGTGGCCCGAGCCCTTCCGCTCGACCACCTCGACGCCGGTCGTCGCCGTGCAAGCTGCCAGTCCGCCAGCGGTGATGACGTCCATCAGTTCTCCTCAGTCGGAAGTTCAGCGTGAGAAAGGGGACGGCGGCCGAGTAGCCGCAGCCGTCCCCGTTCGGTGTGGTAAGCAGCGATGCGAGCCAGATCCCGGGCCGCCTCCACGGCGCGGGAGCGGTCCAGGAAGGCCCACCCCTGGACCAGCCCGGCGGCCGCGTCGCTCACGGCCGCACGCCCGGCCCGGATCGCGGCGGGTTCCACGTGCACGCTCAGGTGCATCCTGGCTACGCAGACCCCGTGTCCCGCGCCCTGGCGGACGAAGTACTTCATCGTGGTCTCGGGGCGGTAGACCGGGTGGGAGGCCACCGCCTTCGGCTCGATCAGCGTGTGATGGCCGGCCTGGCGGGCCCGGTCGATGAACTCCAGGTCCTCGCAGTCGCCCATCCAGTGGCCCCGCCGTCCCAGGTCCGTACGGAACAGCCCGATGTCCAGGGCAGTCTGACGCTCGAATAGCAGGTTGCAGCCGGTGACCCAGTACGGCCAGACGGCAAGCTCGCGGCCCTCGGGCCAGTCCACCGCGCCGTGGCACTCGCGCAGTGCCTTTGTCAGCACGACCGCCTCACCGCCCGGGTAGTCCACGACGGTCCGGCCGCCGACCGCGAAGACCTTTTCCTCCCGGGCGGCGGTGACGAGTGCCTGAAGCCATTGCGGCTCCGGGGTGATGTCCGGGTCGGTGATGGCCACGTAACGGCCGCGGGCTGCGCAGATCCCGCGGTTGCGGCCCGCGCTCAGGCCCGGCGTCGGCTCGTACAGCACCCGCAGCCGGAACGGCCAGCTGTTCTCCCGCAGCACGGCGGCGATCGGGCGGGCCGGTCCCGGTGGGTCGTTGTCCACCACCACCGCTTCCAGCGCAGTGACGGGCAATTGCGTTGTTCCTGCGCTGGTGTGAGCGGACCGGCCGGGACTGGCGGACGGCGGCGTCGGCGATGGGCTTGTTCATGACGTGGCTGAGGTACGTCCCGCCCGATGCCGGGAAGGCCGTCGTGCGGGGGCCGGGCGCCATGCCGGTTCGCAGCGAGGGCCGGGTCAACCGGATCCTGACTGCCGTCCGCGGGTTCTTGATGCATGCAGTCGCCGCGAAGCAGGCCCCGGGATGGGTTGTGGGCCAGCTCTATGAGATCGCCGATGGCAGGGATCTGCCCTGGGAGGCTGGCGGTAAAGACGGCGGGCTGGTGTACCGGCTGAAGGCCCTCACCGGCTGCAGGAGCCGGATGACCCCGTTGACCGGGCGGCGGATGAGGAGATCGTGGCGTTGCTCCGGGCCTGCTATTCCGCTCGTGACCGGCTCATCGTGTTGCTCATGGCACGGTCGGGGCTGCGCCGGGAACCGCGCGAAGCCCTCCAGGTCCTCGGCCAGGCCGGACGCCGCGGGAGGCAGGACGTCTCAGGGCGAGCTGCCAGGCGATTGGCACTCGGCGGGCAAGAAGCCGGCGCGCGCGAGGTCCTGGAGCGTTACCGCTAGGCCGCTATCAGCCAGTCCGGCGATGACATGACCCTCCTTTACGCAGTCGACGCGGTCCATGAGTTCCCGTTCACGCGCCCGGGCGTGCCATCGCGCCACCTTCGACATCCGCGGTGTCGAGCTGACCCCTGATCACCCGGCCAGGGCGCCAATGCCGCTGATGACCTGCCCGGACAACGGGCAGCACCAGATGGCCTGGTCGCCCCGGGCCTGAGGGGCCAGCGGGTGGGAGTCCGGGTGCTCGGGGCACTCCGGCCAGGTCGCCGGGCGCCCGGCGGCGGCTAGCTCATCTATCTCCCATTCCTGCAGCTGATCCGCGAGGTCGGCGAGCCGTTCCGGGGGAGGGAGGCTGACCTGGACGCGGATGCCCTGTGCCCCGGTGCTCTCCGGCAGCTCGATCCAGGCGTGCACGTATTCCGGCCCGAGGTCGTCGTGTGCCTCCTCCCGGACATCCGGCACGATCGCGCCGCTGTTCCGCATATCGCGCAGGATGGGCTCCAGGTTTGCCCGTATTTCCGCGCGCTCGGCATCGCTCAGCGCCCGAGGATGCCTCGCCAGCCGCAGCGAGCGCCGCGTGGCCTCGGCCGCCTCGGGTCCGACCTCGCGCTCGATCCTGGCGATCATGTCAAGGTCGTCGTTAAAGAATCCGCCGCCCTGCGCCCCCGGTTCCATGGCATGAGTCTAGGAGCGGGTTCCGGCCCGGTTCAGGCGGAACGTTTCACGTTACGCAGAGCTACTTTCCCCGAGTGACACCGACCCGAGTGGAGGGCCTGGTCGGGGGTGATGATCGGCGGCCAGGACTCCTGGTTCATGATCTGGCCGTGGTGAGGCCAACCACATCAGCCGGCTCTGGCCAGCGCGGCGCCCATGCGGCGCAGCTGGGCCGTCGCGCCGCCGAGCGTGAACTCGTTGTGCTTCGCCGCCACGAAGTAGCGGTGCAGGGGATAGCTCGTGTCGACGCCGACTCCGCCGTGCACATGCACCGCGGTATGCGCGATCCGGTGGCCCGCGTCGGCGGCCCAGAACTTGGCGGTAGCGACCTCGGTGTCGCAGGGCAGGTCCGCCGACATCCGCCAGGCGGCCTGCCACATGGTGAGCCGGATTGCCTCGACGTCGATATAGGCGTCGGCCAGCCGCTGGGCCACCGCCTGGAAGCTGCCAATCGGCTGGCCGAACTGCACCCGGCTGCGCGCGTACGCCGACGTTAGCTCCAGCGCCCGCTCGACCACCCCGAGTTGCAGCGCGCACAGCCCGACGGTGCCGCGGGACACCAGCCAGTCCGTGATCTGTGCGCCGGCCGCGGGGCTGCCGAGCACCCGGTCGCCGGGCAGCTCGACGCCGGCTAGCTCGACCCGGCCCGCGCTTCCGCCGGTGACCTGCTGCGGCTGTACCGTGACGCCGTCATCGGCCGGGGTGACGAGGAACACGCTGACTCCCTGCGCCGTCGCGGCGGGTACGAGCAGCAGATCGGCCCGCGTGCCCGCGAGCACCGCGGTCTTCACGCCGGACAGCCGCCAGCGGCCCGGCCCGGACCCGCCGCCTGCCGCCGGCTCGGCACTCGTCGCGGGGGCTGCGGGGTCGTCGCCATCATCCTCGGACAGTGCGGCCGTCAGCACGAGCTCGCCGCGGCCGGCGGGCCCGGCCCACTGGCGCTGCTGGTCCGGGGTGCCAAAGCGGGCGACTGCGCCAGCGCCGAGCACGATCGAGGCGAGGTAGGGCGCGGGGGCCACCGCGCGCCCGATCTCCGCCAGGACCGAGCAGTGCTCGAGCAGGCCGAGTCCCGCTCCGCCCAGCGAGCCGGGCAGCCCGGCGGCCAGGATGCCGGCGTCGGCCAGGTCAGCCCACAGCCCGGCGTCGAACGGGTCGCCGCTGGCCGCAACCTCGCGCAGCCGGTCTTCGGTGACTCGGTCGGAGAGGATCCGCCGGGTGAGCGACGCGAGCTCCTGCTGGTCCTCGTTCTGGCGAAAATCCATCTGCTTCCCTGTTTCTCCGGCGAGTTTCTCCGGCGATGGGGTCCTCAGCGGCGGGCGGGCGGCAGTCCGAGGCCGACGGCGGCGATGATGTCACGCTGTACCTCGTTCGTGCCGCCGCCGAAGGTCAGGATCAGGGCGGAGCGGTGCATCCGCTCGATCCGGCCGGCGAGCACCGCCCCGGCAGATCCTTCGCGGACGTAGGCGTTCGCGCCGAGAACCTCCATCAGCAGACGGTAGGCCTCGATGGCGAGCTCGGTGCCGAAGACCTTCGTGGCCGACGCCGCCGCCGGCCCGGGTCCCTGCCCGGCCTCCGCCGCGATCCGCCAGTTGACCAGCTTGAGGAAGTCGGCCTTGGCGTGCACCCGGGCCAGGTTGAGCTGCACCCATTCGGAGTCGATGACCCGCTGGCCGCTGGCCAGCTTCGTGGCGGAGGCCCAGTCGCATACGTCTTGCAGCGCGGAGCGGACCGGCGCGGCGGAGGTGAGGGCGACTCGCTCGTGGTTGAGCTGGCTGGTGATCAGCGACCAGCCCTGGTTCTCCTCGCCGACCAGCGCGGAGGCGGGGACGCGCACGTCGGCGTAGTAGGTAGCGCTCGTCGTGGGTCCCGCGACCGTGTGCACCGGCGTCCAGGAGAAGCCGGGTGCGTCGGTCGGGACGATGAGGATGGACAGGCCCTTGTGCCGGGGCGCGCCGGGGTCGGTCCGGCAGGCCAGCCATACGTAATCCGCGTACTGGATCAGGCTGGTCCACATCTTCTGGCCGTTGATGACGTAGGAGTCGCCGTCGCGGACGGCGCGGGTGCGCAGCGCGGCGAGATCGGTGCCCGCCTCGGGCTCGGAGTAGCCGATGGAGAAGTGGATCTCGCCGGCGGCTATCCGGCGCAGGTAGCGGTCCTTCTGCTCGCCGGTGCCGTACCGCATGATCGTCGGGCCCACGGTATTGATGGTCAGGAAGGGGACCGGCACCCGCGCGATCGCCGCCTCGTCGGTGAAGATGAGCTGGTCGAGCATGGATCCCCCGCGGCCGCCGTGCTCCGCGGGCCAGCTGAGCGCCAGCCAGCCATCGCGGCCGAGCTGCCGGACGACCTGGCGGTAGGCCTCGCCGGTCCCGTAGTCGCCATCGGCCATCGCGAGTGACTCGCGGATCTCGGGTGTCATGAGGCCGCCGAAGTACGCGCGCAGCTGATGGCGGAGCCGGTCCTGCTCGGGCGTGTAGGCGAGGTGCATCGGTCTCCGCTGCCAGCGTCAGTAGCACGGTATAAATAGCACGGTATAAATAGAACGTGTTCTAGTGAGTGTAAACGAGGGGAGCCATGATGGTCGAGGCGTTCCTGGTCGACGCCGTCCGGACGCCGGTCGGCCGCCGCGGCGGCGGCCTGGCCGACGCGCACCCGGCCGATCTCGGCGCGCACGTCATCTCCGCCCTACTGGCCCGCGCCGACGTGGACCCACTGGCCGTCGATGATGTCGTTTTCGGCTGCGTGGACACCATCGGCCCGCAAGCGGGCGACATCGCGCGCACCGCCTGGCTCGCCGCCGGCCTGCCGCAGGAGGTTCCCGGCGTCACCGTGGACCGGCAGTGCGGCTCGTCCCAGCAGGCGGTGCACTTCGCGGCCCAGGCGGTACTCAGCGGCACCGCCGACCTCGTGGTCGCCGGCGGGGTGCAGAACATGAGCCTGATCCCGATCGCGGCCGCCATGCGCGCCGGGCAGGCGCTCGGCTTCGACGACCCGTTCAGCGGGTCGGCCGGCTGGCGCGCCCGGTACGGCACGCAGGAGATCTCCCAGTTCCGGTCCGCGGACCTGATCGCCGCCAAGTGGGGGATCAGCCGCGCCGAGATGGAACAGTATGCGCTGGCCAGCCATCAGCGGGCGGTCGGCGCCATCCGCGCGGGCGCGTTCGGCCCCGAGATCGTGCCGTACGGAGACGCGGGAGCCGATGAGTGCCCGCGCGCGGATACCTCGGCGGCGAAGATGGCGGCCCTGGCGCCACTGCGCGCGGGCGGGCTGATCACGGCCGCGCTGTCCGGCCAGATCGCGGACGCCGCGGCGGCGCTGCTGATCGCCTCGGACTCGGCGGTGCGGGCCCACGGGCTGCGCCCGCGCGCCCGCATCTGCCACCTCAGTGCCCGCGGCGACGACCCGGTCCTGATGCTGACCGCGCCGATCGCGGCGACCGCGCACGCGCTACGGCGGGCGGGGATGACCCTGGACCAGATCGACCTGGTCGAGATCAACGAGGCGTTCGCCTCGGTCGTGCTCGCCTGGCAGCGCGAGACCGGGGCAGACCCGGCGCGGGTGAACATTAACGGCGGCGCGATCGCGCTCGGCCACCCGCTCGGGGCGACCGGCGCCCGGCTGCTGACGACGCTGCTCTACGCGCTGGAGCGGACCGGCGGCCGGCACGGGATGGTGACGATGTGCGAGGGCGGCGGCCAGGCGAACGTGACGATCATCGAGCGCCTGTGAGCCCGCCGGCATCCCGGGCCGGCCCCGGAGCATGCCCTAGCCCGCCGTCCAGTTCTCGCTGGAACTGCCATTGCAGGTGTAGACGTCCGCGGTGGCCCTGAGGGCGGACGAGTTGCCCGTCACGCTGAGGCACAGGCCAGAGTTATCTCCGGTAATCGCGCCGCCGCCGCCCCCGCCGCCGGAGCCGCTGGTGAAGGGCTCGAAGGTCTTGCTGAAGTACCAGGTCGGCTGCGAGATCCCCGAGCGGTTAGTCCCGAGAAAGCGCAGACGGCGAGGGCGGGCTGGACGAGGTGTGCGACCGCGTCCTCAGCCGGTGCAGTTCGTGATCGAGCCGGAGGGCGCGCAGTTGTCGGGCTGGTTGGCGCGGACGGCGGAATTCGTCAGCGTGAAGGTGATGGGGACGCCGGAACTTTCGTCGTAGGTGATCGTGGAGATGCCGCCGCCGCCGCTGGCCGCGGTGTTGCGGGTAACCCGGGTACCCGTCGCGGTGGCGTTTTCCAGGTTGTAGATCCCGCCCCCGTAGCCGCGGGCATGGTTTCCGGCGATCGTGCTATCGACGAAGGCGGTGACGGGGGCGTCGTCGCCAGCGCTGTAGACGCCGCCGCCGTCCGCGGCGCTATTCTCCCGGATGACGGTGTCGACGATGCCCGACCCCTGGCCGTTCCAGTCGTAAACGCCGCCGCCATTGCCGCCGGCGTAGTTGCCGTCAATCTCGCTGTGCGCGAGGTCCAGGCCGCCGCCGGCCGGACTGTCGATGCCGCCCCCGTCGCCGGTGGCGGCGTTGTCGCGGACCGTGACGTTCGTGACGAGCTCGCCGAGGTCTTCGCTGAGCCAGAGGGCCCCGCCGGCCCCGGCCGAGTTCTGGCGGAACGTGGAGGTGTACACGCCTGCGTCCTCGCCCCAGTCATAGACGGCGCCGCCCTCGTTCGCGGCCGTGTTCTTGGTGAAGGTGGATTGGCTCGCGGTCAGGCCGCTGGCCGCGCTGGTGCTGTAGATGGCGCCGCCCTCGTTCGCGGCCGTGTTCCTGGTGAAGGTGGATTGGCTCACGGTCAGGCCGTCGGCCGCGCTGTTGCTGTTGATGGCGCCGCCGGAGTCGGTGGCCGTGTTCTTGATGAAGGTAGCGCCGGTCACCTGCGGGGCGGTAGTGCCGTTGCTGTCGATGGCGCCGCCGTCGGCGGCCGCGTTCCCCAGGAAGGTACCCCCGTTGACGGTGAGCGCGCCCTGGCTGCCCACGGAAATGGCGCCGTCGCCGTTGCGGAAGTTCAGCTTGCTGATGGCCAGGTCGGCGGTGCCAACGGTGAGGATGGTAAACACCGCGGTACCCGGCACGTAGCTGCGCTCCAGGGTGGCCCCCTGCCCCGCGATGGTGAGATTCTGGCCGACGGCGGGCAGCGCCACGGTCAGGACGTAAACGCACCCGCGGGCCAGGATCAGCTGCTGGCCGCTGCTGGCCTCGCTCATGGCGCTGGCCAGCTTGCTGGTGCTGCAGGGCACGCGCACCACGGCATCCGCGGCCTGTGCCACCGGTCCCGGACCCGCCTCAAGCAGGGCGACGATAGCCGCGGTGGCCGCAGCCGCTACCCCCCGTTTTCCTTTCATGTCCCGCTACCCCCGTATTGCGGCTAACCAGGTATGACAAAAGCACGGCCCGTCACGTCAAGTACCGTCAGTTCGCAGGCCGGACCGTAGCACGCGGCCGACGGGACGAGGGCCGGATCGGGGACCAGCCGGCAGCCATAATAAAAGCCACCCGGCTCAATCAGGCCTATGCGAATTAGCGATGTTTTAGGCGAAGATCCGGTGCTATAACGGTGCTGGCCGCGCCACTCCCGGCTCAGGCCGCGAACCGCCCAGCCCGGCCAGCCCGCCCAGGCGGCCCAGGCACTGCTCGGCCTCGCTCATGATCGCGGCGATGAGCTCCGCGCAGGACGGCAGGTCGTCGATCAGCCCGGCCACCTGGCCGGCCGACATGAGGCCCAGATCGGGCCGGCCGTCCACCATGGCCGCCCGCAGCAGCATCGGGGTGTTCGCGGCCATCAGCACCTGGCCCCAGGTCAGCTCGGTGTGGCGGCGCATCGCGCGGCCCTGGCGGATCAGCTCCGGCCAGGTCAGCCCGGATACGTCGCGGAACGCGGTCGCGTTGCGGGCCGACCGCACCAGGCCGGCCACCCGGCCGGCCCGGTCCAGGCGGTCCACCAGCGGCGTGCGCAGGACCCGGTGCGGCAGGCCGTCGACCCGGGTGGTGACCACCGTGCCGGTGACGTCGCTCGCGAGGTAGAGCTGCTTGACCGCGTCGGCCACCGGACTGTCGCTGGTCAGCAGGAACCGGGTGCCCATCGCGATCCCGGCGGCGCCGTAGGCGAGCGCGGCGGCCAGGCCGCGGCCGTCGAAGAACCCGCCGGCCGCGATCACCGGGATATCGACCGCGTCGACGACCTGGGGGATGAGCAGGCTGGTGGGCACCGCACCGGTATGCCCGCCGCCCTCGCTGCCCGTCGCGATCACGGCGTCGACGCCCCACGCCGCCACCTTCTCCGCGTGCCGCCGGGCACCGACCGAGGCGATGGTGATCACCCCGGCGTCCCGCAGCCTGCCGATCAGCTCCGGCCTCGGCGCGAGCGCGAACGAGGCGACCGGCACCCGCCCGGCGATGATCGCCTCGATCCGCTCGCCGGCATCGGGGGCGTCGGCCCGCAGGTTCACCCCGAACGGGGCGTCGGTTCGACCCTTTACTTCCTTGATCGAAGAACGGAGGCCGTCGGTGCTCATCGTGGCCGAGGCGATGATGCCGAGCCCGCCCGCCGCGGAGGTCGCCGCCGCCAGCCGGGCACCGCTTACGTACCCCATCCCGGCCTGGATGACGGGACAGGAAATGCCGAGCAGGTCAGTCAGGCGTGTCCGGATCACCCGAGTTCTCGCTCCCGCAGCCCCGCGGGGTCCAGCCGCTCGCGGATCAGCGCCAGCTCGCGCGGCGAGGGCGACCGGGTCACCGGCACGTGCCGGGGAACGGCAAGCTCGAAGCCGGTCAGTTCCTGCACCTGCGAGACGCTGACACCGGGGTGCACCGAGCGCAGTCGCATGGAGTGGTCGGGGGTGGCGAAGTCCAGCACGGCCCGGTCCGTGACCACGAGGCGCAGCTCGTGGAACGCGGCGCCGCGGCCGGGCAGCGCGGCGGCCCGGTCGTAGCCGATGCCGCAGACCATGTCGACGCGGGAGACGAAGACCCTGGGGGAGTGCCGCGGGACCCAGTAGCTGACCGGGTGATTGACGGTATTGCCCGGCGCGCCGCGCACCCCGAGCAGCTGCGCCTTCGGCTGCGCCCAGGCTCCGATGCAGGAGATGTTCTGATTGCCATAACGGTCCAGCTGGGCTGCTCCCATCATCATGTGCCGGCGCCCGGTCGCGACCAGCCGGAGAACGTCGCGATAGGGCAGCCAGCCTTCCGCGCAGTCGTCCGTCGCGCCGCCGGGAGGGCCCGCCGGGGCGATCAGCATGGCCTCTCCGTCGGTCACCAGCAGCTCCGGCGCGAAGGTCAGCCGGGCCAGCCGGGCCCCCAGGCTCGGGATCAGGCCCATCGGGCTGGCCAGGATGGCGCCGTCGCCGCGCCAGGCCTGCGCGCAGGCCGCCACGCAGATCTCGGCCAGGCTGGCGCCGACCACGGCGTCCCCGGTCATGGCGTCCCCGGTCATGCCGGCACCGCGGGCTGGCCCTCGCGGAAGCGCCGGACGGCGAGCTGGTAGCTCGCCTCGTCGCCGTCGAGATACTCGGCCCGGAATCGCTGCCACGCCTCGGGCGCGGCGGCCGCCGCCGCGTACTGCCGCTGGAACTCCTCGTCCCGGCCGTAGTCGGGCACGCAGCTGGTGAAGTGCGCGCCCAGCGGCGTCTCCGCGACGCCCGCGACCATGGCCCGGTTCAGCAGCAGGCTCTGCGGCGGCCCCTGCGACAGCAGGCTGCCGGTCGGCACGATCCGCTCGCAGGACACGAAGGCGCGCTGCGCGGCCAGGCAGAACAGGTCGTCGAAATACGGGTCAGGTCCCAGGTACTGGCCGTTGCCGCCCGCATCCGCGCGGTTCATGTGGACCAGTGCGGCGTCCAGCGCCAGCGCGGGCACGGCGACCAGTTCCTCGGCGTCGGCGTACGGGGAGCGGATCGTGCGCAGCTGCGGGTTCACGGCCAGCACGTCGGAGCCGAGGCCCGCCCGGATCGGCAGGAACGGCAGCCGGTGCGCGGCGGCGAGCAGGCCCCAGTGCAGCATGCCCTCGTCCAGCTCGGTGAGCTCGACGGTGCCGGCCTGGCGGCCTTGCCGGAAATGCGGCTCGAGCGCGATCGTGTCGAGCGAGACGAAGCCGCAGACGACCCGGCGGACGCGCCCGGCCGCGATCAGCAGCCCGACATCGGGGCCGCCGAAGGAGACGATCGTCAGGTCGGTCACCGTCGATCGCAGGATGGCTCGCACCAGCGCCATCGGCTTGCGCCGGGATCCCCAGCCCCCGATCCCGACCGTCATGCCCGAGCGCAGCTCGCCGGCCACGTCGTCCGGGCTCAGCACCTTGTCGGTCGCGGTCACCGTCAGTGCCCGTCCACGTCAGTGCCCGCCCGAGTGCGTGCCGTCCGCGAACCGCTGGCGCGCCTCGTCGGAGACGCCCGTCAGGTTGAGCTCAAAGGTGAAGCCCTGCTCGTAGCGGTAGGAGCGCCGGACATCGACCGGGTCGATGCCGTTCAGGGACTGCTTGGCCAGCCGGATGACCGCGGGGTCCTTCGCGGCGATCTCGCCCGCCACGGCCAGCGCCGCCGCCGGAAGGTCCGGCGGCGGCACTACCGTGAGCACGCTGCCGAAGCTGCGGAGCTGCTGCGCCGTAACTGTGCGGCAGGTGTAGACCATGGTGCGCATCAGGTGCTGCGGCACCAGCCGGGACAGGTGGGTCGCTGCCCCGAGCGCGCCCCGGTCCACCTCCGGCAGGCCGAAGGTGGCGTCGTCGGCGGCAACCACGATGTCGGCGTTGCCCGCCAGCCCGACGCCCCCGCCCAGGCAGAACCCCTGCACGGCGGCGATCACCGGCACCGCGCACTCGTAGACCGCGGCGAAGGCGGCGAAGCAGCCGCGGTTGGCGCCGACCAGGGCCTCGTGCCCCGCGGTTCGCTGCATTTCCTTGATGTCCACGCCGGCGCAGAAGCCGCGTCCCCGGGCGCCCAGGACGACAGCCCGCCCGCCAGGATCGCGGCCAGCCGCAGTGACGGCCTCGGCGAGCTCGAACCACCCTGCGACCGGCAGCGCGTTGACCGGCGGGAAGTCGATGATCACCTCGGTGACGCCGCCGCTGGCGCGCACCTCAATTCCCATCCTCGCCGCCCTCCGCCCGCGCCGGGCCGGCCACCGGCGCCGCACGTCGCGAAGTCAGATCTACCTAGCGCTTGCTTGTTATCGACCTTAACATGTGGCCATGCGCGTCGCCGATTTCGCGGGCCAGTGCGTGATCGTGACCGGCGGCACCAGGGGCATCGGCGCCGGGATCGCGCGGGAGTTCCTGCGGGCCGGCGCGCAGGTCCTGGTGTGCGGCCGGACCGAGCCCGCGGCCGCCGCCGAACTGCCGGCCGCGGCCGGCCGGACGGCCGCGTTCGTCCGCGCCGACGTCCGGGATCCGGGCCAGGCGGACCGGCTCGTCCGCGCGGCGGCCGACCTCTTCGGCCGGGTCGACGTGCTGGTCAGCAACGCGGGCGGTGCCCCGTCGGCCGCGGCCGCCACCGCGTCCCCGAGATTCCACGCCAAGATCATCGAGCTCAACCTGATCGCGCCGCTGCACGTCGCCCAGTGCGCCAACGCGGTGATGCAGGGCCAGCCCGCCGGCGGGTCGATCATCATGATCGGCAGCGTCAGCGGTACCCGGCCCTCGCCCGGCACTGCCGCCTACGGGGCGGCCAAGGCCGGCCTGCACAGCCTGGCCACCAGCCTGGCGGTGGAGTGGGCCCCGAAGGTGCGGGTCAACTGCGTGGTGCCGAGCATGGTGATGACGCAGGCGGCGGCCGCGGCATACGGCGGCGATGCCGGGCTGGCCGCGGTGGCCGGCACGGTGCCGCTGCAGCGGCTCGCGACGGCGGCGGACGTGGCCGGGGCATGCCTGTTCCTGGCGTCGCCGCTGGCGTCCTACGTCAGCGGCGCGGCCCTGCTGCTGCACGGCGGCGGCGAGCGGCCCGCCTTTCTAGCCGCGCCAGGCACTTCGGTGTACCCTCCCAACGAGTAGAACGTGTTCTATTTTAGGGGTTAGCGATGGTCGCATCGATCAAGCCGCACCGGGACGAGGCAGGCCTCCGCGACGGCCTCATGCTGATCGACGGGCAGTGGCACCCGGCCCAGTCCGGCCAGACCTGGAGCCACCAGCACCCGGCCACCGGCGAAGCGGTGGCCTCGTTCCCGATTGCCGGGCCGGAGGACGTCGACGCGGCGGTCCGCGCGGCCCGGCGGGCCTTCGACGACGGACCCTGGCCGCGGGCGCGGGCCAACGAGCGGATCCGGGTGCTGCGCCGGATCGCCGACCTGGTCCGCGAGCACGGTGCCGAACTGCTCGCGCTCCAGGCACTCGACAACAGCGTGCCGCTGAGCTTCGGCTCCGTCTACGCGACCTCATCGGCCTTCGTGGCCGATGTCTTCGATCATCACGCCGGCTGGGTGGACAAGCTGGCCGGCGAGACGCTGCCGCCGTACCAGGGCGGTGACCACATGGTCTTCACGCTGCGCGAGCCCGTCGGCGTGGTCGGCGCGGTGATCCCCTGGAACGCGCCGCTGCTGCTGTTCGCGCAGAAGGTCGCTCCGGCCCTGGCGGCCGGCTGCACCATCGTGCTCAAGCCATCGGAGTACGCGACCTTCGCGGTCCTGCGGCTGGCCGCTCTCATTGAGGAAGCCGGAGTTCCGGCAGGCGTGCTCAACATCGTCACCGGCCCCGGCGAGCCGGCCGGCGACGCGCTGATCAGCCACCCGATGATCGACAAGCTCTCGTTCACCGGCAGCCGCGCGGTAGGACGGAAGATCATGCTGGCGGCGGCCGGCACCTTCAAGCGGGTCAGCCTGGAGCTGGGCGGCAAGAGCCCGGCGCTGGTGTTCGCCGACGCGGACGTGTCCACGGCGGCGGCGATCACGATGGGCACCGTCACCCTCGGCCTGTCCGGGCAGGTCTGCCTGGCGCAGACCCGGGCGCTGGTGCACCGGGACGTGGCCGACGAGTTCCTCGCGATGGCCGAGATGATCGGCGGGATGGTCAGCTACGGCAACCCGTTCGACCCCGCGGTCACGGCGGCACCGCTGATCAACAGCCGGCAGCTGGACCGGGTACTCGGCCTGATCGCCGAGGGCCAGGCCGCCGGCGCCCGGCTGGTCTGCGGCGGCACCCGCGGCGAGGGCGACCTCGCCGCGGGCAACTTCGTCGCGCCCACGCTGTTCACCGACGTGTCCAACGACATGTCCATTGCGCGGGAGGAGATCTTCGGCCCGGTGCTCTCGGTGATCCCGTTCAGTGACGAGGAGGAGGCGCTGCGGATCGCCAACGACACCGAGTACGGGCTCGCCGCCACCGTCTGGACCAACGACATCAAGCGGGCGATGCGGATGACCCGGGCCATCCGGGCCGGCACCATCGGGATCAACGGGTACCAGCTCGAGCCGCACGCCGCCTTCGGCGGGTACCGGCAGTCCGGGCTCGGCCGCGAGGGCGGGCGGCCGGCCATCGAGTCCTACACCGAGCTCAAGACCGTCCTGCTGCCCACCACCGACGAGATGATGTGACGGCGCCCGCCCGAAGCACGAACGTCATGGCTGGGCCGGGGCTGTCGTCAGTGCGGCACTAAGATTATGTACCATGAGCACCGTTTTAGAACACTTCAGCGTAGCGCAGCAGCAGCACGTTAGCCCGGTCCGTGCCGCGATTTACGTGCGGATCTCCAGTGACCGGACCGGCGCCGGCCTGGGGTGGCCCGCCAGGAGGAGGACTGCCGTGCCCTGTGCGAGCGGCTGGGCTGGAACGTGGCGCGGGCCTACGTCGATAACGACGTGTCGGCTTACTCCGGGAAGCCGCGCCCGCAGTGGGACGAGCTCCGCGCTGACATCGACGTCGGCCTGATTGACGCGGTGGTGTGCTGGCATGTGGACCGGCTGACCCGGTCGCCGCGCGAGCTGGAGGAAGTCATCGACCTGCACGACAAGCGCGGCGTGCAGGTCGCCGCCGTCACCGGGGAGATCGACCTGTCCGCCACGACCGGCCGGATGCTGGGCGCCGCCGCCCGGCACGAGGCCGAGCACAAGGCCGAGCGGCAGCGCCGCGCCCTGCTCACCGCCCGCCCCGGCACTCCCCGGGCCAGCTCCCGCCGCTACCTGCTGTCAGGCATCCTGACCTGCGGCAGGTGCGGTCAGGGCAGGTACGCCCGGCCGCACGAGAACGGCGCCCGCCCGTACGTGTGCGTCAAGGAGCCCGGCACCAGCGGATGCGGCATCATCACGATCATGGCCGCCCCCGCCGACGACGAGGTACGCGGCCGGGTCCTGGCCGCCCTGGACACCCCCGAGTTCCTGGCCGCCCTGCTCGCCGCCGCCGCCGCCGGCGGGACCGACGCCGACGACATTTCCGGGCAGCTCCGCTCCATCGACGGCCGCCGCGACGAGCTGGCCGCCGAACTGTCCCGCACCCAGCACGGCCGCGCCCTGGCCCGGTTCGCCACCCTCACCGGCACCGTCTGGGACCGGTGGGACAACCAGATGACCACCGGCGCCCGCCGCGCCCTCATCCAGGCCGTCACCGCCGGCATCCCCGTCCACCCCGCCACCACCCGCCGGTGGAACCCCGACCGCATCCGCCACCCCGGGGGAGGCCGGCCCTCCCACCCGCCCCCCGGTCCGCAGGGGCCGAGGCCGGCTGACCGCGCACCCGCCGCGTCGAGCTGGCGCCTAACCACTTAGTCCTGCATCCGCGAAGTGCTACGGGCCCCGGCGTGGCGGTAAGCCGGACTAGCACTGGCGCGAGCAGGACCAGCATCCGCGCTGCTGTCATCCATGCTGGCGGACGTGTCACCCAGCCGAGACGGAATGATCTTGCGAACCGGGACCCGGCCGGGCGGCTCACCTCGCGCGGTGGCGTGCCACCAGCAGGGAAACAATCAAGAACCCGGTCAGTACGCCCCAGATCACCATCACGCCGGGCCCGCGCCAGCTTCCGATGGCCAGGTTATAGATCCCGATAGCCAGCATGGCCGCCGATATCACCGCCAACGCGATCATCTGGGCCGGCGGCGGCGGCCAGCCAGGGCCCCGCGCCCGGCCCCGCCGGCCGCTGTAGGGGTCCTGCGACGGGTCCTCCATCATCATGGTCAACACCTTCGCGCAGGTATGGCTGCCCCGCCAGCGGCACTATCGTCCTGAGCGCGGCGCGAGGTCCAGGCGCCCGGTCAGCACCAGCCACGTCGCCGCCCCGACGCCCAGCGCCGGGACTGCCGGGTCACCAGGGGCGATTGCGGCCGCTGCCCACACCACGGCAGCGGCCAGCAGCACCCGGGCGGCCAGCCACCCGGGCCGCCCGTAGCGGACCCGTGCCCAGCCCCGCGCCAGCCACCACCACGCCGCCGCCGGGGCCGAGCCCGGCCGGTCATGCTCCTGCGCCCAGCGGCGCCGGGTCTCCCGCCGCCACGAGGAGATGTCACGCGGGCCGCCGTCCCGGTCATCCCACGCCGCCCCGGCCGGCAGCGGCGCGCGCCGCTGCCGGGCGCCCGCGCCGGGTTCCATCGCGACCACTGCCGCAGCGCCAGCGGCAGGCCAGCGAGGAACAAACCGGCGTACCGCCATTCACGGAATGGCCTAGCCTGAGACAGGAAGACGCCCCCGTCAGACCGGGAGTTCACCTGATGGACAACAACGGCCATGGCGCGCTTGGCGACCGCCTCCGCGCGAGGCGGCGAGAGGCCGCCCTCACCCAGGAAGAACTCGCCCACCTGTCCGGCGTTAGTCAGGTAATGATCGCCAAGACCGAGCAGGGACACCGGCAGCCGCGCCTCCCGGTCATCACCCGGCTCGCCGCCGCACTCGATCTCCCCTTGTCCGAGCTGCTGGACAACCGGCCCCGGCTCGACGGCCGCAGCTCAGGCGCGAGTATCCTCGCCATCCGCGATGCGCTGCTGTCACCCTCGCAGCTGCCCGGCATCGACCTGGCCGGCAGCGACGCTGAGCCCGCGACACTTCCGCAGCTCCGCTCCGCCCTCGCGGAGGCTGGCCGCCTGTACTGGGCTGGCGACTTCGCCGCCCTCGCCGCGCTGCTTCCCCGGCTGATCGGCGAAGGCCGCCACGCCGCCCAGTCCGCAGGCGCCCCGGCCAGCAGCCTGCTCGCCCAGGCCTACGACCTGGCCGCCGCGCTTCTGGTGCACATGGGCAAGGAGGACCTCGCTGCCCTTGCCGCCGAGCGCGCCGTCACGGCCGCAGCGACCAGCGCCGACGAAATACTCCACGCCGTGCTCCAGGGCACCTATGCGTGGGTGCTGCTGCACCAGGGCCGGCTAGCCGAATCCGAGAAGCTGGCCGCCACCGTGGCCGACCGCATCAGGCCCCCGTCCGCTGCGCCCGCCGAGCATGTCGCGGCATACGGCCACCTCCTCATGCTCGCCCTGGGACCAGCCGCAGCGGCCGGCCGGGACGTCTCCCAGTACATCGCAACCGCGTCCGCCGCCGCCGAGCAGATCGGGCGCAGGGTGAGCATCTACCAGACATCTTTCGCACCCGCCACGGTCCACATGCAAGCCTGCTACGCCTACGCCGTCACCGGCCAGCCGGCGAAGGCACTCACAGCCGCCCGCAAGATCCACCCCGGCGACCTGACCGGCATCTCCTACGGCCGCCACCTCCTCGACGTCGCGCAGGCACACGTCGACGCGCGCCAGCATGCGGCAGCAACCACAGCCCTGTCCCGGGCCCGCGCCCTCAGCCCCGTGTGGTTCCGCCACCAGGGCATCGCCCGCTCACTGGTAGCCGAGCTGACCGAGCAGCAAAGACGCCTGTCGCCCGCGCTCCGGGAACTCGCTGCCTCCGTCGACCCGAACTGGTACGCGCCGTACTACCGGCGCCGGTAACCGCCGGACTGATACCCGCCGTACCTGGTCAGATCCGGTGCGCGCGCCGGACGATTGCCTCTCATGGATCACGATAACCAGACCACCTCAACCATCAGCCCGGCCAGCCCGGCCGCTTCCAGCGCGGCAGGCAACAGCCGCGCTCCCGCGCCGTTAGCGTCTCCAGCGGCCGCCGGCGCGCCGCCCGCGTCTTCCCCGGGCCGGCATCTGCTGACCCTGATCGTCGACGCGCTCCACCTGCCCGAACCTGCGGCTGCCCCCGAGG
>Ga0209839_10000174_pt1 | contig 31762 bp, 27 predicted proteins | sample OrgsoiDNA2013050_FD_185800 | JGI IMG/M metagenome (GOLD analysis project Ga0209839, IMG submission 185800) | Permafrost soil microbial communities from the Arctic, to analyse light accelerated degradation of dissolved organic matter (DOM) -... | ecosystem: Environmental > Terrestrial > Soil >... | reverse complement strand
CTTCAACTCCACCGGCTCCGGGCAGCCCGGCTGGGACTGCTCCGGCCTGGTCATGTACGCCGTCTACCAGGCCACCCACGGCAAGATCAGCCTCCCCCACAACGCCGGCCTCCAGTACCGCAGCCCCGACGTCCAGCTCATCAGCTACAGCCAGCTCCAGCCCGGCGACCTGGTGTTCTTCCCCGGCTCCGACGGCACCACGACCGACCCCGGCCACATCGGCATCTACGCCGGCCACGGCATGATGATCGACGCGCCTTTCACCGGAACCGTCGTCCGCTACGACAGCATCGCGCCCGGCTCATCCGCGTCCAGCACGTTCATCGCCGGGGGCCGCGTCATCCCGAGTGGGTTTCACCCGCCCCTAGATGATCAATTCCCCTTGTAGGTTCTCAATAAAGATGTCTCTTTCTCAAAAGAGTTGTCCGGAGCTTGTCCTTTAAGACATCTTCTTGTGTGACCCCCAGCGATAGTTGTCACTTGCCCAGAGCTATCTGTCACCATGATCGGTCGCGGCCGGACTGCGCTGCCTGCCGGGCCGGATCGAGGCGGTGATGCTGGTTTTTGGATGCCCGCGGCGAACAGGGACTGGTTCGGGGGCGTGTCCGGCATAGCGTGGCCACGTGGTTCATGCAGGTGCTGAGTTCTGGGATGGGTTCTTCCGGCAGCGGCTGGAGTCCGGTGATGACCTGGACTGGGCAGGCGTGTGGACCAGGCCGTTCCTGGTCCCGCTGCGGCAGGCGGGCGGGCGGACCGTCCTGGAGCTGGGATGCGGGACCGGCAGCGACGCGGCCCGGCTGGCCGGCGAGGGCTATGAGGTCACGGCGGTCGACCTGTCGGGGGAGGCTATCGGGCAGGCGCGGGCCAGGTTCGGGTCGCTGGCAAGGTTCGTGGTGGCCGACATGACGCGGCGGCTTCCCTTCCCCGACGGGAGCTTCGACGCGGTCATGTCCAACGTGGCCGTGCACATGTTTCCCGACGGCGTGACCCGTGCGGTGTTCGCGCAGGTCGGGCGGCTCGTCCGTGCGGGCGGGCTGTTCGTGTTCCACGTCAACTCGCTGGAGGACCGGCCGCTGCGCGCCCGCAGGCTGCCCGCGCGCGAGCTTGAGCCGGATTACGTGGCCGAGGAGTCGGGCCAGACCGTGCACTTCTTCTCCGAGGCTTACCTGCGCGAGCTCCTGGCAGGATGGCAGCAGGTGCAGCTGGTCCCGGTCCCGGTCCCGCATCGCAAGACGGGTGAGCCGTTCATGCATGTCTGGCGCGGCGTGGCCCGCCGCTGAACCAGTGCGGAGCGGAAGTGATCAAGGCGCAAACATGGCCTAAGCCGGGTGAGAGAGCGCCCGGCTTGCTTGTAAGGCCGATGTCTGCGGACGGGGAGCGGAAGTTCAGGCAGTGCGGTTGTGTATCTGGCGGTCGATTGCGGCAGCGAGGTCGTCGGCGTGGGTGTTGAGGATCTCCTGAAGGGTGGCGTAGTGCGGTTTTGCCGGGCTGGCGTTGTAGAAGTGCCACATGTTGTCGCGGCGGCGGTGCCAGGTGGGGTCCCCGGCTGAAAGCCGGCCTTCGATGATGCGGGGTGCCAGGAGGTGCTCGCCCTGGGTGATGCGCGCCCAGACGGCCTCGGATGCGAACTGGCGCTTGCAGTCGCTCAGTTCTGGCTGGAAGGGTCCTTTTGTCGGGGGAAGCCGGCTGATGATGTCCTGCCAGGTTGCGGGGTCGATGCACCAGTCCTGGAGGGCGTCCCTGCGGTGCTTGTAGTTGACCAGGCCGGGGGTGGCGCTGAGCTGCCGGGCGAGCGCGTGCACCGCGAGGCGGAACTCTGCCGGGTCGTCGGTAAAGGCTGCCGAGCCGGGTGATGCCTTGAGGTAGCGGTGGTCGATGCCGAGGAAGGCGGCGGCCTCGGCGAGCGAGCCGCCTGCCGACATCTGGACCAGGCGGAGGGCGGCGGCGCGGCGGAGCAGCCGGGTGTTCCCGCCGATGTGGCGGAAGTGCTCGCAGTACCAGTCGTCCTGGAGGTGCTCGGGGACGTTCTCGGGAGCGAACCTGGCCTGGGGGGCGGGTGCCCGGCGACCGCGTGAGCGCCGGTCGGCGCGCTGGAAGCTGTTGATCAGGGGCTCGAGCGCGTCCCGGAATCCTGCTGAGCAGTCGTGCCCGGCGCGCTGGTAGCGGCGGAGCCACCGGCCTCGCGGGCTTTTCCGGCTGGCGCCGTCCCGGGCGGGTGCCAGGAGCTCACTGAGGGCTTTCAGGTCGCCGCCGTCGAGGATGCGGGCGGCGGCGGTGATGAGGGCGGCGGCCGGGCGTGCGTCCAGCGGCGGGGTGTCGCAGAGCGTGTGCCGCCGGGTTCCGGTGCCGCCTGTGCTGGCGATGTGCCGGTCAAGGTCCGCGGCCGTGCCCGGGCCGGCGATCAGGTTCCGGCTGTGCGGCCAGGCTCCGCTGATCAGGCTGCAGACGAGCCGGAGGTCAGCGAAGTACCGGGCAGGCGTGGCCGGCTGGCCGACGCTCATGACGCCGGCTGGCTCCCCGGCCCGCAGTATCTGGAGCAGCCGGTCCTGCAGGGCGAGCAGGTCATCGTCGGCCGGGGGCTCTTTCTCCCGGGCAGGAACATCGAGCCTGGCCCCGCAGGGGCGGGCCTGCCGGCCGGCGGCCGGCGGCCTGAGGGCCGCCCGGCACTGGGCGGGGTGCAGGCCGCCGTCGAAGGCGCGCGGGATCAGCCAGGCGGGCGCTCCGGGTGCCGCGGACATGGCCGGCTGCCGGCAGGAAGGGCACAGGTGTTCCAGCAGCCGCCGGTGCGCAGGGCAGGCGAACACGACCGGCAGCCGCCATGCCTTCTGCCAGGCGCCGCCGTGCTGCTGCTGGATATAGCTGCCGTCTCCGGCCAGGCACTGCGGGCAGTACCGGGTCGCGGAGGTGAGCACCCACGGGCTGGCGAGCGACCGGGGACCCCACTGGTCGGCGGTGACCCGTGGCGCCGCCCACGGATACCGGCCCGACATGCTGCTCATGCACAGTTGCGTGGTTTCGGCTGCGGCGAGCCTGGTGACGCGGGCGAAGGCCCCGGCCGGCGCCTCGTCCAGGTGCATGATCAGGCTCCGGCGGGCCGGCTGGCGGCTGTCGCGGCTGCCGGTGAGGCCGGTGAGCTGCATGACCCGGGCCGGGGCAAGCCCGAGCCGGTGGGCGAGCCGCAGCAGGTAGCCGGGCAGGGCCTCGTCTGGCAGCGGGTCCAGGCTGCGGGGCAGCGGGCTCAGCGTGCCCGCCGGCTGTCCTCCCGGGGTCATGATCGGGCCCCGGCTGCCGGGCCGCGGTCATCGAAGACGGTGTTGCGCCCGCGCTTGCGCTTCCCGGCTCCGCTGCCGCCTGCCTGGGCCGGCCCGGGCGGGATGGGCGGGATCTCGCCCGCCTCGGCGTCGCGGCTGCGGATGTCGGGAAGGCTGAGCGCGACGTTGTCCAGCACGGCCTGGTCCAGGCGCTCGGTCCCGGTGTCGATGGCCTCGCGGCAGCCGTCCTCGATCAGCCGCTCCAGCAGGCCGGCGACCCCGCTGGTGCGGCGGTAGAGGTATTCGGGCATGGTGCCGTCGGTGAGCATGCCGGGGTCGGCGCCCATCAGCCGCAGCTGCTGCTCGATCCCGGCCAGGTGCCGGGTCCATGCGGTGATCTGGGCGGGGGTGTCGTAGCGGAACCGGTCCAGCTCGACCAGGTCGAAGCGCCGCTCGGTCTGGGTGGCCTCCAGGCCGTGGACGCCTGCGTGCCGGGATGGCGGGAAGGTCCACTGGCCGGTGCGCGGGTCGTGGCGGCCCTCGCGCAGCAGCCCGGAGCCGGGGATGTCGACGCCGATGAGGACGAGGGTGACGTGCATGCTCATGAACGCGCGGATCAGGTCCAGGACGTCCTGGTCGTCGGCGCGGTGCATGCGCAGCCGGGTAATGTCGTCCAGCAGCAGCGCCTTCGTGCCGTGGTCACGGATCGAGGCGGCGACCTGGCGGACCAGGTCGGGCAGGTCCATGTTCCTGGTGTCGGCCCCGTAGAACCCCAGGATGGCCTTGCAGGTGCTCTTGGGCTTGGCGGTCACCGGGGTCTGCACGTAGGCGACGGGGGCGTGCAGGTCGCGGGTCCCGGCCACCGCGGCGGGGTTGAGATGATGGTGCAGTTCCAGCCAGGCGTCCTCGAAGTCCGCGGCGACCTCGCAGGCGGTCTCGGTCTTGCCCTGGTATCCGCCGCCGGTGATCATCACCCCGGCGCGGGTGGACGGCTTGTGCTTGAGCGCGTTGGTCTCGATCCTGCCGCGCAGCACCCTGGTCACTGCCTGGCTCATCGGGGTCTGCTGGAGGGGGAGGTTGGCGTGGGTGGCGGCGCGGTGCAGGTCGTGCAGCATCCGCCGCCGTGGTGGCATTGCCTGCCAGGTGGCCAGGTCCAGGTGCGGGGCGGGCGTGAACGAGCCCCGGGTGGTCCGCCACTGCTGCCAGCCGGCCAGGGTCTCGCGCACTGGGGGCGGCCCGGGAAGGACGAAGGGGACGGCACTGCCGGAATCTGCGCTGGCCGCGTCGCCGGCTCCGGACGTCATGCAGGCTCCCGGCCCGGGCCAGCCGCCGGGCCCGGGCTTTCGTCGTGGTCCTCATCATCAGGGATGCGCAGTCTGCTCTGGCGGCGCAGGGCATCACGCAGCAGCGGTGCCGGCTCTGGCCGGGACGGGACCGCGCTCTCCCGTCGCCGGCGCCGTTCAGCGTCGACTAGGTTCTCGGCCCGGCGGGCCCGGTCCTGCCACTGCGGCGCCATCACGTTCTCTCCCCGGGCCCCGGCCCTCCCGGGAGGGCCGGCCGGGCGGTCAGCAGCCGCGGCCTGCGCCTGGGTGCCCTCCCGGGCGTGCTCGGTGCGCTGGGTCCTGGTCATGCGGGTGGGCCATTTCCCCACCGGGATGTGCGCCCCGATCAGCCGCAGCAGCAGCGGCAGCAGCTCGGCGTCCGACCTGGGCTTCAGGCCCGCCTGCCGGGCGGCGCGAAGCAGATCGCGCACGCGCGCGTCGCTGAAGGAGGGCACCTCCCCTTCCGGCGGGAGCCCGCTCCAGCGGAGCGGCTGCCAGAGATGGGTGACCGGGTCCTGGAAGAAGACCGTGCGGGCATCGCGGGGATCGCGGTGGATCGCCCACCGGCCCCGGTACCGGCCACTGCGGCTGGACGGCTCATCGCGGTAGCCGTCCAGGGCAGGGCCGTCATACCAGAGCCCGCGGATCTTTACCCCGCGCTGGCCGTGGATCTTCACGAAGCAGGCGGGCAGTAGCTCATAGAACAGCTCGGGCGCGGGGATCCTCATCGCGAAGCCGCCCTGGCCCATCGCCGCGGCGAGCAATGTGTTGGGACTGTGGTCGCCGGCCGGGTCCCAGCACGGCGCATGCTCGCCCAGGCGCCTGTTCTGCCAGATCGCCACGATCCAGGTGGCGATCAGGTGTTCCATCTCATCGATGGTCAGTACCGCATCGGATTCCGGGTCAGCGCCGCGGTCGGCGACATCCACCCCGGTATAGCCGGGCAAGTACTCGAACAGCAGTGACCGGATTCCCCCGAATGCCCTCTCGCAAGCCTGCTTATCGGTAGGCCGCAGCACCCGGGCCGGGAGGACGTTCGCGCCGATCACCCGCTGGACGTCGACCAGATGATGATTCTTATAGACAGACCCGTGGTCGGTGGTAACCGTCTCGGGGGCGAAGAACGGCAGCCCCGCGACCCTGTGCCCGGCGAACTGCGCGACCACCGCGGCGGGGATCCCCGGATAGGGCCACTCCATCTCCTCGCCCCAGTCCTCGCGCAGGGGCAGCGGCATCATCATGTCCCGCAGCAGCATCGCCACGTCCACCGATGAGTCCGACACCATGGTCAGCCGGAACGCGACCAGGGAGTGGGAGTAGGCATCCAGCGCCAGCGTCAGGTGCACCGACACCGGCTCGCCGAACACGCTCTCGCGGACCTTGACCGGCAGGATCGTGGTGTCCAGCGCGACGACCTGGCCCGGCCGGTGCACGACGACGTGCTGCCCGCCGGCCGCCAGGGCCGCTGAGCGCTGGTAGCGCTGGCGGGCACCTCCCGGGCCGAACCATTCCCGCCAGACCAGCCGCAGCGTCTCCGAGCTCGGGACGGCCACCCCGGCACCATACTGCTCGCGCACGAACTGGCGGATCAGGACCTCACGGGCACTCATGCTCATCCGGGACCGCTGCAAAGTGTCCTGCCGGACAGCGAAGATCGCCTCCCGGACCTCCTCGGAAACGCTCGGATGACCGCCGCCAGGGCGCAGCCACCGGTCATCCGCGCACCCCATCACCCCCGACCGCCGGCGCCCGGTATCCCACCTGATCAAGGTCCGGTAGCCAACCCGGTCCAGGCCCAGGAGCCTGGCCTGACCGGCATCCAGCGCCCGGAGCTCCGCAACCTTGGCATGCCGGCGCCGGGTCAGCGTCGTCGTGGCCGGGTCGTACTCCGGTTTCGGCTCTCCCGGGCCCGGACGCGACGGATCACCGCTGCGGAAACCGGTGCCGGCCTCCAGCACGTGCGCTAGCCGCAGATAAGCCAGCTCACGCTGGTGCGGTGACAGATCCCGCAGTGTCCTGGGCTGACGTCCCCGGTCCGCCGCCGCGACGGCGGACCGCGATGACGGCCGGCACTGCGGATGGCCGGCCAGGAAACGGACGCTCACCCGCATCCGCTCGCCGTCCGCGCGGGCGAGCGCGACGATACCGAACTGGGGCTCCAGCTGCTCGACGATCCACTCCGCCCCGTCCAGGACAAGACCAGAGCCCACCGCCAGGTCCAGCACAGGCACCGTCACCCCTGCCTCCCGTCCGCCAGCCGCACCACAGTGGCGTCGGCGAGCGGCAGGGCAAGGTCGATACTCAGCCTGCGATGCCACAGAAGGTGCAGAAGCTGCGCCCGCGCGACCGGCGGCGCGATGGTGCCGGCCACCAGGTCCGCGAAGCTCCGCGGCCCCGACGACGCCCTGTCCAGGAGAACGCCCCGCAGGCCGAGCGGGTCAGCCAGCGGCCGTCGCTGCGAGGACAAGGTATCCAGCGTCGCCGTCACGTAAGGCATCCAGCCCGACACCACCAGGTAACGCCACCCGCAGGCAAGCGCCGCCTCCGCCGAGGCCGCGAACTTCACCCGGTCGGCCTCGCCGATCCGGCCCGAAGGGCGGACATCGATCAGCCACGTGCCGTCGGCAGCCACCGCCAGGACGTCCGGGACGTGCTCGACCGGGCCATCCGCAGTCGCGAACCGCAGCCGGAACGGCTGGCAGATCACCTCTGTCACCACGCCCGCGAAATCCAGCGCCAGCAGCAGCCTGGCTTCCTCCAGGCTCTCGAACCCGTGATGCAGCCCAGTACTCACCATGAACTGCAGGCCAGGGCGATGCCGCTGTCCCCGGCTCCAGGAAAACCTGCGTACCGGCTCGCACCCGGGCACAGGAAACGACCCCAGATCACGGACCGGGCAGACCACCTCCGAGCCCGAGACCCTCCAAGCCGCGGACCACCGCCCCGCCCAGCCATCCCCCAGGTCCAGGACCCCGCCCGGGACCGCCCGGGTGACCGTGACGAGATCCGCCAGACCGCACGAGCCAGAGTGAATCGGCCCGGAACCGGTGAACCCCTTCGATGGCATCACGCCATTACAAATACAACTCTTCGTGCTCGATCATGCGCATCTGGTCATCAGGGCTGCTCCTGCGGCGTGTCCTTCCCGGCACTCGACCGGTGACAACAACACTGGGAACCCATCCAGGTGACAACAATCTCTGGGAATCAGTGACATCTATCGCTGGGAACCCGCAACGGAAGTCCAGGACAAGGCACATCCCAGGTGACATCTATCGCTGGGCGTCACATCCAGATGTGCAGCGGAGTTGTCGTTTTCGCGTCAGCGGGCCATGTTCGTCGGTCAGGTTGAGGATGCAGTGCCCGTCCGGCATGTTGCTTTTCCGTGATGGCCCGGGGGCGTCCGGCTCAGCCGAATGTCACGATCACTTTTCCGTGCGTGTCTGGTGCCTGCGCGCGGCGGACGGCGTCCTTGATGGCGTCGGCTTCGAATGTGGAGTCGATGACTGTGCGGAGCAGTCCCCTGCGCATGAGGTCCTCGATCTCGGCGTATAGGTTCACGATGTCGTGATAGGGCGTGCGGCGCAGGTGCTGGGCTAGCCAGAAGCCGCGCAGCCTGATGTCCCGGAATACCAGCAGTGCGGGGTCGACGGCTGCGCGCTGGCCGCTCATCGAGCCGTAGACGACGAGTTCGCCTCGTGGCGCGAGGCAGGACGCCAGGCGACTGGTGGCCGTTCCCGCGACGCAGTCGGCAGCCAGGCCGACGGGTGCGCCTGCCGTCGCTGCCGCAACGCGAACTTCAAGATCGTCGCCGTCGGGCACGACGGCGTCGCCGCCAAGGGCGCGAAGCTCCGCGACCGCTTTCTCGTGCCTGACGACGTTGATCGTGCGGATGCCCTTGTGGGCCGCGAGCTGGATCGCGGCCCGGCCGACCGTCGACGTTGCGGCGTTCTGCAGGAACCAGTCGCCCGGCCCCAGGCCGCCGGTCGTCAGTAGCAGGGCCGCGGTGGCCGGGTTCACTTTCAGTCCTGCCAGCTGGCGGAGGTCGGTCTCGGGCGAGACCCGGACGACCTGGCTGGCTTTCACCAGCCGTTTCTCGCTCCAGTTATCGACGGTCAGCATGATCACCCGGTCGCCGGGCACGATCTGGGTGACTTCGGCTCCGACGGTTTCGACCGTGCCGACCGCCTCATTGCCCAGCGTCGGCGACCCGGGATCGTTTCGCGGGTAAATGCCCCGCAGGGTAAGCAGGTCAGCGGGATTGACCGGGAAGGCCTCGACCCGGACCACGACGTCATCGGCTGCGGCAGCGGCAGGCTCGGGGGCCTGGCCGCAGAAGATCACGTCTTCCGCCTGGCCCGGCTGGCGGAACTGGATCTGCCTCACGGCATCGCTCGGGCCGCGATGGCAGGCAGCGCCGCTGCCAGGTGCTCGCCCAGCGGGTGCCGGAGCCGGGCCTCCCGGGTCACCGGGGCTCCTTGTCCCAGGCCGGCAGCAGCGTGAGGATCTGTGCGGCGACACCCGCTGACGACGCCGGGTTCTGCCCGGTGACCAGGTGGCGGTCGACGACGATATTCGGCTGGAAGGCGGGCCCGGCCTGCACCCTGGCCCCTTCCGCTGCGAGGCGTGTCTGCAGGAGGAACGGGACGACTGCGGTGAGCCCGACGGCGGCCTCTTCCTCATCGGAGAATCCGGTCAGCGTGCGCCCCCTGACGAGCGATCCCGAGGTGGTGCTGCTGAGCAGTCCCGCGGTGCCGTGGCAGACCGCCGCGATGATGGCGTCGCGCCGGGTGGCGTCATCGAGCAGGCGGCCCAGGTCGGCGTTGGGGGTGAAGTCCCACATGGTGCCGTGGCCGCCGACAAGGTAGATAGCGTCGAAGCCGCTCATGTCTGCGATGTCGCCGAGGCGGGCGGTGCTGGCCAGCAGACCGTGCGCCGATGAGTCCCTGCGGAACCGGGTGACGGCTGGCGTCACGGAGCCTTCAGCGAGGCTGCCCGGGTCGACCGGGGCTGTCCCGCCCGGGAGCGACGCGATCGTCACGTCGAAGCCGGCGCCGGTGAAGGCAAGGTAGGGGGCGGCCAGCTCTTCCATCCACAATCCGGTCGGGCGGCCGGTATCGCCCAGTTCCGCGTGCGACGTGACGGCGATCAGGATGCTGCCATGCCGGGAAAGGTGCTCGGTCACGTGTTCTGCTCCTCCGGTTCTCAGGCCTGGGGATATCCGGGACGGCGGTGCTGGCGCCGCCGGGTTGCCGCCGTGGCGGCCTGGGCGGCCCGGCGGGCCTCCAGGGCCCAGCGGCCGAGCGCGCCCGGGTCGGCGGCGATCTCATCCGGCACCCGGTAGTAGCTGGTGACGGTGACCGTGCGCGATCTGCCCTGGTAGGTGAAGGGGCCCTCGCTCATGTCCTCGAACATGGGCCGGCTGAGGTCGTCTGCCTTCAGGTAGAGATCGCCCTTCATGACGAACCCGAACTGGCGGCCGTCGAGCGCGAGCCCTGCGCCGCCGAAGAACCGGGTGACTTCCACCGGCCCGATGACGTGCAGCCGGTCGGCGATGTCCAGGGCCTGGTCCCGGGCTGAGGCCGCCGTCATGCCGGCTGCGCGCGGGCGGGCGGGTCGAAGAACCCGGTGATCGCCGCCAGCCGCCCGTCGCCGGCTAGCACGCCGAAGCTGGTGCCGGTCTGCAGGATCGTGCCGTCTGGCCCGTGCAGCGCCCAGCGGGCCAGGCTCCGGTCGTGATGATGCAGGACGGCGCGGATGCGGAAGGCCCCGCCGGGCACGGAGGCCTGGAAGGCGCCCATGTAATCCGACAGCGCCCGCCAGCCCTCGACCGGGCCGTTCGGGTCGCAGTATGCGACGTCGCCGGTCACGGAGGCGGGCAGCTCCCTCGCGCGGTCGGCAGCGCCGAGCGACCAGGTCGCCGCGTAGCGCTGCCACAGTCCCTCAGTGGTCATGGCGGGGCTCCTCCAGCCGGCCGAACGCGTCATCGATCAGGGCCTGGACCTGCTGCCCGTCCCAGCCTGCCCGGACGAGGACCAGCACTCCCTGGTAGAGGGCGAGCAGGCCCAGCGCCGCAACGGCCGGATCGACGCCGCCGCGCAGCTGGCCCGTCCGCCGGGCCGATTCCAGCCGGCCGGCGAACAGGCCCGCCAGGAGGCGCAGGCCCTCGCCGACGCCATCGGGCAGTTCGGCGGGGCCGCCGCCGAACTCGATGGCGGAGTTGGTGATCAGGCACCCGAAGGACTGGCCATCCGGCTCGTGCAGCAGCGACGTGAACAGGTCCCGCACCCCCCGCAGGCCAGCGTCCTCGGGGGCGTGCTCGGCGATGCGGCGCCCCAGCACAGCCTGGTTGTAGTGCCTGAAGGCGGCTGTGAACAGGCCGGCCTTGTCCCGGTAGCTGTTGTAGATGCTGCCCGCCTTCAGCCCGGTCGCCTGTTCCAGGTCCCTGACGGAAACACCGGCGTAGCCCTGCCGCCGGAACGCGTGCATCGCGCCGGCCAGCACCGCCTCCTCGTCGTACTCACGCGACCGCCCCATGCGCGGCCCCCATTCTTTAACGTTTGTTTTAAAATACACGATAAAGAATCGGGACGGGCTAACCGGGCCGATTGCAAGCATCCCCTTGGGCTGGCGCCCGGTTGCGGGATCCGCAAGTCCGCGGCCAGCAGCAGGCCGCCTGCCTGCGGCGTCCGCAATGGCGGGCAACGCTGTCTTGCCGGCGTGCCGCGTGATCATGAGCAAGCGGACACGGTAGCTCCGGATGCGCGGAGCGCGGGTCAGCTGTCAGGGCGGCCGCAGGCGAAGCTGGACGTACGGACCGGCCTTGAGGCCGAGGTAGTCGCTGGCTTGCTGGCAGAGGAGCTGGCCGAGCGGGGTCAGCGCGCCGGGGCCTTTCGGCCGAGGGCTGCGGCGGATGACGGGTCCGCCGCAGGCGTGCTCCATCCGGGCGAGCTGCTCGTAAAGAGTGCTTGGCCAGATGCCGAGTTCCCGGGCGGCCTGGTGGGTGCTGGCGTACCCGGTGATGGCGAGGAGGCGGTGCAGGCTCTGCCGTGCGTTGCGGCCGGTAAGGACGTGGCGGAGCGGCTCGGGCAGGTCGCGGGGGTGCCGGCCGGGTGCGGCGCGGGAGGTGATGGCGACCTGGGCGCCGCGGGGGCGGACCGGGATGCCGTGGTCGCGGGCGAACCTGTTGAGGGTCTGCAGGGGGCAGCCGATCTGGGCGGCGATGTCGTTCAGGGACCGGCGCCAGGTGAGGTATTCCTCGCGGAGCCGGGCCGGGTCGAGGTAGATCACGCCGGGCTGCTGGCCAGGCGGCGGGCTGGCGGGCGCGGCCGTGGGGATGAGGGTGTACCGGACCGGGCGGCGGGGCCGGGGCAGCGGCTGCCGTCGCAGCACCTGGCGCAGGTGGCCCGGGTACGGGAATACGCTACTGCGCCGCTTTCCGGCCCCATCCGGATTACCAGGACCGAGACCGTCCCGATGACAGCCGCCGAGTACGACAGCGCCGTCGAGGCCCTCGCCGTCCTGCTCGCCAGCTTCTGGGACGACCACCCCGAGCCCGGCACCCCCTGACCCGGCGGGCCCCCGGGGGCGGGCAGCACCCGCCCCCGGTCCCGCCCCGGCTTCCCGGGAGGAACTCGTGGCAGCAACCGCGCCGGCCAGGCCCAGACCCCGCGGCAAGCGCCGGCGGCCAGCCGCCTTCCTCGGCGACATGCCGGCCGCGGTGCGGCGGATCGCGATCTACCTGCGCCGCTCCACCGATGACGAGCACCAGCCGTTCTCGATCAGCGCCCAGGAAGCCGCCCTGCTGAACTACATCGCCTCCCAGTCCGGGTGGACGCTGGTCGCCAAGTACAGCGACGACGCCTCCGGCGCCACCACCGGCCGCCCCGACCTGCAGCGCGCCCTCACCGCCGCGCGGTCGGGGCGGTTCGACGTGCTGCTCGTCGTCCGGGTCGACCGGTTCTCCCGCCGCCTGTCCGACCTGCTCGCCCTGCTGGCCGAGCTGGACGACGCCGGGGTGGCGTTCGTGTCCGCGACCGAGCCGTTTGACACCTCTACCTCCATCGGCCGGATGCTGGTCCAGCTCCTCGGCGTGTTCGCCTAGTTCGAGCGGGAGACCATCATCGACCGCGTCACCAAGGGCATGGCCGCCAAGGGAAAATGGCCCGGCGGTACCCGCCCGTACGGCTACTGGGTCGACCGCGACACGCACAAGCTCGTCCCGCACCCGGAGGAAGCACCGCACCTGAAGGAGATCTTCCGGCTCTACGCTGACGAGCGCCTCGGCACCCGCGCCATCGCGGCCGAGCTGAACCGCCGGGGCGTCCGCAACCGCACCGGCAAGCCCTGGTCCGGGCACACCGTCGCGCGGATCCTGGCCAACCCCGCCTACGCCGGGGAAATCGCCTACGGCGACGTCTACGTCGAGGACGCCCACGATCCGCTCATCGACCGCGAGACCTGGCAGCGCGCCTCGTCCATCGCCGCCGAGCGGGCCGACCCGCAGACCCAGCGCGCCGCCAGCAACAGTGACTACGACCTCACCGGGAAGATCACCTGCCCCGGCTGCGGCCACAAGTACATCGGCACCTCCGCCACCGGCCGCAGCCGCACCTACCGCTACTACACCTGCTTCTCCCGCGTCCGCTATGGCACCCACGGCTGCGACGCCGCCCGTCTCCCAGCCGACGACACCGACGCCGCCGTCCTCCAGGCCCTCGCCGAGTTCTACGCCCAGGCCCCCGCCCTCATCACCGACGCCGTCACCCGCGCCCAGGCGCGGCATCGCGACGGTCACGCTGACCGGCACGCCGAAGCAGGCGCCCTCCAGTCCCAGATCAAGAACAAGCAGGCCGCGATCGACCGGTACTTCACCGCATTCGAGAACGGCACCATGGACGACACCACCGCCGGCCCCCGTGTCACCGCCCTGCGAGCCGAGATCGACCAGCTCCAGGCCCGCCACCACGAGATCACCGACATCATCGGCGACGAGGCCACTGCACCACCCCCGCCCGCCACCATCGAGCGGCTTGGCGCCTACCTGCGCGACATCCTCGACGCCGGCATACCCGCCGAGCGCAAGGCCGCCGTCGAGGCCCTCATCGCCGAGATCCGCATCACCGAGGAAGGAATCATCCCCGTGTTCAGAATCCCAGGACAGGCAGCCCCATCCCAGGAGAAACCAGCACAACCAGCACCAGCGCGGTCATGGTTCGCGCAATGGTTCGATCGGTGGGGCGGGTGGGGCTCGAACCCACGACCGGCGGATTATGAGTCCGCTGCTCTAACCGGCTGAGCTACCGCCCCGAGATGGCACCGCCATCGCCACGGCTCCGACCGCGACCATGACCATGACTAGCGCAGGCACGTACCTTATCGCGTGCTGAGCTGCATCTCCATGGCGTGCTCAACCAGCGCGATCAGGGTCGCCTTGGTGGAAGTCCGGCCGCGAGCGTCACACTGCACGATCGGTATGTGCGGGCTGATCGACAGCGCTTCCTGGACGTCGGTGACGGCATGCGGAAAACCGCCGTCGAATCCGTTGATGGCAACGATGAACGGCAGGCCCGCCGACTCGAAGTAGTCGACGGCCGGGAAGGAGTCCGCCAGCCTGCGGGTGTCCACAAGTACCACGGCGCCGATCGCGCCCTGGATCAGGTCATCCCACATGAACCAGAAACGGTGCTGGCCAGGCGTACCGAACAGGTAGAGGATCAGTCCCGCGTCCAGGGTGAGCCGACCGAAGTCCATGGCCACCGTGGTCGTCTTCTTGTCCGGCGTATGCGACAGGTCGTCGACGCCATCGCTGGCCGCGGTCATCACGGCCTCGGTGGTGAGCGGCGTGATCTCCGACACGGACCCGACAAAAGTGGTCTTGCCCACACCGAAGCCGCCCGCAACGACGATCTTTACCGATGTCATCGCGGCTTCTGCGGTCTCGGTCGCAGCGACCTTAGAGCTTGCGAAGTCCACTGAGCACCCTTTCAAGCAGGTTCATATCCGGGCGACCTTGCTCATGGTCGATCTGGTGGACCCGGACTAGCCCGTCCATCGCCATGTCGCCGATGAGGACACGAGCGACGCCCAGAGGCATCCTGAGCACCGCCGAGATTTCCGCGACCGATCGCCAGTCGCGGCAGAACCCGAGAATCGCCTGGCACTCGGGACTGAGCACCGACAGGTCGCGCGCCTCGTAGTGCGAAGCGGCGACCATAGCCTCGATCTGCAGCTGGTATTTAGGTTTCGTCCGTCCGCCGGTGACGGCGTACGGACGCACCAGCGAGCTGCCGCTGGCGGCCACGGCCGTCTCGGGAACGAATGGATCGTGCGGGGGCGGAGCAAAGCCGGCGGCGAACTCGAACTTCGGGGTCTGCGCGCTGCCTCGCCCGACCGAGTTCGTACGTTCGACTGGCTCCCATTTATCGCGACCAGGTCCAGCCATCGCAGCCTCCTGTCACTGTCGGCCACCATCAGGCCAGCCTGGGGGCAGGCTTCCGCGTATTTCAGGTGTCAGGGCGCTGCCCACCCGCTCAACGAGCAGCGCCATCTCGTAGGCCACAAGGCCCATGTCACAATCGGCCGAGGCCAGGACGGCCAGGCTGGAGCCGTCGCTGATTGCCATAACAATAAGCAGCCCGCGCTGCATCTCGACAACGGTCTGGGTTACAGCACCGCCCTCGAACACCCGCGCTGCGCCCTGAGTGAGGCTGGTGAGACCGGAGGTAACCGCAGCCAACTGGTCGACGCGGTCTGCGGGGAACCCCTGCGAGAACGCCATCGGAAGCCCGTCAGCGGAGACAACGATCGCATGCGCGACCGCCGCCACTCGCTCGACGAAGTTCGTGATCAGCCAGTTGAGGTCCTGCGCCGGGCGCACGAGCGGACTCACGGGCGCTCCTTCCTATTGTGACGGCCATCCTGAGGCCCGGTGCACGGCAGCGCGTCGATCATTTCAGCGACCGACGACCAGCCGGATGGCGTTCCGACACTAAGCATGACCACCCCAGGCACTTCGTGCCACCCATCAGGAACCGTCATCCTCTCCGGCCGGGTTTCCGCCGCCGGCGGCGGCCCGACCTTCCCTGATTCCACGCTGGAAGCTAGCGAACCTGTCGCGGGTCGCGGCGGCCGACCTGGCCGGCGCCGCTACCGCAGGCGCCTCGGCACTGGCCGGGGTGCCCGCCGTTCCTGGCACCAGGTTGGCCTTAGGCACCCGCTTGGGCAGTCCGGCCGGGGTCACGCCGCTGGACGATGGCTCGGCGACCGCGGCAGCGGCCTGCCAACCCTTGTCGGCCGGTGACGTCCAGGCGGACCTCTCCGGTCCGGCATCTTGCTCCTGCGGCGCCCAGCCGACCGAACTGCGGCCCCGCCGGAACCAGTCCGACTCGACCGCCTCGAAGATGGGCAGCCGGTACTCCGTGCCGTGCTCGGCGGTCGGGACGACCACCGCGTCTGCCGATGAGCCAGCCTCCCAGCCGAATCCGCCCGACCCCCCGCCCGGCCCGGCGGCGCCGTTAGATCCGTTGGATCCGTTAATGCCGCCAGATCCGTTCGTGGTCCCGCTGGCGCTGACCCCCTGGCCGACCGGCTCGGGCGCGGCCGACGGCACAGACGGCTGGCCTGGCTCAGCCTGCGCGGCCGGCTCCCCCGGCTGCGGGCTGGTACCGAACAAGCCGCCGGAGGCACGGTTCGCCCCGGCACTGAACATGTCGGTGCTGGCGGTCAGCGGCGTGGCGGCGGCGCGAGACTCCCCGCGGTCCACTTTGCGCTTGGGGAGCTTCTGTCCGTTGCCGACGGGCGGCGCTTCCGCGGCCTGGGCGTCGGAGAACTGGGCATCGGAGAACTGGGCGTCGGAGAACTGGGCATCGGCCGACGGCGAACCAGCCGGCAGCGCGGCCGCTGCCGGGGAGCTTGCGGGCTGGGCACTCGGAACCTGCCCGGCGGAGGGCTCGGGCCAGCTCCCCCATGCCTCACGGTTAACCGCGGGCAGCGGTCCCGTGCCGGCAAATCCGGTGTCCGCGAACCCGGTGCTCGCCAGCTCCGTGCCCGCAGGCCCGTTACTGGCGAGATCCCCTGCCGCAGGCTCACGGACGGGCCGCTTGTGGCTGCCGTAGCCACCGCCGAACGTGTCAGTACTAAACGTGTCGGCACTGGCGGCCGACTGCGGCGCCGCGGCGAACGGCTCCCCGGCCGTCTCGCCAGCAGGCTGCGGACTGGTCGGGAACCCCGGCTGCGGCCCGGTGGTCGATGCGCCCCAAGGGCTCGCGCCCGGTCGGGGGCCTGATCCGGGTACCCGCCGGCCCAGGGCACCGCCGTTCTCGCCCCCCGCAGACTGCAGCGGGGCGAACTTGGGCGTGCGGGCCGCGTTGACCTCCTGGGCTGTGGCCCAGCGCTCGTCGGTGCCATGCTCGCCATTTTGGCCAGCCGGGCCGGGCATACTCACGTTGATGGCCTCGGCCGGAGCGTCGGGCAGCCGGGATCCAGACGGACTGGTGCCCTCACGGCTCACGACCTCGTCCGGAAGCCAGACCAGCGCCGTCAGGCCGCCGGAGGCCGCCAGCCGCAGCCGTACTCTGACGCCATGCCGGGCGGCCAGCCGGGCGACCACGAACAGGCCCATGCGGCGGGATACCGCGACGTCTACCACCGGCGGGTTATCCAGCCGCCAGTTCGCGTGCGCCATTTCCTCGGCGCCCATGCCGACGCCCTGGTCCGTGATGTCGAGCAGTACTCCCCCGCTGCTGAGCAGGTGACCCGAGACGGTGACCGGCGTCTCCGCGGAAGAGAACGAGGTCGCGTTCTCGGCCAGCTCGGCCAGCAGGTGCACCACGTCGTTGACGGCGTGGCCGCGAACCGAGATGCCGGGCTGGACGTTGAGGCTCACCCGCTCGTACTGCTCGATCTCGGACACTGCGGCCCGCAGGATGTCGACCAGCGCCACCGGCTGGTTCCAGCGCCTGGAGGAATCGTGGCCGGCCAGAACCAGCAGGTTCTCGGAGTTACGGCGCATGCGGGTGGCCAGGTGGTCCATCTGGAACAGGCTGCCCAGGCGCTCGGCGTCCTGCTCGCCCTGCTCCAGGTCGTCGATCAGGCGGATCTGCCGTTCGACCAGCGACTGGCTACGGCGGGACAGGTTCACGAACATCGCATTAACGTTGCCGCGCAAGGCCGCCTCGTTAGCGGCTAGCCGGAGCGCCTCGCGGTGGACCTGGTCGAAGGCCCGGGCCACCTCACCGATCTCGTCAACGGAGTCCACCTCGATGGGCGCCACATCCAGCGAGACGGCCGCGCCGGTCTGGTTCATCTGGCGGACCGCTTCAGGCAGCCGCATCCCGGCCACCTCCAGCGCCGCGGCCCGCAGCGTGCGCAGCGGCCGCACCATCGACCTGCCGATCATCACGATGAAGATCAGCGCGACCAGCAGGGCCAGGACGACAGCGGCCCCAACGGCCACCGCCGTGGTGATCGCGTCGTTGCGCAGCACCTTGGCCCGCGCGGCGGCCGATGCCGCCAGCTGGCGCGCGACCGAGCCCATCTGGACATCGACGGGATTCGACATCGCCCCGTACCAGTTCACCGCACTCGTCGGGTCGGACCGCAGCGAGTGCCCGCTGCTCTGCAGGGAAATCGCCTGCTGCTCGTCGGAACTGGCCTGGTAGGAAAATGCCCCGTCCACGCTGGTGTTCCACTGCCGCTGCTGGCCGATGCTGGCGGAGGCGTCGAACGCCGTCAGATTGCTTTGCTGCGCCGACTGGGCGTTCTCGAGCGCGGTCAGCTGGCCAGGGCCGAACGCACCCTGCAGAAGCGCGGCGGCGAGGATGGCGCGCTGCTGCGACGCATTTTCCTGCATGGCGGACACCAGCCCGAGTGCCCGGACCGTCTGGGCCAGCGCCGGGTCACTCGCTGACTGGGCGATCTGGTCGTCGAGCGCAAGCACGTTGTCGATCACCTGTGCGTACTTCTGCACCACGTCCAGCACCGGCAGCTGAGTCTTGGTCGCGGCATTCCGCAACTGCTGCATGCCGTGGAGTGCGGTGAGCGCCGTAGCGGCTGCTTCCTGCGCCTGCACGGGGTAGGAGCCGTTGATCTGGTCGGCCAGGGTGCGCACCTGGGTGGCTGCCCGGTTCGTCGTGCCGAATGCCCGGTTGATAACCGAGAGCTCAGAGGCCGCCTGAGCGGAGTTCGCCGACAGCGCGGCGTCGCGGCCGCCGGTGGTGCCCGACCCGATAAAGAAGGCGGTCTGGTCACGCTCGTCCTCCAGCGCCTGGGCCAGGATCACGATCCGCTGGCCCAGGGTGGCCAGCGTATCCACTCGCTGATACGCGCCGAAGCTGCGGACGGACGATGCGATGCTGATGCTGCCAAGCCCGATGGCGCTCAGCGTGGGGACGATGATGAGCAACAGCAGGCGCGAACGCACATGCCAGTTCTTCAGGGAGCGCCGGGAGGTTCGCCGACTCGCCGGGACCGCGGCAGGCGTGGAGTCGGGGTTCGGGGAGCCGTCGGGCGGACCGTCGTGGTCACCGGAGGCCGACGCCTGCGGCGACTGACTCTCAGCCCGCGCCGTCGCCGATGGCTGGCCCGGTGCCCCGGAGTAGGCACCATGGGCCCTCTTGCCTCGGGACCGCACAGCTTCCTTGCCTCGGGACCGCACAGCTTCTGCGCCTTTCAAGTGGCTACCGCGGCGAGCCCGCACGCACGTGGGACTTGCGGTGGAAGCGACATGGCGCACCCCTTCCCAGGCCAAGACTCCGCAATGGCAGCGCGGCACAGCCATGGGGATGAACCCGCAGCCAGCCGGTCGACGTGCATCAATATGACAAATGACGCAGGAGAACTGATAGTACGCGATGCTTGCAGCATCGCTCGTCACGAGTAGGGTACTGCCTGGCATAGCGACCGTCTTCCGAACTGCTCGTATAATCACGCAACGCTCCCCACTTTCCAGGCGCGTGCGAAGGAGGCTCGTGAGGCTCGTGAGGAACTTCCAGGCTGAGGCCCCGCTGGTACCGGCCAGGGTCCCGCTCGGGTCGAGCAAGGCCACGCTGAGGCGCCCTGGTCGGCGCTCGCGTGCCCTGCCTGCGGCGATTGCCGCCTTCTCGGTGGCCGCGCTCGCGGCCGGCTGTCAGACCAGCGGGGCGGGATCTGGCGCCGCCGGGTCCGGAAGCTCCGTGATCACGGTGGCGGCGATCCGGGGCGTTGACGATGCGCCGCTGTACCTCGCGGCCGCTCCGAACGGCACGTTCGCCAAGGCAGGGCTCAATGTCAGGATCCGTTCCTACCCGTCGGTCGGCCAGGAATTGAAGGCGCTGCAGGACGGAACCGTCGATGTCGCGGCCGGCGACTACGCTGACTTCCTCTATGCCCAGTCCGTATCGCGACACCCCGACCTGCGCATCGTCGCCGATGGTTATCACGCGGCGCCCGGCGTGATGGAGGTACTCGCGAGTCCGGGCTCGGGCATCAACTCGCCGCAGGGTCTCGTCGGCAAGAAAGTCGGAACCCCGGAGCCGCAGGGCATCCCGATTCAGAGCGGCAAGCCGTACAGCCTCGAGACTCTGGCCACCCAGTCGGTCCTGACCAATGACAACGTCGACCCGAAGCAGGTCACGTGGGACCCGATGCCCGCGGGAGACCTGATCAACGCCCTCGCAGACCACAAGGTCGATGCCGTCCTGCTGCAGGAGCCGTACATCTACCAGGCCGAGACCAGGCTCGGGGCCGTCGAGGTGCTTGACTCCTGCAGCGGGCCGACAGCGAACCTGCCACTCTCCGGCTATTTCGCCGTGAACTCCTTCGCGACCGCGACCGCGCACGCGCAAGCTCTGGTCGAGTTCCGGTCCGCCCTTCAGCAGGCGCAGGCCAACGCCGCCCTGCCGGGGCCGGTGCGTACCGTGTTGGCGAGCGGCCCCGGCATGACCCCGCAGTCCGCGTCCCTGGTCACGATCGGGGCGTACCCGACCACGCTGGATACCGCCAGCCCGGAGCGGGTAGAGAGCCTGATGTTCAACTTCGAGATGCTGTCCACCGCACTCAACGTCCAGCGCATGATCCTGCGCTGACGGATCGCGGTAGCTGTCCGGCGCGACGCCCAGCCGACTCGCCCCGGCCGTCGGCCACAGCCAGCCAGCGCCAGGCCAGCCGAGGCGATCACGAGGCAGCGAGCCAGGCCGGGTCGGCAGCCGCAGGGATACCCGCCCGTGGCAGCCGCGCCGGACACGTCATCGCCTGGCGACGCGCGCCGGGGCCTGCCCGCGAGACGCCGACCCGACTGGCCGACCTAGCTGCCCCAGGCGGGCTTCGGGTAGGTGAGCCCCGCCGAGCCTGGATCGCTGACCGGGAGCACCTGGTTGAAGGTACCGTTCTGCCACTGGAAGACGAACGCGGCGGACTTCGGATTCTCGCCGAGTGAGGTGAACTGCGCCGGTCCCTGCACGGTCTGCAGCGTGACCCCGCTGTGCAAGTACTTAATGATCTTGGCGTTGCTGGTACCGCGGGTGGCCGTGATCGCGTCCGCGGCAACCTGACCCGACGAGAACGCCTCGGCCACGTCGGCGTTGATGCTCGTGGCGGTGCCGCCGTACTTGGCGATGTACTCCTCGACCATCGCGTAGCTCAGCGCATCGTGGAAAGCGCCGTTCCAGCCACCTGGCACCATCACCCCGTCGGCGTTGGCCTTGCCGACCGGGCCGAGGAACGCCTGTCCCTGGTCGGGTCCCGACACGGCGATGAAGACCTTCGGAGTGTAATGCTGCTTCTCGAAGGTTGACATGAACGTGCTCACGGTCGGCACATCCGTCGAGCCGAGCACGACTATCTGGGCGTTGCTGGCCGCTACCGCGGCGGCGGGCGCCTTATAGGCGGAGGCCTTCTCGGCGAAAAGGCCGTGGTAGACCGTCGTGATCCCGAGGCTCGTTAGTTCCCTCTGCGCCGTCTGGACCGCCGGCACGGCGAACGGGTCCTCGGCACTGGGGTAAGCGGCCGTCTTCGGCCGCTGGCTGAGCGGCATCGACTTGATCCACGCGATGAAGGGCAGCATGTAGTCGGCGACGGGAAGGCTAGGACTGAACACGTTGTGGGACTTCAGATTGGACGGCGACTGGAAGACACTCTCCGCGTCGCCAGCACCCTCGATCATCGCGTAGCCGTACCGCGCGACGGCGGCGACGGCCGGCGCGGTGAGCAGCGACGAGAACGGTCCGAGGGTGAGGGCGACATGATCGGCGGAGATCAGCGTCCGGTAATCGGAGGCCACCTTAGTCGGGGAACTCGCGTCGTCGCGGATGATCAGCTTGATCTGGCGGCCCAGCAGTCCGCCGTGACTGTTGACATCGCTTTGCCACAGCTGGTACCCGCGCTGGAAGGCCTGGCCGTCAGCGGCGAAGCCGCCGGTCAGCGGCAGCGAGGCCCCGACCAGGATGGGCGGCCCGGTGCCCTGCGCGCTGGCGGCGCCACCGCAGCCAGCCAGCATGGCCGCGGTCACCGCGGCGGCCGCGGCGAGAGACAAGGACCGGGTGGGATGGAATCTCATCCCGGTTCCTCCTTCCTCTGTCGTGGGCTGACCCGCTCGATGGCCAGTGCGATCGCGCTGCCGTGCGCATCAGCGGCGCGGCCAGGGAGGCTGGCGGCAGCTGGCCACGGATGGCGAGTCAGTGGATCACCATACTGCATGTTTCGGCCGTTACATCCGCAGAATGGCGTGGCTGCTGTGTTCAGTGTGAAACGTCACCCAGGTGCACGGCCGGGCTAGCCGCGGCTCCCGCCGAGCCCGAGCTCGCGGGCGATGATCATCCGCTGGACCTCCGAGGTGCCCTCGCCGATCTCCAGGACCTTGGCGTCCCGGTAGAACCGGGCGACGGGGAACTCGTTCATGAAGCCGTAGCCGCCGAATATCTGGGTGGCGTCCCTGGCGTTATTCATCGCGGCATCCGAGCTGGTCAGCTTGGCGATGGCCGCTTCCTTCTTGAACGGCTCGCCGGCCACCAGCCGCGCCGCGGCGTCATACCAGGCCAGCCGGGCCAGGTGGGCCCGCGCCTCCATGTCGGCTATCTTGAACTGGATCGCCTGGAAGTGGCCGAGGTGGTGGCCGAAGGCCGTCCGCTCGGCGACATAACGCAGGCATTCATCGACGCAGCCCTGCGCCAGGCCGGCCGCGAGCGCGGCGATCGCGACCCGGCCCTCGTCCAGCGTTCGCAGGAACTGCGCGTACCCGCGACCGATGCCGCCTAGCAGGTTGCCCTCGGGAACCCGGCACGAGGAGAAGGACAACTCCCTGGTGTCCGACGCGCACCAGCCGACCTTCGAGTACTCGCGGCTCACTGTGAAGCCCGGTGTCCCGGCCGGAACCATGATCGCGGAGATCTCGGTCCTTTCCGTCGGCGGGCCGGAGATCGCCAGGACCGTCACCACTGACGTGATCGACGTGCCGGAATTGGTGATGAAGGATTTCGAGCCATCGATCACCCACTCCCCGCCCACCTCCCCATCCCCCGTCACCAGTCGCGCCGTCGTCCGCATCCCGCCAGGGATGTCGGATCCGCCGCCCGGCTCGGTCAGCCCGAACGCCGCCAGCCGCTCGCCGCGGCACAACTCGGGCAGCCACTGAACGCGCTGCGCGGCCGAGCCGAAGCGGTAGATCGGCATGGCACCGAGGCCAACGCCCGCCTCGAGGGTGATGGCGACCGAGGAGTCGACCCTGGCCAGCTCATGCAGGGCCAGGCAGAAGACGAAGTAGTCGCCGCCCATGCCGCCGTACTCCTCGGGGAACGGCAGGCCGAACAGGCCGAGTTTCCCCATCTTCGCGACGATCTGGTACGGGAACTCGCCGCGCTCGTAGTAATCGCCGATCACCGGCGCGACTTCCGCGCGGGCGAATTCCGCGACGGTGGCGCGGAGCGCCTCCTGCTCCTCGTTGAGCGTGAAGCCGACCATGCCAGCGATGCTACCGGCCAGTTAGCCCCGGCTTAGCGGGCCGTGATCGTTATGGTCGGGAATCTGGGCACCACTCAAGGGGCATCGCGCGTTACTCTCTCGTGCGGGTGCCGTGGCCGGAAGTGCCGGCCACGGCGGCCTCGGCGAGTCCGTAGAACTGTCCTGGAGGACGTAATGGCGATCCTGACCTGCCCCACCTGCGCAGCCACGGTGAAGCCAGCCGACCTCATCTGCTTCACCTGCGGAGCGAACCTGCCGCGGGCGGACACCTGGGACGACGACCAGCCCGCGTCGGCCACGATCATGCAGGAGTACCTGAAGCGCGAGGATAAGTCCGGGCCGATTTCCACGTCGGTGCTGCGCCTGTCGTTCCCCACGGGCAATGTCGAGGTGCCTGCCGGCACGTCGCTGCTGCTGGGGCGTGACCCCGGCGAGTCCCTCGTGGCCGCCGCGTTCTCCGAGTTCGAGAACGTGTCCCGCCGGCACGCCACGGTCACCGTGGACGACGGCGGGCACGCGAGCATCCGCGACGAGCACTCCACCAACGGCACGTTTGTCAACGGCGACCGGGTGCTGCCGGGCGTCGCGGTGCGACTGGCCGACGGGGACGTGGTCCGGCTGGGCGCCGACGTGACGGCCGAGGTGCTGCTGCCGCGCCAGGAAGCCGACCCGTCCTCTCTCAGCCGCCCCGAGCTTCCCTGACAGCCGCCACGCCGTAACCTGATCGACGTGGGCCAGCCGCGTCGGGGTAACGAGAAGTTCTCGGCGGCGTTGCCGTGATCGACCTGGAACTCTCGTGGCATCAGGCGGCCGCTGCGGTCGGCGTCCTGGGGATCGCCACGGTCGCGCTGCGCCGGGCCAGTCGCCCGCGACTGATCGCCAGTAGCGTCTTCACCCAGGAGACGGCGCTCGTCCTGGCCCTGTTCGCGCTCTGGCAGTACGCCGGCTCGTTCGCCGTCCTCGGTCCCGGCGGCGCACTGGCCAGGTCGCGCTGGATCTGGCACGCGGAACGGCTCGCGCACCTGCCCAGTGAGGTATCGGTGCAGCAGATCTTCCTGCCGCATCCGCTCCTCGTGCAGTTCTTCAACCTCTACTACGACAGCCTGCACTTCCCGGTCCTGATCACCTGCATGGTCTGGCTGTTCGTCCGGCACCGGGACTCCTACCGGCGGCTGCGCACCACCCTCGTGGCCTTTACCGGCGCCTGCCTGCTGGTCCAACTGGTACCCGTCGCGCCGCCGCGGATGCTGACGGGCACCGGCCTGGTGGACACCGCCGTCGTCTATCACCAGTCGGTCTACGCCACCACCGCGGGCTTTGACCCGGACGAGCTGTCCGCCATGCCCTCGGTACACGTCGGCTGGGCTGTCCTGGTGGCGGTAGCGGTGATCATCACGGTGCGCAGCCGGTGGCGCTGGCTGGCCCTGCTCTACCCGGCCATGACAACGCTGGCTGTCGTCGTGACGGCCAACCATTTCTGGCTGGACGGAATCGTCGCCGCCGCCCTGCTCGGCCTGGTGCTGCTGATTCAGATCGCCTGCCGCCGGGCCCTGGCCGGCGCCACTGCCACCACCACCGCCGCCGCCAGCGCCACCACCGGGGCGAGCCGGTCTCCCGAGCGCGATTCAGGTCTGTCGTCAGCGCGCCCGACATGGGATGCTTCGGGTAACAATGATCCCACTGTTATCCGAGGTAACAATGGCGACACCAGCACGCGCAGCGGAATCTCCGGGGCTCCGGCGGAACGCGATCGGTCTGCGTGAGGTCGCCTTTCAGAGCATTACCGACATGGCGCCGGGCGCGGCCATCGCTGCCTCGATCCCGGCGGGTGCGGCCTTCGCGGGCGGCTCGCTGCCGCTGTCGGTGCTGCTCGCGCTCGTCGCCTGCCTGTTCTGCGCGTGGTCGGTCGGCCTGCTGGCCCGGGAGATGCCCTCGGCGGGGTCGCTGGCGACCTATGCCGCCAGGGGCCTGCACCCGTCGCTCGGCTTCCTCGTCGCCTGGGGCTACGCGCTGGTCGGCCTGCTGATCCCGCCGCTCGTGCTGCTGCAGCTCGGCTTCACGACGGCCGGCACGCTCAACGCCGAGTTTCCCAGCTACCCGGCCAGCCTGTGGTGGCCATGGTCGCTCGCCGGCGCCGTGATCGTGCTCGCGGCGGGCTTCTACGGAATCAGGACCTCCACGCGCCTGGGTACGGTGCTCGGCCTGTTCGAGATCGGCGTGTTCCTTGTACTCGCCGTCTTCCTCGTCGTGCACGCGGGCAGCCACAACACGCTGAGCGTCTTCGGCACCTCCTACACGCCGCGGGGGTTCCGCGGGATATCCGGGGTGATCGGCGGCTCGGTGTACACGATCCTGGCGTTCGGGGGATTCGAGGGCGCTGCCCCGCTCGGTGAGGAGGCCCGGAATCCGCGCCGGACGATTCAGCGCGCGGTGCTGCTGGCCACGCTGCTCATCGGCGCGCTGTACGTCTTCACCACCTATGCCGTCGACGTCGCCTTCGGCCCGAAGGGCTTCACCGCCTTCGCCGCCGAGAGCGGCCACGCGTCCTGGGAAGGGCTCGCCCGCGCGCTGTACGGCCTGTTCTGGTTCTTCGTCTTCCTGGCGATCGTGAACTCGACCATCGCCAATGCCAACGCCGGCGTGAACGTGTCCAGCCGGACCGCCTATGCCATGGGTCGGATCGGCGCGTTCCCGCGGCTGCTCGCGCAGGTGCATCCCCGGCACCGGTCGCCGGTGACCGCCATCGTCTTGGCATTCCTGGTCACCATCGCGGCGACGCTCGGCCTCGGCCTGGGCTACGGCCCGACTGACGCCTTCTTCATGGTAGGCACGGGCATCGTGATCATCCTTGCGGCGATCTACATCCTGATGAACGCCGCCTGCATCGGCTATTTCGCCAGGAACGGGCGGCTCAACCCGGTGCTGCACGTGCTCATCCCGGTCCTCGGCATCGTGACGTTCGTACCGGCGTGGCTCACCTCCGCCGGCCTTAAGGTCTTCTCGTTCGTGGCCCCGCTTGCCCCGCCGGTGTCCTACATGGGCCCGGCCGTGGCGGTGTGGATGATCCTCGGCGTGATCTACCTGGTCTACCTCTACCGGACGGCCCCGCAACGGGTCGTGGAGGTCGGCCTCGTGCACCTGGACGAGCCGGACACCACCAGCCGGTAGCGCGGCGCGGGGCCGAGCCGGTTCTGGGCAATGTCGATCCTGCCGAGCATGGCCAGCGCGACCAGTTCGGCTCCCGCCAGGCCGAAGGTGATCCGCTGGGGTGTCTCGATCTTCCCGTCCTGCGGCCGGGCCGACGGCAGGAGCAAGTCCTCGGGGAGGCTGGTGGGCTCCGGGCCAGATTCCCGGACCGCTGACGGCCCGGGCTAGGTACCCTCCGTTTCAAGATCACGAGCCGGCGGCGACTGCTGCCTTTCGGTCGATGATTCATGACCAATTATGATGAATACGGACATTCTTAATTTACCGGTTCGGATTGCACCCTCTATAAGAGATATAACCCGAACCGGTAAGAACCTCCATCCGATTTGTCCGCTTCGGGAAAGGGCTCAACTCAGAACTGGCTGTAAGCCCGGCCTAACTTCGCGATCTTGAAACGGCCGTGCACGGGCTAGGTACCTCAGTGGTGCCAGCCGACTCCCCCGCCTGCGTGGCCACCGCCGGCCTCGTGCGAGCCGCCGACGGCCGGCGTCAGGCCATGCCCAGGAAGCGGCGCACGTCCGCCACCTCGGCGGCCAGTTCCTCCTCCGCCTGGTCCGGCAGCTCGCCGAACCGGTCCAGCGCGACCATCCCGCCGCGCAGGCTCCAGGTGCCCACCGCGCGGCCCGCCACCAGGATGAACGGCCGAAACAGCCCGTTGACCGTCACGATGTGACGATGCTCGCCGAGGATCGGCTCGCGCGAGACCCAGCCGTGCAGCAGCGGGTCGTAGGCGCCCAGCAGCCGGGGCCGGGGCAGCTCCCGGCCGCGCCGCTGCCCGGCCAGGTCGACCAGCCCGTCTCCGCGCTGCTCCAGCGCGCTGTCGATGGCCGCCAGGCCGCGCCGGGCATCCCGCAGCGGCAGCCCGGCCCACTTCGCCAGGTCGCGGTCGGCCGCCGGGCCGTGCCCGGCCAGGAAGCGACGGGCCAGCTCGGCCAGCGCGCTATCCCGGTCGGCGGGCGCCGGAGCCGCGCCGAGCCAGTCACGGACGAGCGCGTAGGCGTGCTCACTGCCCGCCATCGGTCCCCGCACCGCGATCCCGCGCAGGCAGGCCAGCATCAGCAGGTGCACCAGTGCCTGGCCCTCGGTCCGCACCCCGGCCGCCGCGATCCGGTCTCGTAGCCGCGGTCTGGTGAGCGGGCCCTCGGCCGCCAGGGACCGCTCGACGACCGCGACCGCCTGGTCCGCCGCGGCCGGCGATACGCCTTCCTGGGCCAGTCGCCGGGCATTGCCGCGCAGCAGCGGCGGGGTGAGGAGCGGGTGCAGCCACCAGTAGTCCTCGCTGCGGACCAGGTGCAGGGTGCCGCGATTGAGCCAGGTGATGACCAGCGAGCGGTCGTCGGTCAGGGCCCGGTCGACGTCGGCGCCGGCCAGCCCGGCCGACCGGGACCGGACGGCGAGCCGCGCCCCGCGCGGATCCTGTGCCTGAACGGCCAGCAGCCGCTCGGTGACGGCCACCGCGCTGCGGGCCGGCGGCCCGCTGAGCAGCTGCGCGCAGAATCGCTCGGTGATCACCAGAGCTCCCGGATTCTCCTAGCCCTCGCTGGTCCGCTCGCTGTCCAGGGCGGCCATCTGGGCTGGCTCGTAGCGGCTGCCGGCTACCTGCTCGGCGGGCACCGCCGCCTCCAGGCTGGCCAGCTCGGCCGGGCTGAGCCGCAGGTCGAGCGAGCCGAGCGCCTCGGCCAGCCGGTCGCGGCGCTTGGTGCCGACGAGCGGGATGATGTCGTCGCCGCGCGACAGCGCCCAGGCGAATGCGAGCTGCGCCGTGGTCGCGCCCTTGTCGCGGGCGATCTTCTCCAGCGCCGCCAGCAGGTCCAGGTTGCGGCGGAGGTTCTCGCCCTGGAACCGGGGGAACCGGGCGCGCGGGTCGCCGTCGCCGATGCCACGGGCGCTAGCGGAGCTGAGCAGGCCGCGAGACAAGATGCCGTAAGCGGTCACGCCGATGCCCAGCTCCCGCACGGTCGGCAGGATCTGCGCCTCGATCCCCCGGCTCATCAGCGAGTACTCGATCTGCAGGGCGCTGACCGGGTGCACGGCATGGGCGCGGCGGATGGTGTCGGCGCCCATCTCCGACAGGCCGAGGTACCGCACGTAGCCGGCCTGGATCATCTCGGAGATCGCGCCGACGGTGTCCTCGATCGGTACGCGCGAGTCCAGCCGGGCGGGCTGGTACAGGTCCACATAGTCGGTGCCGAGCCGGGTCAGCGTGTAGGCCAGCGAGTTCTTCACGGCGACCGGGCTCGCGTCGTGCCCGATGAACGCGCCGCTCGGGTCGCGCTGCCCGCCGAACTTCACCTGGATGAACACACTGCCGCGATCGGCGTCGCGCAGGGCGTCGCGCAGAAGTAGCTCGTTATGGCCCATGCCGTAGAAGTCGCCGGTATCCAGTAGCGTGACGCCGGCGTCCAGCGCGGCGTGGATAGTGGCGATGCTCTCGGCCTCGTCGGCCGCCCCGTAGATGCCCGACATTCCCATCAGGCCAAGGCCGACCCTCGAGACCCGCGGCCCGTTTGCCCCGAGCGCCACCGTGCCTATAGATGCTGTGCCTGTTGCCATCGACTCTCCCTGCTACTCCGCTAGGCCCGGAATACCGTTTCGCCCTGAACGACAGTCTGGAGCACCCGGGTGCTCCCGATGTCGGCTGCCGGGCCGTCGAACGGATCCCGGTCGAGCACGACCAGGTCGGCGAGCTTGGCCGCCTCGATGGTTCCCGTTATGTCGTCCAGGTGGTTCACGTAGGCCGAGCCGAGCGTGTAGGCGGCCAGCGCCTCGCCCAGGTCCAGGCTCTGGCCGGGCAGGAACGGCTCCGCCTCGGCCACGCCCTGCAGCGTCCTGTTGACCGCGACGTGGATGGCCCGCAGCGGGCTCGCGCTGCTGACCGACCAGTCGCTGCCGGCGGCCAGCCGCGCGCCGCTGGCCAGCAGGTCGCGGAACACGTACTGCCGGGCGGCGCGCTCCGGGCCGATGAAGGGGATCGTCAGCTCGTCCATCTGAGGCTCGTGCGCGGCCCACAGAGCCTGCAGGTTGGCCGTCACGCCGAGCGCGGCGAACCGGGGCACGTCGTCGGGATGCACCACCTGCAGGTGCGCGATGTGGTGCCGGTTGTCGCTGGCGCCGTTGGCCGCCCGCGCGGCCGCGATGGCGTCGAGCGACTCCCGGACGGCCCGGTCGCCGATGGCGTGCAGGTGAACCTGGAAGTGCTCGGCATCGAGCCGCGTCACATACTCCGCCAGCGCGGCGGGGTCGACATAGGACAGCCCGGTGTTGTTTGAAGCACCGTCGTGGGAGTGGCAGCCGGTCGGGTCCAGGTAGGGGTCGAGCATGCCGGCCGTGAAGTTCTCCGCGACGCCGTCCTGCATGATCTTGACGGTGGTGGCGCGGAACCGGCCCACCTGGCCATGCTCGCGCCGGGCCAGGATCTCGGGCAGCTGCTCGTCGCCCCGCCCGCGATCCCACCACAGCGCGCCCTGAACCCGTGCGCTGAGGCGGCCGCTGGCCGCCGCCGCCAGGTAGGCGGGCAGCGGGTCGAGCGAGCCGAGGTACTCGCCGACGATCGCGTCCTGCCAGGCGGTAATGCCGCGCTCGTGCAAGTGCTCCTGGGCGAGCAGCAGCCCGGCGACACGCTCCTCCAGGGCCAGGTCGGGGACCAGATTGCCGACCAGGGTCGCGGCGCCCTCGTGCAGGCTGCCCTGCGGGCCGCCGTCGTCCTCGCGCTCGATCCGCCCGTCGGCCGGGTCCGGGGTGCGGGCGTCGATCCCGGCCGCGGCGAACGCGCGGGAACTCGCCCAGGCCCCGTGGCAGTCGCGGTTCAGCAGGTAGGTCGGCCGGTCCCCGACCACGGCGTCGAGAGCGTGCCGGTCCGGGGTCCCGTTCGCGAACCACTCCATCCGCCAGCCGCCGCCGGCGATCCACTCCTTCTCCGGGTGCGCCCGGGCATAGGCGCTGATCCGGCCCAGTGCCTCATCCAGCGTCCGCGCGCCGATCAGGTTGCAGCCGATCATGGTGACGCCGGCGAAGGCGGGGTGCACGTGGGCGTCCTGGAACCCGGGCAGCAGGGCGCGGCCGCTCAGGTCGATGACCTCCGTCCGCGGTCCGGTCAGCTCCCGGAAGTGATCGTCGGCCGCGTCGCCGATCGCCGCGATCCGGCCGCCGACGACCGCCACGGCGCTGGCGGGGCGGCCGCCGGGACCGGTGGCGGGCACCACCCGCCGGCCCGTCGCGTCGGCCGTGTAGACCGGGCCGCCGGTGCAGACCAGTTCCGCGTGCGTGCTCATCCGTCTCCGCCTTCCTGCGCCGGCTCCGTAGAGCAGCGGCGGCGGACGACGGGCCAGCGCGGCCCTGGGCCGCGCTATGACCCATCACCTGTTTCCACGACCAAGCCGGCGTAGAGTCATGGTGAAGCTAAGCAAATCCCGCTGCAAATCCCGCGAGGAGCGGGGGGGGGAGCAGTACAGATCCAGAACGCACAGGTCCAGAACGCACCGACCGCTGTCAGCGCACGACAAAGCTGCGCTCAGGACTAACCTGCGCGCATGACAGAGCCGCCGACTGCCGCCGGACCTGGCGCTGGCACGCCTGGTTCAGCGGCCCCCTGGTTCAGCTGCCCATCGACGGTTCAGCTGCCCATCGACCCGGCCGCCCGCGTGCATACACGAGCGTGGCCCCTGCCGGGTCTGCTGGCACCGGAGCGTCCCCGTTGCCGGGACCGTCCCCGGCCTGAACGCTCACGCCGCAATCACATCGCGATCAGGCCGCGCACTCCCGGCAAACTAGCTGGCCGCCGCGGGTCTCGGCGAGCTGGCTCCTGTGGTGCACCAGGAAGCAGCTCGAACAGGTGAACTCGTCTGCCTGCCGAGGAATGACTCGAAACGAGAGTTCCTCGTTGGACAGATCCGCCCCGGGAAGCTCCAGCGACTCCGCGACGTCGTCGGGATCGAGATCGATCACCGTCGACGACTTGTCCATCCGGCGTGCCTGAAGCTCCTGCAGGCTGTCCTCTGTTAGCTCGTCGTCGGTCTTCCTCGGGCTGTCGTAGTCCGTAGCCATCTTGGC
>Ga0209839_10000173_pt1 | contig 31851 bp, 27 predicted proteins | sample OrgsoiDNA2013050_FD_185800 | JGI IMG/M metagenome (GOLD analysis project Ga0209839, IMG submission 185800) | Permafrost soil microbial communities from the Arctic, to analyse light accelerated degradation of dissolved organic matter (DOM) -... | ecosystem: Environmental > Terrestrial > Soil >... | reverse complement strand
GGATGTAGCCCACGCCGTAGCGAGCGGCGAGGTCGCGCATGGCGTCGTCGTTGCCATCGTCCAGCACATGGACCCTCACCTCCGCGCCCCGCAGTCCCACGGCGGCGGCGACCGTCAGGTCGACGATGTCCGGCGGCTCCTTGTAGACGGGTATGAAGACGTCGACGGCCACCCGCTGGCTCGGTGCCTTCCTTTCCCGCACCCGCTCATTGGCGACGGTCCACCAGAACCCGAGCGCCTGCATCAGGTTGAACAGCTCGGCGGTGATCAGGATCGCGTACAGGTACGGAGTGCCGACACGGTCCGGGTTGAGCAGCCAGCCGAAGTACCACACCGCGCAGGGCACCCCGAGCAGGATCAGGATGCGCACCCGCCGGCGCACGCTCCACGTGCTCGGGACGGGCTGCCACGTCACCCTGCGAAGACGCACGTCCCAGGGCCGACTGCTCATTGGAACTCCCAGACGATCGTTTGCGGGGTCGTCGAGCGGCGGACGAGCTTACGGAAGAACGAGAGCTGCCCGACCACCTTGTTCGTCTCGTTGAAGAACGCCTTGTTGCCCTGAAACGACGCCAGGACGAATACGGGGCTTCCCTCCCTCCCAGCGGACACTGCCTGGGCGAGGGGCTGACTCCGCAGGTCGGGGGCATAGTACTCGAGCACGTAGCGCATGTCGGAAGGCTCGAACAGGATCAGGCTGTTCGGGCCTCCATTCGCCCTGATGTCCTGAATCGCCCCGCGGAAGTCGAACAGCCGGGGGTTGGCCTTGTTGAGCTGCTGATCGGCGAGACCGATCACCAACGTCAGGACCACGCCGCCGGCGACGAGCAGCCGTGCCGCCGGTTTGCGGATCCAGCCGGTGACCAGGCGCGCGACCAGGAGCAGCACCAGAGGCACGAGGATCAGGAAATTGCGCACCTCGAACAGCGAGCGGTCGAACGCGGACACGACGATCAGAAGCACGACCAGGGCGATGGCGGCGGCGGCGAGGGTCATCGTCTGACGCGACCCGCCGCGGCCGAGCAGGACCAGCGAGCCGAGCAGGAACAACGGCCACATCGCGGCCAGGAGGACGGTCGTTGCATCAGGCTGGTAGCCCCAGATCGCCCAGGCCATGTTCGCGAGCACGGAGTAGAAGGACAGGAGGTCGTAGGTCCCGCTCGGCGAGCCGGCCGCACCGGTCGTGACTTGGTACTGGTGGTGAGCGAACACCAGCAGGGGCACGAGCTGCATAACCAGCACTGCGAATGAATAGGCAAAGCCCAGGGCCAGCGGCTTGATCGGTTCCCCGCTTCGCTTGCGGTAGACGAGGACCGCGACGAAGACGATCTGCTGCACGGCGATCAGGAGCAGGCCGAAGTAATGCGACCACAGGAGCGCGGCGGTGGCCAGGATGTAGGCCGCCCAGTTGAGCATCGTCCCGTTGCGTACCGCTCGCAGCTGCGTCAACAGGGCGAGCAGGCCGAACAGGGCCACGAACTCGTACACCCGCACCTCTTGCGAGTACCAGATCAGGACCGGGGAGACGGCCGCGAACGCGGCTGCGATCAGGCCGGTACGACGGTCGTACAGCTCCCTTCCCAGCTCGTAGAGCACCGGGATCACGAGCGTTCCCGCGATCAGCGACGGAAGCCGGACGGCAAACTCGCCGTGGCCGAAGGCGCGGATGGTCAGCCACAGGGCCAGGTCGTGGAGCGGCGGCTGGCGGTCGCCGTTGTACAGGGTGCGGAACAGGTCGTGCAGCGAGAGCCGCGCCTGATGGATGCTGATCGCCTCGTCGAGCCAGATCCCCCGCGACACGGCCAGCCGCAACGCCAGGCCCGCGAGGGTGAGCCCGGCGAGGACGAGCAGCGCGGTGCTGCGGCTGGCGTCGGGCTCACCCCGCTGCGGGAGGCGGCCACGCGGCCCGAACAGCTCAGCCTCATGAGCCCCCCTGAGGCGCCGAAATAATGAGTTGCTTTCTAGCGGCTTGACCGTGCCCACAGCGACCAGTGCCTCTCGACGCGCTGAATCCTGAGGTCACTCTAACCGAGGCCGGGTGATCGCGGGAGCGGCTGACACGGCCGGCGGCGCTTGACAGACCCACTGGCGTCGCTAAGCTCGCGTTTAGAAACCTGCGGTGCGGCAGGGCGAGAGTCCGTAGCCGAACGGGGCCGGTGAGCGCGAGAGGCTGATGGAACTCAAGGGCAGTCGACTGGAGAGCGGCACGGTCATCGCGGGCTACCGCATCGACGAGATGATCGGTCGCGGCGGTATGGGCATGGTCTACCGCGCGACCAACGTCGCGCTCAACCGGACCTACGCCTTGAAAGTGCTCGCTCCGGAACTGGCCAACGATGAGCAGTTCCGGGATCGGTTCAAGCGTGAGATCCGGATCGCCGCCTCACTGAATCATCCCAACGTGGTCGGCATCCACTACGCGGGTGAGCACGACGGAGTGCTGTTCCTGGCGATGGACCTGATCCACGGCACCGACCTGGGGGAGGTGATCGGCCGCACGGGAGCGCTCGAGCCGCAGCGGGCCGTCGGGCTGCTGCTGCAGATCACCTCGGCGCTGGATGCGGCGCACCGGGAGGGGCTGGTCCACCGAGACGTCAAGCCCGCGAACGTCCTGATCAGCGTGGAGGACGGCCGGGAGCACGCCTACCTGACGGACTTCGGACTGGCCAAGCGGTTCGACACCGCCACCGCCCTGACGGTCAAGGGGCTCGTCGTCGGCACCGTCGACTACATGCCCCCGGAGCAGATCACCGGCAGTCACACCGACGCGCGGACTGACGTCTACGCGCTCGGGTGCGTGTTCTTCCAAATGCTGACCGGCAAGGTGCCCTACGAGCGCCCCAACTCCGTCGCGACCCTGTTCGCTCACGCGTACGAGCCGCCGCCGCCGCTCGCCGGGCCGGCCAGCGACCAGCATCCCACGCTCGCGCCGGTGATCGCGAAGGCGATGGCCAAGGAGCCCGGGGAGCGCTACTTCTCGGCCGGAGACTTCGCCCGCGACGCGGCCGCTGCGCTCCAGGGCGCCCGGTACACAGGGCCCCCGTCGGTCGTCGCGACCGGCGAAGCCAAGCCACAGCGGGACGAGCAAGAGACGGAGCGAGCGGAGGCGGCGCTCGTCGCCCTGGAGGCAGCGATGCAGCAGCCGACCGCCGCCGGCGCGAGCGAGGCACCTGACCCGGAACCCGGACCGCCGACCACGATCAGCCCGGCCGCGCCCGAGACCGTTGCGTCGCAGCCGTCTGCACCGCCACCTGAGGACGAGGACTGGGTGGGTAGCGCCTCGAGCCCCCAGGTGCCGGTCACCGCTGAGAGCCCGGCCACCACCCCACCCCCCGAGGCGCCCGCCACCGCGGGCAGCCCGGCCGCCACGCCGCCTCCCCGAGAGCCAGTCGCGCCCGCGAGCCGGGTCATTGCCGCGGCAGCGGGCATCGCCGCTCCGCCCCCTGCCGCAGGCGACGCCACTCCGCCCCCCGCAGGCGGATCGGCGCGCAGATATCGATGGCCGATTGCTGGAGCGCTGGCGCTCGTTGCGGCCGCGGTCGTCGCGATCATCCTGATCAGTTCCGGTTCGAGCTCGAGTCCGAGCTCCAGCTCGAGCTCGACCGCCGCCGCCGCTCCGGGCACCCTGTTCACCGCCACCCCGAAGCCGGTGCCGACCAACCGCGTCAACGGCGCCGGCACGGCGTCGGTCCGCCTCAACGGGGATGTCGCGACCGTCACCATCACCACGCACGGACTGCTGAACGGGGCGCCGCACGCGCTTCACATTCACGCCGGCGGCCTTGGAATCTGTCCTCCGGCGTCGGCCGCGCGCCTGCACAACGGCAACCTTTCGATCAGCACGACCGACGGCATCCACTTCTACGGCCCGCCTCAGGTCGCGCTGACGACCACCGGCGACACCAGTCCGCGCAGCATCGTCGACTTCACCCGGTACCCGGCGGTGGGAGACATCCAGTACACGCGAAAGGTGACGGTCCCACCCAAGGTCGCCGCCGAGATTCGTCGCCACAACGCGGTCATCGTCATCCACGGAATCGACTGGAACGGCAACGGCATCTACGACAACGTGCTCGACCGCAGCGACCTCAGCAACAGCCTGACCGGTGAGAGCACCGCTCCGGCGCTCTGTGGCCCACTGGCCGAGGCGAAGGTGGCAGCCCGAGGCTGGCACGACTCCCAGGTGGTGTACACCGCCGCGCTGAGCGTCCGCGAGGTCTCGCTGGGCGGTACCCCGGTCTGGTCCTACCTCTGTCATCTCGCGGCCGGCGCCGGTCCGGTGGCCGATCCGTCGGTGAGGACCGGGCCGTCACGGGGTGTGTCGACCTGACCGCGCCAGGCGCGGAACCCGGCTCAGCCGTTCGCGTCGGGGATACCCGCGGCCTCAGCCAGTGACCGCGCATACTCGACGCTCGTTCTGGGTCGCTTGGAGGGATGCTTGCGGAGCGCGGCCTTCAGCGCTCGCGTGAACTCGGGCGGGACATCAGCACGCGTGGGATCGGGAGGCTCGTCTCGCAGGTGTGCCCACAAGATCTGCATGCCAACCCGATCGGCGAACGGTGTCCGGCCCTCGATGCACTCGAACATCACGCATCCGAGCGCGTAGATGTCGGTGGCGGCGGTGACCTCCTCGCCGCGAATCTGCTCCGGCGCCATGTAGTCCATCGATCCGAGCGGCTGCCCGGGCCTGGTCAGGACCGTCCCCTGGCTCTCCTTGATCAGACCGAAGTCGGTGATGTAGGCGTTCTCTGCGGAGTCGAGCAGGATGTTGCCCGGCTTGATGTCGCGGTGGACCAGGCCAGCTTCCCACAACGCCTCGAGGCCGTCCGCGACCTGTGCGCAGATCCGCACTACGGTCGGCAGGCCGAGCGGGCCGCTGCGCTCCAGCTTGTGCTCGAGCGAGCCGCCCTCGATGAACAGTGCCGCGAGATAGGGGACGCCATCGTGCTCACCGGTATCGATCACCGGTACGACGTGAGGATTGCTGATCGTCTGAGCGATGCGCGCCTCCCGCCGGAAGCGACGCAGGAAGGTGTCGTCCCAGGCCAGGTCCTCCTTGATCAGCTTCACCGCGACATGCTTGCCGTCGGGGCCGCTGGCCCGGTAGACGATCCCCATCCCCCCGACCCCGAGTACCGACTCGATTCGGTACGCGCCGACCGTGCCGCCGATTCGAGACTCGGGACTGGAATCACGTGCCCTGTCGCCCATGGCCAGGTCAGTGCCAGCTCTGCTCCAAGCGCTGCTCGGAGCCGATCACGTGCATGACGGCATTGATCAGGGCCAGGTGCGTGAACGCCTGCGGGAAGTTCCCGAGATGCCGGCCGGTCCGCGGATCGATCTCCTCGGCGTACAGCAGCAGCGGGCTCGCGTAGGAGAGCAGCTTCTCGCACAGCGCCCTCGCCCGCTCGCTCTCGCCGATCTCCGACAGCGCCGAGACGAGCCAAAAGGAGCAGATCGTGAAGGTCCCCTCATCCGAGGCGAAGCCGTCATCGGTGTCGAGAACGCGATAGCGGAGCACGAGCCCCTCCTCGCTCAGCTCATCGGCGATCGCCAGCACGGTGTCGCGGATGCGCGCGTCCGCTGCCGGCAGAAAGCGCACCAGTGGCATCAGCAACACGGACGCGTCGAGGGCGGTCGTGTCGTAGTGCTGCACGAACACGCCGCGATCATCGAGGGCGTGCTCGCAGATGTCGGCGTGGATCGTCGCCGCAGCCTCCTCCCAGCGCTCCGCCATGCGCGTGTCGTGGCGGATGCGGGCCAGCCGCGCGCCACGGTCTGCCGCGACCCAGCACATCAGCTTCGAGGAGGTGAAGTGCTGGGGTTCGCCCCGGACTTCCCAGATCCCCCGGTCGGGCTCGCGCCAGCGCTCGAGCGCGGTCTCCACCTGGCGCTTGATGATCGGCCACAGGCGATCGGGCAGCTGGTCGCGCGACTTGGTGTGAAGGTAGATCGAATCGAGCACCGCCCCCCAGACGTCGTGCTGAGCCTGGTTGTAGGCGCCGTTGCCGATGCGCACCGGCTTGGCCTGGTCGTATCCCGACAGATGCGTGAGCTCCTGCTCCTCCAGCTTGTTCTTGCCGTCGATGCCGTACATGATCTGCAATCGTCCCTCCTCGGCCTCTGCCATGTCGGCGACGAAGTAGAAGAAGTCGTTCGCCTCCTCGTCGAAGCCCAGCGTGTACAGGGCCCACAGCATGAACGTGGAGTCGCGAATCCAGCTGTAGCGATAGTCCCAGTTGCGCTCGCCGCCGGGCGCCTCGGGCAGCGAGGTCGTTGCGGCGGCGATCATCGCGCCGGTGGGCAGGAACGTCAGGCCCTTGAGAGTCAGCGCGCTCCGCTGCAGGTATGAGCGCCACCGGTGGTCGGGAAAGGTGCCGTGCTTGAGCCACTCCCGCCAGTGCCGAGCCGTGCGCTCGAGCGAGCGCTCGGCCTCCTCGTGGCTGGCCGGCAGCGGGTGGTGCGACCAGCCGAGCGCCGCGAAGGCCGTCTCGCCCTCGCGCAGGATCGTCCGTGCTCGAGCCCGCGGGCCCTCGAAGCCGAGGCGCATGTCGGTCACCAGCCGCAACCGGGTGTCCATTCCCTCCGAGCTCGCGATCGCCTCGTGATAGCCGGTGCCCGTGTAGCTCCATTCAGCCGCCAACCCGCCGTAGTCGAAGGCCGGCTCGCAATCGAGGTTGATCTCGGCGGTTCCCTCCACGCACGTGACCAGCCTCAGCAGGACATGGTCCGCGTCGTGGTCGGTCGGGGACCGCCGGTGACTTTCGGATCGCTCGTCATCGTGGTGCCACGGGCCAATCGACAGCGCGTCGCGAACGATGACCCAGCCCATGCGTGTCTCCCAACTCGTCTCGAGCACCATCGTGCCCGGTAGGTAGCCCCGGCCCGCTGGCACGCTGACGTCCGCCGGCCCGAGCCGGAAGCTCCCGGCGTCACGGTCGAGGATCGACGCGAACACGCTCGGCGAGTCCATCCGGGGAAGGCACATCCATTCGACGTTGCCGTTGGGCGCGATCAGCGCCGTCGTCTCGCAATCGGACAGGAAGGCGTAATCAGCGATCGGCGGGAAGGCGCTCGCTCGGAATCCGCGTTCGGAGCGCGAGACCGTCATCGGGCCGGGGATTCTCACCGAGGCCGGCCACGCGTGTCAAGGCTCGGTGCCCGCCGGGCCGCCGTCGCGTCGTGTACACCCAGATCCCCTCACCGAGCGCCGTGAGCGAGAACACTGGGGATCATCCGTCGGCCGCGCGCGAACGGATCTGCCTGCGGTTATGCTCCGGCCGGCGGAGCGTCGTGGAAGATCCGCCGAGTCTCACGTGCCACTCACCTCGATCGACGTTATTGCCTCGGCGCTCGAGCCGGTCCTGCCGGACCTCGGCCGGCTGACCTCGCCCGATGGCGCGCTGACCCTGATGCTCAGCGACATCGGGGGCGCGGAGCAGGTCGCTGAGCGCCTGGGCCCGGAGCAGTGGGCTGAGCTGCTGCACGACCACCACGTGCTCGTCGGTCAGATCGTCGGTCATCACGACGGTCAGGTCGTGACGATCGAACGCGATGGGTTCATGGCCTCCTTCAACAGTGCCCACGCCGGCCTGCATTGCGGCGTCGAGCTGCAGAGAACGTTCGCGTCGGGCGCCGACGCCGGAATGGGCCTTCGCATGGGCTTGCACTCGGGCTTTGTGATCGCCAATCCAGACCAGCTGCTGGGCCGCAACGTGGTGCTCACGGCGCGAATCGCAGACAAGGCGGCGGGCGGTGAGATCCTCGTCTCCTCGGCGCTCAAGGAGTACACCGAACGCGACCCACGGTTCCGATTCGAGCCCCGCGGCGAGTTTCACTTCAAGGGCATGCTCGGCGAGCATTTCGTGTACGCGGTGCTGTGGCAGCCCGACACCGCGGCGTCGATCCCGTCGTGAGCCGGATGACTCAGAAGGGCGCTTACCGCGGGTATCAGACCAGCTTCAGGCGCCAACGTCAATGGGCCAGCCGGCGCTTGAGCAGGCTGAGATCGGGGTCGCTGCACCCGTGCGCCGAGAGCCAGGCCGCGGACCCGCCGAAGCGCTCGTCGACGAGCTCGAGGACGCGCTGCATGGTCTCGGGGACCGGTGCGTGCCTCTGCGCATCGTGACCCTCGAGCTCGGCGCGGTATGTGCACGAGCTGACGAGGCGGGCCATGATCGCTTCGATGCGCTCCGCGGTCGCCACGTAGTCGCCGATGATCGTGGCGCGAGCGACCCCGGCCGCGTCGAGCGCGAGGGCGACCACGACCCCGGTGCGGTCCTTGCCGGCGGCACAGTGCACGAGGACGGCGCCGTGCGCACGGGCGATCGCTCGCAACGAGCCGACGACCGAGTCCGGCCGGCAAGCGAGGTAGCTCATGTAGGCGCGGACGATGGGTGGCTCATCCGGCAGGTCCGCCTCGTTGGCCATGGCCCAGGGCTTGACCGCATCGGCGTCGAGATCCGTGTTCCCGCCGGAGTCCGGGTACAGCGAGCGATGCTCGATCCGCACCGCGCGCTCGGCCGCCATCGGGCCGAGCCCCTCGAGCTCGACCTCGACATCCGTCCGCAGATCGACCACCACCTCGACCGCCTGCTCCTCAACCAGCACGCGCAGATCGCGGGCGCTGAGCGCCTGCAGGTTGTCCGCTCGGATCAGCGCGCCGGGCACGACCGCGCGGGCGTTCACGGCGCCGTCGAGATCGATCCAGTGACGAGTGATGTTCCCGGCGCTCATCGCTGGATCCTCGCAGGCGGCACTCGGTTCGAGCTCGCCTTCACGCTCCCGCGTCCCAGCGGACAGACCGGTCAGAATTCGAGGACGGACGCAGTACAGTCGCTGATCGGGCTGATTTGCCCCCATCCCCCGATCGAGGAAGCCATGGCCGCTTGGTTCCGCAAGGACAAGGTCCCCGAGCCGGACCAGCACCAGCGTTCGGGAGGCTGGTACGCAGATCCCTACGGCGTTGGCGCGCGCCGGTGGTACGACAGCAAGGACGGGTGGTCCGATCGCGTCGAGGGGATCGGCGAGCAGCCGGACAAGACCGGCGTGTCGCGACTGGATGAGGCAGCCGGCCGGGCGTCCAGCAACGGCTCCGGCGAGCAGGCGCGTGAAGACGACGCCTGAGATCAGCCGGCGCTGACATCGGCGAGGTCCATCGAGCTCGCGATGGTGTGGAACTTGACGTCAGGAGGCGCGACGATCGTCGCCGGGATCGCTGCCATGAACTCGCCGACGTGCGCGGTGGCGAAGTGCCGCTGGAGAGCCTCGCTGCTCTCCCATTCCTCCACGAACACGAAGTCGTTCTCGATCTCGGTGTCCTCGTAGAGGCGGTAGCTGAGGCAACCGGCCTCCGCGCGGGACGCGGCCGCGACCGCCTGCCCGATCCGCACAAGCTCCGCGCGCTTGTCCGCGTCAGTCCGAACCCGACCTACGACCACAATCATCTCGCTCCCCTCGTTCCGGCGTTGACCGCCATCAGCGAGGGGAAGCCTAGTGCCGGCGCGATCCGCCGTCCGGATTCGACCGATCAGGGTCGGCTCTACGACGCGCTGACGCCCCTGCAGGGCCACGTCACGGCTGCGGATGTCAGCCGCCTTCTACCTGTCGGAGAAGTTCGGCGTCACGGGCCCGGTCGCCCGGCGCGAGCAGACGGGCCGAGCGGGTCTTCAGATCCTTCGTGACAACCACGACATCCCCCACACCTACGGGCGTACCCGCGACGACGTGATGGTCGGATCGGGATGGGTGGCGACCGAGGACCGCGGGCTGCTCCTGCTCGAGGCCTTCGGCCCCGCGTACCTGGCCACGCTCGACGTACCCGGGTTCATCGGCTCGATCTTCGGGAACGGCGGCGGCAACGAGGTCGCCAACTCCGACTTCCTCGCCCGGCTGCGCGCGCGCCTGGGGACTCAGGCGGGAACCAAGGTGTTCCGCGACCTGCGCTCGGTCAACGATCCCGAGGCGCCGACGACGATCAGCAAGGCGTTCGCCTACGACGGCGTGCCGACCGGTCCGACCCCGGGCGCCACGGTGATCGATCCGGGCTCGCAGAGCAGCGCCGCGACCGCCGCCGTCGCCGCGACCGCGGCCTCGCGCCGCCTGGCGTCGAACTTCATCGTCGCGGGCCCAAGCACGCGGCCGACGGGCATCCGCTGGCCGTGATGGGACCGCAGCTCGGTTACTACTACCCGGAGATCGTGATGCAGGGCGACCTGCACGGCGGACGCATCGACGCGCGCGGGATCATCGCTCCGATCTCGCCCTACGTGTTCATCGGCCGCGGCCGCGACTTTGCCTGGAGCCTGACCAGCGCCGGCTCCCAGAACGAGCAGCAGTTCCTCGAGCAGCTCTGCGACCCCTCCGGTGCCGCCCCCACCCGCTCTTCGACGCACCACCTGTACAAGGGACGCTGCCGCGCGATGCAGCTCTTCGACGCCGGACTGCTCGGAGCAGGCGGCGGGCAGCCGGCCCGCGAGCTCACTGGTGTGCACTGCGAACGGGATGCTCGGGTCCAGCACCGGGAGCGTCCCGAGCCGTGGCGCGTCGATCTCGGTGACGTCCGCCGGCGCCCGGTCCGCAGCCGAGCTGGCCGGGGTGATCTCGCCGCTGACGTGCTCGACCGGCCTCGCAGTCGCCGCCCGCCGGCTCAGAGCCTCGCCAGCACGTCCTCGGCGGAGATCCACCCGGGCTGGCGCCGCTCGCGCAGAGTCTCGCGCGCGAGCGCCTGAAGCAGCTCGTTGACCGGCGTCGGCACGCCGGTCAGGCGGCCGCGCAGGACGATCTCCCCGTTCAGGTAGTCGGTCTCGACGCTGCCGGCGCCGCGGACGATGCTCTGCCAAGTCGATCCGCCCCCGCGCGGTCGGCCTTCGATCTCCCCCACCCCCCAGCGCTCCCAGCGCCTGCGGAGGTCGGCCACATTGGCGACGACGAACTCGATCCTCGCCGCCCGCAAGACGGTCCGGCCCTCCTCCTGCGCGCGCTCGATCAGCTCGCCGATCGCCCCCTCCATCCCGCAGATCGCCTGCACGGCATTCGCGAGGTTGCCGATCAGCTTGGCGTACTTGAGGCGCATGATGTCCTCCCTCGGCTCCGAGCTGAACCGGGCCGCGGCGAGCGCCTCGCACACCGCGCGGCAGCGTTCGTCGCCACCGCTCGGATAGCGGCCGACGTCGATCTCGCCGGTCACCGTGGTCGCGTAGGCCTGGACCACGCCCGGCTCCAGGTGGGCGGTCGGCGCCATCACCACCGCGCCGTAGACATCAGCGAAGCGCCGCAGCGCCACGCGCTCGTTCGTGACTCCGTTCTGCAGGCAGACCACCGGGGTGCTCGGGGGAGCCGCGTCACGCAGCGCGTCCAGCGCTGCCTCCGTGTCCTGGCTTTTGGTGGTCAGCAGGACAACGTCGTCCACGCCGAAGCTCACTTCATCCGGAGACCCCGCGACCGCGATCGGGAGGACGACCCGTTCCTGCGGCGTCTCGAGCGTCAGTCCACGGGCCGCGATCACGTCGTGATGGGCGCCGCGCGCGATCAGCAGCACCTCTCGTCCGGCCTGGTGCAGACGCGCCCCGACGACCGCACCGATCGCCCCGGCGCCGAAGATCACGAACCGCACGGGGTCAGGGTAGCCGCCGGGAAGGCGGGCCAGGGGCAGTGTCCGGGCTGACACCACGGCCACTGCGTCAACTCGTATCGACGCATGTCCGGTGCGAGCATCTCAGAACTCAATCCACGGCCGCCGGCGGCGAAGACGGGACGTCGTGTCGATCACGTTCCGCCAGGCGCTTAGTATCCCCCCGGGGGCCACGGCACTCGTGGCGCCAAAGCGACTTGAGAGGAGTTCACATGAAGCGAATCATCGGGAGGCAAGGCCTGCCTGCGTTGATCGTGTCGATTGTTGCGTTGGTTCTGATCGCCGCCGGGACCTCCGGCGCGACCACCACCGCCAGCCCGGTGACGAGGACATTCTCGTTCATCGCCAAGCCAGGCTCCAAGGCCGCGACGGTGGTCACCATCGATTCGCTGTCGATCAACGCGCGTTGCGATTCGCGGGGTAACCCGGTGATCTTCGCCTTCTCGTTCGCGAACAGCGCCGACCTGTTCGGACGCATCTTCGACGGGCTCGGCCGGCTCCACGTGGTCAAGAACAGCTCCTTCACGACGAAGAGCAGGGGCGTCGGCCTCTCGACCTCCAGCGGCGACTTCGACGCCACCGGGACCGTGCTGTTCGAGCGGTCGGACGGCAGGGTGGTCACCGTCAACTACGCGTTCGACAACAGCACGACGCTGGGCAAGCAGAACCTCTGCACGGTCTACGGCTCGTTCGTGGCGAGCTGAGCCAAGGACATTCGGCGCTGCGCGGGGCGCGGCTATGCCTCGCGCAGCGCCACCCATTGCTCGATCAGGAACCGCGCGATCGACACGCTCGGCGGCAGCTGCAGCTCAGGATTGCGGCCGTGGATCGCATCGCGGACGGCCTCGAGTGAGAACCAGCGCACCTCCTCGAGCTCCCCGTCCTGCGACTCCGGCTCACCTCCGTCCGACTGCGCATGGAAGCCGAGCATCAGCGAGGCCGGAAACGGCCACGGCTGCGAGGTGACGAACACCGGGTCGCGCGCCCGGATGCCTGATTCCTCCTGCACCTCGCGCACGACCGTCTCCTCGACCGATTCGCCCGGTGAGACGAACCCGGCCAGGACGGACAGGCGGCCTGGCGGCCATCCGGCGCGGCGGCCGAGGAGCAACCGGCCCTGGTGCTCCACGGTCATGATCACGACCGGATCGGTGCGCGGGAAATGAACGGTGCCGCAGCGCGGGCAGCGACGCGAGTAGCCCGCCTCGGCGATCACGGTGCTGGCGCCGCAGTTGGCGCAGAAGCGGTGCCGGCGGTGCCAGTTCAGCAAGGCGGCGAGATAGGCGGCAAGACCGGCCTCGGAGTGCGATAGCTGAGCGCCTGCATCGCGCAAGGACACCACCCGGCCGTGATTGGTGAGCTCGGCGCGCACGCTTGGCGGGAGCGAGTCGAGGTCGACGGCGAACAGGGCCGCACCGTCCTCGAGCCCGAGCAGGATTGCCTCGTGCGGCGACGGTGGGGCGAGCCGCGTGTGCAGCAGCGACGGCGCGTTGCCGCCGCTGATGAGTACGCCGTCGCTACCGGCCAGCACCGTCCGCGCGCCCGGATCCTCGAGCAACTGCTTGATCCGAGCCGGATCCTTGCGCTCGATCGTCGCCCGGTCCAGGAGCATGCCCGTGAACGGTCGCTGGGAGGGCGTGTGGACGGGCATCGACATCGGCGCCCATCCAAGGGTACGGTGGCGGCGGGCCGGGCCATCGAGGTCCCGGAGATCGGCGAGATGACCGATCGCGCGTCTGCTCGGCGCCTCCGTCCTGCTCGAGCCACGCGCAGGCCCCGCGGGCTGGCGCAGCGTCATCTCGTCGGGGGCGGCCGGCGAGATCGCCTTCTGGCAACCCCAGCGATAGCCCGAGGGCTCACGTCGACTGAGGCCGCCGGACGGCCCTCAGACGTGCAGGGTGGCGGCCGCTCCAGCCCAAGGGTGCGTAGCGAACTCATGGGACGTGCCGGATCCTGATTGGTACAGATCTGCCCGCCAGTCAGGACGAAGCCCGAGGCAGGAAGGCAAACCCGTAGCGGAGGAGCGTCACGGCGCGAACTCTGCCCGGCCTCGCCCTGACTGGCACCCCCCCGGTCACTTGCTGCGCAGGGCGGCCTCCAGGACCTGTCTGGCGATGGGGGCGGCGGCCGTGCCGCCGAACCCGGCTCCGACGAGCATCACGGCGACGGCGACCTTCGGGTCCTGGGCCGGGGCGAAGGCCACGAACCACGCGTCGGCGTCCTTGGGGTCGCTCGAGTTGGGACGCAGCTCGGCCGTTCCGGTCTTGCCGGCGACCTCCACGCCCGGGATGGCGGCCGCCGTGCCCGTGCCCGAGTTCACCACGCCGATCATCATCGAGCGCACCTCGTGGGCGACCTGGGCGGAGATGACCTGCCGGGAGATGACGGGGTCGATCGTGGTGATGCGCGGCTGGACGCGGCGCCCGTCGAGCGCGATCGTCGCGCCGACGCTGACCATCTCGAGCGGCGTCGCGAGGTCGCGGTCCTGACCGATGGCCGCGGCACCGACGGCGAGATCGTCGCGCAGCTGCGACGGCGGCGAGATCGTGCTCGGCTTCGCGGCGGGAATCTTCGGCTGCTCGTCGAACCCGAACGCCCGCGCGCTGGCGACGAGCCGCCGGGCTCCGATCTTGGCGCCGAGCGGCGCGAACACCGAATTGCACGACACGATGAACGCCTCGGTCAGCGTGCCGCCACAGGCCTCGCCCCCTGCGTTTCGAAGCTGAACGCCGGCCAGCGTCGCCGCGGTGAGGATTGGATACGTGCTCGAGGGGGTCGCGACCCGATCCTGCAGCGCGGTGGACGTGGTGATGATCTTGAATGTGGATCCCGGCGGCTGGGGCGCCGACACGGCCAGCCCGGCGAGCGCCTCCACGGCGCCGTCGCGGGGGCGGATCACCGCGACGCCGCCGAGCTGCTGACCCAGAGCCGACGCGGCCTGGGCCATCAGCGCGGGGTTGATCGTCGTGGTCAGCGACTGGCCGCCCATCTGGGGGACGCTGGCGATGACCCGTTTTCCGAACCGCAGCTGCTCGGAGGGGTGGCCGCCAAGCCGGCGGTCGTAGATGCGCTCCAGGCCGGTCGGCTTGGAACCGGCCGTCCCGGCGATCGAGGCGCCGAGCACGGTTGCGTCCAGAGGCGTTCCATTCGCCGCCAGGATCGCTGCCCGCTGCGGCTGCGGCCCGGAGAGCCTGCGCACCGCCTCGCCGCGGCGCAGACCGGGCAGCCGCAGCGACGGATCCCAGTCCACACCGGCGCCGTTCCCGGTGCCCGAGACCGGCAGCACGACGGTACCGCGCAGCGTCCCGAAATCCAGCGTCCCCACCGTCACGACGACCGGGATCCCGCCACCCGACTCACCCCCGACCCTGACGATCCGCACCGTCCTCACCCCCGCCGCCCGATAGGCGCTGCGGTACGTCCCCGCAAACCGCACCTCGGGGTAGGCCGAGCGCGCGGCCGGGGTCAGCGTTTGCCACATCGCCGCCCAGTCGCCCGCTGCCCACGCCGTCGTGTAGCGCTGCGCGGCTGCGCGCCGGCCGCTGTCGGTGCCGGTGAGCGAGCGCCACAGCAGCACCCCAGCCACCACCAGCGCGGCCAATACGACCAGCACGGCGAGGAAGCGCAGGACGCCACCGAAGCCCCGGCCCCCGGCGGACCGCCGCCGCCGCCCCCCGGGCCGCGGGCGAGGTCGCGAACGGCTACTGGCCTGGAGGACCGATCCGGCCCGCGGATGGGGCGAGGCCGAGCGCGAGCGACGACGAGGCATTGACCACCCTTTGTAGCCGAATGCGACGACGGTACGAGGCGCGGGGCGGTTCTCGGTTTGGCTACGGCACCTCACGCGGGCGCACGAAACCGGCCAGCATCTTCCCGACTTCGATGTGAGCGGTCCCGGTTCTCACCACGGGATCGCCGGCGGCGACTGCACGCAAGTCGTCCTCATCCTCGGCCTCGATGACAGCGAGACCCCACGAGCCGGTGCCGTCCAGCACCGGGCCAAACACGACCATCTGGCCCGACTCGATGAAGGGCTGCCAATACGCGGCGTGGCGGCCCATGATCTCTCGCTCCTCCTCGCTCATGTCGAGGGCGAAGGTCGGACGCGGAGCTTGGAGCCTGAACACAAAGGTAGCCATGGCCTGAACTCTATTTGGCCGCTCGCCTTCTCGACCTGAGTCTGGTGCCGGCCAACCAGTGTCCTGGCGCCATGTTGCCTGCTGATCGATGTGGCGGGTTCAGGCGAAGCGAGGCCGCCGGATCGCTCGCGGCCGGCGTCGCGGCGTCGCCCCCGACAGATGCGCGGCCCTGACGCGCAGGAGCGCGAGGACCGCCGTGGTGTGGACGAACGGATTCGCGATGACACGCCCGTCACGTAGCGACAGCGCAGCCACTGCCTCGTCGTCGATGAGCGCGAGCAAGACGGGTCCCACGAGCGCCGGCGCGTCATCCAGAGCCGCAAGCCGGCGAACCAGATCAGCCTCCTCGGCGCGCGCGATCCGCATGACCACGGCCGGCGCCGGACGCAGGTCCGGGACGACCGGCAGCGGCTCAGTGGTGATCGGACGCCGCCGCTCGGCGGCCCTCCGCAGGTCGGCAATGTGCTCGATGGCGACCAGGGCGTTGATGGAGGTGGAATTGGTCCACATGAGATTCCTCTCGCTTGACATGGGCTCATCGTGCCGGTAAGACACGCGTCGCACATCGGGCACACGGATCGAATTCACGGCCCTCGCCCCTTACGCAGTCGTGGGTCAGGCCTTAAGCCCGCCGTAGCCCGCAGCTACGCGGAAGTCAGCTGGATCACAAACACCGCAGCGATGCAGACGGCGCAGACCAGATGGTCACGGCAGATCGATCGCGCGAGCTCGCTCTGGCGCAGAACGCTCTCGGACAGCGGTCGACCGGGGTGACCGAACACCTGGAGATCGAACATCAGATCGAACCACAGCACCGCGAACAGAAACCCAGCGCCTGAGCTGACGGCCGCGACCACTCCCGCGAGTATCCCAGTGGGAGCGCTACCCTTGACGGATGCCGAAGGCGTCTCACGTCGGCGGATATGACCCGTACGGCCTCCTGTTCATGGCGCTCGTGTTCGCGGCGGCCCTGTTCGTGCCTGCCATCTTCGTGCGCTTCGGCTCGTCGCAAGGGCCCTCTGATTCCGACTCCGACGAGGGCGGAGGCGGGGGTGGCGGAGGAGGCTTCCCCCGTTCTCCGAGGCCGTCGGATCCCTCACCGGGCGGCATTCCACTGGACGACGCGCGGGCCGCGCGAGTACGGCTTCGCGACGATCGTCGCCTCGCGCAGCGGCTGCCCGCCCGTCAGCGCAGGCAGGCGCGGGAACCCGCGCGCACGCCGCGCCGATGTACCCCGACGAGCTCGAAGCGCGTCAGCCGCTAACGCCAGGCCACCTCGACGATGTCCGCCGGCTGGGCGACGCCCTTGAGGGCCAACGCTCGCGGCTCAGACGCCGGATAGCTCTCACCGGCGCTCGCCATCGTCGTCGCGGTCACGAGGATCTGTCCGGCGGACCCTGCCGCGGCCACACGGGCGGCCACGTGGACGCCCTGCCCGAACAGGTCCCCACCCCGCTGGGTCGCCTCGGCAGCGTGGACACCGATGCGGACCTGGGGCGCGAAGCCGTGCTGATGTCGATGCTCGTCAAGCCGGCGCTGCAACCCGATCGCGCAGTCCAGCGCCGATCGCGGATCCGGGAAGGCGATGAAGAATCCGTCTCCCTCGTGCTTGACCTCGCGTCCCCCGTGGGCGAGGAAGCATTCGCGCACCGTGCGGTCGTGCCAGCTGAGCAGGCTGTCCCAGCTCTGGTCGCCGAGCAACTCCACCAGTCGCGTCGAGTCAACGATGTCGGTGAACATGAGCGTCTGAACCCCGCGCACCCCGGGTGCCAGTCCGGCCAGCAGCCGCTGGACCCGCTGCTGCTCCAGCGGGGCGCCCAGCTCCGCGAACGTCGCCTGCGCGCCCTCCAACTCGAGTCGTGCGGCAGCCTTGTCGCCCGTGTCGGCATAGGCTTGGGCGAGCAGCGCCCGGATCCCGGCAGCGTCGAACCGCGCACCCAGATCGCTCCACCCGCGCCAGCCCGCGCGCAGCGGCCCGATCGCAGCGGCGGGCCGCCCCTCGGCCGGCGCCAGTGCACCGCGCGCGACCGATGCGCTGGCCTGGATTGCGGTCGCGTCGCACTGCGCCGCCGCCTCATCGAGCTCCGCCAGCGCGGCGCGCGCGACGTCGAGGTCACGGGCGGCGATCGCAATCGTCACCTGGGCCGGGAGCAGCAGCCCGCGGCTCTCGTGGGTGAAGGCGTCGCGGTCATCCAGGCGGCGGTTGATCGCTGCCAGCGCGCCGGCCGGATCCGCCTCGTCCAGACGCAGAAGCGCCAGCCCGGGCTGAGGATCGAACCCGACCTCCAGCGCTTGCCCGAATGCGGTCCGCGCGCCCGCGAGATCTCCCCTCCGCCGCCGGATCTCGCCCAGTTCGTGGTAGGCCCAGCCGGCCCAGCGCGGCGCCCACGCCTGCAGCTCGGCGCAGGCGTCGTGGGCGTCGCGCTCAGCCTCGGGCAGCGACCCGCGCATCCGGATGATCTCGGCGCGATGCAGACGGCACAGGCCCGGGAACCCGCTGACCGAGTGCCGGTCGCACCAGCGCAGCGACTCGCTGGTCCACTCCGACGCCCGCTGCCAGTCGCCGATATTGCGACAGGCGAAGATCGTGGCGCAGTACACCGTCCCGGTGGTCGAGAGCTCGGTGGCGCCGGTCATCGCCAGCGCTGTTGCCTGATCGAGGAGCAGCGAGCCTTCGCGCACGCGACCGGCCGTGATCAGGGCATGCCCCTGGTCGAGTAACCCGAGCGCCTCCAGGTCCGGATCGCCCAGGCGTCGAGCGAACTCGACCAGCTCACGCGCGTGCTCGAGCGCTCCGGCGACATCGTTGGCCAGGAACAGCAGGCCGCGCACCTTCATCCACAGCAGCAGGCCTGTCTCGTGACAGTCCGGCTGCCCCTCGAGCAGCGTGGCTGCGCGTGCCAACCACGCTCCCATGACCGCATCGTGGTTTCGCTGATAGTGCTCGCGCGTGAGCGTGAGCGCCATGCGAGCGGCCCCGCGTTGGTCGCCATCCCGCTCGTAGCCTGCCTCGGCTCGCTCGAGCAGGTCGAGCATCTCGTCGTAGCGCCGCGTCCAGCACGCCGCCTCGGATAAGAGCTCGAGCTCGTCCGGCGGCAGCGGCTGCGCTACGTCCAGAGCACTGAGCAGCTCGTAGGCCCGCTCCCACCGGCCGGCCGAGAATGCCTCCCGCCCGGCGCTCCGCGGATCACCGGTTACAGCACTCATGCCGGCTCCCCGACGCCTCCGGCGGGCGAGTTACGACGCATCCATGCGGATACAGCCAGCATCTCGACTCATCAGGCTACCGCGGTTCTCAGCCGTGCTCCCGTGTACGCAGCGATGATTTTCTTGCCCGGGATCGGTCGGACTCGTGCGAGCAGGTCACGCACAGACCCAGTTCAACTTTGAGGAGATCGACGTGGGCAAGATCGCGGTACATGAATTCATCTCGCTGGATGGCGTCATCGAGGCGCCGGCCTGGACGTTCGAGTACGGGTTCGACCCCAAGATGGGCGAGGCCATCGCCGGACTGATGGGCGGGGCGATTCTGCTGGGCCGGCGGACCTTCGAGGAGTTCGCCCCGGCATGGTCGGGCCGGACGGCCGAGGACGACCCTGGCGCTCCGTTCATGAACGATTCGCCCAAGTACGTCGTCTCCGCCACGTTGGAGAGCGCCGACTGGAACAACTCGACGATCCTCGGGCCCTACAACGCGGAGGCGATCCAGGCCCTCAAGGATCGGATCGACGGCAACATCTACGTCAGCGGTAGCGGCACCCTCGTCCGGTCCATGCTCGCCGACGGGCTGGTCGACGAGTTGCACCTGTTCGTCTACCCGTTGGCCCTCGGCACGGGTGACCGGCTGTTCCCCGATGGCGGCGTCTCCGTCAAGCTGGCGCTGGAGGGGTCGGAGGCCTACGACAACGGCGTCCTGCACCTCACCTATCAGCCGGCCGGATAGCGCCGGCGGCCATTCGCTGACGCGTCGCGTCGCGTGGGCGCGTTAGCGGCGGGTTGGGCGGGGTTGCACCCGACCCGCGACGGCGCGATGATCCTCGGCCGATGGCGAGGTATGAGTTCCTGACCACGTGGTGTGTCGACGCGCCGATCGAGGCGGTGTTCGATCTGCTGCACGATTCCCGGGGGTATCCGCGCTGGTGGAAGGGCGTGACCAGCGTCGAGGTCCGGCGACCCGGCGACGCGATCGGCGTCGGGGAGATCGACCACTTCACCTGGCGCAGCGTGCTGCCCTACTCGCTCGGCTTCGACATGCGCGTGACACGCGTGGAGCGCCCACACGTGATCCAGGGGCATGCTTCCGGCGAGCTCGAGGGCACCGGCACCTGGCGCCTGTATGAGGGAGACGGCGTGGCTATCGTCTATGACTGGCGCGTACGCACGACCAAGCTGTGGATGAACCTGTTCGGACCGCTCGCCCGCCCGGCCTTCGCCTGGAACCACGACTACGTGATGCGGCAGGGCGGCCGCGGGCTGGCCGCGGAGCTGGGCGCATCGCTGCTGGCGCACGACTGAGAGCCTGTCTCAAAACGGCGTGCGTCCGTCGCCCGTGGCCGATCCCACAGTCCGACGCCGGACGGTCGACGATGATGCGCGAGTGTCGACCGCAAATCCTCGTCGAGCGCGACCGCCCAGCGGTGAGCTGAAGACGATCCTCGGCGTGACCGCGGCGGCCGTCGGGCTGGTCGGCTACGTCTATCTGGCCGGGTGGATCGTCGACCTGGTCCGGCTCGCGGCGGCGCGATTGCCGGCCGGGGCGGCGGTGGGCGCGCTGAGCAATCGGGAGCTGTTCGGGGACGGACTCAGCTCGACGCTGCTGATGGCCGCCGCGTTCGCGGTCAGCTGCGCCGTGGCCTACTTCTCCTCGAAGCGGAAGTGGGACGTCCACGGTCAGGACTGGCACGACATCGTGCGCAGGCGCGGCGTCGCCAACGCGGCGGACGACGATGACGCGGATACCGAGCGCCGGCGCCGGGAGCAGCAGCACGCGAGCCAGAAGGCGGAGCGGGCCGCCGCAGTGGCGGCCTCTTCGCAGCGGCCCGGGTTGCGTCCCGTGGCTCGGCTGGCGGCCCAGCGCCAGGCTCGCTTTGCGCACAAGGCACAGGACGGGCCCGGCGGCGAGCCGAAGCCGCTCGAGCCCGCACCCCTGGGGGACTGGGCGGTACGGCTGGTGGCCGGCTTCAACATCATGCTGCTCTCGGCTCTGATCGCACTCGGGGTGGCCCGCGGCATCGGAGCGTTGATCCCGATCGTCCGGTGGGTCGGGGTCCTGGTGGGAGTGGCCGTCTTCCTGGCCGCGAGATGGATGCTGACGCACTGGAGTCCGCTCGTCCTGAACTCGCGAGTCCATGGGGTCGTGTGGGCCGTGGTCGGCCTCGCAACGCTGTTCGCGTCGGCGCCCGTAGGGGTGCTCGTGCTGACCGCCGTCGGGATCTCGACGCTGGGGCGGAGCCTGGCGCGGGTGCCGCAACCGAGCTCGACCGGGCAGTTGCTGCGCTCACCGCTGCCGTGGGTGCTGCTGACGATCTGCCTGCTGCTGGGACTGGCCTACAACGCGATGCCGCCGGTGGCCTTTCCCCAGGTCGTGGTCGCCACCGCGACCGGCGCCCGCACCGGTGGCTACCTGACCCGGACGCCGGCGGGCGTCTACGTGGCGACGTGCACCGCCCTGGCCGACGCCACCTCGACCGACGAGCGCCTCGACCTCGTTCCGGCGAAGAACGTCGAGGGGGTGCGGATCGGAGGTGACCCCGCATATTTCGACTCGGGCGCCCGGCCATCTCTGGCGACCCTGGCGCTGCGCGCGCTCGGGGTCGGGGGGAGCCCGCCGACGCTGTTCAGCGCCGCGCTGCGGGCCACGCGGGCGACGTGCGCCGGCGCGGGACCGAGCGCTCTGACCACCGGCGCCCCGGACCCGGCGCTCGGCGTGGGCGTGATCGCGGGGCCGGCGCCTCCCGGAGGACGCGCGCACAACGGCGAGCCGCCGATCGAGAGCACCACACCGGCGGCGATCGCCGCGCTCGCTCGCCGCTACCAGCCGACGCTCCTGGTCAGCGTCGCTGACCGCAACTGGCCGGTGTCGGTCGGCGCCGTCCTGGCCGAGCGTGCGCGACGCGGCCAGCCCGTGTGCCTGGCGCAGAAGCGCGTCCCTCAGCGCGTCTGCCCACCGACCCTGTCGAGCCTCGGCGGGACGGGCACCACATCGGCCGACTACCTGCAGCTCCCGGTCACGCTGTCGGGCAACCAGAGTCCCAGCGGGCAGTTTCAGGCCTTCCTGAGGGGCCAGGACCTCTCCTCCGGCTCGCTGCACCACTGGCTGGCCGATCCCGGCGTGCTCGACCCGTGGTACTCGGCCCAGATGTACTTCGATTACGCCGGCCCACTGAGCACCGCGAAGTGGCCCCGGCGGGCGCTCGATCCGAATGTGCCCAGTGGCCTGATCGGGCTCGAGTACTGGTTCTACTATCCGTTCAACTATTACCCGCTGGTGGTCAACTCGGACCTGATGACCCGGGCGCCGATCGCGGGCGACCACGCCAACGTCGATCTGCATCAGGGGGACTGGGAGCACGTCGTCGTGCTGCTCGACCCGCACACGCTCACGCCGATGTGGCTGTACCTGGCGCGGCACAGCTTCGAGGGCCAGTTCGTCCCCTGGGGCAGCCCGGCGCTCACCTTCGACCAGGGGCATCCGCTGCTTCAGGCCGCGTTCGGCGGCCATCCCACCTACCTTGCCGGTTGCGGTCCCCGCCCACGCGTCGTGACCAGCAATCTGTCCAGTGACTGGCTGGTGTGCGGCTCGGGCCGGTTCGCGTTCCGCGCGGCGACCACGCCGCTGGTGGACCTCGCGCAAACTCCTTGGGCGTGCTGGCCCGGGTATTTCGGCGAGGCATCGACGAAGCTCGAGGTCAACGCTGCCAATCAGCCCGAGAACGTCGTCGACAGCATCAAGCACTTCGTGTTCGTGGCCGGACCGCGCTCACCGCTCCAGCAGGCCGAGAACAGCGGCGTCTGCAAGGCAAACCCGAGCGCGGCCGAGCTGGCCGCCGGTGGAAGCGCCGGCCGCCTCCACTCGCACGCCGCGGCGGGGGTGGGCCTCAGTCGTTCGCGATGATCCGGACGGGGGTCCGCGGCCCCTACGGACGGGGGCGCTTGCGCCCCCACTCCGCCCGCAGCACCCGGAGCGCGTTGCCACTGGAGATCTTCTCGGCATCCGCGTCTCCATACCGCGCGCGCAGCTCCTTCTGCAGCTCGGCCATGCGGCCCATGTGCTCGAGGCCCGGCAGCGCCGGCTTGATGTACCCATCGAGATCGGACCCGACGCCGACGTGGTCGTAGGTCCCGGTCGCCTCATGGATCTTGTCGATGTGCCGGCACAACGCGTTGACCGAGTCCTGGAACGACTTCACGCCTCCGGGCAGCCCACTGGTGATGTAGTGCTCGCACAGGATGCAGCCGAGCACACCGCCTCGGTCAGCCACGGCCCTGATCGTGTCGTCGTCGAAGCAGTACTCGAGGCCCCCGAAGCGGCACGCCATGTGCGTCGCGATCACCGGAACCTCCTTGCCCGGATCGCGAGCGTCGAGCACTGCGAGCACATCCTTGATCGACGCCTGACTCATGTGCGTGATGTCGACCAGGATCCCCTCGTCGACCAGCGCCTGCACGACCTCGCGCCCGAGCGCGGTGAGGCCCCGCTTCCCCTTCTCGGGGAAGACGAGGTGATAGAGCCAGTCAGGCAGGAACGGCAGCGCGGGAGCGTTCGTCGCGACGTCACGAAAGAACAGATGTGCCACGGTCACGTACGCGACCCCGAGCCCAGCCAGCGCGCGGACGTTCCTCTGGAGCTCCGCTGCGTCGCGCCCGAGCTGGAACCCTCCCTCGATCGCGTGAATCAGGATCGGCACGCCGCCACCGAGCAGCGTGTCGAGCTCGGTCGGAGTATGCGCGATCGTGACCTTGCTGCTGTGGTCTTTGACGTACTCCTCGACGGTCCGGAGCTGAGCGGTGATGTCGTCGAAATAGCTCTCGCGTGGTGGAGCGCCGTATTCCTGGGTGAGGTCCATCTCGTCCAGCGGCTGGTAGAGCACGGACAGCGTGACGCCGACATCGCCGTCGCTCATCAGCTCCTCGGTCACACTCGGCGTGTCCCCAGGGCCCTGGTAGTTGGCGAAACGCGAGATCAGCCTGACGAGCTGAGCCTCCCAGCGCTGACGCCACCAGGCCTGCGCGTGGTCATGCGTCCGCTGTTGCTCGTCCGGCAGCAGGTGCATCGGGAAGTGCGCATGAAGATCGACCAGCATCGGAGGACCAACCTACACGTCTCGCGTCCCATGGCGCGGTAGCGCAGCCCGGGGGCTCTGTGACCAAGGCCACCTCGGCAGCTCCTGGCCGCCGTTAACCTCGCCTGATCGGGTCCGGCTGTGGATCGGCCGATCGTCTAAGGGCATGGGGGAACGAATGCAAGTGCATGGCAATCAGCTCGAACGCGGCAGCGTGATCGGCGGCTACCGGGTCGAGGAGTTGATCAGCCGTGGTGGCATGGGAGTGGTCTACCGCGTGACCAACGTCGCGCTCGGCCTGATCTACGCACTGAAGGTCCTCGCGCCGGAGCTGGCCGAGGACGAGGGCTTTCGGGAGCGGTTCAAGCGAGAGACGCGCATCGCCGCCTCGATCAGCCACCCGAACGTGGTGCCCATCCACTACGCGGGCGTGCAGGACGGGCTGCTGTTCTTCGTGATGGACTTCATCTCCGGCACCGATCTGTGCGAGGTGCTGCACCGCTCCGGCCGGCTCGAACCAAGCCGCGCGGTCGAGCTGCTGACGCAGCTCGCCTCCGCGCTGGACGCCGCCCATGCGCGAGGGCTGGTGCACCGGGACGTCAAGCCGGCGAACGTCCTCATCACCGTCAAGCACGGCGAGGAGCATGCGTACCTGACGGACTTCGGCGTCGCGAAGCGCTTTGACACCGTCGCAGGCCTCACAGCGCACGGGGCGGTCCTCGGCACCGTCGACTACATGTCACCCGAGCAGATCACCGGGACCCACACGGACGCCCACACCGACATCTACGCGCTCGGGTGCGTCTTCTTCGAGATGCTCACCGGCAAGGTGCCGTACGACCGCAAGAATTCGGTCGCGAAGCTGTTCGCGCACGTGCATGAACCGCCGCCGCGCATCGAGGAAGCGATGGCAGACCTGTATCCGGCCTTCGGCTCGGTTCTGGACAAGGCGATGGCCAAGCAGCCGGCCGACCGCTACGCGTCGGCCGGCGATTTCGCTCGCGACGCCACCGAGGCGCTGCACGGTATGCGGTACTCGGGGCCGCCGACCAGCGTTGCCACCGGCGAGGCCACGCCGCTCAAGCTCGGCGCTGCCGCTGCCACGGTGGCACCGGCCGCACCGCAGGCGTTGGCCGACGCGGCGCCGGCGCCCGCGGCGCCGCAGGCCTTGGCCGCCGCACCCGCACCGCAGCACGACGCGGGGCGGGCCGACTCCGGGGCGCACGCCCCGAGGCCCGGCCGCTCGCTGCGCCGATACCGGTGGGCTGCGCCGGCGCTGTTGCTGCTCGCCGGTGGCGCGGCCGCAGGCCTCCTGGCGCTGAGCTCCGCCGGCTCCTCGAGCGCACGGGGCGGCGCTCGCTTCGTGGCCGCCCCGCGTCCCGTCCCGACCAACCGAGTGACCGGAACGGGGAGCGCGAGCGTCCAGTTGCGGGGCAACGCGATCACCGTGTCCCTCGATACGAATGGGCTGCTGAACGGCTCGCCCCATGCGATGCACATCCACGCGGGCGGGCGGGGAATCTGCCCGACGGCGTCGGCGGCGCATCTGCACAACGGCCACCCCTCGATCAGCACCACCGACGGGATCAAGTTCTACGGCCCGCCGGTGACGGCCCTGACGCTCCGGGGCGACACGAGCCCGAGGAGCATCGTCGACTTCTCCCGCTATCCCACGGTCGGGGGCATCCGCTACACCCGCACGTTCACGGTCCCTCAGGCCATCGCCAACGCGATCCGGGCCGACAACGCCGTGATCATCGTTCACGGCATCGACTTCAACGGCAACGGCATCTACGACAACGTCCTCGACCGTAGTGAGCTGAACAACCAGCTGCCCGGAGAGGCCACCGCGCCGGCGCTGTGCGGTCCGCTCTCAGGCGCGCAGAGGGCGAACGCCGGGACGTCCGGACCGTCGGGGAGCACGGTCTACACCGCCTCGTTGCACCCGTACGTCCCATCCGGGATCGCCGGATGGGCGGGGTTCTCGTTGCTCTGCCACATCGTCGATGACGCCGCACCGGCCACCCTGCCACGCCGGCCCGATCAGCCCGCGGGCAGCACGTCGGCCTGAGCCGGTCGAAGGGGAGGTGGGCCCGGAAACCCGGGTGCTTGCCTCCCGCCGCGCGCGGCCTGGGGAGTGGCGGGCGCGCTGCGGCTACGGTCGCCCGGCGGGGGCGCCGACAGCGGCGATCCGCCAGGGCTGGTCGTCGGGCCCATCGAGGGCGAGCGTCCAGCGCTCGGTGAAGGTGACGGCCCGCGACTGGCTGCCGGCCACCACCGCGGCGGTGTCGCGATCCTCGAGATAGCGCCGGCCGGCGACCTCGAGGTCGATCGTCATCGTCGGAGGGTCCGACGCCGCGTCGAGCGACACGATCGTGATGCGGCGCACCTCGAGGCCGCGCACGACGAGACGCGTGTGGCCGCCGGGGTCGCCGGGATGGAGCAGCTCCTGGGCGGCGTCGGGGTGCGACACGGCCAGCAGCGGGCCGTCGTCGCCGTCCACGGCTTCGGCCCAGGCCGTGACCGCGCGGCGAGCAGCGACCTCGAGCACGTCGGGCGCAAACCTGCCGTCGGCGACTGACAGGTCGAGCGCAGCGGCGCGGCCATCGCCCTTGAAGTCGAGGTCGGCGATCTCGGCCACGTTGGTGCCCTCGGGCACGGCGTCCTGCACCGCGCCCTGGACCAGGGCCTCGTCGCGCATCGCCTGCTCGTCGGCCCACGGCGTGGCCACAATCCCCTCGCTCAGCCGGTGAGCACCCTCGCCCCCCTGCTCGATCGACAGCAGGATCCACTGGCCGTCGCGCTTGGCCAGGGTCCAGAACTCGCGCACCCGGCTCGTGTCTCCTGAGGCATCGACCCGGCCGACGCGCTGCCCGTAGGAATCCTCGACGTAGTCGCGCAGCCTCGCCTCGACCCGCACCACGACGCGATCCTCGCGATCCTCGCCGCGGTTGGTGAGCCCCACGTACTCGACCGTCGGCTCGCCGAGCGGCTGCACGCGGTTGCGCCAGCCCTTGCGGTCGAAGTCGTCCAGACGTCGCTCCCATTCGGCCAGCAGCTCCGGCGCGACGAGCTCACGCAGACGAGGGCGATCGCCGTCATCCCACGCGGACTGGATGTCCAGGAACAGCCTCTTTGCCTGTGAGCGAACCTGATCGGGCGCAAACGCCGCGTCGTCCTCGGACGCCTCGGCGGCGGCGAGCTCCACACGCCGCCCGCGCTCGGCCACCCTCCGCCGCGAAGCCGTGCCCCCGCTCTGCTGAGCGCGCCACCACATGATCACACGCGGGAGCACGAACAGCACGACCAGGACGATCAGGATCAAGATGAAGATCCCGCCACCGCCGCCGATGGGGATGAAGAAGAAATGCCCGTGACCGAAGCCGCGACCGAGGCCGCCACCGCCGCCGAGGCCACCACCGCGGCCGAATCCCGAGCTGCCGCCGCCGGCGCGAGCGAGCGCGTCGGGCGCAGCCGCCAGTCCGACCGAGGTCGCCGTCCCGAGCGCGGCCAGCCAACGTCGTCTCGTGATCGCCGCCATGTCGTCAAGGCTAGCGAGCCGGCGAGGGGCGCCCGGCATCAACGTGGCGGCCGCACGGTCGCAGCGGTGCGGGGCCGGCCACTCGATCGGCGTCGCCGTGGCCCGCCGATGAGTCGCGGCGCCGATCCGGGTCTATGTGGACGCGGACCTCGCTCGCAGTCGAGCGAGGCCGCCCTTCTTCCCGAAATCCCGAGGCAATGCGACCGATCTCACATCCACGGCGCGGCTGAGCGCGTAGAACTGTTTCACCCCCCGCCGCGCCCCGCACCCGACCGCCCCATGTTCGCCCCCGATCACACCGCCGCTGCCGAGTTCACGCTGCCCGCGCTGGACGTCCGCTCGCTGCTGAGACGAGCTGCGGTGCCGATGGCGCTGGGCGGAGCGGCCGTGGTCGCCGTGCTGCTGGTCGGCGGTCACGTCCCCGCCTTCGCCGACGCGTTGCGGCGCGGCCTCGGCGTCAACCCTGGTTGGGTGGCGGCGGGGATCGTGTTCGAGTCCATCTCGCTGGCGGGCTACGTGGCGCTGCTGTCGCTGGTCGCGGGGCGAGCCGCCCCTCGGGTGGGCGTGCGCGAGAGCGCACAGATCACGCTGGCCGGGGCGGCGGCGACACGTCTGCTCCCCACGGCAGGAGCCGGTGGCGCGGCACTGACGCTGTGGGCCTTGCGACGGGCGGGCCCGCGTCCACGCGCGGCCTCGCGGATTCTGCTCATGTTCCTGGTCCTGCTCTACTCGGTCTTCCTGGCGTCGATCGTCCTCTCTGGCGCGGTCCTGGCGCTCGGCCTCGTGAGCAGCCCGGGCCCGGTGGCGGTGAGCGCGGTGCCGGCGGTCGCGGCGCTGCTGGCGATCGTGATCGGCCTGGGTCTCGCGGCGACGCCTCGGGCCCGGATGGTCTCGGCGGCCGACCGCTCGCCGGGCGGCACGTCAGGCCCCTCGCGCGGCTGGTCGGTGTCCAGGCGCGTGCGAAGCGGGGCCCGGCTGATCGGCCTCGCGGTGCGCGACGCCTGCGAACTCGTTCGGACAGGCGAGCTTCGGCTGGCCGGGGCGATCGCGTACTGGGTGTTCGACGCCGGCGTCCTGTGGGCGATGCTCCACGCGTTCGGCTCGCCCCCCGTGCTCCCGGTGCTCGCACTCGCGTATCTCGTGGGCCAGGTAGCCAATACGCTCCCGATCCCCGGCTCGGTCAGCGGTGGCATCGCCAGCGTCCTGATCGCCTTCGGCGTGCCCGCCGAACTGGCCCTCCCCGCGGTGCTGGCCTACCGCACGGTCGCCGTCTGGCTGCCCACGCCCGTGGCCATCGCTGCGATCCCGGCGCTGCGCACGACGATCGCGCGCTGGGAGCGGGAGGACAAGGTCGCAAGAACGGACCACGCTCCTCAAGCCGTGGCGGTCGCGCTCCGATGAGATGATCATGTCGATCGGTCCCCCCTCGAACGGCTCTGACAGCGATCCCGAGATCGAGCTTGGGACGGCCGGCGCCAGCGCTCGCCGCGAACACCAGCGCCAACCGGCCAACCGAGAGAAGCGCACCCGCGAGCGCCGGCCCCGGATTGGCGGCCTCCTGTTTGCCCTCCAGGACGAGCCGCAACATCAGCACGCCTGGGCCCGAGGGGCGAGCGGTGAGGAACAGGTCGCGCGGCGGCTCGCCGAACTGGTCAACCATCGCGCGATCCTGCTCCACGAGCGCCGGATTCCCGGCAGCCTCGCCAACATCGACCATATCGCCATCGCGCCCGCCGGCGTCTGGGTCATCGACGCCAAGCGCTACAACGGCAGGCTGACAATCGATCGACCGCCCCTGGGCAAGGCGAAGCTGAAGATCGCCGGGTCCGACCGGACAAGGCTCATCCACGGGCTCACGACGCAGGTCTCACTCGTCGACGCGGCGGTCGCTCGGATCGCGCCCGGGGTGCCGGTGCGCGGCGTCTTGTGCTTCGTCGATGCCGACCTGCCGTGGGCCTGGACGCTGAGCATGGCTGGGCACGAACTGCTGTATCCGCGGGCGCTGGCCAAGCGGCTCAACCGCGACGGGCCGGTCGACGTTCAGGTGGTGGCTCGAGAGCTTGTGTCCCGGTTCGCGGCGGCGTGAACGACGGCGGGTGCCCGGCTCGCCCCATCCCACCGACACGCTGTACGACCCCCGTGGCCGGATCCGAACTCCCCGATCCAGGTGCCGGTCAGGCGGAGCCGGCGGCCGATGGAGCGTTCAGTACCCGCGTGGCCGCACCGAGGAGCGTGCCGGCAATCATGTCGCCGACGCCGAACAGCGGGAGCAGACTGGGCAACAGCGAGGTCGTCGCGCGGAACTCGAGTGCGATTTCGGTGCCCGCCTCCGGGCGCATGCGCCAGCCGATCGACAGACCCTCGCGGTCAGAAGGCGAGCTCGGTAGCCGCGTCAGCTGGACGGCGGTCATCGGTTCGCTGTGCACGGCGACGACGAACTCGAAGTTCTTGCCAAACGGGCTCTGAGCCACGTGAATCCTCGCCCGCGCCGTGGCCGGCCGACCGTCGATGGCCTGCTGGAGCACGTCCACCTCGCGAACGAGATCCCTGTTCCAGGTCGGATAGCGGTCGACCGCCTCCAGCAGGGCAAAGCACTCCTCGACCGGCGCGGCCACGACTGCGCTCGCGTGTCCGGTGATCTCCTTCACCGGTCACCACCGATCAGACGTGCCAAGGCTGAGCGCCCCTCAGTCCGCGCTGAGGAGAACGGCGCCGGGGTTTAGGAGGTTGTCCGGATCCAGGGCGCGCTTGATCGCGCGCATCGCGGCGACCTCCGCCGCGCCCCGGGCTCGCTCCAGCCACCGCGCCTTCTCGACCCCGACGCCATGCTCCGCACTGATCGTTCCCCCGCACTCGAGCGTCATCTCGAGCACCGCATTATCGACGCGCGGATCGCCAGGGTCGGCCCCGAGCACGTTGACGTGGACGTTGCCGTCGCCGAGGTGGCCGAACAGGATCGTGCGCTCGCCGCCGGCCGCGACGACCGCATCGGGGACCCGATCGAGGAAGCGGCCGAACTGCTCGAGCGGGATCCCGACGTCGAGCTTGTGCGGGATCCCCGCTGCGTTGATCGCGTCGGTGTGCCCCTCGCGCAGCGTCCACAGGCCGGCTCGGCTGGTGCTGTCGTCGGCGATCAGGGCGTCATCGATGCCCGCGCGCTCGAGCGCCTCCGCCAGCTCCTCGGTCGGGTCGGACCGAGCCGCGCATTCGGCCAGCACGTACAGGGGCGCGGCGGCGCGCAGCGGCGACTCACGTCGCTGATGCTCGAGCACCAGTCGCAGGCCCTCGTCGAGGAAGAAGTCGCAGCTCTCGAGCGACGGCGCGCGAGCCCGCAGCGCCGCCAGAAGCCGGGCCGCCTCACTCGTGGACTGAAGCGGCACCAGCGCGGCAACCCGCGCGGGCAGCAGCGGCTCGAGTTTCCAGCGCACCCGCGTGATGATCCCGAGCGTCCCCTCCGAGCCGACGAGCAGCGCCGGCAGGTCGTAGCCGGCGTTGTCCTTGCTCAGACCGGCGAGTCGCGAGATGACCGAGCCGTCGGCCAACACCGCCTCGAGCCCCGCCACATGCGCCCGAGCGGTTCCATGGCGCAGCGCTCGAGCGCCCCCGGCATCGCACGCGACCACGCCGCCGATCGTGCACGAATCGCGAGCGGCGAAGTCGAGCCCCGCATCCTCGCCGGCGGCGCGCGCCGACGCCTGGAGCGCCGCCAGGGTCGCTCCCGCCCCGACGATCACCTGCCCCACCGCCGGGTCCACGTCGCCGATCTCACTCAGGCGCTGCAGCGAGAACACCACCTCGCCTGAGCGCGGCACGCTCGCGCCGACCAGTCCCGTGTTCCCGCCCTGGGGAACGACCGCCGCTCCGTGGCGGGCACACGCGGCCATCGACCCGGCCACCTCGCCGGTGTCGGCGGGCCGCACCACGAACCGCGCGCGTCCTTCGTAGCGGCCGGTGTAGTCGCGCTCGTAGGACGAGGTCAGCTCCGGGTCGCTCAGCACGTGCCGCGAGCCGACCACCTCCGCGAGTGCTTGCTGAAGGTCCGGCATGGGTAACCCCTACCCAGGGAGACACCCAGGCGAACAGAGAGAAGAGCCATGGCTTCCGACCACGAAACCATCTTTACCATGGAGGCCACTCCGGTGAAGTTCGGGACCGGGGCGTCCGCGGACGCCGGTTGGGAGCTGAGGCGCCTCGGCGTGAAGCGCGCGATGCTCGTCACCGATCCCTGGACGCAGCGGACTTCGCGCTCGAGCATCA
>Ga0209839_10000172_pt1 | contig 31916 bp, 27 predicted proteins | sample OrgsoiDNA2013050_FD_185800 | JGI IMG/M metagenome (GOLD analysis project Ga0209839, IMG submission 185800) | Permafrost soil microbial communities from the Arctic, to analyse light accelerated degradation of dissolved organic matter (DOM) -... | ecosystem: Environmental > Terrestrial > Soil >... | reverse complement strand
ATACGCCGAGGCCCTTGGGATGCAGGTCCAGGTAAAGCGTCTCGGTGAAATTGATTACTGCCGCTTTCGACGCGCCATAGATCAGCGCCTTGGGCAGGCCCCGGTAACCGGCGACCGACGCGACGATCCCGATCGCGCCATGCCGTTGCGCGAGCAGCGCGGGCAGCACCACCGCGCAGGTGCTGATCACGCCGTGCAGATTGGTCTTCAGGAGCGCCATCGCATTGGCTTCGGTAAGCTCCCACGCGCGAATTTCGGCGTGCGTGCCGGCGACGATGAGCACCAGATCGATTCCGTCCCAGCGGCTGCGGACACGCTCCCACGCCGCTGCAACCTGCGCGCTGTCGGTGTAGTCGAGCGCCTCGACCACCGCCCGAGGGCTCGAGCCCGCGACTTCGGCGAGAAGCTCGGCCTTGCGCGCCGACAGTGCGACGCGCGCGCCGGCTGCGAGCAGCATCTTGGCGGTCGCGGCACCGATGCCGGTCGAAGCGCCGATGATCCAGACGCGGCACTCGTCCCATGGCGGCAGCGAAGGATTGAGCGCCATCAGCATTGGAGCAAACTGAGCGTCGCATTGCGACCGGCGCAGCGCGCGAACATGGACAATGAGCTTGCGCTTCCCGATTTCGACCGCGCTGACGCGTCACCTTCATTTTCCAGTCTCACGGCGGTCCTCATTGTGATTTCTTGAACCAGACCAGCGCCCCGCACGCGGCCAGCTTGAGCACGCAGGGAACGAATGCGTAAACGATGGCCAACGCAGAAAGCGCCGCGTGGTCGCGCCCGCCCGGAGCATAGCCGAGGGCGGACAGCAGAGGCAACGCGATGCCTGCCGCCAGCGCGAGGTTGAGCTTGGTCGCCAGCGTCCACAGGCCGAAGTAGCTTCCGGTTGCTTCCATGCGGCCGCGGCGGCCGATGACGTCGGCAAGGAGCGATGGCGGCAGCGCGAGATCGGCGCCCAGCGCGATCCCCGACAGGATGCAGATGACCGTGAACGCCGTGGTGTCGCCCGCCCCCAGACGAGACGCCCATACGAACGAGACGATGGCGACGAGCATCGCCGCAAGCCAGGCGTTCGGCTTGCCGACCCGCGCCGACAGCTTCACCCAAAGAGGCATTCCCGCAGCACCCGCGATGAAGTAGAGCGCCAGGAAAATGCCCTGTCGCGATTCCGCATCGAGGACGTCGGCGATGAAAAACAGCACCAGCGTTGCCGGAATCGCGGCCGCGATTCCGTTGAGCATGAACACGAGCAGCAACTGCCGGAACAGCCGGTCCGCGAGCGGCCGCGACAGCAGCTGGCGGAACGATGCGCTCGCCGCAGACGCAATGGGCGCGGCACGCGTGTTGGGAGTGAAAGCAACCGTGACCGCCGCGCACGCAAGGGTAAACACGGCGAAAAGCATCGCAAAGCGCCCGAGCCCGCCATCGTTGCCGCCGAGAAAGGCCGGTAGCACGGCGGCGATCACGACGCCAAACAGCGCGAGCCCCTCGCGCACCGCGGTGATTCGAGTGCGCTCGACAGGGTCGGTCGACAGCTCGGCGCCCCACGCCTGATGGTTGATCGTCGCCAGGCTGAACGCGCCGTATACGAGCGCGAGCGAAAGCGAGAGCCACGCGATGAGTGGCGCTTCGGCGCGAGGCAGCGGCATGAACAAGGCGATCATTCCAACGGCAAGCAACGGCGCCGCGACCAGCAGCCAGCGCTTGCGTGCGCCGCCCCGATCCGAAAGCACGCCGAGCACCGGGTCGATGACGCCATCCGCGAGGCGCAGCGCGAGCAGCACACCGCCGAGTAGCGCCAGGTTCACTCCAAGATGATCGCCGTAGAATTTCGGCAGATGCACGTACAGCGGTAGCGCCGCCATCGCCAGCGGCATGCCGAACAGCCCATACGCGGCAAGCGTCGAAACAGGGACGCGCGCGAGCGGAACGGCCGCCGCGCTCATGCCAGCTTCACTAGGGTTCGCTCAGCAGGCTTTTGCGCAACGCCGGCTCGGATGTGCGCGGGTCCAGCCAGATGCCGAAAAATGCTTTGGCGAACTCCCGGTCCTGGATCTCCCCGATCATCTTCCCGTTGTAATAGAAGCGCGCGCCGGACACCGGAAGATTGAGCCCGGTAATGCGGTCTCCGTCGACGACGTCGACGAAAAACTCTTTCATCAGCATTCCCCAGCGCGCACGCTGATCGGGCGTCCCGTATCCGAGCTTGGCGATTTCGTCGACGCTGCGCTCGGCGATTTTGGCGCCGACGAGACTGCGATGATAGACAAGCTGCAGCGCGAACGGCTGCTCAGGGGACCAGCGACAGCGCGCGCGGTCGACACAGTAAAAATAGGCGTTGTAGACCGAAAGCGTCATGAACGTCAACTCTCCGCCGCCCTTGGCTTCCAGATTGGGTATTAACGAAGTGACTGCCGCCGGTAACGGCGGCGCGCTGAGTTCGGCAGCTGCGTTGCACAGAGCCGTGGCAAGAAGCAACGCGCTAGGAAGAAACCAGTGTGTACTGCGCGACATCGGTGGTCTCGCTGGCAAAGCCGGCAGCGCAGTACGCAAGATAAAAGCGCCAGCAGCGGATAAAGCGGTTGTCGAAGCCCTGCGCGCGTACCTTGTCGACGTTGGCATCGAAGGCGGCGAGCCAGCGTTTGAGTGTCTCGGCGTAATCGTGGCCGAAGCGGTGCACTCCGTCAACCTTGAGCCCGGCCGCATCGGCGTGCATTTCGAAGACTTCGGGCGACGCCAGCATCCCGCCCGGGAAAATGTACTGCTGGATGAAGTCGCTGGTCTGCCGATACTGCTGGAAACGATCGTTGGCGATGGTGATGGTCTGCACGCAGGCGCGCGCTCCGGGCTTCAGTGCCTCCCTCAGCGTGCGGAAAAATGCGGGCCAGTAACGCTCGCCTACGGCCTCGAACATTTCGATCGATGCGATGCCGTCGAAAGTGCCGGCGAGATCGCGATAGTCCCGTATTTGGAACTCGACTCGCGGCCGCAAGCCCGCCGCGGCGACGCGCTCGCTGGCATACGCCGTCTGCGCATCGGAAAGGCTGACTGCGGTGACACGGTTTCCGGCACGCGCCGCGCATTCGGCAAAGCCACCCCACCCGCATCCGATCTCCAGCAGATTGGCGCCATCCTTCGCAGCGAGCTGGCGCAGGATGCGCTCGTATTTTTCTTCCTGCGCGGACGCAAGCGACCGCGAAAGATCGCCGCCGAACAGCGCCGACGAATAGCTCATCGTCGGATCGAGCCAGAGCTTGTAGAAGTCGTTGCCAAGATCGTAGTGCGCGACGACATTGCGCCGCGCGCGGCGCTTGGTATTGCTGCGCAACAGGTGCTTGGCGCGAAAAACGAGCTGGCGCCACCACCGGCCATAAAAGGCGACCTCCAGCGCCCTCTGATTCAGCGCAATGAGGGTCAGCAGGGCGGTGAGATCGCTGGTCTGCCAACGATCGTCCATGAACGCTTCGGCAAATGCGACGTCGCCTCCGGTCAGCACGTCGCCGCACAGCTTCCAGTCGCGAAGCGTGAGGTCCACTTCGCCGTCGAGCGCTCCCACGGATCCCCCGGGGCCAAAGCGGCGCGTGATTCCGTCGGGCGTGGTCAGCGTCAGGGCGCCGAAGTCCATCCGCTCCAACAAGGTAAACAGGATGCGCGCGGTGGCGGGCAGCGATGTGCGGCGCGCGCCGGAGGAATAGGGAGAATCGAGTGTGTTCATCGCGTCGTTCGTTGCAGCGGAGGCTGCGGCTTGGAGATGTAGGGCACGCGCTTGAACCAGAGCTTGATGGCCTGCCAATGGATGCGCACGATGACGCCGAACGTGAACCACCGGTAGCGCCAGATCAGCCCGCGCACCGTGTTCGGCGACAGCGCCTCGGCCGTACCTGAAATCGACGTCTGCAGCAGGGCGCTTCGGGATAGTCCAACGCCGTCGTCATAGTCGATGCGCGCCAGCCAGCGCTCGGGCCCGAAATGGAATCGAAACGTGTAGTCGCCTTTGACTTCGCAAAACGGCGACACGTGAAATGCCTTGCGGCTTTGCAGGCACTCGCCGTCGGCCAGCGCGCGGCCGTCGGGATGCGCCAGCAGATAGTTGTGCCGCTCGCCGAAGGTATTGCAGACCTCGCACAATACTGCGCGTACCGCGCCTTCGCGGTCGTGGCAGACCCAGAAGCTCACCGGATTGAAAACGTATCCCAGCATCCGCGGAAATGCGTAGAGGACAATCTCGCCTTCGGCCGCGACCGATTCCGCCGCCAGCAGTTTGCGGATCCACGGCTCCAATGCGCTGCCATCGCGTTCGCCGTGATCGCGGTCGAAAAAACTGACCAGTGCACGGCGATTGTGGGCGAGGCCCAGCCGCGGCAGGTCGGCGAGCCGCGACAAGGGCAACGCCAGCGAAAATGCGTCATAGGCGAATTGGTTTCCGACCGGCCGCAGGCGGCGATGCATGACCTTGCCGTGCACCAGATTCGGAATGGATGGATTCAAGGTGGTCATCAAGCGGCTGCGCGTTCGCTCAAGACGGTCGTGAATCGCGTCGCAAGGCCTTCCGCGACCCTGTACGCCGACGCAAGTCCATCTTCATGAAAGCCGTGGCCCATCCAGGCTCCTGCATACCACGTCCGCTGCTCGCCTTGCAGATGCGCGAGGCGCTGCTGCGCGGTTTCCGACACGCCCTTGACCATCGGATGCGAGTATTCGTATTCCGCGATCAGAGTCTCCGGCCGCGGCTCGAAGGGAGGATTGAGCGTCACCATCAGCGGCGTCCGGAACGGCAGCGGCTGGAGGAGATTGAGCCAATAGCTGACCGCGACCGGATTTCCCGCAGCGATGTCGGCGGGAGCAAGGTAATTCCACGCCGCCCACGCGCGGCGCCGGCCGGGCATGAGCCGCGTGTCGGTATGCAGCAGCACGCGATTGGACTGGTAGCGAATGCTTTGAAGCAGCCGCGCCTCTTCGCGCGACGCATCGGCAAGCAAGGCAAGCGCCTGTTCGCTGTGGCAGGCCAGCACCACCTGATCGAATCGCTCGCCGTGAGTCGCATCGGTGCTGACTTCCACGCCGTCGGGCCGGCGCCGCACCCGGCGCACGGGACTCGCAAGGCGAACATCGGGGAGCTTCGCGGCGATTATGTCCACATAGGTTCGCGCGCCGCCGGCCACGGTGCGCCATTGCGGCCGTCCTGATATCTGCAGGAGGCCGTGCTGGTGACAGAAGCGGATAAACGTCGGCAGCGGAAAGTCGAGCACGTCGCGCTCCGGCACCGACCATATCGATGCCGCCATCGGCAGCAGGTACCAGTCCCGGAAAGGCGTTGAATAATTGAATGCGTCGAGAAATTCGCCGACGGTCACGTCGTAGACGCGATCCTGGAGATGCATCGCCGTCGTCTCGCGGTTGAAGCGCAGCAGGTCGCTGAGCATGCGCCAGAATCGCGGTCGAAGCGCGTTTCGCGCTTGCGCAAAGAGCGATCCGATGTCGGTGCCCGCCCATTCGATTCCGTCCGAATCGTCGCGCACCGAAAACGACATCGTGCTGGGTGCCGATTTGACGCCGAGCTCGTCGAACAGCGCGACAAGCTTCGGATACGTCCGGTCGTTGTAGACCAGGAACCCCGTATCCACCGGAGCGACAATGCCGTCGAGCTCGACATCGACGGTATGGGTGTGGCCCCCCAAGTAATCGTTGGCCTCGAAAAGCGAGACCGCGCATCCCTGTTGCCGAAGCAGCCACGCGCATCCCAGGCCGGCGATGCCGGAGCCAATGATCGCGACACGCACCGTTTTTCTCCCCTGAAGGTGTGGCGCGAGCGGCGGAGATGCTCTCCGCCGAAAATTTGTCCAGCGGCGTTGCGCCGACGCCTCTTATCCCTGCATACGCAAGACGCCAGTCGATGGATTCAAATCGGATGCGAGCCGGAAAGGCGGCCGCGAAACCCATTTCGCGGCAGGCGCCGGGCGATTGCGCATCTCGGCGAGGCCGGCCGGCATCAACTTTTTGGCGGCGCGGGCTTGGCGGCCAGGAGGCGCTCGACGGCGCTGAGGAGCTCGCCGTTATCGGGCTCCACCCGGGTGCCGAAGCTCGTCACCTGCTTGCCGTCGCGATCGACCAGGTACTTATGGAAATTCCACTTGGGGCTCTGTCCGGTGCGCGCCAGAAGCTCGGCATACAAGGGATTGGTCTTGATGCTGGTCACGCTCGATTTCTCGAACATCGGAAATTCCACGCCGTAGGTCAGCCGGCAGAATTCGGCAATCTCCTTGTTGGTGCCGGGCTCCTGGCCGCCGAAGTCGTTGGACGGAAAGCCGACCACGACCAGTCCGCGGGCCTTGTATTTCCGGTAAAGGGCCTCGAGCCCTTCGAACTGGTGCGTATACCCGCAGTAGCTCGCGGTATTGACGATCAGCACGACTTTGCCGCGGTACTGGCAAAGCGACTCGGGCTGTCCAGTCTGCAGGCGGTTGAACGAATAGTTCAGCACCTCCGGGCAGGCGTCCGCCGCGGGCGCCGGATTCTGGCCGTGCGCGGCGCCGCTCAAGGCGATCGCGGTGAACGCAGCGACGGCGATGGAATTCCATGGGCGAAATCGCATGGCGCTTAGGTCCTTCCGAGCAGCTTTGTTGGTTGGACAAAACACATTAAAAACTAATCGTGTCATGGACAGCACGTATACTCAATCCTAAAATAACTTGACGCCAAGCCACTGTCAATTCATCGCCCCGGACAATTTCTACCGTGGATCGCGCCATTGTCCTGCTGAACATCAGCGCCGTCGAGCGCGAGACTGGCTTGTCCAAAGACGTATTGCGGGTATGGGAGCGCCGGTACGGCTTTCCCAAGCCCGGCCGAGACGATAACACCGAGCGCCAATACTCGCCCGAGCAGGTCGCCAAGCTGCGCGTGATCAAGCGCTTGATGGATACCGGCATGCGCCCCGGCAAGCTCATTCACCAGGCGCTTGCCGAATTGAACGCCCTGGCCGATGCCCGCGCCGGCCCGCGCCGCGAAGCTACGGCGCCGGTCCTCGAACGCGACATCCTGGCGCTGGTCAGAAATCACAACGCTCCGGCGCTGCAGCACGCGTTCGCGCACCTGTTGATGCGACAGGGCTTGCAGCGCTTCGTGCTTGAGACGGTCACCACGCTCAACCGCGCGGTCGGTGAATCGTGGATGCGCGGTGATTTGCAGATATTCGAGGAGCACCTCTACACCGAGCTCCTGCAGGCGGCATTGCGCAGCGCGATCAACGCATTTCCGCGACAGTCGGGCGCGCCGACGGTCCTGCTCACCACGCTTCCGGGAGAGCAGCACGGGCTCGGCCTGCTGATGGTCGAGGCGCTGCTGGTTCCCGAAGGCGCGCAGTGCATTTCGCTCGGAACGCAGACGCCGCTCGACGACATCGTCCGCGCAGCGCTTGCGCACAAGGTCCACATCGTCGCAGTGTCCTTTTCTGCCGCCTTTGCACTGCGCCAGGCGGGCGATGCCTTGAGCGAGCTTCGCCGGCACCTGCCTGCATCGACACACATCTGGGCAGGCGGGGAGATGACCCGGCGCCTTCGCAAGTCTCTTCCCGGCGTGCGGCTCATTCCCGATCTCAGTGCGGCGATCGGTGCGCTTCGGATCGATTGAGGCAGTGATTTCGCCTCGCCTCTATCGAACGCAATGACCGCGATTTTCCTGCTCGCGCTGCTGATCGTCGGCACGACGAATTACGTTCGCTGGGGCCTTCATTGCGTCGCGCAGGGCGTGCCGCCGTGGTGGTTCGTCGCAGGGGCGCCCGTAGCCTATCTCGCGCCGGTCGTGCTGCTGGTGATGGTGTCGTTCATATTGAGCTGGATTTGGCGCACGCCGCGGCCGCCGCAGGCGCAACTCGACCTTGCGGGCATGGCTCGGCTTTTCATCGGCGAAGTGTTTGCCGTCGCGGTGTCCTGGCCGCTGATCGCCCTGCATCGGCTGGTGATACGCGATCCCCGCCCGGCGCCCTCGCAGCTGGCCATCGTGCTGGTGCACGGCGTGCTGGTCAACGACGGCGTGTGGTTCATGATGCGCCGCTATCTGGCGCGCCATGGCATCGGCGCGGTCTACACCGTCAACTATGGCCCACCCTACGGCGACATCGACGCCTTTGCCGAGCAACTCAGCGTAAAGATCGAGTCCGTGTGCGCGGCGACTGGCGCCGCACGCGTTCTGATCGTGGGCCATAGCATGGGAGGGCTGGTCGCACGTGCGTACCTGCGGCAACGCGGGCCGGCGCGCATCGAGCGGATCGTTACCATCGGGACGCCGCACCATGGCAGCGTGCTTGCAAGAGGCGTGATCGGGCGGTGTCTCGCTCAGATGCGTCCGGGCAATGCATGGCTCGCGGAGCTGAACCGCGACGCAACGAAGCCGTCCACGGTTCCGATTGTTTCGATTTGGTCGCGACACGACAGTCTTGTCGTGCCTCAGTCGAGTTGCGAGCTTGCGTGCGCTAAGAACGTCGCCGTTGTCGGGGTGGGGCATAACGCGCTTTTGAATAACCGGGCCGTCGCGCGACTAGTGAAGCAGGCGCTCGCTTGAGCCTCTGCCGATCCCGGGAGGCTCTTCAACGTCGGCGTCGCACAAAGTGCGGAAGATCGCACTCGCGAGTTATCCGCTTGCGCTCTTGCAGTAGCCTACATTCCGTATACCATACGTGGTGCAACCGTATTCTAGGGGTAAAGGGGCGCGGCGAGCTCCTGGTGAGACGCCGCGGCACACAGATAAGACTTCGGGAGTGGGGAAATGCGCAAAGGGCTGATCGTCGCACTGTCGCTTCTGTTGGTTGCATGCAATCCGTCGCTGATCAAGCCGGGTGAGCCGGATAGCAAGCCTGGAATCTTGACGTCTATTCCAGCATTGATATGCAACATACCTAACCACCGATGTATTGGTGTAACCGTCACCGCCGGCGTTATCGACCCGGTTCCGGATCAAGCGTTTATAGGTCCGAACCACGTCGTCTTCTTTGAACTTCTTACCCCAGGCTATACGTTCGAGGCAATAACTGCGTCTGCGACCGCAGTCGGAGGGGCGATCGCTGCTCCTCCAAGTGAATTCACCTGTAAGGTTGGTCCTATGGGGAAAATCGCGGCTTGCGTGAATCGCAACACGACGGCCGGCTCGGGCAGCAGCAAGATCTATAAATACACGATCAAAGTAAAGGAACTTGCCACCGCTCTCGACCCGTTTATCGTCAATAACTAGTTTTTATCTAACTTGAGGCCGGGCCGAGTCAAAGATATCGAAAATGCGTCATATCGTTTCGCTCAGGAGATCAAGCCAGCCTCGAACTTCAGAAATAGCGTGCTCAAATTGAAGTGAGCGCCCGGTGGATTCCGCTGCGCGGAAAGTGAATTGGCCAACCGCATTGCGGGCGCAGGCAATCCAGGGTCCCAAGAAGGCTTGGTCCACCGGGTCGCGGCGCAGCCCGGTTTTCGCGGCCAGCGTTTCTGCAACTCCGAAATAACGCGCAGCCCGCTCCCAATCTTCGCGTGAAGACGCAAGACCCGAGGCTACTTCGAGCACACTCTGGCCCGCGGTTTTGGATCCGATCGTCTCCGCGATTTGGGATGCTTCACGTAGCATGGCGCAGGCGCGGCTTCCTTGTTGCTGCGATATCGACAACATCGCGAGGTTGAGTAGCGCGATCGCAATCGTCTCGCGGTCATTCATCTCCCTTGCGATCGTCAGGACGCGCTCATAGAGGGGTTCCGCGATTTCCAGGGACTCACTCGCTCGGTGAAATTGCGCAAGTGCGTTCAGGGCGCCTGCAAGTTCGCGCTGGTCCCCCATTTCTTCCGCCAAAGCCAGTGCTTCCTCGAGATGGTTGCGCGCTCCGTCGGTATCATTGAGACCGAGCAACGCCATTCCGAGGGGCTGAAGAATCATGGCAATTCGCACCCTGTCCTGCATTTCTCTTGCGATGGACAATCCTTCGCCGAGATATTCCTTCGCTTCCGAGTAACTGCCCATGAAGCAACAGAGTTGGCCCACGTCGAAGAGGCCGCAGTACCGAGCGATGCCCCGTACGCCAGCTCCGGGTCGAGTCAGAGCCTCCACAGCCACGCGATGGCCAAGTCCGAGGAGACCGCGGTTGAACCAGTAGTGTTTGATTGCGAAAACGAGCCGCAGGCCATTCTCAGCGCCTCCTTCGCTTGAGTCACACCAGATATGCGCGGAAAGGATGTTTTCGCGTTCAAGATCAAGCGTCGCAAGCCACTTCGCCTGTTCCGGGCCAAAAAGGCGCGGCCGGACCTCCTCGGCCAAGGCCAGATAAAACGAAAGATGACGCGACCTCGTCTGAATTTCGTCGCCCGATTCACGTAACTTGGCTCGTGCATATTCCTGCACAGTGTCCAAAAGGCGATAACGCCCGTCCGGCTCGAGCACGACCAAAGACTTGTCTACAAGAAGCGTTAGCAAGTCCAGTACGTCTTCACTCGCTACGGTTCCGGTAGCGCCGACCGCTTCTGCCGCTTCGAGCGTAAAGCCGCCCGCAAACACCGCGAGTCGACGAAGTACAACGCGCTCTCGCTCCGAAAGAAGCTCATGGCTCCAGTCGATCAGCGCTTGCAACGTTTGCTGGCGCGGCAACGCCGCTCGGTCTCCGCGTGTCAGCAATCGAAATCGATCGCTCAAGCGTGCCGCAATGATGTGGACGGACAATGTGCGGACGCGGGCGGCGGCAAGTTCGATCGCAAGCGGAATGCCGTCCAGACGACGACATATTTCGGATACGGCCTGGGCGTTCGATTCGGCGAGGGCAAATGACGCTTGCACCGCGATCGCCCTGTCCATGAACAGTCGCACAGCCGCATGTTTCGCCAGCCCGACGAGGTCTATATCTTCATCGGCGCCCGGAATCGACAGCGGCGGAACGTGATAAATGGTTTCACCTGAAATGCGCAAGGGTTCACGGCTCGATGCGAGAATCTTGAGCTCAGATGCAGACTGAAGCAGTGATTTGCTCAGCTCCGTACACGCTTGAAGCAGATGTTCGCAGTTGTCGAGAACGATCAGCAGCCTGCGGTTTGCGACGTATTTGAGTACCGCTTCGATGACGGGTCGACCAGCTTCTTCCTTGACTCCAAGCGAAGTAGCGATCGCCTGCGGCACCAAACTGCCCTCCGTTAGCGCCGCCAGCTCGACGAACCACACTCCCTCGGGATAGTCGCTGAGTACATCTGTGGCAACCTGCAACGACAGGCGAGTTTTCCCCAATCCGCCGACTCCGAGGAGTGTCAACAGCCGCGTCGTGACTAGCAGAGTCTTGACCTTGATAAGCTCGCGCTCTCGGCCGATGAAAGAGCTTACTTGTTGCGGCAAATTGTTCGGTGTCGCTTCCAGCGAGCGAAGTGCAGGGAAGTCCTGCCGTAGCTTCGCATGGACGATTTGATAGACCCGCTCGGGGTTCGTGAGATCGCGAAGACGCACTGCGCCCAAATCGCGCAGCTCGATGTCCGCAGGCAGTCGGTCGCCGATTAGCAAGGCCACGGCGTGCGACAGCAGCACCTGACCACCGTGACCCGAAGCCATGATGCGCGCGGCCCGATTGACGACACTGCCAAAGAAATCATTGTCCCGACGCTCGTCAACACCGGCGTGGAGGCCGCAACGCACGCGAAGATCGATGCCTCCGGTCGTTTCGGAATCGACGAGCGCTAGCTGCAGCTGAAGCGCCGCGGCGACCGCGTCCAGCGGATCGTCGAATACTGCGTGAACGCCATCGCCGAGAGTCTTGACGACAGTGCCGCGGTTGGACTCGACCGCGATTCGCGCCAATGCGTCGTGACGTGCCAAGGCCGGACGCATCCGCTCGGCATCCTTCTCCCAGAGACGAGTGCTGCCCTCGATGTCGGTAAAGAGGTAAGTCGTGACTGCGGGTCGGTCGTGCACGCCCGTGCCTTTGATCCGGTGATAGCAGAGGGCCTACTCTACGGCAGCCGCGCGGCCGAGACTAGCGGATGCTTGGAAAATTGTTCACCGCACTGCCACCGTGCAGCGTCAGGTGGCCGCGATTCGCGATCGCTGCGCGAACGGCTCACTTCAGACTCTGCGGCGGATGCTTACCAATGTATCCCCTGCGTCAACTGCGCAAACGCCATCTGTTCCGCGGAAAGCGTGCCTTCGCCCTCTTTCTTCCCCTTGGCCGCCGCGGAGTCGGGGAACATGTTGAATGCGGTGTTGAGCATGATTTGCGTCAGCCGCGGCGCGATCGCGTGGCAGACGGCGCCGGCGATGCCCAGGCGCGTAGCGATGCGCACCGGCTTGTAGACGATCGCCTCGACGACGAGGTCGGCGGCCTCCTCCGGCGATAGCGTCGGCACGTTCTCGTACATCTTGGTCGGTGCGATCATCGGCGTGCGCACCAGCGGCATATTGATGGTCGTGAAGCTGATTCCCTTGTCCACGAACTCGGATGCCGCGCATGCCGCGAAGGAATCGAGCGCGGATTTCGATGCGACGTAGGCGGAGAAGCGCGGCGCGTTCGACAGCACCCCGATCGACGAGATATTGATGATCTGGCCGCGCTTGTTCTCGATCATCTTCGGCAGGAAGCCCATGATCAGACGGAGCGCGCCAAAGTAGTTGAGCTGCATCGTCCGCTCGAAGTCGTGGAAGCGATCGAACGAGTTGATGATCCCGCGACGTATAGAGCGCCCCGCATTGTTGATCAGATAGTCGCAGGAGCCATGGTCCTTGAGCACCTTGGCGATCAGCGCATCGCAGGACGCGAGCTCCGAGACGTCGCAGGCGTAGATCCAGGCCTTGCCGCCCGACGCCTCGATTTCCTTCTTGGTCTCGACCAGCTTTTCTTCGCCGCGCGCGACCAAGAGCACCTTCGCGCCGGCGGAGGCGAGCTTGAGCGCGGTCGCCTTGCCGATGCCCGACGAAGCGCCGGTGACGACCACGGTGCGATTGTGGACGCGGCCGGCGAGACTCCGGTCGATGAACAGATCGGGATCGAGATTGCGCTCCCAATAGTCCCAGATCCGCGGCGCATAGCTTTCCAGCGACGGCACGACAATGCCGGAGCCCTTGAGCGCCTTGGCCGCTTCGCGATTGTCGTAGCGTGTCGGCCAGTTCACGAACTCGAACACGTCTTTCGGAATTCCCAGATCCTTGAGCACGGCTCGAATCATCCGCTTGATCGGCGCCAGCGATCCCAGCCCGTAGAGGATCGGCGCCGGAATGAAGCCGAACATCCGTGCGTTGATGCGCAATGTCATTTGAGGCGCGTGCGCCGCCTTGGCGAAGATGTTCAGCACTTCCCCGATCCGGTGCGGCTCCGGATCGGTAAGGTGGAAGCACTTTCCGTCGAGGCCCTTCTTGTGCGCGAGATAATCCATCGCGTTGGCGACGAAGTCGACCGGAACGATGTTGACGCGCCCGCCCTCGATGCCGATGGTCGGCATCCACGGTGGAAGGATATTGCGCAGCCGCTGGATCAGCTTGAAGAAATAGTACGGCCCGTCGATCTTGTCGATGTAGCCGGTTTGCGAGTGCCCGACCACGAATGCCGGGCGATAGATGCGCCAAGGACGCTTGCACTCCTTGCGCACGATGCCTTCGGACAGATGCTTGGTGCGAAAGTACGGATGGTCCAGCTCCTCGGCTTCCTCGAACATGTCTTCGCGAAAGGTCCCCTCGTAGAGGCCGGCAGCGGCGATCGAGCTCGCGTGATGGAAGCATCCGACCTGTATCGTCTGGGCAAGCTCGACCGCGTTGCGCGTGCCGTCGATGTTGGCAAGCTGCTGGTCCTCGGCGCTGGCGTTCAGGTCGTAGACCGCGGCCAGATGAAACATGTGCTTGATCTTGCCTTTGAGCTTTTTCTTGTCGGCGTCGCTGACGCCCAGGTCGGATTTGCCCAGATCGCCGAGCACGGCGATGACCTGCTTTTCGTCGGCCTTCCAGATTTCGCGCAGCGCATCGAGCTTTTTCTGCGACTCCTTGCGCACGAGAACATAGACGGGCTCGCCGCGCTTGAGAAGATTCTCGACCAGAAAGCGGCCGATGAAACCGGTGCCGCCGGTGACGAAGTAGGCCATCGTGTTTCCCTCCTCGAAGACTTTCGGGCTGCGCTCTTTCGACGCCTGGGTAACGGGCGAACCGCTGCCGGGGATTGCGCCGCCGGCGTCCGCACTCGCTATGCATTTCATTATACCGACCAGCTCATTGAGCAATGGTGGCCGCAAGATCGTCGCGGGGCTCGCAAACGGGTGCGCGCTTTAGAATGATTTCTCTAACACCCTCGCATACAATGGGTGACGGTCGGCGCCCACGCCGCACCTCCGAGGAGAATTACGATGCTCAAGAAAGCCAAAGCCGACGCCCAGCGTGACCGCAAACAGGGAGGCGGAGAAAAGGGGATTTCCAAAGCGGTGCTCGAGTCTTCGCATCAGATCTGGCTGGCGGGATTGGGAGCGTTCGCCAAGGCGCAGCAGGGCGGGAAACAGGTCTTCGACATGTTGGTCAAGCAAGGCGAAGTCCTCGAGGCGAAGACGCGCAGCGCGGCATCGCAGACCGCAGATGCCGCACGCGAGGTGGCCAAGGCCAAGGCCAAGGAAATGCAGACCATGGCCGGAGGCACATGGGACAAGCTGGAGCAGGTGTTCGAGGATCGCGTGTCTCGCGCGCTGGCGCGGCTAGGCGTCTACACCTCATCGGATGTCGAGCGCTTAAGCGAGCGGGTCAATGAACTATCGGAAGCGGTGAATGCGTTGCTCAAGGCGCAAGGCATTCGGCAAAAGCCTGCCGCGCCAGCGAAGCAAAAAGCCGGCAAGAGCGCGAAGCGCAATGCAAAGCGGCCTGCGGCCAAGACTGATTCCGGAGCAACCGGCACTGGCGCGGGCAGAAGGGCGAAGAAGACAAGCAAGGCGCCGGCCAAAACCGCCAAGGCTGCGCCGAAGTAACAGGCCGACGCGTCATTCCGGGCGCGCGCGGCACGAGTCGGGACAGACCGAGTGTCGCGAAAATGGCCTGGGTTTTTCCGTGCCTCACCGGCCGCGCGATCGCGCGGCGGCCCCTTGCCGGGGCATTCCAGCGCTGTTCCCCACAAGTTGCAGCGCCCACGACCGGGGAGAAAGTGTCGAATATTCCGTATGGATTTCCCGGCCGCATTGGGCTAACCTTCCAACGCTTCACAGCATACTTTGCTCCTGTGTGATCTCGTGCCCTCCCTACACGCCTCCACGCCGCTGATACGCGCTTTCGCCATCCTCATGGTGCTCGTCCCGCTATCGACGGGTCCCGCGCTGTCGCAGGGATTCAAGTTCTCGCAGCCCGATGAATCCGACCGCGTCGAGGAAGAGGCGCGGCAAAGCGACATCGCTGAAAGATTGTCGACCCCCTGCCGCGCCGGCATCAAAGACAAGAAGATCATGGTGGTGATTGGCGAAGTCCAGTCCAACGGCGTCATTGCAGCGCAACAGCAGAACTATGGCCGGCACTATCAGGCAATCAATTCGCGCCTTCGCGCGCTGGGTCTCAGGACCTACACGCCCGAGGAGATCCGCAGGCAGGTCGCCCAAGCCGAAATCGACGCCTACTTTCGCAACGATCCGGACGCGGCGCTCGCCGCCTCGAAACGGCTCGGCGCGAGTTTCGTCTTGCGCGGACTGATTTCATCGCAAGCCACCCGGAATCCGATGATGGCGGTGAATCAGGTATCGGTGAACATGGGTTTCACGCTGACCGGGAGCAACGGGCGGGTGATCTCCAATGTCGACGCCAATTCCAGTTCATATTCTGGCGCCGACGTGCAACGCATGGCGTTGACACTCGTCAACGAAAAAGCAGACGAGGTCGTCGCCGAGCTGTACTCCGACTATTGCAGCAATGCGGGACTCGCCGCCGGCAGCAAAACGGCGCCGAAATGACGCGCAGCTGTCGCCAATCGATTCGAACTTCTGAGGGAGCATCCGCAATGAGCCATGACATCTACATCCGGATCACGAAGCTTGCGCTCGCCGCGACCCTGATCGCGAGCGCATCGCTGGCGCTGGCGCAACCGCGATTCGGCAACCCGTCGCCGACCGCGGGGAGCGATACGTCGCAGAGGGCCAACGCCTCCGCCGACCAGGCTCTTTATCAGCCGGTCGAATATACGAATGCCAACAAGCGCGGCCCGGCGGTAATCGTCATTCCCGGCGAAATCAAGAGCAACAACGCTACCTTCCTGCAGAAGTTCACGGCGAACAATATCGCGGACTTCGGCGAGGTCGAGCTCTCGAGCGCCAACTTCCCGGTGCTCGAACGCTCCAATCTGGGCCCGCTGCTCAAGGAATTCGAGCTCGCCTACAACCTCGGCGATCCGGACCAGGCACGCAAGTTCCTGCGCATGGGCAAGCTGAAGACGACCAAGTACGTGGTGAAGTTCGACATTCTCAAGACAGAACAGGTCGCCGCCGCGCAGCAAGGATTCGATGGCCGCGCCATCGGCAATATCGCCGGACTCCTGGGTGGCTATGGATCGCGCGGTGGCGCGGTTGCCAGCGCAGGCGTCGGGTCGGTGCAAACCAGCGAGTCCAGCGGCGTGTGGATCATCGGCATGCGCTACAAGATCGTCAACGCGGAAACCACCGAGCAAGTGGCGACCGGCTATACGGAAGAGAAAATGGAGGTCGGCGCGAAATCGACCTCGGTGCTCGGCGTGTCCAATTCCCAGCAGGGCGGCGTCTCGCTCGACACGATGGTGCAACGCCTGGTCCAGAAGTCGGTGTGGGAAATCGACAGCAAGTACAAGTGATTCGCTGACCGCGAGGGTCCCCGACGCCGGCATGTGCCGGCGTCGCTACTTTCGGTGCCGGCACGTGCCGGCGTCCCGCTTTCGGTGCCGGCACCGTGCCGGTGTCGCGGCTTTCGAGGTTGAACGAGGAGCGATGCATGGCAGATATCAGCAGCCTCGGCAAGTATGAGATCCGGCGCGAGATCGGCCGTGGCGCAATGGGCGTTGTCTACGAAGGCTACGATCCCCTCATCAAGCGTGTCGTCGCGCTGAAGACGATACGGGCCGATCAGCTCTCCGGCGAGGACTCCGAAAACGTGATCATGCGGTTCCGGCGCGAAGCGCAGGCCGCCGGGCGCCTGAGTCATCCCAACATCGTCTCCATTTACGATTTCGGCGAAGAAGCCGGCGCCTGGTTCATCGCCATGGAGTTCATCAAGGGGCGCGAGCTCAAGGAGTGCTTCGAGTCGAACGAGCGGTTCACGACGCAGAGCATCGTAAGGATCATGTCGCAGATCCTCGAGGCGCTCGATTATTCGCACCGCCAGGGCGTCGTTCACCGGGACATCAAGCCGGCGAACATTTTCATGCTGGCGGACGGCTCGGTGAAGGTGGCTGACTTCGGCATCGCTCATATCGAAGCGTCGAATCTGACGCAGGTCGGGGCGGTGATGGGCACGCCGGCCTACATGTCGCCGGAGCAGATCATGGGGCTGCCGGTGGACGGCCGGTCCGACCTTTTCTCGGCGGGCGTGATCCTCTACCAGTTTCTGACCGGCGAGCGTCCCTTTTCCGGCTCCGCGGCGACCACGATGCAGAAGGTACTCAGAGAGGATCCGCTCCCACCTTCGAGCCTCAATGTACAGGCGCCCCTCGAGATGGACGCGATCATGCGCAAAGCGCTGGCCAAGCGCCCCGAGGACCGCTTCCAGTCCGCGGGCGAATTCGCTGCCGCGATCCGTGCGGCAGTCCCGGCGATGACGGTCACCAACACCGAAGCGACGCTGATCTCGACGACGACCACCTCGCCGCTCGCGACCGCCGACAGGACGCTTGTCAGGAAAGACGCGACGATCGCGCCTCCGACGCCGGTCCCTGTCGTCGCGCAGCCGGCGCCGCAGCCGAAGTCGCAGATGCCGTTGGTCGCGATTGTGGTGACGCTCGCCGTCATCGTCCTCGGCGCGGGGGCGTGGTTCACGTTCCAGCGCCAGACGACCGAAGTCGCAAAGGCCGGACAGGGCTCGAGACCGCAGGCGGCGGTGCCGGCGCCGCCCGCTTCGACGTCAGCGCCCGCGGCGCCGCCGGCCGCACCGCCTGCGGTGGTGGCGTCGCCGAAGGCGGAGCCCGGCACCATGCTGATCTCGGCGGTTGGGCTGGTCGACCCGAACGACGCTCGCTACCAGAGCGACAAGGCGCTTCTGCAAAGCGACCTGCGAGCGGACTCGAAGAGCCAGCTGGTCGAGAAAGCGCTGGGACTCCTGCTTGAATCGAAGTCGCTCGCCAAGAACTACGACGTGCTCAAGGACAAGCTGTTGTCGAAGAGCGGCAGCTACATCACGACCGTCGTCCGGGAAAGCGAGCCGCGATTGGGCAAGGATGGCTTGATGTCGATCACGACCCAGGCCGTCGTGAACGTCAAGGCGGTTCAGAAATCGCTCAACCAGATGTCGCGCGACGAGCGCATCGAGCTCATCCGCGCCAACGGCAATCCGAAGGTCTCGGTGCAAATCTCGGTGCGCGATGCCGACCAGCCGGGCGCGCCGCCGCAGGCGTCGCCGGTGGCGGAAAATATTCTCAAGGAACGCATCAAGTCGTTCGGATTTCGTACCTGGTCCGAAAGCGAGCCCGGGGCGGACGGCAACAAGAAGGGCGCCGACACCCAGGTGCTGGGCGAGGCCAAGATCAAGAAGCTTTCCGCGCGCCTCGAGGCCTCGGGCTTGACGGTGACGAAGTTCGCACTGACGTCGTGGACCGTGAAGGCCGTCGATCGCGATACCGGCGAGGAGATCTACTACAACACGACTCTGCCGAAGGGCGTCGGCAGCTGGTCAAGCGAGGAAGAAGCGCTGAAGGCGATCGGCACCAAGGTCGCCGACGAATTCTCACGCGACTTCTTTCTTCAGCATGTCAGCGTAAGTGGGCAGAACGTTACGCTGGTCGTGGAGGGCATGCCCGACGCTGCCGCGGAAGACTTGCTTGCGCGCGAGCTTGTCGGACTGCCCGACGTGATTACGGCGACGCCGCGGTCGCCGGCAAGCCCGCGTACCTACGATATGTTGCTTGCGGGAACCGGTCCGGTTGGCGATCTCGTCGCCAATGGCGTGCTCAAGCCGCTCAACGCGAAGCTTGGACTGGCGTGCTTCAGCCTCGGCGGCATCGCCGGCGACCAGGTTTCGGTGGTGTTCGACAAGCGCTGCGCGGATGCATCGGTGCTGTCGCGGCTGGAAACGAATCCGCCTGCCGGGCTATACGGCGCACCGGCGTCGCGCCAGAAGACGGTCATCAAGAATCCGGAGATGCTGAAAAAACTGATGATCTAAGGCCGCGCATCCCTGAGCGCCCAAAGGGCACGCGGGTGTTCGAGCCGGCCCCGCGCTCGGACCTTCAATCCCGGTTCAGTTTCTCGACTTGCTTGATATAGTTCTGCATCGCATCGTCCTTGCTCATTCCCTTGAGCTTGGTCCATGCGTCGAACTTGGCGGCACCGACGAAATCGAATCCACCCGGGCGATCGCCCTCGACGTCGCCGTCGGTACTCTGTTTGTAATACGAATAAAGCTTGAGCAGCGTCGCGTTGTCGGGCTTTTTCTTGGCGTGCTTCGCCGCCGTGGTGGCGGCTTCGAATTTGGTCTTCAAGTCCTTGGGGGCGGCGGCCATGGATTCTCCTGCGGGTGAGCCGTTCAACTTCGGCGTATTCTCGGGCGCCGATGCTTCTGTGCTACTTTAACGCGACTCGCAAAGACTGAGCAATCCGCAATCCCGCGGAACCGCAGGAGCGGCAGATGCCTCCCACGCCAACCAGGAACCCGGAACGCATGTCCAGCGTGGATGCGGCCTGGCTGCGCATGGATCGCCCCAGCAACCTGATGATGATCTGCGGGGTGCTTATTTTCGGCGAAAGGCTCACTCCTGCAAGACTCAAAGCAACGCTGAACGATCGCTTCATGCGTTTCAAGCGCTTCCGCCAGCGCCCCGTACAAACCGCGGCGGGCGCGTACTGGAGCGATGACCATCGTTTCGACATCGGCGCGCATGTGCGCCGGGTCAAGCTTCGCGGCGCGGCCGGCAAGGCCGAGCTCGAAACCCTGGTCAGCGAGCTGATGGCGACGCCGCTCGATCCGTCAAAGCCGCTGTGGCAATTTACTCTGGTCGAAGGGTACGAAGGCGGCAGCGCGGTCGTTATCCGCATCCATCACTGCTATGCGGACGGGATTGCGTTGATCCAGGTGATGCTGTCGATGACCGACGCCGACCGCGAGGGTCGCGTGCCGGGACCGGTTCCACCGCCACCCCGGTCGAATGGCTCCAGGTCGGCGGGCGTCGACCCGCTCGCCGGCGCGCTCAAGTTGGCGAGCAAGATGGGTTCCGTTCTGATCGAAAAGGGCGCCGCCATGTGGCACGATCCCGCCAAAGCCGTCGCCTTCGCCAAGCAGGGCAGTGCCTTCACCGAAGAGCTCGCGAAACTGGTGATGATGGACGAGGACTCGCGAACGCGCTTCAAAGGCCAGCCCGGTATTGCCAAGCGCGTTGCATGGGCGGATCCGATCGCGGTATCGGAGGTGAAAGCGGTGGGGCGCGCGCTCGACTGCTCGATCAATGACGTGCTTTTGTCGTCGGTAGCAGGTGCGCTGCGATCGTATCTGATCGAAAAGGGCGAGAGCGTCGAGGGATTGAGCATCCGTGCCCTGGTGCCGGTGAATTTGCGTCCGGCGGAAAAGGCATGGAAGCTCGGCAATCGCTTTGGCCTGGTTTTCCTCGACCTGCCGATCGGAATAGAAAACCCGGTCGAGCGTCTGTACGCCGTGCGCGAGAACATGCGCCTGCTCAAGGGCTCGTATCAGCCGGTGGTGGCGCTGGGTGTCCTCGCGGCGATGGGCGCCGGTCCCAGGATGCTCCAGGAACAGTTGCTCGCGATGCTGGCCAAGAACGCCACTGCCGTGATGACCAACGTGCCGGGTCCGCAACAGCCTCTGTACCTCGGTGGCGCGCTGATCGGCAGCATGATGTTCTGGGTACCGCAATCCGGCAACATCGGACTCGGCGTATCGATCCTGTCTTACAACGGCGAAGTCCGCTTCGGTGTCGTCGCCGATCGCGGACTTTGTCCCGATCCCGATCGGGTGATCGAGCGCTTTGCCCCGGAATTCGAAAAGCTGGTGCTGGCAACGCTCCTGTCGCCGTGGCCGTGGGAGCAGCCGCCGAGCGCCGCGCAGATGGAAAGCGCGATTTCGCTCTAGGCGGCCAGTCTCATTCCAGCTCCGAGCGCGCGAGCTCCACGTCGAGTCGTTCCATCGCATCCATCGGCTTGGCCTGCGCGGCCTGCTCGTAGAGCTTGGTCGCCTCGTCGAGCCGCGCCTTGTCGAAAAGCATGATCAGTCCGTTGGCGTATTCGATGCGGCTGATCGCGGAGTCGGGATTGAGCTTCAGCGCCTGCTGGTAGTGCTCCAGCGCCGAATCCTTTTTTGCGCCATAGGTCATTCCGGCAACGAGTCCTCCGACCTTGTCGATGACCTCGGCCTGATACGCGCCGTACGCCGCGTGCGCGTCTGCGTGCGCAGGTGCCAGCTTCAACGCCTTGGTGAGCGCATCCTTGATCTTGCCGCCGAAGCCCTGGGCGAGCGCCTTCGCCACCGAGATTCCCTGGCCGTATCGACCGAGCGCGTACGCGTACAGGTAATGAGCATTGGCATCTGCCGGCGCGGCGGCGCGCCGCTCATCGGCCCACGCGGCGGCCTCTTCGAAAAGTGCCAGCCGCAGTTTTTCGGCCTCTTCGATGTAGTTAGCGTAGATCGACTGCGCCTTCACCGCCGCGTTGACCGCGGCTCCGCCCGCAGCACGGCCGATTTCAACCGCGCGCTGAAAGTCGCCGGCGTGAAACGCCCGCCACGAATCCTGCGCAGCGACGTCCTTCGGAAACGGCTCGCAGTCCCCGCGATGGAGCCGCGCCCAGCTCTTCTTCAATGCGGCTCCGTCGTAGACGTAGGCGCCGTCGGCGTGCGGAAATTTCGCCCATTTCTTCGCCATGTTTCTCCTCCTCCGACAAATTTTACAAGTAGTCCTGGCTCAACCGATCGAGCAACGCGCGCGCCGGCCCTTGCAGAAACGGCGCGATCAGCGACAGCACCTGGTACGCGGCGCGGTCGAGACTGACCGCCTCGGCATCGGGTTGCTGCGCAGCGATCCTCTGATACGAGATCCAGAACGTCGACACCAGCGCGACGTTTTCGGCGATTGCTGCGATCTCACGCTCGGACGCTCGCATCGTCCCGTTGTCGACCATGTTCCGGCACAGAGCCGAAACCGTCGCCGTGCCGCTGCGCATGATCGAGGCGAACCGCGTGGCCAGCTTGCGGCTGCGCGACAGTATCTCGTCGAGGTCGCGATAGAGAAACCGGTAGTCCCACATCGCCTCGAACAGCAGGTGCAGAAGAAGCCAGAGATCCTCGACATCGACGACCCCGCTGACGCGCGGGTCGAGCAAGGCGTCGAGGCGGCGTTCGAGCGTCGCGAACAGCTCGCCGACGATTTCGTCCTTATTGCGGAAATAATAGTAGAGATTTCCCGGGCTGATGCCCATCTCGATGGCAATGTCGGCAGTGGTGACGTTCGGCTCGCCGAGGCGATTGAACATCACCAGGCTGGTTTCGACGATTCGCTCGCGCGTGCGCCGCGGCCGTTTGCGTTCCGCCATGACGGTATCGGGCGACGGTCGAAGCTAGCGTGCGGCCGCGAGCCAGGTTTCGAGTTGGTCCAGCGTGTGCGACAGGTCGCGCGCCGCCTGCCGTACGCCGGGCTTGCGCGCATTCAATGGACGGGTATCGGTCAACGCGTCGCCGATGGACCGCTCGCTGTCGGAGAGGACCTCGACCTTCAGGCGGATGCCGTGTTTCTCCAGCAGCGGCTCGAGTGCTGCGCGGCGCGCAAGCAGGCTATGACGGGTCTTGCGATAGGCGGCCTCGCACAAGGCCTTGCGGCGTGCGTAGCTGAAAATGGAAGCGAAAAACATGTCGGCGTCCTCGCGATCAGGCTCGAACAGGAGGATGTCGGCATCGGGGTACCGTGCGCGATACCGGTCCATGCCGGCTTCCATCCGTGAGTGAATGATCGCACGAAAGGTTTGCGCCAATACCATCGGCAGACCGCCATGCGAGAGCTTGCCGAGCGCATCGCGGCCCTGTGCCGGGCCGGCGTCGAACGGCACCAGCGCATTGACGCACAGAAGCAGGCGCACGCCGGCGTCCAGAGCGACGGAAGCGTGCAGGGTCTTGTTGAGAGCCCCATCGACGTAGTGCGCGCCGTCGATGTCGACCGGCGGAAAAAGCCCGGGCAGCGCGGCGGAGGCTTCGACAGCCTTGGTGATGGGAACATGTTCGAAGCCCGGACCGCCGAATGTCGTCGATGCTCCCGTGTCGAGATTGGTCGCGATCACGAACAGCTTGCGCGGAAGCTTGCGGAAATCGTTGCTGCGGCCCGGACTCGAAAACAGCCGCGTCAGGAACCGGTCGAGCGCGCGCTGATTGAATAAGCCGGTGGGAATAGCGCGGCTGAGGGCGTTACTGAGCGCCGCAACCGACTCCATGACACTCCGCCGTTCCGTGTTTCGGAACCTGGCCAGCGCCACACCCGCGACCAGACGTGGAAGCGACAAACCGCGGCGCGCGAACTCGCCGAGCGCGGGCCGCAGGAAAAGCGCCGGCGACAACGACGCGTCCGCGCCTTGGTCAATGAACAAACGATACATCTGCGTCGGCGAAATATCATTCGCCAGCGCCGCGGCGACGAAGCCGCCCGACGAGACGCCGACGTAGACGTCGAGGTCGTTGAAATCGATTCCGGCCAACGAGTCGGACAGCGCGATCAGCGCGCCGACCTCGTAGATTCCGCCCAGCGGCCCGCCTCCCGCCAAAGCGAGACCCACGGCCGGAACCGCCGCGGATTTCCTGGCGCTAACGCGGCGCCAGGCCGGGGCCTTTCCGGCCATGGGTCTTTTCGTTACGGGTACGGTGATGGGCGTGGATTGCTGACTTACTTGGCCTTCTTGCCCGTGCGCTTGGTTCGGCGTGCGACGTGCTGTTTGGCGCGAGTCGACACCGGCTTCCTGTTCGCCTTGCGCGGCTTCGCAAAAGACGCTTTGCGGGTCGCTTTGACGGCTTTCAATTGCGGCAACGCAGCGGCTGCGGTATCCGCAAGTGCGGTGACCGTGGCACGGACCTGGTCGCGGGTGCGATTCCAGAGCGAACTGGCGGTGGCGAGCGATGTTTCGACGCCGCCTCCGAGGACGCGAATGGCCTGCGTTTCGACGGCCGAGCCTTCCTTGATCAGCGAGCGCAGCGTTTTGCCGGCCTCGTTCTTTGCCCAATGACGCGTGACTGCGGCTGCGCCGAGCCCGGCGAGCCATACCTGGCGCGATGCGGCGAATGCGGCGTCGGCAAGACGGCTGGCATTCATGTCGTTCATCGTTTGCATTTGCATTGTCTGCTCCTTGACTGGAATGAAGTGAAGAGTCGAACGCGTAGTTTGCTGCGTACAGGGGTTCACTCTAGGTCAAAGTATTAGAGCAATCATCCTAATCGAGCGGGGCGGAGCCGCGCGGCGAGCCCGGTCGCGAGCTTGGCGGTGATCGCGTAGATCGACAATTGCGGATTGGCGCCGACGCTGGTGGGGAAAAGCGAACCGTCGAGCACATAGAGGTTTTCGAGATGGTGATGGCGGCCGGTCAGATCGGTCACGGCGCGCTTCGGATCGGGGCCCATCGGACAGCCGCCCATGACGTGCGCACTCACGACCGAGGTCTGCAGGGGTTCTAGCGCGAGCGCGGCGATGCCGGCTTTTGCCGCGGCCCAGCTCGAATAGCTGGAGGCGCTCGCCTGCAACGGCATTACCGCCTTTGCGCCGGCCGCGAACTGGATTTCCGCCATGCTGGAGAAGGCGCGTCGCGCACCTTCCCAGAAGAACTCGTCGAGGCGATAGTCGAGCACCGGCGATCCGTCGTCATTGAGGCCCACCGATCCGCCCGGACTGCGGGCGTGAAATCCGTCGCGCATCAGCGCGATGAGAACGTGCATATGCGCGAGCTGGCGCATCCAGTTCGCGTGAGCGGCGCCGTGCCCCGGCAGCGTTGTCGCGACAAGAATGGGATGCAGGGGCGGCGCCTCCAGCTTGTATCCCAGCGGACCGTCGGGCGGCACGCCCAGAAAATGATCCGAGTAGATGGTCTGCGGCGCGCCGGAGAAACCGTCGACCCGATCCGGCATAAGCGCAGCCGAGACCACCGTCGGATGCAGGAACGTGCGCTTGCCCACGACGCCATGCGGGTCGGGAGCTTTGCTGCGGATCAGCAGGGCCGGCGATCCAATGGCGCCGGCCGCTACGATGAAGGTCGGCGCGCGCACGGTGATCTTGCGCGCGGTCGCATCGGTGCCTCCCGGATCCAGACCGAAACAATGAAGCGCCGACGCGCGACCGTCGACGTGCTCGATGGTCCAGGCGCGAGCGCGCGTGACGAGGCTCGCGCCTCGCGCCAGCGCGGCTGGAATGGTCGTTACCAGCATCGACTGCTTGGCATTCGTCGGGCAGCCCATGCCGCAATAGCCGAGATTCCAGCAGCCCCTGACGTTGCGGCGTATCTCTCCGCTGGAAACGCCGAGCACGCTCGCGCCACGGCGCAGCGCCTGATTGTTTTCGTTGGGGGCAGCGAGCCACGGCGCGATGCCTAAACGCTGCTCGACGCGTTCGAACCAGGGCGCGAGATCGGCGGCGCCGAATCCCGCGATGCCGAATTCTTGCGCCCAATGCGCCAGCGTCGGCTCCGGTGTGCGAAAGCTCGACGTCCAGTTGACCGTCGTGCCGCCGCCGACGCAGCGGCCCTGCAGGATGTTGATCGCCTTGTCTTTGGTCTTGCGCGCGGACGATTCCTGGTAAAGCTGGGTATAGGCCTCGGCCTCGAGCATGTGGAAATCGGACGATGTCGCGAGCGGACCTTCCTCGATGAGAATGACGTTGAGGCCGGCGTCGCTCAGAATTTCCGCCGCCGTTCCGCCACCCGCGCCGGTGCCCACGATGACGACATCGGCGTCGAGCGAGAGATCCTGTTTCAGCGCCGAGGCGTCGAAGACTTTCCAGCCGGTCGCAAGGCCGGCGCGAAAAGGGTCGGGCAGCGCGGCGGGACGGGTCGCGGTGGTCGCCATCACCCGATCGCCAAGGACGGAGGCCCGCCGTAACCGATCGCCGGCCAGGCGCGCGCGTTTCCATACCAGGCGGCAAGGACAAGCTGATGCAGCGCGCCATAGCCGGAACGCAGCAAATCGAACCGGCTGTCGCGCCAGGACGACAGAAACGCGGCGATCGATTCGGGCGAAGCTTGCGGCCACGGAGCCCACACGCGCGCGACGAGGCAGCGTGTCGGCGCGAAAGAAAGCAATGCGAAAAGCTGCTCCAACTCCTTGCGCGCGCCGGGCGGAAGACCGGCGACGGCCAGATCGACTCCGGCGACGACTTCGGCGCGCGCTTCGACGCTGGCGCTTGCGTCGGGAAGCGCGCCGTCGAGCAGCACCGGCACAATCGCCGCGATGATCGCTCTCGCCTGCGGATCGAGCGCCGATCCGCGAGCGTCGGGCGATTCCTCAGGTGAATGCGAAGTGACGATCCACCGCGCAAGAACCAGCACCGCGCCGCCGGCGATGCCTGTCTTGAGCAGGGTTCGGCGCGTTTTGTTCGGCGGGTTGGCAGCGTGGGATGAAGGTAGCTTCGACATGAAAAGCCTCGAACGGACGCAGTACACTAGCCTTCGCGTCTAGACAAAACAATCTAAACCGCCTCGGAACGTGAGCCGGGGGCGCGGCAACGCTCTCCTCTAAACTACAGATCGCGATGGCCTCTACTGCCGAAACTCTCCTCGTTCATCAACTCGAGTGCTCGCGCCTTCTGCACCAGGAGCGCGGCGCATCGGCGGAGCTCGCCGCCGCGCTCGATAGGGTCGCGCAATGGCAGGCGCGTCGTCTCAATGCGACTTATGCCGATCTTGCGGCCGACCCGCGCTACGCCGAGGCGATCGCCTTTTTTCAGGGCGAGCTCTACGGCCCGGGTGACTTCAGCCAGCGCGACGCGGACCTTGCCCGCGTGGTGCCGATCATGATTCGCGTTCTCCCCGACGCCGTGGTCGAGGCCGTCGCGATGGCGATGGAGCTATCGACGCTTTCGCATGAGCTCGACCACGCGCTCGTCGGCAAGCTGGATGCCAGTGCTCCGTTTACCGTTGCCGCGTATTGCGACGCCTACCGCGCCTGCGACAACCGGCTCGACCGCAGGCGGCAGATCGACCTGATCGTCACGACCGGCCGCGCGCTCGACCGCTATGTCCGCCAGCCGATGCTCGGGCCGTTGCTTGCGATGATGCGCCATCCGGCGCGCGCGGCAGGCCTATCCGCGCTGCAGGAGTTTCTCGAAGGCGGTTTTGCGAGCTTCGCCGGCATGCGCGATGTCGACGCGTTTCTCGAGGCGATCGACGCTCGGGAATCGGCGCTGATGGAAGCGATGTTCTCGGGCAATCGCGCGCCCTTTCCCGATCCCGAGGGCTGACCAGGCGCGACTGTCCGCTACGCGCCACCAAACGTCGCGTCGAGCTCTTCGCGAATGGCATTTTCGATCGGCCCCTTCAACGGCGTCATCAAAAACGAAAGCTGCACGTTGAGCTCGACGTCGTTCTTGCCGACGCGCATCTCGCCGGAGACCCCCGGACGCTGGAAGGAAACGTTGTCGCCGTCCCAAGTGCATTGAAGATCGAATCGCTGGTGAAGGTCCTTGGCGACCTTTTGCGCGGCCGCTTTGGCCTTTTTGTGCTCGAGCTTGTGCCGGCGTTGAATCGAGATCGTGGGCATGATCGGCCTTTCGGAATCGTCGCCGAAGTATAGCGAAACGCCGGTGCCGGGCCGCGTCGCCATGTTGCGTCGCGGTAGCGGGCGGATGGACCGGCTCTTCCAAAGGCGGCAGAATCGGTAGCGCGCAGCGTTCCCGCGCGGGCGAGGTGCGCACGAAAGATGCCATGGCAGCCAATATCGCGGACTACTTCAAGGCGCACCTGGCAACACCCGATCTCGCGCTATATCGGCATTGCGGCGGCGACACGTGGACCGATGCCAAGGTTTCCGAGATCGCGCTTCTGACGGGACGCTGGCAGTCGGCCTTCAGCACCCTGGGACTTGTCGAGGGCGATCGGGTCGCGCTGTGCGTGAAAAACAGCGTCGACTGGATTGCCATCGATCTCGCGGCGCTGGGGCTCGGCCTGGTGGTGGTCCCGCTTTACGTCGACGACAACCCGGAAAACGTCGCCTGGTGCGTTGGCAACGCCGGCGCACGAATCCTCGTCGTCGAAAGCTCGCGCATGGCGCAGGCGCTGAGCCAGTGCGGCACTGCGTTGCCGCCGATGCACGTATTGCGACCGGACCCCGGCGATAGCCTGCCCTCGGTCGCGGCGCTGCTGCCTGTAACGGCGAGTGCGCCGGTTTTCAGGGCGCTCCCGGAAGCGACGCTGGCCACGATATGTTTCACGTCCGGCACTTCAGGGCGTCCCAAAGGCGTCATGCTCTCGCACGGCAACATCATCGCCAATGTCGTTTCGTGCCAGGAAACGCACATGGCGCGACCGACGGACACGTTCCTCTCGATCCTGCCGCTTTCGCACATGTTCGAGCGCACTGGCGGCTACTATCTCCCGCTCTCGCTGGGTGCGAAGGTCGTCTTCTCGCGCGGCGTGGCGCAGATCGCCGACGACCTGGCGGCGCAGTCGCCGACGGTCATGTTCGCGGTGCCGCGCATCTTCGAAAAATTTCTCGCCCGGATCGATCAAACGCTTGCCGGCTCGGCGGTGAAGCGCTGGCTCTTTGCGCAGTGCGTCGAGCGCGGATGGAGAGTCGAGCAAGGCGAAGCGGGGCCGCTCGACACGCTGGCGACGCCGTTGCTTCGCGCGTTGGTGGCCAAGCCGATTCTTGCCCGTCTCGGCGGCCGACTGCGATTGACCGTCGTCGGTGGCGCGGCGCTCGACCCGGTGATTGCGCGCACTTTCATCGGGCTTGGGCTCAAGATGCTGCAAGGCTACGGCATGACCGAGGCATCGCCGGTCGTTTCGGTCAATCGCGAGGATAACAACGATCCGGAATCGGTCGGGCCTCCGCTTCCCGGAGTCGAGGTCAAGCTGGGCGCCGCGGGCGAGCTGCTCGCGCGGGGCGGCAACATCATGCTCGGCTACTGGCAGAATCCGGAGGCGACTCGCGCCTCGGTTGACGCGCAAGGCTGGCTGCACACCGGTGACGTCGCCGAGATACGCGACACCCGAATCTACATTCGCGGGCGGCTCAAGGACATCCTGGTCATGTCCAACGGCGAAAAGCTGCCGCCGCAGGACGTCGAATTCGCGCTTTCGCACGATCCGATTTTCGAGCAGGTCATGCTGGTCGGAGAAGGCCGGCCCTTTCTGACGCTGTTGACCGTCAGCAAGGAAACCGACGAAAAGCGCCTCCTCGACCGCGCCAACGAGCTGCTGAAGAATTTTCCGCGCTGGGTAAGGATCCGCAAGGTGATCGCGACCCAGGATCCATGGAGCATCGACAACGGGTTGCTGACGCCGACCCTGAAGCTCAAGCGGCCACTGGTGCTTGTGCGGTTCAAGGATGCCGTCGATAGCGCGTATGCCAACGACGGCTCGGTCTCGGGCGAGGCAGGCAAGGCGCGGGATTGACACCGGCCGAGGGTCGCGATTAGGATTCAAACAAACGTTTAAGTGATTCGGTTGCGCCTTTCACCCGGGCGCAAAGGGGGCACCTCAGTGGCAGGGAAAATCATTCCGTTCGATGCGCGGCGAGGCTCCGTCGCGACCAAGGAAAGGATCCTCGACTGCGCCGAGGAGCTGTTCATGGAGCACGGCTTCGAGTCGACGACCTTGCGCCTGATCACCTCGGCTGCGGCGGTCAACCTTGCCGCAGTGAACTATCACTTCGGAAGCAAGGAAGATCTGTTTCAAGCCGTTCTCACGCGCCGGCTCGACCCCATGAACCAGGAGCGAGTCACGCTGCTGACGCGGTTCGAGCGCGAGGCTGCGCCGCGCGCGCTTTCGTGCGAGCGGATTCTTGCCGCGATGTTCATTCCCGCGCTGAAGCTCGCGCGCGACCCCGAGCGCGGCGGCAAGAATTTTCTGCGCTTGCTGGGGCGTGCCTATGCCGATCCAGCGCCTTTCATCCGCGGATTCCTGTGCGAGCAGTACGCGGTCATGATCGCCCGGTTCAAGGCGGCGTTCGGCCGCGCGCTGCCGCATTTGCCGAAGAAGGAGCTCGCATGGCGGCTCCATTTCGTCATGGGCGCGCTTTCGTATACGCTGGCGGGCGTCGATGCGCTGAAGTTGATGGCGGCGCTCAATCCGCGCGAGGCCAACGACGACGAAGCGCTGTTGCGCCGGCTGGCGCCTTTCCTGATCGCGGGCCTCAAGGCGCCGCTTCCCGATCTCATCGAACGTGACGGCGAAGACGCCGCATGGTTTCGCTCACGGTAGGAGTCGCACATGCTCATCGTCGCCTGGTTGGTCGCAGTGGTCGTGGTGTTCCTTGCCCTGGCTTATCTCAATGCCGCGGGATGGCTCTGGACCGCGGCAATCATCGCCGCGCTGGCGGCCGTATGGACCGCGCACTGGATTTCGCCGCTGGCGCTGTTCATCATCGCCGCGGTGCTGCTGCTGCCGGCGCTTATCCTCAATCTGCGCTCAGTTCGCCGCAAGCTGGTCAGCGATGCGATTTTCTCGGCGTTCCGGAAGGTGCTGCCGCCGATGTCGCAAACCGAGCGCGACGCGATCGAGGCCGGCACCGTCTGGTGGGACGGCGAGCTCTTTTCCGGCAATCCCGATTGGCAGCGATTGCTTGCCATGCCTCGACCGAAGCTCACGACCGAAGAGCAGCGCTTTCTCGATCAGGAGTGCGAAGAGCTGTGTGCGATGGTGAGCGACTGGGAAACGACGCACGTCTATCGCGACCTCCCGCCCGCGGTCTGGCAATACGTCAAGGACAAGGGCTTTCTCGGGATGATCATTCCGAAGGAGTTCGGCGGCCTCGGGTTTTCCGGGTATGCGCATTCGCAGGTCATCACCAAGCTATCCACGCATTCGAGCACCGTGGCGGTGACAGTGATGGTGCCGAATTCCCTCGGGCCGGGCGAGCTGCTGCTGCACTACGGCACCGATGAGCAGAAGAAACACTTTCTGCCGCGCCTCGCCAAAGGCATCGAGGTTCCGTGTTTTGCGCTTACCAATCCGAACGCGGGATCGGACGCCGCGGCAATCCCCGATTTCGGCATCGTCTGCAAGGGCGAGCATCAGGGCAAGTCCACGCTGGGTCTGAAGCTTACTTGGGAAAAGCGCTACATCACGCTGGGACCGGTGGCGACCATACTGGGCCTCGCGTTTCGCGCCTATGACCCAGACCATCTGCTGGGCGACAAGGAGGACCTCGGGATCACCTGCGCGCTGATTCCGACCAATCATCCGGGAGTCAACATCGGCCATCGGCACATGCCGCTCAATGCGGTATTTCAAAATGGGCCGAACTGGGGCAAGGAAGTCTTCATTCCCATCGAGTGGGTCATCGGAGGCAAGGCGCAGGTCGGTAACGGCTGGCGCATGTTGATGGAGTCGCTCGCCGCGGGCCGCGGCATCTCGCTGCCGTCGTCGAGCACCGGCATGGCCAAGCTGGCGGTGCGCGCGACCGGCGGGTACGCCCGCGTGCGCACCCAGTTCAAGACGCCGATAGGCAAGTTCGAGGGCGTGGAAGAAGCGCTCGCGCGAATGGGCGGCAATCTGTACATGATGGATGCGACCCGGATGTTGACTGCGCTCGCGGTCGATCTGGGAGAAAAGCCCGCCGTGCCTTCGGCGATCGCCAAGTACCATTTGACCGATCGCGCGCGGCAG